>JAABUY010002646.1_pt1 | contig 20946 bp, 22 predicted proteins | sample 5560271 | NCBI WGS metagenome assembly JAABUY01 (sample SAMN10711886, study PRJNA513374) | rock metagenome | isolation source: Antarctica rocks | place: Antarctica: Victoria Land, University Valley | reverse complement strand
CGTGGCCCACCGCGTACTGCGGCAGGGCGCCCCCCCACCGCTGGACGTGCGCGTCGACCGGACGGGGGACCTCGGCGCGAAGGACCATCCCGAGATCCGCGAGGGCGATGTCGACGAGCTCGACGTCGTCACGCCGCAGTGTCGCGCTCTCCCCCGCGCGGCCGACCGAGGCCCGGAGATGGACGACGTCGGGGTCGAGCCGGTCGACCCAGTCCCATTTCGATGCACTGAAGGTCGCAGCCTTGATCGTGACCGGCTCGGTCGGTGGGACGAGGAACCCCGACCCGGAGAGGTCCATCTGCTCGATCCCCCGGACGTCGTTCTGCGACAGGGCAATCGTCACGATGGCGATCGAGGCGTACTCGACGCCGCCGAGCTGGTCGGAGGCCCGCGGCGACACGACGCGGAGCAGTCGCGCCGTGGGTGCTCCGGGCGTCGCCAAGACGACGGCGTCGACCTCCAGGCGCTCCGCCGCCATCGTCGGTCCCACGATCAGGGCCCAGCCCTCGGCGGTCCGCTCCAGGTGGCGGACCGTGGCAGAGGTCCGGAGGTCAACACCACTCTCCCGCAGCCGGACCGACAGCTCATCGACGAGGTAACCGAGGCCGCCTCGGTAGCCGGCGAACATCGGCGCCGGCGGCCCAGCTGAGCCGTCGGTTTCCGAGGCTCGCCGGGCCGCTTTGGCGGCGGTGTCGACGAGGCCGGCCCCGGTGCAGGCAGCGGCCCACATGGCCGGCACCGTGGCGCGGAGCGAGAGTCGGCGGGCGTGGCCGGCATACACGCCGGCGAGCAGCGGCTCGACGAGCCGGTCGACGACCGCTGCGCCGACGCGCGACTCGACGAAGTCGCCGACCGAGACGTCCGAGGTCACCGGTGGCAGCTCGGGCTCGGAGCGCAGCCGGGCGACCTCCTCCGGGCTGAGCAGGCCGAGGGCAGAACCGGCATCGGCGGGGACGCCCATCAACGTCCGCGGTGGCAGGGGCCATCGCCGGCCCCGCGACCAGATCGTTGCCCTGGCCGCAGTGGGGTGGACCACCGACGCCAACAGCCCCGCCTCGGTGATTAGCTCGAGCGCCTCCGGGCGACGCGCCAACATCGACTCGGCGCCCACGTCGATCCGGTGGCCCGCCACCTCGGCCGTGCGCAGCTTGCCGCCCAGGACCGGGCTGGCCTCGAGGACGACGATGCGGGCCGGCTCCGGCAGGTGGGCCAGCCGACGGGTCAGCTCCCAGGCCGCGGCGAGGCCGGTGATCCCCCCGCCGACCACGGCAATCGTCAGCGGAGGCATGACCCCACGATCCCAGACGGCAAGGCGGCTGCGGGGCCCGGGCGATGCCGAACCGAGACCGGGCGGCGTGCACCGTTCGTCGTGGTCACGGTTTCTTCTCGACTTTCGCACATCCCGGGCGGTCGACCAGCCGCGGCGTGGGACTTCGCTGAGGGCTGAGGTCGCAGGTAGGTCGCTTCGGCGCGCCTGCGATGTGTGTGGGGTCCAAGTGACGATGGTGGCGGGATGGCTTGCTCGCTGCGGCATCAGCCGCCTCTTGAGTCGATCCGCGAAACAAGAACCGACCATCAGCGCAGGAGAGAAGGAGCAGAGCCTAGGCGCTGCCCCCGCCGTCGCTGATGGCGCTGCTGGTGGCCTTCCGGCCCTGTTTCACCGAGCCGACGTTCCGTACGTTCTGCGCCCTGGGTGGGGGGTTCCTGGCACAGACCGGTCCGCGCACGGTCTGCGGCATGCTTGGTCGGGGCCCACCCTGAGCCCGACCTCGATCTTGTGCCGTAGCGGGATCCCGCTGTGGGACGCGCGCGAGGGCCGCGAACAAGGACAAGCGCGCTTCACCTCGGCACCTGCCTACTACGTCCGGACGTTGTCCGGACGTAGTAGGCCTACCGCATGAGCGATGCTGCCGCCCGCCCCTCGAAGCGTCACCGGCTGGAGATGCGGGTGAGCCCCGAGCAGGAAGCCCTCATCCGGCACGCGGCAGAACTCAAGGGCACGACGGTGACCACGTTCGTGCTCGACACGGTGACCGCGCAGGCAAGCAGCGTAATCGAAGCCCACCGCGATCTCGTGCTGTCAAACGAGACCTTCGACCGCTTCCTCGCTGAACTGGACAGGCCGGCAGCGCCGGTTCCCGAGCTGGTTGAGCTGTCCGGCAGTCACCCCAAGCTGCTCGAGACGTGAGCGGTCGCCGCCTTGAGCGGCTCGGCCCAACCATCAGCTCGGCGGGTTTCAGTCCGGCAACGAGAGCCTCGATCGCTGGGCGCAGGTCCACGCCCTGGCCTCACAGCAAATGGACGTTGCTCGCACCTTCGTCCTCGTCGATGGTGAACGCGTCCTCGGCTATTTCAGCCTCACCATGGGTTCGGTCCACCGAGCCGAGGCGCCACCGGTGCTGGTCCGCGGCCTGCCGGGTTATCCCGTCGGCATGGTGCTGCTTGCGCAACTGGCCGTCGACGCTCGCGTCCAGGGCCAGAGTCTCGGTGTCCTGCTCCTCGCCGAGGCGCTCCGCAAGGCCGTCGCTGCCGGCGAGGCCGCTGCCGCCCGGCTCATCGTGGTGGACGCCATCAACGAGGCCGCGGCCCGCTTCTACCTCCATCACGGCTTCGTCTTCGTCCCCGAGCATCCCCTTCGGCTCTACCGTCGGATGAAGGACATCCCAGCGTCGCAGTAGTGGATGACTGAGCGCGACAGCCAAGGGTGATCAGTATCGCGATGCCGGCGGCGTTCCTGATCTGGTTGACGGTAGTCAAGACGCCCCACGCCGCCCCGGCGTCCCGGCCGGGCACGCCGGCGGGGATGACGTTGGCGGCGACGGTGCTGGCGCGTCCGTCCAGTACGGCTCGGGCCTCGTGGTTGACCCAGGCTTCGGCGGCCGGGTCACCTTCGTCGTAGAAGCTCCACGCTGCTCGCCACAGGTACTCGAGCACGTGTACTCGAGCACGTGCACGAAGTCGAGCAGGATGGTCCCCTCGACGGTGCGTGGGCTGGCTTCGGCGTGGATGCGGTCGATCTGGTGGTTGTTACCTTCAGGAGAGCCGCACCCATATGCTTTCGAGCTGTTCTTCTCAAGCCCCGCGAAGAACTCGGGCGGGAAACCGCGGAAGCCGCTCATCGTGGCCGCTCCTGCTGACGGCCACGCGGGCCGGTCTCCTTGTCGTTGTACTCCAACGCCATATCGATCCAGAAGTCGAAGGCTTCGTCAGTCGCTATGGCCTCTTCGGCGACGGCGATCCAGCCCCAGCTCATCGCTCGACCGGCCCCCATCTCGGCCGGCGTGCTCCCTTGGCGGTGAGCAGTTCGTCGGCCTGTTCGGGATCGGCGCGTACCAGCAGACCGCCGTCGCCTCTTACGCTCACGACCATTTCTCGTTCACCATGAACGACAGACCGCCGAACATCTTCACCTCGCGAACCGACGGCTTCGCTGCCAGCGCGTCTCGGACGCGATCCACCAGTTCTCCGTTGTAGGCCACAGCAACCAACCCGGCTACTGCTGCTGCAGCGGGGTGAACGAGAGGCGATCGAAGACCAGTTGGGTTTCCACGATCTGCCCGTCGCGGATAGTGAAGTGTTCTGCGGCGGCCGCTGTACTGGTCGCTGCCGTGTGCGGGTAATAGAACAGCACCACATGCTCCTCGTCGCCGAATGCCGCAACATCCGTCAAGCCGGTCACGTTGGCGGCGAAGCCACCCAGAAAGCCGCGGTAGGCATCTTTCCCGGTGATGTCCCCGCCGGGCGCCCGGCAGACAATGTCATCGGCAACGTGCGCGATGGCGCCTTCGAGGTCTCCGCTCGTCCACGCCCGGTGGTATGCCAGTGCGGTCTCGAGTGCGGCGGACCGGGAGATGTCGGTCATGACGTGCTCCTTCACAACGGTCGGCTATCTTCAGTTCCTGCGCCGACGGGCGTAGTCCGCGTCGGGTCTCGCGTGGCGTGGCCGACGCCAGGAAGGTCGAGCAACCGCCGGGCTCGGTTGTCCCTCACGTCGTCTGAGTCGACGCGAGCGGCACCCAGTAATCGTGGCCAGCGTCGCGGCCCTGCGCGACGATCACCAGCCGGGGCAGGAAGTGCGCCCAGCCGTCGGCGTGCCCGGCCAGAAGCGGGTCCGGCAGACCATAGTGCACGACGTCGACACGCGTGCCACGTGCCGTCGAGGTGAGCGTGAACGCCACCGTCGAGGCACCCGGCGGGAGGTCGCCGCTGCCGGCTACGCCCCATGACACGACGACCCGGCGCGGCCGTTCGACTTCCAGGTATCGGCCCCGGATGGGTGATCCGGCGATGTCGACCTCGAACACCCCGTTTGGCTGCGGCTCGAGCACAGCACGCTGTCCCATCCAGGCCGTCATCGCCTCAGGTGTCACCAGGTACTCGAACACGTCCGCGGGCTCGGCATCGATCTCGACCGACATCGTGTGCTCAGCCATCCACGCCACCCTTCTTGGATTCGACAGCGGCTTTCAGCGCCGTGAGCTTGGTCGGCCAGAATTCGTCCACATACGAGCGCACAGCCGCCAATCCGTCGGTGTTCACCGCGAAGATGTGCCGAGTCCCGGCACGCTTGCTACTCACCAGACCCGCGGCGCGCAGCACGCCCAGATGGTGCGAGGTCGCCTGCTGGGACAGACCCGTTTCCTCAGCGATCTGCCCGACCGGGTGCGGACCGGAGCGGATCACCGCCAAGATCGCCCGACGGTTGCCATCAGCCAAGGCACGCAGTGCTTGGTCAGGGCCAGGGGCTGGATCGGCCGACACGGGCGCTCCTCTCGTCGGACATCCTCACCCTAGCACAAATGCTTACTTGTACTCATAGCTACTGGTGTTCCATCGAAGTGGGACGACTCGGACCTTGGAGCCGGGCTCGCGATCCTAATGTCGCAAGGGGAACGCCCTACGGGACGCTCGAATGAGGCGCGGCGTCTGTCGAGGGGCCAGATTCGTTCCGTTGCGAAGGCGACCCGTGGTCCCTGACGGCGCGGGCGACGACGAACACGCTCGAGCAGACCGGCTTCCTGGCGGCAGTGCGCAGCGGGTGGATGGCCTGGGCGCAGTTCTTCGCCCGTCTGTTCACCGTCGTCGGCGCGATCCTGCCCTTCGTGGCCACCCTCGCCGTCCTGGCTCTGAGACCCCGCGGCGACGCAGCGCGGTCATTCGCACCACGTCAGCGCACCACCTCAGCGAACCGAGATCTCGTGCACCAGGGCGGTGACCCGAGTCAGGACCTCGGGATCGGCCTCGGGCAGGACGCCGTGACCGAGGTTGAAGATGTGGCCCGGTGCCTGCCGCCCCTCGGCGACGATCTCGCGGACCCGGCGCTCGACGACGTCCCAGGGCGCCAGGAGGAGCGCGGGGTCGAGGTTGCCCTGCACGGCATACGAGGGGCCGAGCCGGGCCACCGCGTCGGTGAGGGAGACGCGGAAGTCGACGCCGACCACCTCGGCTCCCGCAGCGCCCATGGGGGCGAGCAGCTCGCCCGTGCCGACCCCGAAGTGGATCCGGGGGATGCCGAGGTCGGCCACCGCACCGAGTGCCGCAGCGGAGTGCGGCTGGACGAACCGCAGGTAGTCAGCAACCGGCAGGACGCCCACCCATGAGTCGAAGAGCTGGACGGCGCTGGCGCCGGCTTCAGCCTGGACCCGGAGGAACGCCCCGGAGATTTGGGCGATCCGGGCACACAGGTCGTCCCACAGCTCGGGGTCGCCGTTCATCAGGGCCTTGGTGGCGGCGTGGTTGCGGCTCGGGCCGCCCTCGACGAGGTATGAGGCCAACGTGAACGGCGCCCCGGCGAAGCCGATGAGCGGAGTGGCGCCGAGCTCGGCCACGAGTAGCCGCACCGACTCGGTGATGTCGGGGACGTGCCCCGAGGTGAGCTCGGGCAGCCGGTCGAGGTCGGCCCGGCGGCGAAACGGCTGGGCCACAACGGGTCCGGTCCCCGGGACGATGTCGAGATCGACGCCGACCGCGGCGAGCGGGACGACGATGTCGCTGAAGAAGATCGCCGCGTCGACCCCGTGACGGCGGACCGGCTGCAGGGTGATCTCCGTGACGAGCTCGGGACGCCGGCACGACTCGAGCATGGGGATGCCCTCGCGCAGCGCGCGGTACTCAGGCAGCGACCGCCCGGCCTGGCGCATGAACCACACCGGGGTGCGGGCAACGGGTTCACGACGGGCGGCGCGGACGAGGTCGCTCGTCGCGGGCGACAGGGCCGTCGCCGGGGCATGGGGAGATGCTGAGGTCACCGTCCCATCGTCCCACGGGGCCGGTGCGCCGGCCTGACGCTCAGCCTGACGCTCAGCCCGAGGCGATGGCGACCACCCCGACGAGGGACAACACAACGCCGACGTTCTGGATGGCGCGCAGCCGCTCCCCGAGGACCCCCCGCGCCAGGAGGATGGTCACCACCGGGTAGAGCGAGCCGAGCACACTGGCGATGCTGACCATGCCCTGCGACGAGGCGAGGGCGAAGAGGGCGTTCGCCGACAGGTCGGCCAGTCCGACGAGGACGAGCGCGGGCCAGTCCCGGCGTCCCACCCCGCCGAACGAGCGACGGGTCAGGGCCAGCACGGCATACAGGAGGCTGCTCGTCAGCCGCATGCCCCACAGGGTCGAGACAAGGGACTCCCGCGCGCCGCGGGCGACGATGAAGAGGACGAGCCCGAAGCCAACGGCCGCGACGCAGGCGAGGGCGACCGGACGGACATGCAACCCGGCCCGCAGCTCCGGCCCGCTCGCGAGCATCGTCCCGGCGACCGCAATGCCCATCCCGACCCAGGCCAGCGCGCTCGGCTGGTCTCCAGCAAGAACGCCAAGGATGACCGGGACCCCCGCGCCGAGGGCGGCGATCGGCGCGACGACGCCCATGGTGCCGACAGACAGCGCGGCGTAGAAGGCGGCGAGAGCGACGGCGCCCGAAGCCCCGGCACCGATCGCCCACGGGACCCAGGCGGTGCCGGACAGCGGATGACCGGCGAGCACGACGATGCTCAGGCTGCTCAGGCCGATGAGCTGCGACCAGCCGACGACAGCCGCGGGTGGCAGGGTCCTGGAGCGCAGACCTGCAACGAAGTCACTCGTACCCCACAGGAGCGAGGAGAGCAGGGCAAGGAGGGGCGACACCCGCGAAACGGTACCGGCGTGGCTAGCGCCCACGACGCCGCCCGGAGACTTACCCTCAACGAGTGCGCGGTCGAACCCTTCCCGGTGAGCAGTCCGCCGATTTCGCGCGGGCCACCTCGGCCCTGCGCGACGCCCGGTTGCGGCCCGAGGTCCGGATCACCGAGGTGCCCGCCCCGCAGCGCATTGCTCCGTATGCCGTGGCCCTCACTGCCGAGGTCGTCGGCTCCGCCGGGGACGGCGAGGAGCTGGCCTCCGGACGGTTCGTCCTCCTGCACGACCCGTCCGCTCCAGGGCCGTGGGAAGGGCAGTGGCGGGCCGTCACCTTCGCCCGGGCCGAGCTCGAGGCGGAGCTCGCCGGCGACCCGATGCTCGGCGCAGTCGGGTGGGCCTGGCTCATCGACGCCCTCGAGGCCCGGGGCGTCGACTACGGCGCCGAGGCCGGCACGGTGACCCGGGTGGTGTCCGAGAGCTTCGCCGGGCTGGCCGACCGGGCCCCGAGCGTCGAGATGGAGCTGCGGGCGTCGTGGACGCCCCATGACGCCGACCTCGGTGGCCACCTGCTCGCGTGGTCTGACCTGTTGTGCACGATCGCCGGGCTGCCCCCGCTCCCCGAGGGAGTCGTCGCACTCCCCGGACAGCGGCGGTGACCCTCGCACGCGACGGCATAGGGTCGCTGTCGTGAGCGCGAACGCCGCCCGCTCCCGCGAGGGGAAGCCCGACGGGGCAGGGTCCGTCCAGCCCCGGAGCGGCTCCGTCCCTGGGGAGGTGACCGCCTCTGCGGAGGTGGCCGGCGAACGCTCCCCGGCGGCGGCTGCTGACCCGGCCGAGGTCGCGGACCCGGCCGAGGTCGCTCCGGCCGAGGTCGCAACGGAGCGCGTTCTGATCCCCCTGCTCGCACCGGCCGAGGGCGTGCCCGCCGTCGTCGTCGACGAGCGCCGCCTGGTCGAGGCGGGCAGGGCGATCGCCTCCGGCACGGGTCCGGTCGCCGTCGACGCCGAGCGGGCGTCGGGACACCGCTACGGCCAGAAGGCCTACCTGGTGCAGCTGCGGCGCAAGGGCTCCGGCACGTGGCTTCTCGACGCGATCGCCTGCCCCGACCTCGGCCCCGTCGCGGACGCGATCGGCGACGCCGAGTGGGTCCTCCACGCGGCGAGCCAGGACCTCGTCTGTCTCGCCGACGTGGGCCTGCGCCCGAAACACCTCTTCGACACGGAGCTCGGCGCCCGCCTCGTCGGGCTCCCCCGGGTCGGGCTCGGCGCGGCCGTCGAGCACTACCTCGGCCTGTCGCTCGCCAAGGAGCACTCCGCGGTCGACTGGTCCACCAGACCCCTGCCCGAGCCGTGGCTGCGCTACGCGGCGCTCGACGTCGAGGTGCTCGTCGAGCTGCGCGACGCCATCGCGGCCGACCTCGAGAGCCAGGGCAAGACCGAGTGGGCGCGCCAGGAGTTCGAGGCTCTAACGTCGTTCGCCGGTCCGCCGGTGCGGATCGACCCGTGGCGTCGGACCTCCGGCATGCACAGGGTGCGCAAGCGCCGTGCGGTCGCCATCGTGCGCGAGCTCTGGCAGACCCGCGAGCAGCTGGCCGAGCAGCGGGACACCTCTCCCGGCCGGGTCCTGCCCGACGCCGTCCTCGTCGAGCTGGCCCTGGCCGCTCCGCGGTCGGCGGGCGACCTCGACGGGGTCCGCGCGCTGCGCCCGGCGAGGCGCAACGTCCGGGCCTGGATCGACGCGATCCAGCGGGCTGCTGCCCTGCCGGAGTCGCAGCTGCCCGCGCTGACCCTGGGCGCCACCGGCCCACCGCCGCCGCGCACGTGGGCCGAGCGGGAGCCGGTCGCCGCGGCCCGACTGGTCCAGTGCCGCGCAGCACTGACCGCGTTCTCGCAGGAGCACGAGGTGCCGGTCGAGAACCTCCTCACTCCGGACATCCTGCGCCGTCTGCTCTGGACTCCCCCGAAGGACCTGGGCGAGGACTCGATCCGTGCTGCGCTCGCCGAGCTCGGCGCCCGTCCCTGGCAGGTCGACATCGCTGCGCCCCCCATCGCGCAGGCCTGCGCCGAGCACGTCTGACGGCTCGCCACCAGGAACGGCGGCCTATGCCGGGAGCTCGCCTACCCGGCATACGCCGCCTTCAGGCCCCTGCTGTCCGCATCAGGCCAGGAGGGTGGCGACCATCGCCCGCTCGAGATGTTCGCTGTAGGCACTGAGCGACCAGCCCGCTCGCAGGACCAGCGGGTCGTAGAGCTCGACCGAGTAGGCCAGCAGGATGTCCCGGGCGCGGGAGCGCGACACCCCGGCACGCAGGTGTCCACCTCTGGCAAGGAACCCCGCGTTTTGCGACATCCGCCGCGCCCGGCCCGCCTCGATCTCGTCGCGCAGCTTCGCCGCCTCCGGATGGACGAGGGCGGCGCTGCGGACAAGGGACAGCACGGGCCACGCGAGCGGGCTGACCTCGGCGGACAGATCGGCCCAAACCCGGATCACATCGCGAGGGTCGGTCGCGGAGTTCGCCGCCCTGGAGCGGGCGACGAACGCCCACGACGTCGACGGGATCGTCGCCTGCTTCGCCGGGCCGCGCGCTTCCATCTCGAGCCGGTCGAGTCGGGCGGACCCGATGTGGACGGTGCGGTGCGTCGACGGCTCAGCGCCGCATCATGATCCTCGTCGCGGGCGGGACCGGGCGGTTGGGTCGTCTGCTCGTCCCGGCCCTCCTCGGAGCCGGTGAGCAGGTCCGGGTGCTCGCTCGCCACGCCGCGACGGCGCGGGGGCTCGACGGAGCGGAGCTCGTCGACGGGGACGTCCGGGAGAGAGGCTCGCTCGCGGCAGCGTTCGAGGGCGTCGACACGGTGATCTCCGCCGTCCAAGCCTTCGTCGATCCCGGCGGGGGCACACCGGAGACCGTGGACCGGGACGGGAACGCCAACCTTGTGGAGATGGCCGGGCGGACAGGGGCAGCCGTCATCCTCCTGTCGGTGACCGGGGCCGGCCCCTCGAGCCCCATGGAGTACTGCCGAATGAAGTGGGCCGCCGAGGAGATCCTGCGCCACTCTTCTGTCGAGTGGACCATCGTGCGGGCTTCCGCATTCGCCGAGACGTGGGTGGAGGTGCTGACGGCCACGGCCGGGAGCTCGCAGCGCCCGATGGCCTTCGGGCGCGGGGACAACCCGATCAACTTTGTCATGGTCGTTGACGTCGCTGCCGCGGTGCTGCGCGCGCTGGGCGACGACGCCATGCGCGGCCATGTCATCGAGGTCGGCGGGCCGGAGAACGTCAGCCTGACTGAGTTCGCCCGCCGGGTCCAGGAAACCCGCGGCCGTACGGAGTCTCCCCGGCACGTCCCGAGGCTGGTCCTTCGCGCCGGAGGGTGGGCGCTGCGGAGCATCCAACCGGGGCTGGCCCGGCAGATGCGCACGGCTGTGTCCATGGACACCATGGACCTGCGGTTCGACTCTGCCGCAGCCCGCGCCAAGTATCCCTGGCTACCCTGCTCGCCGCTGTGGTTGGACCGCGTGCCGATCTCATTCCTATCTCATCTGTGAGATAAACTTCGAGCATGACGCAGACCTACCTCGCCCGGATCGGGTCGCTGATCCGCGACGCCCGGCGCCACAAGCAGATGACCCAGGTCGACCTCGCCCAGGCCCTGGGCACGAGCCAGAGCGCCGTCGTGCGGATCGAGCAGGGGCAGCAGAACCTCAGCCTCGAGATGCTGGCCCGGATCGGTGAGAGCCTCGACTCCGAGTTCGTCTCCCTGGGCCACTCCGGTGCCCAGCACCTGCGGATCGTCGGCGGCACCAAGCTCCAGGGCTCGATCGACGTCAAGACCTCGAAGAACGCGGCCGTGGCCCTGCTCTGTGCGTCCCTGCTCAACCGCGGCCGAACCACTCTGCGCAACCTCGCCCGGATTGAGGAGGTCAACCGGATCCTCGAGGTGCTGAGCTCCATCGGGGTCCGGACCCGATGGCTCCCCGACAGCTCGGACCTCGAGATCATCCCGCCGGCGCTCCTCGACCTCGACGGGATCGACGTCGAGGCCGCCCGGCGCACCCGAACCGTCATCATGTTCCTCGGTCCGCTCATGCACGACTACCCGAAGTTCAAGCTGCCGTATGCCGGTGGCTGCGACCTCGGCACCCGCACGGTCGAACCCCACATGTCGGCGCTGCGCTCCTTCGGGCTGGACGTCCAGGCGACGCACGGGTTCTACGAGGCCACGGCCGACCGCAGCGTCCACCCGACGCGTCCGATCGTCCTCACCGAGCGGGGGGACACGGTCACCGAGAACGTCCTGCTCGCCGCGGCCCGCGGCGACGGGGTCACGGTGATCCGCAACGCCAGTCCGAACTACATGGTCCAGGACCTGTGCTTCTTCCTGGAGAAGCTCGGCGTGCGGATCGAGGGCATCGGCACGACCACCCTTACGGTCCACGGCGTCACCCAGATCGACACCGACGTCGAGTACTCACCGTCCGAGGACCCCATCGAGGCGATGAGCCTGCTCGCCGCCGCGGTGGTGACCGACTCCACCATCACGATCCGCCGGGTGCCGATCGAGTTCATGGAGATCGAGCTGGCCACGCTCGAGGGGATGGGGATGACCTACCAGATCTCCGAGGAGTACCGCTCCACCAACGGACACACCCGCCTCGTCGACCTGACGACCGTCCCCGGGCCGCTGCACGCCCCGATCGACAAGATCCACCCGCTGCCGTTCCCGGGCCTCAACATTGACAACCTCCCGTTCTTCGCCCTCATCGCGGCGCAGGCCCAGGGCACGACGATGCTGCACGACTGGGTCTACGAGAACCGCGCGATTTACCTCACCGAGCTGACCAAGCTCGGCGCGCGCGTCCAGTTGCTCGACCCGCACCGCGTCCTCATCGAGGGTCCGACCCGGTGGCGGGCGGCCGAGGTCATGTGCCCGCCGGCGCTGCGCCCCGGCGTCGTCGTCCTCCTCGCCATGCTTGGGGCGCCGGGCACCTCGGTGCTGCGCAACGTCTACGTCATCAACCGCGGCTACGAGGACCTCGCCGACCGGCTCAACGCCCTCGGGGCGACGATCGAGGTCTTCCGCGACATCTGAGCGGGGCGGGACATCGGTCACATCGGGGGAGCCCAAGTGTGGGTGCGCACCACATGAGCGCTGTGCTGGCTCCTCCCTATTGTCTGCCTCATGTCAGCGACGACGGGCCCCAGCGTGCTCGGTGCGCCGATCGACCTCACCGGCCGAACGGCTCTCGTGACCGGGGCAGCGAGCGGGATCGGTGCGGCGACGGTCGAGCGCTTCCTCGCCGCCGGAGCGAGGGTGTATGCCGTGGACCGCGACGAGGCGGCCCTGGCCGGGCTCGCGTCGCGGGCCGGGGTGACGACCGTCCTCACCGACCTGGCCGATCTCGAGCGGCTGACCGACCTCCCGACGGACGTCGACATCCTCGTCAACAACGCCGGGGTGCAGCACATCGCGCCCGTCGAGGAGTTCCCGCTCGAGCGGTTCGAGCAGATCCTCGACCTCATGCTCCACTCGCCGTTCCGGCTGATCCGCCAAGTCCTCCCCCACATGTACGACCGGGGCTGGGGCCGCGTCGTCAACATCTCCAGCGCCCACGGCCTGCGGGCCAGCGAGTTCAAGGCGGCCTACGTGGCGGCCAAGCACGGGCTCGAGGGGCTGTCCAAGGTGGTCGCCCTCGAGGGCGCGGCCAAGGGCGTGACGAGCAACTGCATCAACCCGGCATACGTGCGCACTCCCCTCGTCGAGAGGCAGATCGCCGACCAGGCGATCTCGCACGGCATCCCCGAGTCGGAGGTGATGGAGAAGGTCATGCTCGGCGCGGTCGCGGTCAAGCGGCTCATCGAGCCGGCCGAGGTCGCGGACCTCGCCGCCTTCCTCTGTGGCCCCTCGTCGGCGTCGATCACCGGGGCCTCGATGGTGATGGACGGCGGCTGGACGGCCCGATGACCCGGTGTGGGGCCCCCGACACATCCCGGCGCCACCTAGACTGCCGCACGATGGCTGCCACCCCCACTCCCGAGAGCGCCGCGCTCCAGCTGCTGCGTCTCCTCGCCAACAATGCCTCGGCCCGTGAGCTCACCGCCGTCGGTGCTCCGGGGACCGAACGCGACCTCGCGCTGCGGATCCGCGACGGCATCGACCGGCGGCGCCGCCGCGAGGCCGAGCTGTCCGCCCTCGTCGAGACGGCCCGCGACCTGGCGTCGCTGAGCGACCCCAACGGCGTCCTGGATGCCATCGTGCGTCGGGCCCGCATCCTGCTCGGGACGGACCTGGCCTACCTCACCCTCTACGACCCGGCGCGGGGGGACACCTTCATGAGGGCGACGGACGGCTCCATCTCCGGCGCCTTCCAGGTCGTGCGCCTGGCGCTGGGTGACGGCCTGGGCGGACTGGCCGCGTCGACGCACAAGGCGTACTGGACCGCGGACTACTTCGCCGACCGCCGGTTCCAGCACACCGGCCCGATCGACAGCGCCGTGAGCGACGAGGGGATCGTCGCGATCTGCGGCACACCGCTCATCGTCGAGGACGACTTCGTGGGCGTCCTCTTCGCGGCCAACCGCTCCCCCCGCCCGTTCACCCACGACGAGGTGGCGCTGCTCAGCTCGCTCGCTGCCCTGGCCGCGGTGACCATCGTCCAGGTGCGAGCGCTCAGCGAGACCGAGCAGGCCCTGCTGGCCCTGTCCGAGGCACATGACACGGTGCGGCGGCACACGGCCGGTGTCGAGCGTGCTGCCGCCGCGCACGACCGCTTCGCCGACCTGGTCCTCGCCGGTGGCGGGGCCGACGACATCACCCATGCCCTCGGCGAGCTGCTCGGCGGCTGGGTCGTCCTGCTCGACGACCATGGGGTCCGGCGCAGCCAGTCGGGGAAGGCACCCAAGGCCAACCCCGACTCCGCGCAACGCGACCCGCTGTCGGGCGGCCCACTGGCCGCCGCTGCGAGAGGATCCGGCCGGCTCGTGCGTGACGACACCGGGTATGCCGTAGGCGTCACCGCTGCGCACCAGCCGCTCGGCCTGCTCGTACTGGGTGGCCTCGGCGAGCTGGACGAGCCGGACCAACGCACCGTGGAACGGGCCGCCGTCGTCACGGCCCTCGTGCTGCTCTTCGAGCGCCAGGCACAGGACGCCCAGCAGCAGCTGCGCACCGACCTGGTCTCGGACCTCATCGCCGCGCGCGGAGACCGGGCCGACCGGGTCCAGGCCGCCCGCGCCCAGGGACTGGAGACCCAGAAGCCCTACTGCCTGCTAGTGCTGCGCGCCGAGGAGAGGGTGAGCCGTCGTGCCCTCGTCCTCTCGGCCCATGCTGCCATCGGCGCCACGGGGGTCGTCGGCGAGCACGAGGGGGACGTCGTGGCACTCGTGCCAGGTGGGGGCGCGGGAGTGTTGGCCAGGACCATGGCGTCGCGGCTGAGCCGCAGCGGCGTGGTGACCGTGGCCGGAGTGGGCCCGCTGGGCGACATCGACGCGGTCGGCGCGAGTCACGCCGAGGCTGTCCGCACGGTCGGCGCCCTCGTTGCCCTCGGACACGGCGGCACCGGGGCGACCGCCGCCGACCTGGGGTTCGCGGGCCTGATCGTCGGTTCGGATCCCGACGTCTCGGCCTACGTCCAGCGGGTCCTCGGCGCGCTGCTCGACTACGACGACGCCCGCGGCACCAACCTGCTCGGCACCCTCGAGGCCTACTTCGCAGCCGGCTCGAGCCCCCGGCACGCCGCGACGGCACTCCACGTGCACGTCAACACGGTGGCCCAGCGGCTCGAGCGGATCTGCGCCCTCCTAGGAGCCACCTGGCCACGACCCGACCGCGCCCTGGAGCTGCAGCTGGCCATCCGCCTGCGCCACCTCATGGCCGGCTGACCCAGTCCACCACGCACACTCCGGAAGTGCTCGTCCAGGGACAGGTTGGCCCGCGGGCTGGTCACGGCGTTGCGACGACGCAGCTCAGGTTGGGCGCCCGGCGGATTCGCCGATCGAGCGTGACCAGTGGTGCACCAGTCAGTTCCGCAACCGCGACATAGCTGGCGTCGTAGCTGGAAAGATTCGCGCGAAGCTCCCACACTCTGGAGCCCAGGAGCTCATATGGCCAGTACTCAATCGCAAGATCGAGCAGGTCGGCGTGGGCCTGCGCTGCCTGATCAGGGCTCACCAGACCCGCGAGCTCATGGCGCCGAATGATGTTGCTCGTCTCGAAGTCGACCAGACTCGGAGCGACGAGGCCGAGCCCCAGCAGCCGGTCATTGGCCCACTGTCCGTCCGGACCTGCGTCGAGAAGCAACGCAACCAGAGCAGAGGCGTCGCAGACGGCACGCTCCCTCACCGCCGCTCTGCATCTCGCGCAGCAAGGATCGACTCCGCGCCGACTCGTACACCAGTCGCCGCCACGCGCGATCGCGCTCGGGCGATGACGTCTTCGACCGGCGGCCGGGCGGCGATGTCCACGTACATGCCACGGAGATACTCCTGCAACGACTTGCCGGCGCGTGCGGCACGAGCGGCAAGCTCGTCGCGCACGGCGTCTGGAACGTCTCGAACGGTGATGACCACTCCCATGCAGTCATTATAGCTGCGTTGCAGGTGATATGCAGTAACCCGCCCGGCGCAAGCTGTCAGCCCGTCCGGTCACCGGCGAGCGGACCGAGCTGGCGCTCGATGGCGTCGACGACCGCGCCGACTCCCTCTTCCTCGAGGATGACGGTGTAGTGGTTGGTGTCCGGCGCCGCGATGACCCGCAGGTCGTCAGGCAGGTCGAGAGCGGTGAGCCGTTCCTCGTCATACAGTCCCTGCGGCTCGTCCAGGAGACCGCGCGCCGCCCACACGAGCTCCACCGGCACGCCCGAGGCCACGGCCTTTCTCGCCGCTGCATGGGTCTCCGGGTCGGCCAGCACGTCCACCCCGTCGGCGCGGACCGCCGCCAGCCGGCACGAGCTGACCCACTCCCCCGTGCCGTCATCCGCCGCGATGAGGTCGTGCATGAGGTAACGGCGCACCTCCGGACCCCGTCGTCCGGCGAGGGCGGGTCCGAGCGCCGGGTGGTCGAGCCAGAACCCGGCATACGCCTCCGGGGTGGGAAACCGCATGCCCAACCGGGCCATGGCGGAGCCGAGGACCGCCTGCAGCACGGCATCGACGTCCAGGCCAGCCGGGGGCGGGAAGGCGAGCCCGCCGTCGACGAGGACGATGCCCGAGACCCGGTCCGGGTGTCGGGCGCCCGTGAGGGCGCTGACAAAGGCCCCCATCGAGTGGCCGACCAGCACCGGTCGGGTGCCGAAGACGTCGGCGATGGCCACCAGGTCGCTGGCGTGGGTTGCCAGGCCGTAGGGCCCCGGCACGCCGCGGTTGTTCGCCCTGCCGCGCAGGTCGGGTGAGAGGAAGCGGAGCGAGCCCGGGCCGCGGCGCCGGTACAGCTCGTCGGCGACGCACTGAAAGCCCAGCCCGTTCGCGGTGATGCCGTGGACCGCCACGACGACCGGGGCTGAGCCGGCGGGCTCACCGACCGTGAGGTCGTGGATGTCGAGGCTTCCCTCGGGCAGCTCGATCCGGAAGCCGGAGCTGGTGTCCTGGTCCATGGTCACTCCTTGTTGCGGACGAATCGTTGACCCAGCCCGGTCAGACCCGAGGGGGCGAAGTACACGACGACGACGAAGAGCAGCCCGAGGAGGAACAGCGGCTGCGACAGCACCTGGCGCAGCACCTGCGGCAGCGACACCAGTGCCGACGAGCCCGAGACCTCCACCAGCCGGGCGTCGGCGTACGTGTAGAGGAAGCCCCCGAGGACCGCCCCCCACCGGCTGCCCGCGCCGCCGAGGACGACCATGACCAGCAGCGAGAGGGTGAACTCCGAGGTGGTGAGGTGCGGGCTCGATCCGCCCAGGACCAGGGCGTTGACGACCCCGCCGAGGCCCCCGAGGAAGGAGGCGACGACGACCGCGAGGAGCTTGGTGCGGTAGGTGTTCAGGCCGAGAACCGCTGCGCGAGACTCGTTCTCGCGGACGGCCGCCATGGCGTGCCCGGCGCGGGAGCGAGCGAGCCAGGACACGGCGACCCACGCCACCACGATGAAGGCCAACGCCGTCCAGTAGCGGTAGGGCGCGTTGGTCACCCCGACCAGCAGGTCCGGCACGGTGCTGCGGTTGAGCGAGCGGCCCTCCTCGCCGCCGGTGAGACCTCCGGGGTTGCGCAGGACGATGATCGACGCTGCCTGGGCGAAGGCCAGGGTCACCATGGCGAAGGCGATCCCGCCCACCCGCAGGGCGATCGCGCCGACGACGAGAGCCAGGACCGTCGTGCCGCCAAGGGCGAGGAGGATCGCGACCGGCAGAGGAAGACCCCACTGCGCCATGGAGATCGAGAGGAAGTAGCTGCCGGCGGCGACGAACAGCGCGTGCCCGAAGCTCAGGAGCCCCGTCCGTCCGAAGAGGACGTCATAGCTGAGGGCGATCCCGGCCATGGTCAGGCAGGTCGCCAGCAGCTGCATCGAGCCGGGGCCGTTGACCCGGTCCGGGAAGACCCCGGGAACCGACGCAGACACGTAGGGAAGGTAGGCGAGGACGACGAGCAGCACCAGCGGGGGGACCGACCTGAGGAACCTCATGCGGGCACCCCTTGCATCGCCTTGGGCCGCAGCAGGAGGACCAGTGCCAGCAGCAGGACGACGGAGAGGTCACCCACCCCGCTCGCGGCGTAGTAGTTGGCGAGCTGCTGGACGAGGCCGACAGCGACGGCTGCCACAGCGGTGCCGACGAGCGAGCCCATCCCGCCGATGACGACGACGATGAACGCGTAGATGAGCAGCGAGCCGCCCTGCCCCGGTGAGACGTTGCCGGCATACAGGGCGTAGAGGATGCCGGCGAGACCCGCCGCCGCTCCTCCCATGGCGAAGACGATGGTGAAGGTGCGCTGGACGTGGATGCCGAGCGCCTCGACCATCGTCCGGTTCTCGACTCCCGCCCGGATGACCAGGCCGAGCCGGGTGAGGTGGAGCAGCGCCAGGAGCGCGAGGAAGACGAGCAGGGCGACGGCGACGTAGAGGAACCGGTCGTTGGGCAGCCGGGTGCCGGCCACCGCGGTGGTGGCGGAGAGCCACGCCGGCTTGTCCAGCGGGTGCGGGTCGGAGCCGAAGATCCCTTGCACCGCAGCGATGGCCGCCAGCGAGAGCCCGACGGTGACGAGCACCTGCTGGATGTGGTGGCGGTAGAGGGGCCGGATCAGGACGACCTCGACGAGGAAGCCGATCAGCGCCCCGGTCACGGTCGCGACGGCGATCGCCAGGGCGAGCCGCAGCCCCACCGCCATGGAGGCGGGCAGCCTGGTGGTGGTCAGCCACCCGGCGTAGGCGCCGGCGACCATGAACGCGCCGTGCGCGAAGTTCAGGACACCCATGAGCCCGTAGATCAGGCTCAGGCCGGACGCGGCCAGGAAGTAGAGCGCCCCGAGCCCGAGCCCGGTCACGACGAGCAGGACGCCGTCACTCATGAGGGCCTCCGCCGCTGGTCCTCGACGGCGGCTCGACCGGGTCGGACGAGGACGCCGCACGCCGCATCGAGACCCCCAGCAGCTCGCGGGTCAGGGCGGCATCGGCCAGCAGGGCCGCGGCCCCGCCGCGGTGGACCACCGTGCCGGCGTCGAGCACGACAACCGTGTCGGCGATCCGGCGGACGAGCGGGAGGTTCTGCTCGACGAGCAGGATCGGCGTATGCCGTGCCACGCGGGCGAGGACGTCCGCCACCTCGGTGACCAGCTTGGGTGCCAGGCCCTTGGTCGGCTCGTCGACGAGGAGAAGCCTGTTCTCGCGCAGCAGGATTCGGGCGAGCGAGACCATCTGCTGCTGCCCCCCGGAGAGGGTGCCGGCCTTCTGGTTGCGCCGGGCGACGAGGTCGGGAAAGAGCTCGTGGACGATGGGTGCCGAGACCCCCACGTCGCGGCCGACGAGACGCAGGTTCTCCTCGACGCTCAGCCCACCGAAGACCTCCCGGTCCTCCGGCACGTATCCGACGCCCTCCCGCACCACCCGTGCCGTCGACCACGTCGTGAGCTCCGTGCCGGCGAGGCGGACGCTTCCGTGACGAGGGGCCAGGCCGAGGATCGCCTTGAGCGTCGTCGTCTTGCCCACGCCGTTGCGACCCAGCAGTGCGGTCACTCCGGTAGCCGGAACCTCGAAGGAGACTCCCTGCAGGATGTGTGAGCCCCCGTAGCGGACATGGAGGTCCGCCACCTCGAGGATGCTGCGCCCGGGGCGCTCGTCGGACGGGACGACAGCGGCCTCGCTCACAGCGCCTCCCCCAGGTAGGCCTGCTGGACGCGTTCGTCGGCCGTGACGTCGGTGGCCGTCCCGGCGGCGAGCAGCTGGCCGTGGTGCAGCACGGCGACCCGGTCGGCCAGGCCCAGGACGACGTGCATGTGGTGCTCGACCATGGCCACCGCCACCCCGCTGTTGCGGACCTCGCCGATGATCGTGGCCAGGCCCTCGACATCCTCCGCCGAGACCCCGGCCATGGGCTCGTCCAGCAGCAGCACCTTCGGCTCCGAGGCCAGCGCCATGGCCAGCTCGAGCTTGCGACGGTCTCCGTGCGAGAGCCCGCGGGCCGGCACGGAGCCCTTGCGCGGCATACGAACGGCTCCTCGCTGTTTGGTGTGGGCGGCCTGGAGGATCTTCAGCCATTCTGGTGGTCGGTTCCGGTGGTGTGGTCGGGCGGTCGATGAAGGGGCGGTGGGTCTGCTGGACGGGCTGGATTTGAACGCGATGTTTGGGGCGGCGTTGGGGCTGGCCGCGCCGTGGCGGGTGATCTCGGTGGAGTTCGACCAGCAGGCCGGCCGGCTCGATATTGGGTTGGACTTTCCTCGTGGCGCGCGGTTCGGTTGCCCGGAGCAGGGATGCGCTCAGTGGGTGTGCGCGGTCCATGACACGGCGGAGAAGAGCTGGCGGCATCTGGACTTCTTTGAGCATCAGGCGTTCCTTTCGGCGCGGGTGCCTCGGGTGCGGTGCCCCGAGCACGGCGTGCACCTGGTGAACGTGCCGTGGGCGCGCCCGGGCAGCGGGTTCACGTTGCTGTTCGAGGTGGCGATGTTGACCTACGCCAAGCAGATGCCGATCGCGCCGTTGGCGAAGATGGCCCGTGAACATGACACCCGGATCTGGCGGGTCATCGAGCATCACGTCCACACTGCCAGGGCCGGCATGGACTTCTCGGAGGTCGTTGAGGTCGGGATGGATGAGACGTCGGCGCGGCGCGGTCAGGACTACGTGTCGATCTTCATGGACCTGACCGAGAGACGGGTGTTGTTCGCCACCGAAGGGCGAGATGCCAAGACAGTGCAGGCGTTCGCGGCGGATCTGAGGGCGCACGGCGGTGCGCCGACCACCCAGATCGGGCGGGTCTGCTGCGACATGAGCCCGGCGTTCATCAAGGGCATCACCACCTATCTGAGCTGCCCGCCACAGGACGCCGACGGGCAGCAGGTCGCCACCGAGGGTCATCAGCCTCAGATCGTGTTCGACCGCTACCACGTGGTGGCCAAGGCCAACGAGGCCGTCGACAGGGTCCGCCGGGTCGAGGCCAAGACCCGTCCGGAACTCAAACGCAGCCGCTACGCCTGGCTTAAGAACGACGCGAACCTCACCGCCGGTCAGCGTGAACAGCTGACCTGGCTGACCCGCCCGTCGATGCAGCTGCAGACCGCTCGGGCAGCGCGCTGGCGTGATGACTTCAACGCCTTCTACGACCAGCCGATACCAGCTGACGGCGAGGCATACCTGCGGCGCTGGTGCTACGGCGCGAAACGATCGCGGCTGGAGCCGGTAAAAGAGTTAGT
>JAABUY010002642.1_pt1 | contig 20992 bp, 23 predicted proteins | sample 5560271 | NCBI WGS metagenome assembly JAABUY01 (sample SAMN10711886, study PRJNA513374) | rock metagenome | isolation source: Antarctica rocks | place: Antarctica: Victoria Land, University Valley | reverse complement strand
CTGCCCCGACGCTGACTTGGCCAGCGCCAGCAGCGCCGCGGCCTTGAGCGGCGGCGGCGCCGCCGCGGAGCCTGCCGCGCGCGGGCACGCGCGCGTCAAGGCCTCCTGCAACAGCTCAGCGCCGCGCGAGAGCTGCACAGGAGTGCACGCGCGCAGCCCATGCCCTGCCGCCCCGTCCTCTTGAGGCGCCGTGCAGTGCATGCCCGTCCTTGTCAATGACTTTGATCTGGAGAGGCTTGGGCAAACAAGACCTCCCGTGAGCGCTTGAAGCTCCCTGCGCACCAGAGGAAAAGGCCACCCCTCCCAGACAACCAATTGTTTTAGGACTCGGGACGCTGTACCAAGCACAAGCGCATGGGCGCACCTGGTGTGCTGACGCCGTCGTCGGGCAGCGCAGCCAGGGGCGCATCGGGCGCAGAGCCCGGCGCGGCGGCGGCGGCGCCGCCGCCGGCCAGCCCGCGGCCGCGCCCGGCGCCGGCGAAGCCGCGCGTGCCGTCCGGGCCGCGCGCCATGCGCATCGTCTGGTTCCCGCGCGCGCCGGCGGCCTCCACGTTGCCGACAAACTTCTGCGCCGCCGGGTTGCGCTCTGCGACAAACTCCTCGTTCTCCTTGCCGGCCGGCGCCTCGCGGGTGCGCCGCACGCGGCGCGCGACAATCTCGCGCCCGCCGGCCGCGCCCGCCGGCCGCGCCAGCGCCTCCGGCTTGACCGCCAACGTGAAGGCGACCTCGTCGCCAGGGCGCAGCGGCGGCGCCAGATTAGGCTCCGCGTCGCCGGCGTTGAAGTAGACGCGCGGGCGCTCCTCGCCGCGCGCGTACTCCACGAAGCCGAACGCGCCCTTGAACGTGACCACCGTGCCGGTCAGCGCGTGCGGCGCGACCTCCACCGCGCGCCGGCCTGCGCGCGCGCAGCCGCACCGTTGGGACGGCGCGCAGTGTAGGGCTTGATGACCAAGGTCCCAGTGGCTTGCCGACACTCCATCACAGATGCGCGCTGTGGAAAGGTTGCAGGGATCACGTGAAGGAGGCACGTTGGTGGCAGCTCGTGATCAGACTCACGCAGCTGCCTGCCCACCGTCTCACAGCTGCAGTGCTGGTATTCACGCCTTTGCATGTGCTGGCACGAACAGCTCTGTTCACGTTCCACACCTACAAGCCGTGTCGCGCTCAGCTACTGAGCGGCGTTAGCGGGTCACACCCCCCATTGCTATAGCGTGCGTGCCTTTTTTTCTTGCAAAACGGTGAGCATGCGCAGGGCTGCCTTCAAGCATCGCACGCAGCCCTGATAGGCGCAGCGGGTGCCCATGCGATGGGCTGTGCGCGCGCGCACCGGCCAGGCGCGCGACGGCGCCGCCCAGCTTCTGCGCGGCCGCGGCCGTCTGCGGGCGCGTGGCCACGCGGAAGGTCACCTGGTCGCCCGCCTTGGGGCCCGCCTTGGCGCCGCCCTCCCAGCCCTGCGCGGCGCGGGCGCTGCCTGACAAGCGAGGCCGGCTGAGCCGCGCGACACAGCCACGGAGCCCCTGGACAGGATCGTGCGCTCCTTACCCTAACCCCTACCACTACCATATGCCTGCAGCGGCGCTTCCCGCGGCGACAGAGACCGCACAGGGGCTCCTGGCACCCACACCAGCCACCGCACAGGGTCGGCGGAGCGCCGCGCCTGCAGGTCCTCCGGCCCGAAGGGCAGGCGCGCGTTGGCGCCGTCGGGCGCGGCGAACTGCAGCAGGCCGCTGGCGAAGCCGCCGCTGCGGCCCTGCGCCTGCGGCCGCTCCACCACCACGCCGGCCAGCTGCTCCTCGGCAACCTCCTCAAACACGGCCGCGCCCTTGGGCGCCTTGCACACCCTGCGCCCCGCGCGCGCCCCGCCTGTTGGCTCGACACCCGGCGTCGGTGGCGGCAGCTGGCACCAGCCCAGGGGAGGCATCTGCCGTGCACTGCGCTTGTGGGAAACACGTGCGCCGCATCATGCTGGGTCGGAGGCTGGAGCCCCGCTTGCCAGGCGCGCCGTTTGCGGAGCCGGTGCACGCAAGTGCGAGCAGGCCGACCAACACCCCCCGCAGGCGTAAATACACAGCGCGCGCAGGCCAGGCCGCCGGGGGAGCGGCCGCGGGCGGCGGGCGCACGTGGGCGCGACCAGGCCGCGCGGCGGCTCGCGCAATACGGAAAATTCCACGTCGTCGCCGACCGCCAGGTCGCCCGGCGCGCAGCCGGCGAGCGCGGAGAAGTGGAAGAAGACGTCCGCGCTGCGCTCGCACGCGCGAATGAAGCCGAAGCCGCCGCCGCCGCCGTCCGCCGTCGGCTTCAGCGCCTTGATCTGCGCGGAGCAGCAGGCCCCTCAGGCGGGAGCGCCACGCCCTGCAGCGGTGGTGCGCCGTGCTTGCGCAAGCGGACGCCGAGCGCGACTCGGTGCCGCACCCTGGCTCGTAGCTGCGGCAGCATGCACCATGCGGTGTTCCATAGCCCAGAAGCTTCGCCCTGTCAGGTGCGGGGTAGCGCTTGGCATCACCCCGGAGCAATGGGCGCCACTCACTCAATCCAGACACACAGTCCCATGCGGCTTGATGAGGCAACCAGTGCGCTGCGGCGCCCGGGCGCGCGCCTGGCCGAGCTCGCGCCTGTCGGCGGCGCGCGTGAGCAGGCGCACGTCCTCCGCGCGCACCGCGCCCGTGCGCCGGTCCAGGACTACTGTGAAATCCACATCATCGTCTGCGGCCAGCGCGCCCGCCTCGCCCCCGCCGTCGCCGACCTGCCACCCCATCGTGCGCTCCTCGCAACCGTAGAAGCGTAGAGTGACATTAATCAGCCACTTCATACCATCGCGCTGCTGGGCACTAGGGACCTCTCCGGTATCCTTTGCGAAACGCACTTGCTGTCACAGCCGCCAGAGGCACTTTGCGTAAAAGGGAGAGGCGAGCGGCGTGCGCGGCGGCCTGGGGCACCGCACGTCACCAGGCCAACGGCGCTGCACATGTAGAGCCGCCCAGAGAAACAACTTTAGTACCAGACACATGATGCTTACTTGGACACACCTGATCTGCCGCAAAGCCGCAGCGGCGCTCCTTTCCGCCAGCATCCACATATGCGATCGTGCCCATGCCGGCGCGAGCGCCGCGCTCCGCGATCGCCGGCGCCGACGCCGGCGCCGGCCCCGCGCCGCCTTGCCCGCCGGCGCCGTTTGCTGATGCTGCATCCGCGCCAGCTGGCGCGCCCGGGACCGCATCCGCCCCGCGCTCGGGCGTGCACGGACCCCGCGCGTCCGCAACGCCGTTTGCCGCCTCCCAGCCAGGCGACGCGCCATTGGCGCCGCCCTGCGCGTGGCCAGGCGCGCCTGCAGCAAACCCGGGGTCCGGCCCTGGCTCCGCTGCCCCTCCCGCCGCGGCGCTGTCGGCGCCAGGGCCATCCGCTGCAGGCCGCGCTTCACGCCCCGAGCTATCGGGGGTGCTGGCATCGGCCGCGGCGGCACCGCAGCCGGCGCCAGAAGCGGCCGCGGCGTCAGAGCCGGGCTCGCCTGTGTGCGCCTCGCCCGGCGACGCGCGGCCCGGCGTCGGAGCGCCCTCGGCCACGCCGCGCGGCTGCACGGGCAGCTTCAGCACGCGGCCCCTCACGCGCTCTGTCGCCCCGCACACGCCACAGCTCACACCGCGCTCACCGTTTGTGGACACCGAGCGGCACAAGGACCTGGATGCAAGGGCGCACCCCGCAGCTGAGAACTGCACTGCAGCCGTTGCATGTCGGGCGCCTGTGTCAGACAGTGCAAGCTCGTTTCAGACACCAGCCTCATGCTCAGGCCCTGGCCGGGGTTCCAGCGACCCCGGGAGGCCCCACCTGGCTGCCGCAGCTCCGGCTCCAGCTCGCCGGGCTCCAGGCGGCGCAGCGCCACGGCCACCGGCTTGCCGCTGCGCGCGTCGGCGCGCACGCGGAAGGACAGCGCGTCGCCCAGCGCCGCGCCGCCCGCGGGCGCCTCGCTCTGGTGGAAGAAGATCTGCCCCGCCCCGCTCGCCAGGCTGCGCGCCGCGCATCGGGCGACGGCCTCAGGGCGCGGGCGCAGGCCAGCGAGCAGCGTGAGATAAATAGCATTTTGAGCAGGGAGACACGGCATGACGAGCAGGGGGTCGCGAGCGCGCGCCAGGACGCAGAGCTATGTGACACATGTGTGGCGACCTGCAGCCGGCCGCACATCACATCGGTGCCATTAAGGTTCCACAGCAAGCATCCCTGCATCACTAGAGCGCCCATCAAATATGAGGCACAGGGAGTGACAGAACGATAGCCAATAGGCTTTTAGCCGGTGACCACAGCATCACAAAATTGTTTCAGCCTGTGCTTCTGTGACTCCCATACATTGGTCGGGTGCGGGCGCGCACTTGATAAACCCGTAGCGCGCCTCCGGCTTCAGCAGCACGACAAAGCCCCGCTCGCGCTCATCCGCAGGCTCCGCCCTGGCCACCTGCGCGGCCGCGGGGCGCTCGGAGGCGGATCGAGAGGCCCACGCCATTCGCTCCCCTACCCTCTCCAGCTCTTCCAGCTTGCACAGCGGCACGCCCAGCACACTGCGCACCCCAGGCGCAGGCCACCGGGCCCGGGGCTGCCCTCGCTGACGGGTGACACGGAGCACAGGGGACGGCCGCCCTGGCGGCTGAGGTGGGCGCGCGCGCCTGCGTGGCGCGCGGCCGCCGGCCCGGCCCGCCCGGCACCAGCACAAAGTCGACCGGCTCGCCCAGGCGCAGCGCCTGCAGCCGGTCGACCTGGTCGCGCTCCTCGAAGGCCACCGCCTGCTGCGCCGGCGCGCGCGCGGGCGCCTGGCTCGGCGCCGGCGACGCGGTGCGCGCGTGCGGGGGCTCCGTGGCGCCGGCGCGGGCCGGCGCGCCGGGGGCCCCCGGGGGCGCCTTCGCCTCGCCCGGCGTGCCGGGGCCGGCGGGCGCCCCGTCGCTGGCGGCGCCGCCGGTGCTGCCAGCGCCGGTGTCCGGCGCGCCGCCGGCGGAGGCGCTGGGCGGCGCCGCCGCGGCAGGCTGCGCGGGCTGCGCGGCGGGCGCGGCCTCATAGCCGATGCGCCCGCCATACTTCTCCGCCTGCACGCCAGACAACAGCGGGGCCTGGGCTCGGGCGACAATACACAGGAGCCTGCTCGCGGGGAGCGGGTGGGACAAGGCGCATGCTTGCCACAGCGTCCCGGCATGTGTTGCCTGCGCCAGGTAAACGTGCGCGAGTGGGCGGAGCAGGCGCTGCAGGCACGCTCGCCGCGAGCCCAGTTTTCCTGGCAAGCGGCGTGCCTGCGGCGCCGCGCGTCGCCGTTATTGGGGTGGGGCGGGCGCGCGCCTTCACGCCCCACTGCGCGCTCTGCGAGCTGCCGCCGCGCAGCTCGCGCTGCACGACGCCGCGCATGCGCACGCCCTCCTGCGGCCCGGCCGCTGCCTCCAGCGTGCCCTTGGGCAGCCTTTTCACCTGCGCTGCCCCAGCCTCGTGCGTCGCCGAGCGGTGCTGTCACGCGGCCGGGCGCGGGGGCGCTGGAGGGCTGGGGCGCCGCGGCGCGCGCGCCCGCCGCCCGCGCTGACAAAGCCCGTGCACCTCCTCGCTGGGCGGGTGCACCGCATGGTGCACAGTGCTGCTGCAGAGCGCAGCCTGCTGTCGCAGCGCACTCGCTTTGCAGCCGCGCAGCGCAATGCGCAGTGGAGCCCGAGCACAGTCTTGCGTGCGCAGGTGGGGCGACCACCCGTGGCGCGCCTGCCGCGCCGCCCATTTGGCGCCCGGCGCAGGCGGCGGGTACGCGGTGAACGCCACCTCGTCGCCCTGCTGCAGCGCCTGCAGCGCCTCCGCGCCGCCGGGCTGCGGCGCCGCGGCGGCGGCCGGCGCCGTGGCATCCGCGTCCGCCGGCTGCACCTCGCTGGCATGGAAGAACACCTGGGCGTCAAAGTCGGCGGACCTGCGCGGCGGCCGCGCGGTCAGGCGCCTCCCTGTGATGCCACAACAGCCAGTGGCCCATCCGCATCGCGCCGCCAGCCCCTGATCCACTGTGCCTCGACACGCCCGAGAGAGACGGTCCTGCCCACTTGCATGCTGTGCCGCGGCGCTGCCTGGCAAGCACGCTGAGTACGTGTGCAGGCACCAGGCACAAAACATGCGTGAAGAGCTACAAATACGATAGCTCTGCACCTCGGTTCCACGAAACAGCTTGTGTGACACTGGACTTACTGGATGCGCGAGGGAGTGCATCAAGACGCACCCAGGTAACCTCTTAAGAGTGCTGCGCGGGTGTGCAGAAGGCAGGACAGACAGCGGCCGGGGCGCACTGTATGAAGCCAAACGTGTCCTTGATGGACGCCACATAGCCAGTGCCAGGAACGCCAGCCGGGCCTGGCCCGGCTTGCGGGCTCGCCCGGGGCGGCCCCGCCTGCCGCATCGGGGGCCCGCTGCCCTGTGGCGTGGCCGGGCCACGCTGCTGCTGCGCCTCGCCCCAGCGCCCGCCCCTGCCGCGTTGGCCGCGGCCGCGGCCGGCGTCCATGCGCCCCGGTGGCGCCCGGCGCGGCTCGCCGCCGGCGCCGCGCGCCATGGGCTGGCCATCACCCTCCATCACGTCCAGCTTGCGTGGTACCGCGTCGCCTGCGCTGTCGGATGCGGCCGCCCACATCGTCGCAGGCCAGGCGTTGGGGAGCCAGACCCTGATCAGGGTCCATGGACACCTTGCTTGTTGAGGGTGTGCAATGAAACATGTTGCCTGTTACAACATGAAATGTGAGTACAACTGAGTGTTGCAAATCAAGTCCATGCACGTTGAGGCGAACCCATCTAGGCACACAGTGCAAGGGAGGCACCAGGCCATTCAAAACATATGCACGGCAGCTCTGCATGCTGATAGCGCAAGCACTCAGTATAAGTACATTATCACCTGCCCCACTTTCATCCTGCCCAGCGCAGGCCTCCGTAACATCTAAAAACACATAGCGGCAGCCGCCGGCACGTATGCCTAGACACAAGTTTTCCTGATGCTGCACACATTCTTTATCATGCTGGCGTGCTAGGCGGCACTCGCCGAGCCAGACACAGTGATCTCCTCACTGTGTAGCCATTGAGCAGGGGAGCATGCTTATAGACACGCTTCTGCTTTGAGGGGCGCCGTCTCGTGCCAGCAATGCTGTGGTGCCTCCAGACAGCTGTGGTGCTACTGCCCCAGCACAGGCTGTCCAGCGCAGTCCTTCAGCGGGGCGCCGTCGGCGTGGCGGACGACTATGACGGGGTGCGGCCGCAGGCCCAGGCTCACTGCTGCCGCCAGGCGCGGCTCGCGCTCTTGGACAAGCGCACACCGGCGTCCGGCTTACTTGAACATCGGGAGCTGATGCCTTTGGGGTTAGGGGGTTAGGGGGTTAGAACATGTATTGCAGCAGAGGGGCCCCAGCGCAGGTTCGCCAGCCGGTTGTCGCCTCCGTCTCCATTGATGTGCTCGCCGCTGTCGAGCCACGGACGCCACTCGCTCTGCTCGAAGGCGAGCAGCACCAGGGTGCTGACGGGGACTTGGCATCGACGACCCGGGGAGCTGTCATCCAGGGCGCAGGTGACTGTGTGGCCGCCAGGCTTTGCAGTGGGCTTCAGTGTTCTGCCGCTCGGGCCCATGATGCGGCCGTCCTCGCAGGCGTGGTACCTGGTGTACGGCTCGGGGCACGCGCACCAGCGGGGCTCCTTGACCACCTGCGTGCGCGCAAGCAATTGTCGGCAGGGCGCATGCCAGTACGAACCGCAGTACAAGCGCCATCGGAGCGCATGCAGCTGCCCTGCACATGGGCAAAACAGCTGCGAGCTGGCACACTTGGCGCGCGGTTGCACCACTTGAGGTTGTTCCGCACCACCCGCCGCGGCAGGCACCTGCAGCGCAGTACCTGTAGCCAGCACATACACACCAAAGCAGCAAGCGCTGACAGAACGTCGGCCCCAGGCGCGACAAAATGCGCACCGCGGTGCGCTCGCGCGCCGTGGCCAAGGCCCTCGAGACGGTTGCGAACATGGCGCGCAACGTGGCCGCCTGCGCGCACAGTGAGCACGCCGGCGCTCGCACAGCGCAGGCACCTTTGCAGTGCCAGTGGCTCTGATGCAGCATACAAGGTTATACGTGGCCAAAGCAGCAGCGGCGAGCCCGGCTAGCTGGGACAGCATTCCTCAGAAGCATGTGTGCGTGTCAATGCTGTACTGAAAAAGGCCGGCGGCGGCGCTAGAGCAGACGCACCAAGGTGCACGTGCTCAGCAGGTCCCACACCATCATAGCGATGAGCTCCGGGGCAGACGTTTCAGGGTGAGAGCATATCATTTCCACACAAACTTTGCCATACATTGCTGTGCCATCGCGCCAGCGAGTCCGGATGTCCTGTAGAAGCAGCAGCCTTGCGCTTGACGTCCAAATGCAGTGCTCCAACAAAACGTGCTGCAACAGCAACGGGAGATCCCTGCACTCTCCACAGTGCGCCGCAGCCCACCTGAGAGTTGCGCGGTTGCTGGTATGGCATCGTGGTTCACGGTGCGCCTGCAACAAAGCGGCCAGACACGCGCACGCCAAAGCACAGAGCTGGCCTCTGGCGCCCGTGCAGCACGGATTGCAAGGCGAGATGCAAGTACGGAATTTTCTAGGCAAGTCCGATAACAGTGCGAGCCAAGGCGAGCAGGTTCAGGGCTCCGGAACCTAGTCCAACTGTGCACGCAGCATACGAAGTCCTTAGGCTCAATAAGCAGTCACCCGCAAGCGCCCAGGCGCCATGGCTGATGCAGCAGCAAGGTGCTTTCACTGATGGCGTGCGCCTTGCTTCGCAGTCGATCAGCCTTCAGCTGTGCGCGGCGCGCCTTCTCTGCCAGCGCAGCTGCGCCGGCCACCGCGGCTGGTGCCTCGAAGCAGACAAACCTGTGCACGGCCGTGAACGACGCGCTGCACATTGCTCTGGAAGAGAACAAAAGGTGTTCACCACTGACTGAGGCCAGCGGCTGCTCGTTGTGCGCTCAAACGCGCCCACCTGAGGCAAGAACACTGGCCGGGCGCAGAGCGCTAGTGTTTGGGGAGGATGTGAGTTTTGGCGGCGTGTTCCGTTGCACGGTCGGCCTCAAGGAGCGCTTTGGGGCTGCGCGCTGCTTCAACACGCCGCTGTCAGAGCAGGTAGGCGTGCGCTGGCTCGTCAAACTTGAAATGCAGCGCGTGCATCCATGCTCAAGCGTCGGCCCCGCATCCAGGCTGAGCAAACGTATCCTCCGGCAGTATCAGCCAGGCTGGGCACGCTGCCTGTTGAGCAGTCTGTTCTCCTCCGCGCTGCCCCAGTCAGGCAAGAGCAAGTGATGCGCTATTAGCGCCTCACGCGAGCTTGCCACCTCCGCCCTCCGTCCGCTCAGGGCATCGTCGGCTTTGGCATCGGCGCTGCAGCGCTCGGCTGCACCGCAGTCGCAGAGATCCAGTTTGCCGACTACATCTACCCAGCTTACGACCAGATCGTGAACGAGGCCGCCAAGTACCGCTACCGCAGCGGCGGCGCGTTCGACTGCGGCGGGCTGACCGTGCGCGCCCCATACGGTGCGCCCGCCGCAGCCTTCCTTCAGCCTGGGACTCCTGCGAGCTGCTGCCCCAGCAGCTCGACACGTGCATGGGCGCTGTCGGCACAGCAGCAGCGGCAGCTCTCCTGATCAGGTAGAATCGCCGTGTGAGCGCGCCTGCAGAGTGCATGCTGACGTGCCGGGGCTGTGCGCGGAAGCGGGGCATCACTACAGCACTTTTCACCTCCTCGCGTCCGCTCCTGGCCCCTGCGCAGCTGTCGCCCGCTGCACAGGAGAAAGGAAAGCCCACCTGTGCAGGCGCGGTCGGCCATGGCGGGCACTACCACTCGCAGTCGCCCGAGGCGGTCTTCACGCACGTGCCGGGCATCAAGGTGGTGGTGCCCAGCGGCCCGCGCGAGGCCAAGGGGCTGCTGCTCGCGGCCATCCGCGACCCCGACCCCGTCGTCTTCTTCGAGGCGAAGATGCAGTGCGGCGCCCCGCCGCCTGCGCCGGAAGCGCATGCGCTGGGGTGCGGGACGGGGGGGCGCGCCTGTTCCCGGGCTGTCGTGGGGGCGCTGGTTGCCGCGGCCACGAGCAGCTTGCTGATGTGTGTCGTGCCGGAGCAGGCTCGCATGCAGGCCAGTGGAAGGCATGTGCGACGGGAGGGCGTGGCTGAGAAGGCAGCGAGTGGCTGAAAGCTCGTGAGCAGGAAGGGGCCGGTTCTTGTGTGTGGAGCAGGACAGGCGCATGCCCTGAACACATCACTTATCCTCGGCAGGCATGAGCGCGGCGCAGCAGCGCTGGTGGGTGCAGGCAAGCAGCGCTTGGCCTGCCGCTGAGCGGCCGGGCGCGCAGGTACCGGACAGTCGTAGAGGACGTGCCGGAGGGCGACTTCCAGCTGCCGCTGGGCGAGGCGCGCGTCGCGCGCGCGGGCAGCGACATCACCCTCGTCGCCTGGGGTCAGCAGGTCGCCGTGCTTGAGCGCGCGGTGCGGCCCCCCATGGTCACACCAGCTCCTGGCATGCACCTATGTTTGACAACACGAGGCGTCTGGTGTCGTCGGGACCGGCGAGCTGCAGCCGGTGCGGGCGCGCAGGCCGCGGAGGTGGCAGAGGGCGATGGCATCAGCTGCGAAGTCATCGACCTGCGCACGCTGCTGCCCTGGGACCGCGCTACCGTGGGTGCGCGCCTGGCGCTCTCAGACCGCCGCTGGGTGTTGCGGGCACGCACGCCGCAGGCACGCGCCTGTGCGCGCCTCCGCATCAGTGCTGAAACGTAGGCGCACACAAGCTGGCGTGCCGCTGGACAGACCGGCTTTCCCGCAGACTGGCTGCAGGACAGACAGGCTGCACCCATGCTTGCTTGAAAGTAGGCAAACGGTGCCGACGGGTGTGCAGCATTGAAGCAGTCTGCTCAGGAAGCTTGCTCTTGCGCCCGCTACCCTCTCACTATGTGCGGCAAAGGCCTCTGCCAGCAGGTTGAGGGCGGGCGGCGGCTGACCTGGGGAGGCCTGGCGAGCGTGCCACTGGCGCCAATAAGTAAGTTGAGAGGGCGCCAACGAGCATGGACATGAGAGAGGCGGCCCGCTGGCCACCAGGCAAGCGCCCCGGCATGAGCCCGCCCGCGCCGCGCACAGAGGCGTCCGTGAGCAAGACCGGGCGCCTGCTGGTGAGCCACGAGGCGCCGGTCACGTCGGGCTTCGGCGCGGAGGTGGTCGCGGCTGTGGCCGCACGCTGCTTCCTGCGCCTGGAGGCGCCGCCGGCGCGCGTGTGCGGCTACGACACGCCCTTCCCGCTCGTGTTCGAGCCGCTGTACCTGCCGACGCAGCAGCGCGTCGCGGACGCGATCCGGGCCACGTGCGGCTTCTGACGGCGGGCGCCCGGGCGGGACGTGCTGCCTGAACTGCTGGGCGCCGCGTGTGGCCATTTTGAGGCAATGTATGTAGCTGTGTGTGGGAGCTTGTGTAAGTACAGTACAACATGCTTACAGCTGAAATGTCATTCAGCACTGTGTGGCTGATCAGCCAAAAGGGGCATTCTTGTGTACTAATAGTCGGTGCTAACAGTCAGTGCTTATAGACATCAGAACTTGCTGCAAGTGGGTGGAGGGGAGGCGTGCACAGCAGCGCGGTAGCCGCAGGTTGTTGTATCAGTGTGGTTTTGTATAGCACAAGCGTTCACCAAACACACTTGCACTACACGGGCTTGACCGATCGTCTGCAGTGTTGCAACCACAGCTGCTGTAACACACAGAAGCACGGCAGCGCACGCGCACAAGGACCTCGCCTCTTGAGCTCCTGTGGCCTCGGCAAGCATGTAGCATCGGAGTCCGGGCACGCCCCCGGGCGGGCGCTCGCGCCGGAGGATGGCGCTGGACTTCTACCCGTCCGAGGTGGTCACGCCGCCGCTCGCGCTGGTCGCGCTGCTCGGCTGCCCCAGCCTGCATGGCCGCGTCGGCGAGTACCTGCGCGCGGCCCAGAAACCGCCCATCAACTCGCTGGGCGTGGCCGACCCGTCCGCCGCGCCGCGCCTCTTCGGTGCGCCCGCTGCGCCTGTCCGCCCCGAACATGCGCATTGGCGCGCGCCATGCGCCGCAAGCACCTGCCCAGCGATACCCGCGCCCACACTGACGCTCGCCAAAGCGCTGCAGGGGAGCGCAAGTCCTCCAGCGGAGCCAGCATGGCGGGCATTCTGAAGGTGCGGGCGCCGGCGGCGGCATCAGCTTTGACCTTCCTTTCGGGCCTGCCTGCCTGCCCCTGCTGACAGGTAGGGTGTTGTGCAGTGCTGCTCAGCTGGGGCAGGTGGTGCAACAGAGCTGCTTTCGTGGGCGGCAGGCGGACTGGTTTGCCAAGCACCGGCAGCAGCGGCCGGCGGTGGCCGTGCTCTTCCTGGAACGGTGCGGGGCCTCAGGTCCGGCTCGCGTCAGCGTGCGCATCAGGTGCCTGCACTGCACAGGCGGTGGAGTCGTGTGCAGCGTCGGCGTGCGCGCGGTGTGGGGTCTGGGGGGGGGGGGGGTGGGGGGGGGCCGCCCGCGGAAACAAGGGCGGTAAGGGTCGAGAGCTAAGTAGAAACACACCGTAGGAGTGAAGCTGGCCTGTGCAGGGGCGCTGCAATGCAGAGCAAAGCGGACTGTGACGCGCGGTGCGGCCAGCTCGGGACCTGGCACTGCCAAGGGTCTGTCCTGGGGCTTCAGTGCCTATGCGCCCCAGTCGGCAGGCATGGCCGAGGTTGGTCTGCCATGCATGCTCCTTGGGCGGCGCACGCCTGACCTGCCGGCGGAGATGCGAGCAGGAGGCGGCGGCGGCGGGCGACCCCGCGACGCGAGTGCGCGCATTCGGCGCCCCTGGCGGCGGCCGCCCACATCAGACAGCCCAGCCAGTGCCCGGCGTCATTGCGCCAGGCCTGGCCGCCCCTGCAGGCGCCCGCCGCGCGCGCGCGACGGTCGCCGGCGCGCCGCGCGGCAGGGAGGCGGTGGTGGGCGACCCGGCGGCCTGGACGCGCGTGCTGGCGGCGCTGGAGGCGGTGCGCGTGGCAGCGCGCCCGCGCGGCGCGCGCACCGTGGTCGTCGTCGTGCAGCCGCCCGGCGAGCCGCCGGCCGAGCTGCCGGAGGAGCGGCTGGGGCCCATCTGCCGGCAGGGCGCGCTCGAGCGCCGGCGCGCCCTCCACAACCTCCTCACCCTAAGCCTTCCCCCGGGACGCCCGCCGCCGAGCGTGCCGCGAGGCTGTGCGCGACTGGGCGCCGGCGCGCCAGGCCGGAAGCCGCCTTTCCCAGAAAGTAACGTCTGGCCCGCAGGGTCTGCTTGCGCACCAGGTCATGGCGTGCCCTGGAGCTGGCGCGTGCGCCCTGTGCGCCGACAGCGGGCCCCGAGCGCCCGCGCCGCCGCAGGTGGGTGGCGGGCCTGAGCGCGGCGGAGGGCGAGGCGGGCCTGCGGCGCCTGGCGCGCCTGCTGCACGAGGCAGCCGGCGCCTTCTACCTGGACGATGCGCGCCGCCGCCTGGCCGCGCACGCCGAGCGCCGCGCGCCGCCGCCGGAGCTGTCCGCGCGCGTCGCGTTCAAGGCGCGCGCCCCGCCGCGAACGCGCGCGCGCGCTGCCTGCTGGGGCGCCAGCGTGGCGGGCCTGCCGCGGGGGTTCTGGCGCTGGCGGTCATGGGTGCCTGCTTGCAGAGCGCCGCCCGCGGCCCCCAGTGCAACCTGCATGCGGAGCGCCCTGTGAGGTGCATGCAAGCACTGAACGAAGACCTCAAGAGTCGTCACGACCGCGAGCGGGTGCGCATCTCCGAATGAGTGCGCATCTGTCCACGCCAGTCGCGCTTGGAGCACTGGCGGCAGGGCGCCCACATGGCCCGGCCTGCCGAACCGCGCAGGCGGCCGCGCTGGCAGAGTTCCGCGCGGACTGGGCGACGGCGGTGAAGACGTACCAGACGGCGTACGCGGAGCTGTGCCGCGCGCCGCGCCTGGGCGCCGCGCCGCTGCAGCGCTGGGCCGAGCTGTGCGCGGTCGCCGAGCTGGTGCACCTGAAGGCGCGGCCCTGCGGCTCAGGTGTAGGGTAGGGTGAGGGTCGCCTGGGCGTGCTCAGCACGCGCGGATGTGTTGCGCTGTCCGCCCAGGCTCTGCGGCACCGGCGTGCGACCCGACGTGTGCCGAGCTTTGCAGCTGCGCAGACAAGCAGTTGTCCGCTTGCTGAGGCAAGAAAGCACTCCATGTGGCGCTGCCGCGCGCACTGCTGCACCGCGGGACGCGCAGGCTGGTGGCACGCACCGGCAGCGAGCGTGGCCGGCCCCTGCATGCGGGCGGCGCCGAGCGGCGCGCGCGCGCGCGCGCACCAGGCGGAGGCGCTCCTACCCTGTACCCTAACCTGCGCACGCGCGCCAGGTGGCGATGCTCCTACCCTTTACCCTACCATATACCCTACCCTGCTCGCGCGCGCGCCAGGTGCTGACGCTCCTGTTGCACCAGCAGCGCGTCGGCGAGGCGCTGGGCCAGTTCCGCGGCCATATGGCCGCCTTCCGGCGCCCGCCGCTGCCGCTGCCGGCCGGCGCGGCCGCGGCGCACGCGGGCTGGCTGGCGCGCCAGTACGCCGTCGTCGGCGAGCTGCTGGCCACGCGCGTGGACCCGCTGCTGCTGCCGCGGCAGGCGCGCCGCTGTCGACGGCATTCGGAGTAGCTGTCGTCGGCGTGTCGGGGCGGCGCACTGTCATCATGGGCCTGTTTCGTGGCAGACTGGGCCCTGGTCACGCGCGTGGGCCCATCGCTGCTGCCGCCCTGGGGCGCTCACCCTTTCAAATAACAGCATGCATCAATGAGGCAACACGCAAGGTGCTGTGACAACACGAGAGCGACCCCTTTCTCACGGAAGCTTCAGCGTGAGGGCTGTGCGCGCGCGCCGCAGCGCGACGCGCGGCCGGCGTACTTCTTCGTGGCCGCCGCGCACGCGGCGATTGAGCGCCGGCGCGGCGCCGCGCGTGCACGCGACGCGGCGGCGCCGGCCGGCAAGGCCGGCGCCGCGGTCGCGCTCGTGCCGGGCGCGTACGTCGGGCAGCTGCTGGCGCCGCCCGGGCAGCGCGTGCCCGACGCGGCCTTCGAGCAGCACGTGGCGGCGCGGGGCCCTGCCGCGCGCACAGGCTCCGCAGCCCGTGGCAGCCATGGCCGCCTTGTGTGAGACGTGTGAGAGGCGCCCACGTGCGCGCGCCTGCAGCGTTGGGGTCCCCGGGGTCGCCAGTGGACACGCCGAGAGGGCGCCTGCCCGTGCGCGCCCGGTGCAGAGCCGGCGGCACAGATCTGGGGTGTTGAGCATGTGTGAACCTGCCGTCACGGAAACAACATGTCCCTTGCCGCCTGTGCACTGCACCACGCCAGCACGCCATTCTGCAGGTGCGGGGACTCCGCGCGAATGGCGGCCCAGGCGAACATCAGCATGAAACAGCCATTACATACTCGCACCAGGAACATGGAAGCTGCACGCACCGTCCAGCGCGCCGCGGGGGCTCCGTGCCCGAACGCGGCGCGCTGCGCAGGCCGGCGAGGCGGCGCGCGCTGCGGAGCACAGCGCGGCCGCGCTGGCGCGCCTGGCGCAGGCGCACGACCTGGTCGCGCGCGACGGCGGCGGCCGGCAGGGCCGCCTGGCGTACCACCTGGCCGCGCTCATGGCGCGCGAGCACCTCATTGCCGACGATGCCGCGGCCGCGCGCCGGCTGCTCGACTCGGTGGCGGGTGCGCCTGCGGCACGTGTGGGGGGTGGGAGCAGTGTGTCGCATGCTGCCGTCGAGGAGCAGAATCCTTCGGTCAGCTATCACAGCATATCATCAGCAATGTTGTTGTCGGCGCACGGCGGCCGCTTGCCTCGGCTTGCCGGCTGCGGCCGCCGCTGTCTAGGTGCGGTGGGCTTGGTAGCTCATTGCAGCTCCAGCACTTCCCGGGCTGGCATAAGCAAGCAGTGCAATGCATGGATGTTGGCAAGGCTTTGCCACCTCAGGTTCGCACTGACAGAAACGAGTGTTACCAGCCCTACCTCGCCGGTGACACGGCGGTCCTGCTGCAGCGCGCCTTGATGGTCCGGCGGCCGGCCGCAGGCCTGTACCGCCGCGAGCGCTGGGAGGTGCCGCTGGCGGCCGCGCTGCTGGAGCTGCGCGAGTGCGCCGTGCGGCTCAAGCTCGCAAAGGTCGGGCCGGGCTGCCCTGCCTCAAGACATCAATTTTTTTTACATTGTGGTTGGCAAGGCTGCGCGAGTGACAGCGCACCTGTTTTGGCGTGCGCCCTGGCGTCGCTGCCCTGCAGCCTGCACACGCCCTGCACGGCTGCCTGCGTGCGCCCCAGGGCGCCAGGCACCCGGCGCAGGACCCTTCGCGCCCGTTGGCAGGCGCCGCCGACGCCGCGCGAGCGCCGTGCGCGCAGGAGCATGTGGCGTACTCGCTGGAGCTGTCCGCCCTGCCGCGCTGCCTGGACGCGGCGCAGCGGGCCGCAATCGCGCAGGCTGCCGTCGCCGCGCTGACCGCCGCGTCGCCGGGTGCGCGCCAGGCGCCAAGCGCCAGGCGCTCGAGCTGGGGCTGGCACCCTGGCAGGTCGCTGGGGCGCTGGGTTTGCATCTGCGGGCAGTGCGGCAGGACAGCGGCCTTCGGCCGCATGTACGACGCAGATTCCACGCTCACGCTGTTGATGGCTTTGCGCACACCTCGAAAAGCTGTCCTTCCAAGGCGCGCGTGAGCTCGCTGTCGCTGCGCCAGTGGCGCATGCCTGACTGGTGCAGGAGCAGAGCGCTGCCTACGCGGGGACACCATGATGCACACCAACCCCCGCCTCTGCCAAAGCGACCCGTGGCGCCAGGCAGGTGCTGTGTAGCGAGTACGTCGCCCTGAGTCGAGCGCGCTCGTCGGGTCGCAGGGCCGCCGGGGGCCGCGGCCGCCGCGCCGCTTGGCTTCCAGGTCCGGCCTGTCAACGACGGGCTGCTGGGCGTGTTTGCGCTGTGGGCGGGCTTCGAGGCGGGCGGCAGCGCCGATGGGCCGGCGGCATCGACCGCGGAGGAGCTGCGGTTTGGCGTGGCGCTCTGGAGCAACGTGCCGGCGGAGATGCCTGCCGCTGCGCTGGAGGCGCGCCCCTGTGCCCCTCGCGTCCTCCAGGCGCAGCGCCCGCTGCCAGGGGTGCCTGCTGCCAGGCAGCACCACCATGCTCACTGCTCAGGCCCGTTTCATGGGATTTGATAGCTATTGCGCGTGCAAGCTCAGCCAGCACAGCGCAGCACGAGAAACTCGCGGGGCCGCCCTTGGACGCGGCGACCGTTCGAGACGCTTGCGGCGCGTCAGCGGGGCGCGCGGCGCACGCCCGCGCGCCGCGGGACCTGACGGATGCTCTGCGCTGTTGACGTTTGCCGTGGCTCAGCCCGTTCGGGCGTGTCTGCAAGCTGATGCCGCTGTGAACCGGGCGCAGGTGGTGGTTGTCGACGCGGACGGCAGCTTCAGGGTCCCCGCGCGGCCGCTGCCAGGGCCTGGTGCCGGGTCCGGGGCGGGCGCGGACGGTCCGCGGCACGACCGGGACGGGCAGCGCGCCGACGGCGGCGCAGCCGCCGCCGCCGCTCTGGACCTGCTGTCTGGAGCGGCCGCGCCTGCAGCGGAGGGCGCTGCACCAGGGCCGGGTGCAGGGCCTGCGGGCGCCGGCGGCGCGGCGGCGGGCCCGGCCGACGAGGGCTACAGGGATAGCGGGGCCGGCGCCGGCGCGCACGGCGAGGAGCTCGCGCCCAAGCCTGAGCGGGGCCCTGGCGCCGGCCGGGCGAGCGCCCTGGGCCCGGGGCGCTGGGCGTGCGCGGTGGCCGCCTGGCGGCCGCGGCGCGCCGGGCCGACGCGCGTGGCCGAGGTCGTGCTGCGGCCCGGGCCGGTCGCCGAGGTGGTCTGGAGCCTGGCCGGCTTCCCGCCCGGTGCGCGCTTGGGCGCCTGCGAGGAACCTGCCACCCCCGCTCTCGCCCTCACAGACAGCCGCAGGCATGATGGTTGGCCTGCCGGGGGCAGGCATCCGACCATTGTGTCGTACCTGGTGCGGACACCCATCGCTGGCAGCATGTGTGAGAGGCGCCTTGGATGCCCGGCGCAGGCCTGGCGCCGATCGGCTGGACGGGCCAGAGCGGCGACGCGCGGCCGCCGTTCGGGGTGGGCGGCGTCGGCGCGCCGGTCGCGGGGGGAGTCTACGTGCTGGACGTGCCCTCGCGCCACCGCCGGCCCGAGCTGCGCATCGCGGGCGCCGCTCAGGCGAGCTTGCGCTGTGCACCCACCACGGCGCGCTACAGCGGTGCTTGCAAGGGCAAGCGGGTCCTGTGGCAGTCCAGGCGCCCGATCTGGGGAACCGCGCGGGAGTCCTTGAGCCCATGCAGTGGGCTTGGCAGACATGAGGCCAGTGGGCCAGTGGTGACTCATGGTGTCCAAGGTTGTGCTGTCACCCAAGAGATGCATGCATGCACAGTCCACCAGGCGGGCACACCCATGGCATGGGTTGCGCGCCCCGCCACCATGCAGTCACCGCTGGCGCACGCAGCGCGCAGGAGACGCCCTGCCCGCCGGGGGGCGGAGGGGTGGTGTGGTGGCTAGGGTTAGGTTAAGAGCATCCTTGGCTCAGCCGCCGCGGCGCGCCGCGCCTGGCCGCTGAGGCTGCCGCAATGGCGCCAGGTGGCCGTCGGCGAGGAGGCGCGGCTGGAGGTCGCTGTCGCCGCCGCCGACGCGCTGCACGGCGCGGTCCTGACCCTGGGCGCCGCGCCGCGCGACGGCGGCGCCCCGCCCGCCCTGCAGGTCCTGGGCCACGCCGCCGAACCCGACCCGAGCCCTGGGCAGGCGCTGGCGCCGGCGAGCGGCGTGGGCGCCCGCACGGCCGCCGGCGCCCCTAGCGCGGCGGCTGGGCAGGCCGGCGGGGAGTGCAGCCCTGGCGGCGCGCCCGGCGGGGGGCCTGGCCAGGGCGAGGCGGCCGGGGCGGGGCCGTGGGCGCCGGCCGCCGCCGTGGACCTGGGCGCGCTTGCGGCCGGCGGCACGTGGCGCCTCGGCCTGCGGCTGCGCGCGGCGCGGCCCGGCGGCCTGGCGCTGACCGCGCAGCTGGCGTACCAGTCCGCGCCGGTGCGCCGCGCCGTTAGCCGCCCGCGCACAGCTCTCCGTGCGCCTGGCAGCCAGGCAGGCCTGCCCTTTGCCATTCTTTCAAGGTGTCCTAGCACCTGCTGGCTGGCCGCGCCGGAGGTGCCGGAACCCAGGCACCTCCCGTTGGTGTCCTTGCCTTGGTGCATGCATCTCTGCATGCATCTCTGTAGCCAGGAGCCTGAGAGCAGCCCCGCCGCTCTCTTTGCCGGTGCACACCTCGCGCCGCGCCGCGCCCCTCATTATGCTTCGGCGAGCCGCGCCGCAGGAGCGCGGGGACCCGGGGGCCGTGGCCGCGTGCTGGGAGGCCGCCGCTGCGGACCCGTTCCAGTTGACCCCGCGCATGAGCGGCCCGCCGCGCCGCGCGCTGCTCCTGCCGCCGCCCGCTGCGCCTGCCGACGCGGACGCGCAGGACGGCGCGCCGGCCGGCGCTGCCGCGGCGCAGGGCGCCCCGGCGCTGCAGGCGCGCCCTGCCGCGTGGCCCGCCCGAGGGCGTGGGACGCATCCGGCTCGGTGTCATGGCGCCGCTGCGCAACCAAAAGTGTCAGAGACGGGCGGCTGCTGCAAGCCCAGCGCCACGCAAGTGCATGTCTCTGTCGGCTGATACCAGTCAGTTTCTATGCACCTTGCTCATGCGGGGTCCCCGGTTGTGCAAGGCGCGGAGAGGACCCGTGCAGGGTGCAGGTGGCAGGCGTCGCTTATATAGCGTGTGCCATGTCTGTCACCTGATGTTGGGGCCCGGTGCTGAGTCCCGATGTGTCTGCTGGCAGGCGGACGGCCCGGACGAGCCGGTGCCGGTACTGCCGACTGGGGAGGCGTGCATGCTGGCCGCGACGCTGCGTGCGTCGGCGGCGTACCCGGTGCGGCCCAGCCTGTGCAAGGGCTGCTGTCCGCAGCCCGGCATGCCCGAGCCAGACATCCTTGCGCAGGGGTCCACCAAGCTGGTCGCGGCGCGCTCACAGCAGGGTGATCTGCCCAGGCCATGCCGTGCTTTCATCTACCACCCCGCTGAGGCACAGACCACGTCATGGATCTGGGGCGACCAGTACGGAGGCAGGCAGGCTTGGGGAGCCTGAATCGTGACAAGCCGCCCCTCATGCGCCCGCTGGCCTGCCGGCAGCGCGCTGCTGATACGGCCTCCACATGCGCATCGCCGGGTGATGAACGAGTGACGAACAACACCCCGCTGTGCTATCGCCTGCACAGGTGGCGCTGGCGAGCGTGTCGGCGGAGCCGCGGCCAGGCGGGGCCGAGGTCGAGTGCGCCGAGCAGGGCCTGGCCGAAGGCGCGGCGGTGCTGCACCCGGGCGACTGCTATGCCGCGCTGCTGCGCCCGCGCCGCGCCGCGCCCGCGGCCGCCGAGCCGCTCGGCGACCTGGTTGTGACGTGGCGGCGCGCAGGGTGCGGCTGTGTCCGCGCAACCAGCGCTGACGTTCGTATGCATGCCAGCAGCGGAGCGGTGGTCAGTATGAAAAGCAGCAGCTGGGTCCGGAAGTAGACATCTCTCCGGGCAGCCCTCTTAGCTAGACCAGGGGTCTTGCAACACCATGCAGTCTTACTGAGCTGCGTGGCTTGTGACTGCTGCAGCGCGCATGTCACTTCGCTTGCAGTAGGACTGGGACGCAGGCGCTCCGACAGTGAAAATGTCTCGCATGCGCCTGCATGCCGCCAGGGTCACGGGTCCCTGCCTGCATACGCACAGAGCTTATGGCCACGCCCAGACAAGTGGTGCACTGGCACCGCAGGGCATCAGAACTAGTTTCCCTGGCAGACGCTCTGACACCGCGCATGCACCGCGCAGGCCGCCCGAGCTGCACGTCGCCAGCAGCGCGGCGCCAGCGGCCGGGGCCGCACGAGCGGCGTCCCGGCCATTCGGCGTGCCCGCTGCCGAAGCGCCGGCGCC
>JAABUY010002640.1_pt1 | contig 21009 bp, 8 predicted proteins | sample 5560271 | NCBI WGS metagenome assembly JAABUY01 (sample SAMN10711886, study PRJNA513374) | rock metagenome | isolation source: Antarctica rocks | place: Antarctica: Victoria Land, University Valley | reverse complement strand
ACCACCACGGATATCGCGAACCAGGCGACCGCCGGTACCGGTACGGCGAAGACGGTAGGCCTGGTCGGAGCGATTCTGCTGCTGGTGGTGCTGTTCGTCGCCTACTACTGCGGTGGTTATGTCGCAGCGCGGATGGCCCGGTTCAACGGTGTCAAACAGGGACTGGCGGTCTGGCTCTGGGGGATTGTCTTCGCCATCGTCATTTTTATTCTGGTGAAGGTGGCCGGCAGCAAATACAACATCTTGAGCAACCTCAATCTGCCGCGCATTCCGGTCAACGAAGGTAATCTGACCTCCGCGACCATCATCGCGATCGCCGCGATCATCATTGTCACCCTGGGTGCCGCCCTTCTCGGCGGGCTGGCAGGCATGCACTTTCACCGCAAGGTCGACAGGGCCGGTCTGACCGTCTGATCGTGGCCCGGAACATGTTTTGATGTTTCCGTCGGATTTACCGAACCGGTCACACCGCAACCGACCGCGTACCGTCTTCCATGCCAATCAATGATTCAGGAATGATCTCACCAAAGGACGTGTCATGGCCCGTGTCGAACCAGTTCCGCCGCTCTCGCCACCCGACGATGCCGGCGGCGCATCGACTGCGCGGAATTACCTTGTCCGCTCGGAGGAACGCCTGAACGTGACCACGGCGCGGGTGCCGGGTGGTTGGGCACGACTGGAGAAGTACCTCGTCACCGAGACCAAGACGATCACCGTCGAGGTGACCCACGAAGAGGTCCGCCTGGTGTCGGAGCCGACCGACGGGGGCCGGCCGCACTCGGATCCGGGTAGGGAGAAGAACCAGGCCCGGTGGATGTATGTGAGCCGCGAAGAAGTCGTCGTCACCAAGAAGGTCGTTCCGGTGGAACGGGTCCGTCTCGAGGTCTACCCGGTCACCGAAGAACGCCAGATCTCCGATGAGGTTCGCAAGGAACAGATCGACACCGCAGGACTACCGGTCGAAGGTGACCCGCACCAGCAGTAGTGACCGATACCGGTGGCAGATTGCCACCGACTTGATACGAAGGATGCGTCAATCATGACTTTCGACAAAGACACCATTCTCGGCTTTCTGCGCAGCAACGGCCAGCACGAGCAGGCCGACCAAGCCGCGCAGGAACTACCGGCCCAGGTCGATACCGACCAGCACTCCGACCTGCTCGGCAAATTCGGTGTCAACCCGGCCGATCTGATTGCCAAGTTCACCGGCGGTTCGGCTGGAGGCGGCGGCCCGCTCGGCGGCATTCTCGGCAAATTGGTCTGAAATTGCGGTCCGCACCGCAGGGACCCGACCGGAACTGATCTACTGTCATCGGCTGTGTTGGTCGGATGGGAGGTCAACCGTGTCGGGTCCTACTGCATCGCCGGTTCCTCCTGCATGGCCGATACCACTCGCATCGCCGGCACCACACCCGGCTCCAGGTGGAACCTCCGCTGCGAAACGATCGGCCGGCCGCCGGCAGCGCTCCGAAGCTGAGTCGATGAGATCCAACGATCCGACTCGCGGCGAGGTAGTCCGAGCCGCGGTAGCTCTGATTGATCAGAACGGACTGCGCGGCTTGACATCTCGCAAGATCAGTAGCCATCTGGGGGTGCAGACCAGGGCGCTGGCTCGCCTTTTCCACGATCGGGAAGAATTGCTGGACGGGATCGTCGAGGCCGTCGTCGACGAGCTCTACGCCGATCCAGACGTGCGGCCCATTTCCTGCCACTGGCAGGAATATCTGCAGACCGTCGCCCACGGCGTCCGCCGGGCCGCCCTGGCGCACCCTGCGGTGTTCCCGTTGATCGCGACCCGCTCCCCGGCAGCACCCACCCTTGCGCAGCCTCCGATGGATGGAAACATTCCTGGAATCTCTGCACCAATGCGGATTCTCCGACCGTGCCGCAGTGACGGCCTATCGAGCGTTCTCCAGTTTTCTGCTCGGCCATCTGCTGCTGGAAGTCTCCGCACTGGGAGACATCGGATCGGCTGGCCGCCCGGAGCGTCGACCCGTCCAGCTCAGCGATCTCGCCGACTACCCCCGAATGGCCGCCATGGCGGCCGAGCTGGCTCAGAATCATGCCGACCAACAGTTCGAAGAAGCCCTCGAAACCCTGCTGGATCGCCTGGAAGGCCAAGGTATCCAGTAGTTTCTCGCCAGCGTGTCAATCAGTTGCAGGGGTTTCCGAACTCGGGGGACTGAGCCTGCAATTGCGCCAGCACGGCGGGGTCCTGGGCGTTCATCCAGGCGATGAGGTCTCGGAACGGCAGGCACTTCACGTCGGGTTGGCCGCACTTTGCCAGGACGAAACTGCCAAGAGCCTTGGTGTAGGCGTTGTTGTTCCAGGCTTCGAAGTGATTGCCCAGGATCATCGGGGCACGGTTGCCGCTGTGAACCGCGTCGAACATGGTGTTGTACGTGGCCAGGACCTGCGCGGAGTCTTTCGCTGATTGGTCCGCAGAAATGCCGACGCTGCTGGAGTGTCGTTGCGAGTAGTAGTAGTTGAAATCCATGGTGATCTGCTTGTGGTGGCTGGGGTAGTCCAGCACCGGCCCCTCGATGGGGAACTGGGACATTCCGAGCTGCCAGATCTTGTAGCCGCCGGTCATGTACTTGGTGGTCTGGGTCGGCCAGTAGAGGCCGTTGCGGGGGAAGCTGGTGTCGTAGGTCATGCCGTGGGCCTGCAACGCTGGGTACAGCCCGTCCTGGGTGCCTTCCAGGCACGGGGTGCGTTCGCCTTTGATCTCTGCAGCGGGCAGGTTCAGCCTGTCGGTGATGCCGTTGTTGACGTCGACGTTCTTGATCAGGGCGAAGAACTGGCCGAGTTCGTTGTTCCAGTCGCCGAAATTCCACTGGTCTGCCCCGGGTGGATTGTCTTGGCAGAAATGCCCATTGAAATGGTTGCCGATCTCGTCGCCGCGTTTGAGGGCGTCGTTGAGGTCGGCGATCTCCACCGGTAGGTCGGCCGGTTCGCTGAAGCTGATGGAGGCCTGACCCGGCCCGTGGTGGGGCCTGTCCCCAGGACCGTCGTACTTCTTCCTGGTTTCCGTGGACAGCATGTAGGTGCCGGACAGAAAGCCGGTGAAGTGGAATGGCACCCGGTCCTGGATGCTCTTCCAGTACTGGCACTTCTCGTGCCAGCCGACGCCGTCGAAGCTGAGCACGATGAATTGCGGCGGTTTCTGGCCGGCTTTCAGCCTGGTCGGCACGAACCCGTCGGGCTGGGCGCCGGCCGGCGCGGTGGTCGGCGTGGTTGCCGGAGTAGACGTTGCCCTGCTGGATGTCGACGGCGTCGTTGACGGCGCGGACTGCGTCGTCGAGCCGGCCGCCATGTCTGACGAGCCCACTGCTGTACTCGTCGGCAAGACCGTCTTGTTGCTCGTGACGGTGACCAGAGCCCCGTCCGACCCGGCGGTACAACCGCCCAGAAGCATGCCGGCTGTCATCACGATGGCCAACCAGCGGGCACGGGCCCGTCGGGGCTGTCGGATGGTCCGGGAATGAGTTCGAGGCACCCGGTCACCCTATCCACCCGGGGGGTCGAACTTCCCGGAGGCTGAGCGCTGACAGGGGACCGATGAGGCCGAGCAAACTCCACCCGTCCCCGCCCGGCCCGTCCACAGCTCAGCTGGTGCCTGTTCCGCCGCTGGGACGCCTGGCTCGGGCGAGCCGGCAACGGCAGTTCACGGGTCGCGCGGCTTCCGTCGGCCACGAGCAGTGAGCATGTGGCCCGCGTTTGTCACGAGAGGAATCCGCCCGGAAAAGATCTCGACCCAAACGCAACCAAGACGGGACAGCGTGAACGCGAGATCAATGGAATTCTCTCGCACGGACGGGCGCGCTTTTATTACCGTGTGCGCTGGTCCAGGATTCTTGTTAACTCTCTGGGGTAACGGGCGTCCTTGGTGACGCAATTAGTGACTGAGCGTTGCCAAGGTCGCGAGAGAATCTCCACGGAGGAGTGAGAAATCCGAGAGCGTCGTGTCAGCAGAGTGTTTCGGCTGCTGGCGACGGTCTTCACGATGAAATGAGTAGTACTCTCGAATTTATCGCCTTGATCTGCGGTGCAATTTTCCGTTTATTCGGGCGTGGCTGAGAGTAACAATTCTTTCACCCAGCAGTGTATAGGGTGACGCTGACCATTTAGGCCAAATGGGTGGTAATGTCGTTAACAGCGGGGCTCCCCGTCAAACCCTCCATTTCGAAGGATGTCAGCATGGCGAAAAAAATCTTCGGGGACACCTCGGCTCCGAACATGAGCGTAGTAACCATCAAGCGTGGTGGACGTACCCTGGCTCGCGGTTTGGTGACAACCGCTGTGGCTGCGGCTTTGGTGACCGGAATGGGTGGGATCGCCTCGGCGGGCACCTCGCCGGGCTCCACAACTGGGAACGTCGCAGTCACGTCGGCGATCGCGTTGACCGTGGGCACGACCGCGTTCACCCTCACCGGGACGCCCAACAGTACGCAGACCGACGCGGCAGCTGTTTCCTACTCGGTGACGACCAACAACCTGGCCGGCTACGCGGTCACGGTGCAGGCCGCAGCGCCGACGCTGGCTGCCACCGCCACCGGCAACGCCGACTTCATCCCGATCGCGGCGTTGACCGTGAAGGGCGATGCGGCCGGCGCTGCCTACACTCCGGTGAGCAACACCACAGCGACGACGGTGCACACGCAGACCACCAGGTCCCTCTCAACCGGTGACCCTCACAGCGACGGCTACCAGATCGTCATCCCGTTCGTGAACCAGGACACCTACCACGTCACCCTGAACTACGTGGCGACCACCCTGTAATCGAACACAGGTAGTCCGCAGCGAAGTCAGTTCGTCAATTCATCAGAAACCGGAGGGTCACTCATGACCGGATTTCTCCGGCGCGTTGCCGCGATCGGGTTGTGCATCCTGCTACTTGCCGGAATGTCGAACCCGATCGCGTCGGCCGCAACTGCAGCAAATGCTCCCGCGTCCGTAACGCCGACCTCGGCGCCCGCCGCCGGCGGTACCGCACCGGTTCCGCCTACCGCGGCGAGCAGTCCGCCCTCGGTGTCCTACAGCCTGGTGCCGGAACAGTTCTCCTTGCTGATCAGTCCGACCCGCCTGGTCATCGGCCAGAATGACCTCAACAAGGTGCAGAAGTTCCAGGTCGCCAACCGTGGTCAGGCACCGGCTCCGGTGACTGTGCAGAAGCGGAACTTCCTGGGCAGTGCGGACGGGTCGCTGAACTATCAGGACAATGCCCCGTATGCGGCTTCCGCCTGGGTGACGGTGAGCCCGATGAGTTTCGTCGTGGCCCCCGGCGCCACCCAGGTCGTCACCGCCACCATCAAGACGCCGGCGAAGCCGGACTTCGGCGACCACCAGGTGGCGGTCGTCTTCCTCGTCCCCGCCGGCAAGACCAGTGCGAACATCAAGATCAACCGGGGTATCGCCACGCCGATGTACATCACCGTGCCCGGCCCTACCAGCAACACGGCCAGCATCACCGACCTGTCCGCGCCGGGCTTCGCCCAGGGCGGCCCGGTCACGCTCACCGCGAAGGTGCACAACACCGGAACCGTGCACCGGGATTTCCGGGGCGCCACCTTCCTTTCGGTCAGCGGCCCCGGCACTGCCGTTCCGTTCCCGGACTTCACCGTCCCACGCGGCGCGACCCGCGACATCAGCACCACCTGGACCCCGCCGCTGATCTGCATCTGCCACCCCAAGGTGCAGTTCGTCAACGCCGACGGCGCATCCCAGTCGGTGAGCGTGCGGGTGATCATCTTCCCGGTGCGTCTGGTGCTGATCGTTCTCGTCGTTCTCCTTCTTCTGGTGCTGGCCGTGCGGATCAGTCGCCGCCGGTACCGCAAGAGCATCCAGAAAGCGGCCGCGGCGCTGAACGGTGCTGCCGCCACCGGAAATGCCTAGCCGGCGCAAGCGGGCGAATCCGCTGCGGCGGCGAGCGCTGGCCCTGGTGACCAGCGTTGCGATGATGACCGCGCTGCTCGGCGTACAGGCGCCGACTCCCGCCTCCGCAGCTGCCACCGTGCTGTTCGACAACACCTTCACCAACAACACGGTCAACGGCACCGGAACCGTCACCAAGCCGACGTCGCCCAGCGGGACCAACCTGGCGTGCCTGACAGCGAGCGGCAACACCGCCACCGGTCCGCTGCTCAGTTGCTCGGGCACCACCGACGCCGCGGGCAGCGGGGTACTCCGGTTCACCGCCGCCGCGGGAAGCCAGATCGGCGGCATCCTGGGCGCGACCACCTTCCCGACCACCACCGGTCTGGACGTCAACTTCAAGTCCTACCAGTGGGGCGGCGGCGGCGCCGACGGGCTGTCCTTCCTGCTGGCCGCCGTCGACCCGGCCAACCCCGGTCCGCCCGCGGCCATCGGCGCCGGTGGTGGCGCTCTGGGTTACTCAGCCGCAGGCACGGCCGGCGTGGTCGCCGGCTATCTCGGAGTCGGCCTGGACACCTACGGCAACTTCAGCGCCCCCGGCTCCCAAGGATCAGGCTGCTCGGCCGTTACGAACATCAACGCACAGGTTCCAGGCGCCGTGGTGGTCCGCGGACCCGGCAACAACACGACCGGGTACTGCGGCCTGAGCACCACCTACGACGGCACCGCCGGCTCGAAGGCCACCCTGGAATCCACCACCCGAGCCGCCTCGGTGGTGCCGGTGGAGGTGCTGGTGAACCCGACCGCGGCCGCGCTGACCTCGGCGACCGGGACGGTGGTGGCCGCCGGAACGTACAAGGTCGTGGTGACCCCGATCGGCCAGCCCAGCAGGACGCTCACCGGCACGCTGCCCACGGTGCCGTCCACCCTCTACCCGTCGACCACCTGGACGAACGCGAACGGCATTCCCAAGCAGTTGGCCTTCGGCTTCGCGGCTTCCACCGGCGGTATCACCGACAACCATGAGATCTCCAACGTGCAGGTGGCGAGCCTCACGGCAGCCACGCCCGGCCCGGCCACGCCGGCTTCGCCGACCGTGTCGGCCGTTGGACTGAACAGCGCAACCGTCAGCTGGGTGGCGCCGGCGAACAACGGCAGTGCGATCACCAAATATGTGCTGACCCCGTATCTGAACGGCGCGGCACAGACTGCGCTGAACTTCGACCCGGCCGCGACCACGCGGACGATCAACGGTCTGACCGCGGGCGGTTCTTACACGTTCACCCTGGCGGCGGTCAATGCCAACGGCACCTCCGCAGCCAGCCCCCCCTCCAACGCCGGAGTTCCCTACTCGGCGGCGACCGCGCCGACGGTCACCACGGTCAAAGCCGGTGACTCCTCGGCCACCTTGACCTGGAGCGCACCCAGCGGTACCAGCCCCATCACCGGGTATGTCGTCACCCCGTACATCGGGTCCACGGCGCAGCCGACGCAGTCGTTCGCCGGAACGGGAACCACCCAGACGGTGACCGGGCTGACTCCCGGAACGGCGTACACCTTCACCGTCGCGGCGACGAACGCGACGGGCACCAACACGCTCTATCGCGTCAACGCCGCCGGAACCGCCGTCGCGGCCACCGACGGCGGCCCGGCCTGGTCGGACGACACCGCCGCGACCAGCACGCTGCACAACAGCGGCAGCACTGCCTCTGGCGCCGCCGCCAGCGCCATCGGTTTCGACTCGACCATTCCGACCGGCACCCCGACAGCGCTGTTCAACAACGAGCGGTACGACACGGGCACCAAGGGGGACGGCGGGGAGATGTCCTGGTTCTTCCCCGTCACCTCCGGCGCCACCGCCAAGGTGCGGCTGTACTTCGCCAACCAGTACTCCGGCACCTCTACCGTCGGCACCCGCATTTTCGATGTGGCGCTGGAAGGCAACACGGTGCTGGACCACCTCGACATCATTTGCGCCGCAGGTGGGACGCTGACGGCGACCATGCGCGAGTTCACGGTGACCAGTGATGGCACCATCAACATCGACTTCATCCACGAGCAGCCCGACAATCCGCTGATCAATGCCATCGAGATCATCAAGACCGGGCTGCCCTCCACGGGCCCGCCCTCGGCCGCGTCGGCGTCGGTCACGCCCAACGCCTCGCCCACCCTCAACTTCCCCGCGCCGCCGGCCGGGCAGGTCGGCGTGGCCTACAGCAATCAACTGGCCGTCACCGGAGGTACCTCGCCGTTCACCTGGTCGGTGAGCGCCGGCACCCTGCCCCCCGGCCTGACCCTGAGCACGTCCGGCCTGCTCAGCGGAACTCCCACCACGGTCGGCAGTAGCACCTTCACCGTGAAGGTCGTCGACGCCAACAACCAGAGCGCCACGCAGTCGGTCACCCTGGTGATCTCCGGCAAGCCCGGCGTTCCGGCCGCGCCGACCGCCACGCCGGGTATCACCAGCGCAACCGTGGCCTGGGTCGCGCCGGCGAACAACGGCAGCCCGCTGACCAAATACGTGGTGACCCCCTACCTGGGCGGCACGGCACAGGCGGCGGTGACCTATGACGCCGCGGCCACCATTCGGACCATCACCGGACTCACCGCGGGCGGCTCCTACACGTTCACGGTGGCGGCGGTCAACGCCTACGGCACCTCCGCAGCCAGCCCCGCCTCCGCTGCTGTCGTTCCCTACTCCGCGCCCAGCGCGCCGACCGTCCCCACGGTCAGCGCCGGAGATTCGAGCGTCACCCTGAACTGGAGTGCCCCCAGCAGCAACGGCGGCAGCTCGATCACCGGGTACGTCGTGACCCCTTACCTCGGGGCCGTGGCGCAAACGGCGACGACGTTGACCGGGACGGCGACCACCGGCACGGTCACCGGCCTGACACCGGGGCAGCCGTACACCTTCACCGTGGCGGCTCAAGGATGGCTGGGCACCAACGTGCTGTATCGCGTCAATGCCGGCGGCGCTGCCGTCGCGGCCGGGGATGGTGGCCTGGCCTGGTCTGACGACAGCGCCGCGGACAACCCGCTTCGCAACAGCACCGGTACCGCCTCCGTCACCTCCACCGGCGCCGCCGTGGCCTTCGACTCGACGATCCCGAGTGGCACCCCGACAGCTCTCTTCAACAACGAACGGTACGACCTGGGGGCGAAGGGGGACGGCGCGGAGATGTCGTGGTTCTTCCCGGTCAACTCCGGCGCGACGGTGAAGGTGCGGTTGTACTTCGCCAATCAGTGCTCCTGCACCTCCTCCGTCGGCGGCCGCCAGTTCGACGTTGCGCTGGAAGGCAGCACGGTGCTGGACCACTTCGACCCGGTGGCCGCGTCCGGCGGCGACAAGACCGCGACCATGCGCGAGTTCAGCGTGACCAGCGACGGCACCGTCAACATCGACTTCATCCACGAACAGCCCGACGCACCGATGATCAATGCCATCGAAATCATCCAGACCGGGCTGCCCTCCACTGGGCCGACCTCCGCAGCGTCGGCGTCGGCCACTCCCAACACATCGCCCACCCTCAACTTCCCGGCCCCGCCGGCCGGGCAGGTCGGCGTGGCCTACAGCAACCAGCTGACTGTCACCGGAGGCACCTCGCCGTTCACCTGGTCGGTGAGCGCCGGCACCCTGCCCGCCGGGCTGACGCTGAACTCGTCCGGTCTGCTCAGTGGCACGCTGACCACCGTCGGCAGTAGCACCTTCACCGTGCGGGTGGTCGATGGCAGCGGCCAGAGCGCCACCCAGTCGGTCACCCTGGTCGTCACCGACAAGCCCGCCGCCCCGGCCGCGCCGACCGCGACCGCGGGAATCACCAGCGCGACGGTCAGCTGGGTCGCTCCCGCCAACAACGGCAGCGCCATCACCGGATACGTGGTCACCCCCTACAAGGCGGGCGTGGCGCAGACCCCGGTGTCCTACGACGCCTCGGCGACCAGCCGGACCCTTTCCGGTCTCACCGCCGGCAGTTCCTACACCTTCACCGTGGCCGCTACCAACGCCACCGGAACCTCCGCCCCCAGTGCCCAGTCCACCGCCGTCACCCCTTATGCGCTGCCTGGCGCACCGACGATCTCCGCAGCCACGGCCGGAGATTCAGCTGCCACCCTTACCTGGACCACGCCCAGCAGCAACGGCAGCGCCATCACCGGCTACGTCGTCAACCCGTACATCGGGGCCACCGCGCAGCCGACGCAGACGTTCTCCGCCGCGACCACCCAGACGGTCACCGGGTTGACCGCTGGCACGGCGTATACGTTCACCGTGGCTGCGGTGAACCAGGCCGGCACCGGTCCGGCCTCGGCCGCATCAGCGCCGGTCACCCCCAACAACTCGCCCAGCCTCAACTTCCCGGCACCGCCCTCCGGGGAGGTCGGGGTGGCGTACAGCAACCAACTGACCGTCACTGGCGGCACGTCGCCGTTCACCTGGTCGGTGAGCGCCGGCACCCTGCCCCCGGGGCTGACCCTGAACGCCTCCACCGGCCTGCTCAGTGGAACACCCACCGCAGCCGGGAGCAGCACCTTCACCGTGCGGGTCGTGGACGCCAGCACCCAGAGCGCCACCCAATCGGTCACCCTCGTCATCGCGGCCGCCCCGGCGCTCAGCTTCGCTCCCGCAGCCGGTGAGGTGAACGTCGCCTACAGCCAGCAACCGGTGCGCACCGGCGGCACCGCGCCGTTCGCCTGGGCGGTCACCGCAGGCAGTCTGCCGGCCGGTCTCTCGATCAACGCCTCGACCGGGTTGGTCAGCGGCAGCCCGACTGCCGCCGGTAGTTTCTCGGTCACCATCACGGTCACCGACTCCTTCAACCAGGTTGCCACCACCACGGCGACGATCGTCATCGCCGCGCTACCGACCCTGACGTTTCCGGCGCCGGCCTCCGGCCAGGTCGGGGTCGCCTACAGCACCTCGTTCACCGCAGCCGGCGGCACGGCGCCGCTGACCTGGTCCATTCCGGCCGGAGCGCTACCAGCGGGATTGACGTTGACCGCCGGCACCGGGGTGCTGTCCGGTACTCCGACCACCGTGGGCAGCTACTCCTTCACGGTGGCCGTCACCGACGCCAACAACAAGACAGCCACCAAGGCGGTGACCCTGGTGATCGCCGCCGGACCGCTGGTGATCGTCAAGACCGCGAACGTGAGCTCTGCCGTGGTGGGCAGCACCGTGCAGTACACGGTCACCGTCACCAACACCGGGTCGACCGCCTTCTCCGGTGTCGCCCTGAGCGATCCGTTGACCGGCGTCCTGGACGACGCGGTCTACAACTCGAACGCCACCGCGAGTACCGGAACCGTCTCCTATGCGTCGTCCACGGTCAGCTGGACCGGCAATCTCGCCGCCAACGGATCGGTCACCATCACCTACTCGGTCACCGTCAACAATCCGGACGTCGGGAACATGGTGCTGGCCAACACGGTGAGCTCGTCGACGCTGGGCACCAACTGCGCCGCCGGCAGTGTCGACGCCCGGTGCACGGCCACCGTGACCGTGGCCGGCCTGACGATCGTCAAGTCGGCGGACGTCTCGTCCACCACGCCGGGCAGCACCGTCCGGTACAGCATCTCGGTGACCAACTCGGGGCAAACCGCCTATGCGCCGGCGACTTTGACCGACAATCTCGCCGGGGTGCTCGACGACGCCACCTACAACTCCGACGCCACCTCGACATCGGGCAGCGTCGCAGTCAGCAACGGGTCACTGACCTGGACCGGCAATCTCGCCGTCGGTGCGAGCACGACGATCACCTACTCGGTCACCGTCGCCGATCCCGACACCGGCAATCGGTCACTGACCGGCACCATCGTCTCGTCCACCGCCGGCAGTACCTGCCCCGGCAGCAATCCGGCGGCCTCCTGCAGCACGACCGTGACGGTGCTGGTACCCGCTCTGGTCATCACGAACAGCAGCAACGTCAGCACCACCACCCCCGGCTCGACCGTCCCGTACACGGTGACCCTCTCGAACACCGGGCAGACCGCCTACACCGCAACAACTGTCAACGTGGCGCTGGCGGCCGCCCTGGATGACGCCACCTACTCGGGCAACGCCACCGCCTCCGCGGGCAACGTCTCCTACAACGCGGGCGCCAAGACACTCACCTGGACCGGCGACCTGGCGATCGGGGCGGTCGTCACCATCACCGCATCGGTCACGGTCAACAATCCCGACGCCGGCGACAAGACGCTGACCACCGTTGCCAGCTCGTCGGCACCCGGCAGCACCTGTCCCGCCGGCAGTTCGAACTCCGCCTGCACCAGCACGGTGCAGGTGTTGATTCCGGCGCTCACCATCACCAAGTCGGCCGACGTCAGCTCGACCACACCGGGTTCGACGGTCCACTACACGGTCTCGGTCACCAACTCCGGGCAGACCGACTACACCGGTGCGGCTTTCAGTGATTCGTTGGCCGGTGTGTTGGACGACGCGACCTACCGGAACGACGCCGCGGCTACCAGCGGAACCGTTTCCGTCAGCGCATCCACCGTGGGCTGGACCGGCAATCTCGCAATCGGCGCGACCGCCACCATCACGTATTCGGTGCTGGTGAACCAGCCGGACACCGGAAACAAGTCGTTGACCGGCACAGTCACCTCCACCACGCCGGGCAATGCCTGCCCCAACGGCGGCACCGATCCGCGCTGCACCAGCAGCGTCACCGTGCTGATCCCGGCGTTGACCGTCACCAGTGCCGTCGATGCGAGCACCACCACGCCCGGCTCGGTCGTGAACTACACATTCAGCCTGAGCAACACCGGGCAAATCGCCTACAGCGGCGCCACTGTCGTCGTCGACCTCACCGGTGTGCTCGACGATGCCACCTACAACAATGACGCATCGGCGACCACCGGTTCGCTGGTGATCAACGGCAACGGAACCGCGACCTGGACGATCAGCCTCGCCGCCGGCGCGTCCGCTTCCGTCACGCTGTCGGCGACGGTGAACTCGCCGCCGGCCGGCAACAAGACGCTCAGCACGACCGTGACCTCGGATGTACCCGGCAGCACCTGTCCGACCGGGTCGGCGAACACGGCCTGCAAGACCACGGTCACCGTCCTCATCCCTGGCTTGACCATCACCAAAACGGCGAATGCCTCCGCAGTCACCCCTGGAGATGCGGTCGGGTACACCATCACGGTGCTCAACAATGGTCAAAGTTCCTATTCCGCAGCGTCTTTCAGTGACTCACTGAGTATGGTGCTGCCGGATGCCACCTACGGCGGCGGCGCGACGGCGACGAGTGGAACAATGTCGTACTCCGCCTCGACGCTGTCCTGGACCGGAGCGCTGGCCCCGGGAACATCCGCGACCATCACCTACTCGGTGACCGTGCGCGACCCGGATCCGGGTAACAAGCGCATGGTCAACACCGTCGTCTCCTCGGCAGCGGGCAACAACTGCGCGAGTGGCAGCGCCGACGCCAGGTGCACCGCGGCCGTGAACGTACTGGTACCGCGGCTGACCATCATCAAGACCGCCAACGTTTCCACCGCCGCTCCGGGGGCCGTGGTCGGGTACACGATCACCGCGACGAACTCCGGCCAGACCGCCTACACCGGGGCAACTTTCAGCGATTCGTTGAGCGGTGTACTCGACGACGCCACCTACAATTCCGACGCCGCGGCCGGCACCGGCACCGCCACTTACACCAATTCGACCCTGAGTTGGACCGGTGACCTGGCCGTCGGTGCCGCGGTGACGCTGACCTACTCGGTGACCGTGCACGCGGCCGACGGTGGGAACAATCAGCTGGCCAATACCGTCACCTCGACGACTCGGGGCAACAACTGCCCATCGGGCGGCACCGACGCCCGGTGTACCGCCTCGGTGCCGGTGGCCCGCCTCGTCCTGTCGACGAGCTTCCAGGAGGCGACCACCACCCCGGGCTCGGTCCTCCACCTGAGTTCGACCTTCACCAACACCGGGCAGGTGCCCTACACGGGTATCTCGGTCACGAATCCCCGCAGCGATGTCACGGATGACGCCGGCGACAACGGCGATCAGACCGTCAGCACGGGGACACTGACCTTCGGATCCACCACCACCACCTGGACCGGCGACATACCCGTCGGCGCAGTGGTAACCATCACGCGGACCCTCACCGTGCAGAACCCGGACACCGGCAATCAACGGGTGACCGCCACCCTGACCTCCACCGCCCCCGGCAACAACTGCCAGTCCGGCACCACCGATGCCCGCTGCACCTTCCTGGCCACGGTGCTGACCCCCGCGCTGACCATCTCCAGGACCGCCAACACGACCGCCACCGTGCCCGGCGGATCGGTGACTTACACCACCACGATCCACAACACCGGTCAGACCGTCTACACCGCAGCGGTTGTCACCGACCACCTGGCCGGCGCGCTGGACGACGCGACCTACGACGCCAACGCGGTCGCCACCTCCGGCGCACTGTCGTTCAGCTCGCCGAGCCTGACCTGGACCGGAGACGTCGCCGTAGGCGCCACTGTCACCATCACCTATTCGATGACGGTAAAGAAACCGGACCCGGCAGACAAGACAATGGTCAGCTCGGTCAGCTCCACCGACGTGGGCAGCACCTGTCCGCCATCGAGCGGTGACGCCGTCTGTCACAACACCGTCCTGATCCTGACCCCGGCGCTGACCATCGCCAAGACCGCAAATGTGGCCAGTGCGACCCTGGGCTCTACCGTCACCTACACCGTTAAGGTCACCAACTCTGGACAGACCGCATACTCCGCAGCAAGTTTCAGTGATCCGCTGGCCGGAGTGCTGGATGACGCCACCTACAACCAAGCCGCGACCACGGCGACCGGCGGCACGGTCGGTTACGCCAATTCAGTGCTGAGCTGGACCGGCGCGCTGAACCCGGGCACGTCGGCCACCATCGTCTACACCGTCACCATCAACAACCCGTCGACCGGTGACCGCAGCATGGTCAACACCGTCAGCTCTGCGAACGACGGCAACAACTGCGCCACCGGCAGTGCCGACAACCGTTGCACCGCAACCGTTGTGGTCACCAATGCCGCCACTTTGACCTTCACCAAGGTCGCCGATGTTCCCTCGACGGTTGCGGGCGGGGTGGTCAACTACACGGTGACGGCCGTCAACTCCAGCGCCTCGACCGTCGCCTCGGTGAACTTCACCGACTCCCTCGGCGGCATCCTGGACGACGCCACCTACAACGCCGACGCCGCCGCGAGCAGCGGTACGGTCACCTACACGAACCCGAACCTGACCTGGACCGGCGACATCCCGGCCGGCGCCACGGTGACGGTCACCTACTCCGTCACCGTGCACAAACCGGTCACCGGCAACCAGATCCTCGCCGGCACCGTCACCTCGACCTCGTTCCCGGGCAGCGACAACTGCCTGGCCGGGACCACCGACCCCCGCTGCACCAGCACGGTGCCGGTCGCCGGGCTGGTCATCGAACAGCACTACACCGAGACGAGCGCGACACCGGGTCAGCTGCTGCACCTGTCGGCGACGTTCACCAACACCGGAGCAATGCCTTACACCGGGATCCGCATCTCCAGCCCCAGCGCCGACACCGTCGACGACGGGATCCCCAGCGGTGACCAGACCGCGAGTTCCGGAGACCTGGTCCTGAGCCCGACGGCGATCATCTGGACCGGCAGCATCCCGGTCGGCGGAGTCGTCACCGTGATGGGCACCCTGACGGTCAAGAACCCCGATACTGGTAACAAGGTCATCACCGGGACCCTGACATCGACGGCACCGGGCAACAACTGTCCGGCCGCGGGCACCGACCCCGGGTGCACCGCGTTGATCAATGTGTTGGTGCCCGGGCTGACGATCAGCAAGTCGGCGAGCACCATGACCGCGGTCCCCGGCGCTTCGGTGGGATACACCGTTTCGATCCAGAACTCGGGCCAGACTGCCTACAGCGCAGCTTCTGTCACCGATTCACTGACCGGCGTGCTTGATGATGCGACCTACAACACCGACGCCGTGACAACGTCGGGGACGCTCTCCTACAACTCGCCGACCCTCACGTGGTCCGGCAGCCTCGCCGTTGGCACAACCGTGACCATCACTTACTCCGTCACGGTGAAAAACCCCGACCCCGGGGACCAGACCATGGCCAGCTCGATCAGTTCGGCGGCCGTCGGGAGCAGCTGTCCGCCCGGGGACGGCAACGGCGCCTGCGGCAACACCGTCACCATCCTCAACCAGGCGCTGACCCTCAGCTCGACGACCAATAGCTCGACCAGCATTCCAGGCGCCGTTGTCACCTACACCGTGACGGCGACGAACAGCGGCCAGACCGATTACAGCGCCGCCACTTTCAGCGCGCCGTTGGCCGGCGTGCTCGACGACGCCACCTACGGAAGTTCTTCGGCGGACATCGGATCGGTCACGCTGGCCGGCCAGACGCTGTCCTGGACGGGGGCCCTCGCCATGGGTGCCACCGCAACCATCACCTACACCGTCACGGTGAAAAATCCGGACACCGGGAACCACCGCCTCGATCAGACACTCACCTCGACCACCGAGGGCAGCAGTTGCCCCGCCGGCGGCAACGATGCCCGGTGCACCACGTCGGTGCTCATCGCGAGTCTGCACATCATGACGGCCGCTGACGTTGCAACAACGAAACCGACTTCGGTGGTGCATTACACCGATACCTTCACCAATACCGGGCAGGTGCCCTACGTCGACATCACCATCTTCGTCGACGTCAGGGGGGCCGGGGACGACGCCACCTACAACGGTGACGCAGCCGCCACGTCCGGCAGTGTCAGTGTCGTCCCTGGCTCGCCGATGGTCAGCTGGACCGGCGACCTGCCGGTGGGCGCCACGGTGGTCTTCACCAGTTCGGTGACGGTGAACAACCCGGATCTCGGCGATCATTACCTGAACGGCCTGTTGACCACAACCGCAGCAGGCAGCAACTGCCCGAGCGGCAGCACCGACCCAGCCTGCGCGAACAGCGTCCGTGTGCTGATCCCGGCACTGAGCATCACCCAGGCCGTCAGCACCTCGAGCACCACGCCCGGTTCCGCGGTCGGTTACACGATCACCATTGCCAACACCGGGCAGACGCCCTACACCGCGGCAGTGGTCAGCGATTCCCTCCAGAACCTCAGCACCGATGCGACGTACCAGAACGACGCCACAGCCACCTCCGGAACCGTGAGCTTCGCCGACCCCACCCTGACCTGGACCGGCGACCTGAATGTCGGACAGAGCGTCGTCGTGACCTTCAGCGTTCGGGTCAACAACCCCGACCAGGGTGGCAAGAGTCTGACCAATCGGGTCGTCTCGAACGAGTTGGGCAGCACCTGCGCCACCGGTAGCACCAACGCTGCCTGCTCCACCACGGTCACCGTGCTCATTCCCGCACTCGACATCGCTACCACCACCGACACCAACACGACCACCCCCGGCTCCGCCGTCGCGTACACCCTGACGGTCCGCAACACCGGCCAGACGGAATACAACGGTGCCAGCGTCACCGCGTCCCTGACCGGTGTGCTCGACGACGCGACCTACGCCGGAGATGGAGCCTCCACCATTGGGGCGGTGGCCTTCAGCAGCCCAACTCTGACCTGGACCGGCAATCTCGCCGTGGGTGCCAGTGTGACCATCACGTACTCCGTCACGGTGAACAGTCCGGACGCGGGCAACAAGGTGCTCGCCACTTCGGTGAGCTCTCCCGCACCTGGCAGTACCTGCACGCAGTCCTCCCCGTGCGTCAACACTGTCACCGTGCTGATCCCCGGACTGTCGATCACGAACACCGCAGACGTCGCAACGGTGACGCCGGGTGACCCGGTCACCTACACGATCACCCTGCGCAACACGGGACAGACCGATTACGTCGGCAACGTCCTGACCACATCGCTGTCCGGTGTGGTCGACGACGCCACTTTCGACGGCACCATCAACACCTCCGCCGGAATGGCGAGCTACTCGAACACCACGCTGTCGTGGACCGGCAATCTGCCGGTCGGAGCCGTTGCGACCATCACCTACACGGTGACGGTCAAGAATCCGGATCCGGGTGACAAGGTGCTGGCCACCACCGTGCAGGACTCTGCGGCCGGCAGTACTTGTCGAAGCGGCGGCACCGACCCGTCCTGCACCGCGTCGGTGTCCGTATTGGTGCCGGCGTTGACGATCAGCACCTCCACCGGGGCGCCGACCACCACTCCTGGAAGCGTCGTCGGATTCACCGTGCTCATCAGCAACACCGGACAAACCGCTTACACCGGCGCCGTCGTCGCCGATTCCCTGCAGGGTCTGTTTCCGGATTCGGTCTACAACGGGGACGCCGCAGTAACCGGCGGCGGGACGCTGAATTATGTCGACCCGACGCTGCGCTGGACCGGCGATCTGCCGGTCGGAGCGAGCGTCACCATCACCTTCTCGGTCACCGTGCACGACCCGGACACCGGCGACAAACGCATGATCAACGCGGTGAGCTCCACGGTGGCCGGGAGTAGTTGCCCGCCCAATGGATCCGCTGCCGCCTGTTCCGCTGCGGTACAGGTCCTGGTGCCGGCCTTGAGCATCACCAAGGTGGCCAACGTTTCAACGGTGACCGCCGGTGGCGATGTCACCTACACGATCAGCCTGGTGAACACCGGCGAGACCGCTTACGCGCCAGCCACCTTCACCGATTCACTGGCGGGGGTCCTGGACGACGCGGTCTACAACGGTGGCGCGGTGGCCAGCACCGGCAGCCTGCAGTACAGCAACAGCACGCTCGCCTGGAGCGGCGCCCTGGACGTCGGGGCCAGCGCCACCATCACTTACACGGTGACCTCGGTTTTCCCGGCCACCGGCGACCATTCGATGACGAACGCCGTGATCTCCTCGTCGCCCGGGTCGACCTGTGCGACCGGCGCCCCCGCCCAGTGCCGCACTGCCGTCACCGTTCTGGTTCCGGCCCTGACGATCAGCAAGACCGTCGACTCGAGCGAGGTCGTCGCCGGCGGTCGCGTGCAGTACACGATCTCCGCCACCAACACCGGCCAGACCGACTATTCGGCAGCGTCGGTCACCGACTCACTGGCCGGTGTGCTGGACGATGCCGTCTACAACAACGACGCCTCCGCCAGCGTCGGCGCGCTCAGCTATTCCGGCGGCACTCTGGGCTGGACCGGCGACCTGCCCAGGGGAGCGAGTGTGCTGATCAGCTTCACGGTCACCGTCAACGTTTCCGGATCCGGCGACGCGATGCTGACCAACCGCGCCGTCTCCACGTCCGTCGGCAGTACCTGCCCTTCGGCGGGCGGCGGTTCCGGGTGCGCCACCTCGACCATCGTGGACGCCCGCACCATCACGCTGAGCGGACTGACCCCGTCCTTCACCCTCACCGGCCTGCCCAACAGCACCGTCAGCCAGAACGGCGCGGTCAGCATGACCGTCACCACGAACAGCACCAGCGGCTACTTCGTCACCGTCCGGGCCGAGACCGATTCGCTGATCGGCGCTACTCCAGGCAATAACGCGGTGGTCCCGCTCGGCTCGCTGCGGGTGCGCGAAAGCGGGTCGTCCCTGTTCCGGGCGTTGTCCGCAACCTCGCCGCTGGTGGTTCACCAGCAGAGCGGACCCTCCGGACCTGGCGGCGACGCGGTCAGCAACGACTACCAGGTGCAGATACCGGACGTTCCATCCGATACCTATTCCGGCACACTCGACTACATCGTCGCTGCGCAATAGGGTCCGCGGAAAGGCGCCAAGCCACGACAGAACAGGAAGGAATTCCATGTCCAGGGTAAAAAGCTCGTCGACGGGCTCTCGGCTTCGTGCCGTCGGTTGCTACTTCGGCGTGGCGACCGCCGTGAGCATCCTGCTGGCGCCGACGTCATTCGCCACGGACGCAGCCGACCTCGGTCAGTCGTCGACGAGCGCTGGCACGACGACCGCTGCGTCGACTGCTCTCGCCAAGTCCACCGCCACTCCGACCGGCGCGGCGACCGCGCCACAACTGCGAATCTCGGTGGACAACGGGCGAACTTCAGCCACGGTGGGCGATTCTGTCAACCACGTCGTGACCATTCAAAATCTCGGTTCGGCCGACGCGCCCGGATTGCAGATTACCCAAAGCGTGCCCGTTGGCTTGAAATTCAAATCAGCCGACGCGGGCGGAATCGCCAGCGCCGGCAACGTGCGTTGGACCATGGATCTCACCGCGGCGAAGACGGCCGTCTTCCACACTGCGATGACCGTTTCGGCCACTCCGAAAGATTTGTTGCGGCTGGCCACCGTCGCGTGCGCAAGCCTGTCCGTCAAGGCGCCGCCTCTCGTCTGCGCCTCGCACTCGGACCAGCTCCCCGCCGGCGCGGCGGCCGCCGCGATTGCTCCGGCGAGTACCCCCACTACCCATACCTGGTGGTGGTACGTCGGCGGTGGGATCGTCCTGGTCCTACTTCTCGGGGTGTTGATGGCGCTGCTGGCTCGGCGTCGCTCCGCGTCCGCGACCGTTGAAGGTCGGGCAATTCGGACACCGCAGTAAACTACTTTGGGTGATTGGCCGCGTACTATCGGCCATACCGCCTGCGATGCGCTGTCGGGGGTGGCTACCACGCCGTCGCCCGAGGACGTGGGTAAGCGCCGGAGCGGACGCGCCGGGAGGGGTCACGGTGAACACAGTGGGCACGGTGAGCACAGTGGGAACAGTGAGCACAGCGGACCACGGTCGGTGGGTCGCTCGATGACCGCCGCGGAGGTGGCATCGGTGGGAACCCGCGATGCCTTGCTGGCACACGCCGTCCAGGAATCAGCGGATGCCGTGTTCTGCCAGAACCCCGAAGGCACCGTGACGACCTGGAACCCGGCTGCCGAACGCATCTACGGTTACCCGGCTGCGCAGATCCTGGGCCGACGGGCAGCGGAGTGTCTGCCGGACCGGACTCGGAACGAACTGCTCGAAGTCCATCGCACCGCGCTGGCGGGGCAGCGGGTGGAGCACTTCGACAGTTGGCACGAGCGCAGCGACGGTGCCCTGGTGCCGGTGAACGTCAGCGCCTCTCCGCTGCGGGACGAGTTCGGCCGGGTGGTCGCGGTCGCCACCACGGTCGCCGACATCTCCGAGCGGATTCGGCTGGACCTGGAGCTGAAGCGGGCAACCAGCAGGCTGGCGCGGCAGAATGTCGCGTTGACCAGAT
>JAABUY010002638.1_pt1 | contig 21011 bp, 34 predicted proteins | sample 5560271 | NCBI WGS metagenome assembly JAABUY01 (sample SAMN10711886, study PRJNA513374) | rock metagenome | isolation source: Antarctica rocks | place: Antarctica: Victoria Land, University Valley | reverse complement strand
GCAGAGGCCTTATGCGAGGTCGCCTATCTTGTAAGCCTCAAACCTGCTGACGCACACAGATTCTTCTAGCTCTTATTAAGAGCGTCAAGTGTGAGTGTGAGCGACAAAACATCCCAGCCTTTCCCCCAACTCTGCAAAAAGGGCAACCAGGCACAGCGGAGCTGGCTGCGTCTACTGGGACCGCGGGCGCGCTCCGCTCCGCAAATATGGCAGCGCTGCGGTCTGTCACGAAGGTGGTGCAGGGCCAGAAGAAGATGGAAGGCGCGTCCCCACAGTGTGGGACGCTGTACACACTGAGTCTGCAACCTAGTGTCTGAAAGCAGGCACGATGGGATTCCACACTTTGCGCAGTCATGTGTGTTGCAACGACTCTGATAAGCAGCACTCCGTGTTCACTTTGTTGTCTGTTTGGATATAAGTTGCCACCTTCCAAGCTATTCGTGATGGCATGTAGTGGTATTGGAGTGTATGAATTTGACAAGCAACGTATGGTAAACCTTAGCACCCACATTGTGAATTGTGGGTGCTGCTCCTGCCAACAGTCTTGCAGATTGCGCTGCTGGAGCGGGCTGCTGCACCCCTTGCCTGTCTCACCACTGCCTGGTTATGCGGCGGAAGGTGCAAAAGGTCGTTGTGTCTGTGCTTGCAGTGCCACAAGGTATTGCAGGCGAGCACCACACTCTTGAGGCGTCGGGTCATGCTAAGCACATGAAGCTTGTTTGGCGCAGGTGGCGGCGTGCAGGTGTGCCGAACGTTGGGCACGCCCGCGCTGCGCAACCTGGACCCCTTCCTTATGCTGGACGAAATGAGGATGCCGGCTCGCTCGGCGTCCAAGGGCTTCCCCAGCCACCCGCACAGGGGTACGCAACATCGTCACTTACCCTGCTAGCCCAGCCTTGAGCTCACTCATTTGTAAAGTGCATGGTCTTTGTGCACTGCGCTGTGAACTGTGCCACAAAGATGGGCTAGGGCTGCACGTGGCGCAGGCGCAGCAAGCCCTCTCTGAGAGTCTGTGCAACCCACCAGCGGTGGGCTGCTGCCGCGCAGGCTTCGAGACGTGCACCATCATCCTGGAGGGCAAGATGGAGCACCGGGACTCGTACGGGAACCAGGTGCCCCCCCGCGCCTGCAGCTGGCAGCGCTTGTTCCCCAGCACGCACAGGCATGCTGCAGCTCCTTGCTGTCTGTCTGCTTGCACAGGCGTGGCACAGGCCGGGGCAGTCGAGAAGTGAGATCTAGCTTGCGAGCATGAGCATGCGCTGGTGCCTGGCATTGACCGTGCGTTGACGTGTGCGCGCAGGGCGTCATCGGGCCAAGCGGCGTGCAGTGGATGACTGCGGGCCGGGGCATCATCCACAGGCGCGCTCCCGGCACTCTCGTCTAGTAGCTGCAAGCGCCCTGCTGGGCATGCGCAGATGCTGGAGCAGCCGCAGCACCTGCGGGAAAGCAAAAGGCAAGCGGCTGACCCCTGGTGTGCTGGTGCGCAGCGAGATGCCGAAAACTGTCGACGGCAACTTGTGGGGCTTCCAGCTCTGGGTGCGCGGCCCTGACCGCTTTCCAGCCTGTGCTGCTCTGGCTGCACCGGAAACGGGCGTGGCTGCGAGCGTGTCGGGCGGCTTCGAGTCTCAAGATTGCTGCCTCGCACGCGTTTGCATGCTCTAAGCTGTTGCGCATTCCTCTGGCTTGCTTCAACCTGTTACAATGTCAATGTATCAATGAGCAGCCTGTCTGCCGGGACTGAACAACCCGGCATGAACGGACGCGGGGCGGGGGCAGGTCAACCTGCCGGCCAGCCAGAAGATGATAAAGCCGCGCTACCAGGACTACCAGGCGGACCAGATCCCGGCCGTGTCGGCCGACGGCGCGGCCGTGCGCGTCATGGCCGGCCACGCGCGCGGCGCCGCGGGGCCGATCGCGCTGCGCAACCCCGGCCTGCTGCTGGATGTTGCGCTCGAGCCCGGCGCCAGCTTCACGCAGCCGGCGCGCGCCGCCCTGGCCGACAGCGCAGCCTGCGGGGGTTGCGCGCACGGCCGTGCGATTGCGACTTTGGGTTCACGTAGCCCGCGCGTGCACTGTCTTGCAGCTCGCTTGCGCTTTATGCAGCGGGTGCATGCTCTGCCCTGTTGCCCCGTCACGCTCTGCTTGGGGGTTTGTGAGCCGCAGCCTGCGCGGGTCGCTCAGAGCTTTTTGTAGGGCGCACACAAGTGTTTCTCGACGTGATGCGGGCTGTAGCAGATGAGGGGATGCTGGTATGCTAGTGCTTGCTTGTGTCTGGGGGGAGAGGGGGTTGCTGGTGGCGTTGCGGCTTGATGGTGCTTTCTCGCGTGCACGCAGGTCGACAGCGAGTGGAATGCCTTCGTGTACGTGTGCGACGGCGACGGCGTCGTGTGCGGCACCAAGGCCGAGCGCGAGCAGGCGCGGACCCATCCTGGAGCATGCTCAGCTGCGGCAAGTATGCTGCATTTTTGCGCCCCAGCCCGACGTGCCCAGTGCTGCGGCTGGCGCCTGCCAGAGCGCCTGCCTGGGCTCGGGCGCTGCAGGCGCGCGCACCCTCACACCAGCCCTGCAGCCCCACAGCTCTTTAAGATTGTCGTGGGAGCAGCCCCGCGGCCGCGCTCATTGTGGGATGAAGAGCTCTGACCACTCTGCAATGAGATGCCGGCTGGCAGCGCGCGGCGGCGCATTGCGAGGCGGGGCGCGCATGCGCGCAGACGCTGGTGCTGGGCCCAGGCGACCATGTGACGGCGAGCGCGGGCGGCGCCGGGCTGCGCCTGCTGCTGGCGGCCGGGCGGCCCATCGGCGAGCCCGTCGTGCAGCACGGGCCCTTCGTCATGAACACGCAGGCGCGCCCCAGCGCCCTGCGGGCCCCACTGAGCCCCACGCTTGCGTAGCAAGCAGGTGAAACGTGACCTGCGGCATCCAGTTTCGGGTTGCAAGCGCGGGGAGAAAACCCACAGGCGGTCTGCTTCACCTGATGCAGCATGTGCAGAGCCTTTGCTGCCGCCTGCAACAGGAAGCAGTCTGTATCACGGCTGCATGTAAACCGCATGTGCTTGGAGCTGCCGCCTTGCGCTGCTAACTGTGTTATATGAGCTTCGGCGTGTGAAGCGCGTCCTGAGAGGCGCGGCTGGTCGCAGGCGAAGATTCACCAGGCGTTCGAAGACTACCAGTCCGGCCGGCTGCAGTCGCCAAATGACGACGTCTGGGCTGCTGCGTGAGCAAGCTGAATCGCCAGATATGATGGCAGCCTTGTGCATGGGATGTAGCTGCCATTACCAGACCAGCGCGCATGTGCTGTGGTAGTAGGAACGTAACATTAACGCGCTTGAACTACAAGCAGACATTTTTTGTGCTTGCAATGCAGGCGCACAAGAATCTGCTGTGAGAGAACATGACCTGGTATGTTGCTTTATTTCTTGGAGAGGCTCGGTGTGAAAGCGTCATGCAGAAGCAATAGCAAAATCATTTGCGCTTGTGCAGGGTGTAAGTACGGTTTTCAGAGGGCACTGTCAAATAGGTCGCATGCGGGCAAAATGCAAGTCAACCTAGACTTCTGTCAAGATAACGTGGGTGCTGGTGTCTGCCCCTTAGCAAAGTTATCTCACTCGCGCATTCTGTCCACTGCTGCATAAGTGCAGACAACCAGCCACCCGGACCCTTCTCGGCCCCAGAAACTCTTCAACATGGACTCATTGCCTCCTCAGCCTGCGCGAGTGGTGTGCCATCCGATCACGTTCCGGCCAGGCTCACGATGCGGGCAGGCGCACGGGGTAGCCGCCGGCCGCACCGGCCACGCCTGGCACGCTCACGGCAAACACGCCGCCCCAGTGCGGCGAGGCGTCCGGCCCCGTCTCCACGCGCGTGGTCACATACAGCGTGGCCAGGCCGGGCCCGCCGAACGTGCACGCAGTCGGGCGGCGCGCGGGCAGCTTGACGTGGTGCAGGCGCGCGCCGGAGCGCGTGTCGTAGCACGCGACCGCGCCTGCCTCGCCCAGCGCCACCCACAGGTTGCCCGCCCTGCGCGGGGCAGCCCCAGACTCTGGCCAGGTGCGCAGCCCGTGCGCAAGGCGCCCGGATGCAAGGCAACATGCGGCAGTGGATGGAAGGCACGCCCCAGCACGACGCTTGCTCCTGCGTTTGCAAACGTCAGCGCTGCCCGCCACAGCGAGGCCGCCAGGCGCCGGGCGCGCGTGCTCGGGCCCACCACTTTGCCACCCGCAGTGCGGTATAGGGTATAGGCGGCGCCTTACATGCGGCGCCGCACCTGTCGATGGTCATGCCGTCGGGCACGCCGTCGGCGGCGGGCACCGCGGCGACCAGGCGGCCCGGCGCGGCCGCGAGCGGCACGCCGCCGGCGTCCGCGTCGTACGCCGTGATCGTCTGCGCCCCGCTGTCCACAAAGTACATGACCGGGCCGCCGTCGCCACCCGCGCCCATGTCCCAGGCCATGCCGTTGGGCAGGCCCAGGCTGGCATGCGGAAGCACCTCCTCCAGCGCACCCGGCGGCGCCAGCCTGCGCCAGGAGCGCGCTGAGGCGCCCGGGCCGCAGGAGCCGGGCGGTCCTGCAGCCTGTCGCTGCCATCTGATGCTCACCGCCTCTGCTCGAGCCAACCTGCCCGGCATGAGGAGGGCGCGGGGGGTGTGCTTCTGCCGGTGTGCATCATATCGCAGCTGGTGCCAGGACAGGTGTCACGCACTGTTTGGGCAGGACACCGCGTCGCAGCTGGCAGGACCGCGGTGACGCCCTCTCTCGAGTCCCGGGTCCGCACAGCCGCTCGCCTCGTCCCCACACGGCCGTGGCAATGCGTGCTGCCCCCAGTCACGCTGATAAAAAGGGCGGCTAGGCCGTGTTGTGCGCTGACAGCAAGGCGCTGTCGCGCACCGATACAACCGGCCGGGCTTGCCGTCCCGCCACTTGCTGTGCATGCGGCCTATGATGAGCTCGCCGCCGGGTGCGCCCTTGCCGTCGTTGAAGCGCATGTCGTCAATGCCGTGTTCGGCCGGCGTCTCGGCCACCGCAGAGGACAGCGCCCTGGCTGCCACGTCCACCACAACGACCCGCCTACACGCGTTGCGAATGATGCTGGGAAGACCCTCTGCGCATCATCATGTTAGTGTGCATGTGCTGCATACCTCAGCACCGCGTCACACACAAACAGGGCCTGTCACTCACTGTCGGGCCACCCGCCCCACTCATAAGTCCACTGCACCGTTGATAGACTCAGGTCGCCAATGCACACGCATGTGTCCGCTGCGGCCACTGCGAGCACCCCGCACCGCGCACCTGTGCAGCCCGAGCAGCACCTTGCCGGTGTCGGTTGTCAACGCGACGCAGCCCACGCACTCCGGCGCCTCGATGCTGAAGCGCTCGCCCGTCTCGGGCTCCCACGCGTGCAGGCGGCACTTGTTTATATCCACGAAATATAACCGCCCCAGGCGGTCGTCCCAAACGGGGCCCTCGCCCAGGTCTGTCCGCGCGTCGACTGCCAGCTCAACCACTGGCTCCGCTGGTGCCATGCTGCTACAAGTACTCAACGTCTGCTGCGATGCCTGTCACTCGGCTTGGAGTGCTCAATGTCGTGCCCTTGTAAACAGCAAGCCTTCCATAGCTTGACATTGATCGATGGAGCAGCCTGATCAGGCCAGGCTGCCCTAGCTGGTACAAGGCGCTACTGTGAGAGGCGCACTCAGGCTCCAAAATCCTTCTTTGAGCCTGTCAGGTGGGCAGAGCCGTGTGCGCGCAATGCAGAACGTTGACAGGGACCTCAAGGAGGCGTTCAGGGGAACACTCGGTGGGAACTTTGAGGAGCGTCGCCAGACCATAGAGCGCGTTTTCACCCCTGATGCGCACTTTTGGTGCGCTGCACGCTAAAGCGGAGCCTTTGCTGTGCATGTTTGTATGTCGGTATGTGGGCAGCAAACAGAGCGGAGGCTACTGCGCTTCAACGCTCGTATGTGCTCTGACAGACGTCCTCACTGTGTGCGGCAGGCACCTGGCGCATAATGCCTATGGTGCGAAGGCTCCACGCGAGCTCGATCGGCACAAGTTGCAACCCTGCAAAGCCATCATTGCGCGACCACCATAGATCTGTGGTTCCTGTCGTGCAGCATCGCCTGTGCTGTCGCAAAGAGTGCGTGACAAGCTCGTTGCGGCAGACTGCGGGCTGAAAGACCATGTGCGTGTGCAGGCAGAGACAACATCTGGGGAATATATCAGGTACCCTTCTTTCTGCCTTAACGCATCCAGGCTGCTGGCGTGCTGAGGCCTGGAGCGCAGAGACATATGCTGTGTGTGCACCAACTGCTTATGTGGTGTGCTTGTTGCAGCTGTGGGCAGCAAATAACCTCCGCACGATCCACGTCGACTTCACGCGCATCGTGTATGACAAGGAGAGCGACCTTGTCCTGATCGACCTGCTGGAGTACTGCAGGTGCGTCTGCCGCCTTCTACATTGTTGTGAAGATGTGGCCTCTGACACTTGCGTCCCAGCACGTGTGTGACACTCACGCCGCAAGCATGATGCAGCGTTTGGTACCTGCTGCCGTGGGCGATAACTGGCGGGCCGGTGACATCGCTGCACACCATCCTGCAGCTCAAGGACACCCCGCACGGCAAGCAGATCTGCTACCAAGAGGTGACGGCCCTCCTTTGTTGTTGTCAGTATATGCACTCGCTGCGTGAAGTGCTGTGCCAAAATCGGTGGCTGGAACACACTCTTGTTGCTGTGCAAGGCACACGAGGGGAGAGATCAGGTCAGCGCCTCCAGCCAGCCGCGCAGTTCGCGTACTGGCGTGTGCAGCGGGGTGGCTCAGCCGAGGTCAGCCAAGACAGCGAGTGCCCCGGCTCGAGCCAGGCAGTCCGCGGCCCCACTTGCCGCCTGCACGCGCGGGGCGCTGGTGGGTGTTGGCGCGCTCTCAGTCAACGAACTTCCGGCGACGCGCACAGGACCATGCGATGCTGCTGGAGAGCCTGCTGCTGCTGAACACGCCCAAGACGTTCGTGGCCTTCCTGGAGAACAGGGTCCTGCCCGCCTTGGGTGCGCCGCTGCAGCACCTCTGATTGCATCAGTCCCTGAAAAGGTGCTGTTCTTGTTGTGTGTAATTTTGCAACAAGCACTTTGCTGAGCCAGGAAAAGCGGGTGCGCCTGGCGCCCTATTGCTGCTCGTCCCAAGGCCGGACACCCGTGTCCGCTTGCCCCTCGTGTCAACGGCCCCACCGCTGTTGCAGTCTGCGAATGCACATGTATACTTGTGACAGCGGTGGGTCCATAGCATGTCAGGCATGTGGATGCCGATGTCCAGTCTTGGGAGAAACAGCATAAAGCACCAGGCGCACCCGCTGCTCCCTGGCTCAGCAAAGTGCTTTGGTGCAGCACGGCAGTGTCCTGGCTGCCGCGCAGGCGCGCTGAGCTGCCGCGGCGCGCAGGCGCGTTCTACAGCGCGCTCGGTAACGTGCTGTACAGCGACGACGTGAAGGAGGGGGTGCGCAGCCCCACCAGCTCCCTGGAGCCCGTGTGAGCCACACTGACAGCGCTCGTCAGGGCATCCCCACAAGCTTCCTGGAGCCTGTTTGAGCCACAGTCACAGCGCTCGTCAGGGCAAGGCCAACTTGGCGGTGCTCGTTGCGGGGGACCTGACACAGCGGGTGGCAAGCGTGGTTTAGGGTGGGAGGCTGTGCCCTGGCGTGCCCTGGGGAACGTGCTAGCTGCCTGCTGGCCGCAGGCTGGTCAGGCGTTCAGCAGGCTGGGCTGCGCATGCAGAAGGAGCCAGCCGGAGCTGCGCACAGCGCGCGCGATCGTCGCAAGGCAGAGCCTGCCGGGGCATGGTGGACGCGCACTCGCCTGCTCGACAGCAATTGCCTAGAGAGCGCAGCTTGGACAGCGATGTGTGGGTACACACAGGCTGCCGCGCTGTTGCCGGACGGTCACACCCGCCCCGCGCGCGCCGCGCGCAGAAGATGCCCGGGCCGCCAGCGGCGCGGCTGGTGGACGTGAAGCAGGACCTGCCGGACATCGTGGACGCGCTCTTCAACGGCACGCCGGCTGAGCGCTACGCGGCGTGCGGCGCGCTGTATGCCGAGGACGCGGTGCTGTGGAACAGCATGTACACGTGCGCCCTGGCTAGGGTAGAATTTGGGGAGGGCCGCTGCGGAGGGACCTGCCAGCGGATGCACGCTCGCTGGTCATGTCCCTCAGTCATTCAGCCGCGTGCCAGACGTCGCTTGGCGTGCCGCAAGGCTGCAGAGCCGATGCTCAGCTTGTTGTTGCGCTGCCCGCTGACGTGGTGCTGCGTGGCGGCCTGTTCACTGGCAGTTGTTGCGCCATGCATGGCGTTGAGCTGTCCTCCATACTCCCACGAACTGTTCATTGCCACATTGCATAATAGCCCAGCGTGGCTGCCAAGCCATTGATACCTTGCTTGGCCTGGCCCACGCGTCATGCGACGCTGGTGCTTTGATCGGGGGGCGGCTGCCAATGTCCTGCATAGTCCGTGACGTGTGTGCAACACCTGGCTGGCTGCCGCATCTGAGGCAGCCAGGCCCTGTCTCTGCCGCGCAGGGTGCGCGGCCGCGACAAGATTGCTGGCGCGCTGCACCTGTGGGTGATCCTCAACCGCGAGTTCCGGGTGACCATCAACCGCATCGGTGCGCCGCCCGCTGGCGCGCCAGCTGCGCGGGGTTACAGGAGTTGATGCTGTCATGAGACAGGGGAGTATCGAGCACTACGTGCATAGATTGTTCATTGCCACGGAGAGCAGTGGTGAGGCCGCAAGCCCATGCATGGACAAGGAGGTGCTTATCACGAGGTGCCTGTAGACGTACAGGGCCCTTGGGGTGCTGCGCTGGTACATGACATCACATGCTGCCGGCTCACCGAGGAGAATGAGCTGTGTCGCAGTGCCGTCGGGCAACACCGTGCTCGTGGATGCCAGCCACGAGTTCAAGCCCTTCTGGTGGCCGCCGCTGCTGCCAGCGCGCGTCATGTGGTGCGCGGCATCTAGCTAGTGATACCGTTGTAAGCCTTGCGCGCACCTTGTCCAGCTTATGACGCGTCAGCATTGCAATTGCAAGTCTAGCTGCTTTTGCCATGCAACCAAGTGTGAGACACTCGTATGTGCTTTTTGCAGCTATGCTAGCGTGCTGAGGATGCTGTTGACCGTGTCAAACTTGCTTTCGTCCTCACGGCTCTCCCCTGCTGGCTGAGCAGGTGCACAAAGTTTTGGTGTAGACGTTGCATGGGTGCAATACCATGTTCACTGTTGCGGTGCGCAGGAACCACATCATCCTCACGCTCGCGGACGGGCCAGACGGGTGCGAACCCTCATGTCCTGCGTGCGGGGCAGCTTGCTGTGCCACAGATACCGTTGTTGCGACCTGTGCCTCCATCTGCCTCAAACAGTGATGCTGCTACCTGTGCCTCCATATGCACCAAGCCAATGATGCAGGTTATGCGAGCTTAAAAGTGGAATATGGGAACTGGGCAGCCTGGCCATAATTCGAGCTGGCTGAATACCCTGAGCACCAGGCCCCAAGCGACTTGCAGCAAGATGCCACCAGTCTGTTCATGTCGACTTGCACAAGACGGGCATGCCATGCACGGCCCTGTGCCAGGCGCTGTGACGTGGGGTGGTGCGTCATTCCACGTGCTCCGCCCGTGCGCCAGGTCCAAGGTGATCGTGAAGCACGAGAACCACCCGCTGGTGGTGGAGGCCACGCTGGTGTCCAACCTGGGGCCCATCAGCTGGCTGCTGACCATCATGCGCGCCATCAACGGCATCCTGTTCGGCTTTGCCGGGCGCCTGGTCTACTACATTTGCGACATTGTGCACCGGCAGCTGCCGCTCCTGCTGGACATGGAGGTGCGACTGTCACGACTTTCGCTGCTAGGGCACTTAGGTACCCAATGAGTGCATATGCACACGGCTGTCGTGCATAAGGCAAGAGGCGCGCATGGGATGCCTTGGCATTGCCTTGGCTAACATTTGACCTTAATGGTGGTGGATCATATGCGGCAATGTCGAGCTGCAGCAGGCATAAAGCTTCATATGGTTCCTTATGCCTACCAAAAGGCAAAGTGAGTAGTCTGTGCTGTATACGTGCCTGGTTCGCACAGCTCACAAGCCTGACAAAGAGCACTCAAGGTCTCCCCTGCGTGCCTGCCGAGCTTGCTCTTGTTCCACATAAGGAGAGTGCGTCCGCCGCAGGCGTACCGCCCAACAGAGTTCACGAAAGTGGCCAACAGGCCGTATGCGCTGGAGCCGCGCAAGGTGTCGTGCAAGGAGATGCGCTCGCGCCCACCGAAGAACTCCTGACGTGCGAGTCGCGTTTGCGCCGCTTTGGCGGTCATCCGCCAGAGACAGAGATATCCTGGCAGAACACAATGATAATGCCCGACACGCACGCGAGTCTGCAGTGCAGTACTACTTGGCCTCATGCTCTGCGGCCGCGCAAGGTGTTGTGGTGGGATGATGGTTCCGCGCATGTGCGTCAGATGCGGTTGCATGCCGGTGGGTCCTAGCCCCGCATTGCGTTTTAGATGCTGCCCTGCCAGGGTGGCCCACTTGTGCTCACACGTGTGCGCTTATGTATTTGATGTGGCGGGGGCGTTCTAGCGCGCTGCCTGCAGCATTCTATAACGCACTCTCAACCTGCTACGCATCCAAAACATGCATTGAGGGGCATGCCAGCATAGCAGGCGCATGCTATGCAGGGATAGCTATTACGCAATCCATCCCTAGTGCACGTCATCGGTGAGTTTGGCACTCCAACAGCTTGTTTGTCTGAAAGATGTACCATGCATGCGGGTTGTTAGCAGGCACTTTCTCAGGCAGATGCGCCAGCTGCTAGGAGCTAGGCACTGCTTGATGAAATGCAGCGCATATGCACAGGGGTACTAATGCTGGGCTCATTCAATCATCCCAGAATGATTCAGGACTTGCAAGCAAATCAAGGCTTTGGCAGCAGCCATAGTTGCTTTTAAAATAACGGTGAAGCAGTTGCGGCATTGCCACTGGTGTACTTGTGCATTGTGAGTGCAAATGTGCTGGACCATCATGCTATTCGCCTTTGGTTGTATATGCTTGCATGCTTCCTGGTCTGAAGTGCTGCATCCAGAGAGCGCGGGTGATGGTGTCTGAGTGTTGCAACCAAGGTCGACATGTAAGTCTTAGGTGCAGTATTCCTCTTTGTCCTATCAGCTGTAAGCCGCTATCAGCTGGCCGTGCTGTTAAACAAGTTGCCTGCAAACATGGTCAAACGCTTGTACCAAGCAGGTAAGTGCTGGGGAAGGCAACAGGCCTGCATTGCACAGATCACAGGCGATGCAACGCTGGTTTTTAAGTTTCATGCAGAGGCTTGGCCATATGACCAAGCCTGCACATCAGCACTGAGCACTGATAGCAGGTAGAACGAATGCAGTGCGGGATAGCATCTATTTGAATACAGGACCGTCAGCTCACTTCAAGTACACTATATTGCTATGCCACCATGCGCCAAGGCTACGCACAGCCACATACGGACTGATGCTCATGCGTTGCTACACACAGTCAGCTAGTAGCCTTGCACAGGGCACAGCACTAATGCAAGGTCTACACTCTCTAAACAATCTGGCACACGCGACCTGCATGATGCCCTGGGCTGCAGCCCAGGGAGGTAGCTGCATGGGGGGCCGTGTTTCCGAGACACGGAACAGCCCCAACGGCTCCCACACTCTCGCCGCTCACGTATTCACGCCTTGGCGCAAGTGCAGCCTGGCGGTCTCCTGCCGCGCGCCGAGAGCAGCGGCGCCGCGGCCGTAGCATACAGCAGCTCAGTATTCTTCTTCGCGTTCACTATGTTGGGGTGGTTCAGCGTCAGCTCCTGCTCGCGCACGCAATGCCACACTCAGTCTAGCACCCCCCTGCCTCACAGTGCACCGGAACGTGCCATATTTTTCATGCGCAGCAAATGCGAGGCGCAGATAAATGTGAGGCCTCTGCGTCGCCGCAGGTGAAGCACAGCTGCACGCCCTAGTACGCCCCGACGCCTGCCACTGCACACAGCGCTGAGGGCATGCCATCTTCGTACCGGGGCCACTGCATGTACTGGCGGCGCACGCTCAGGGCTGAGAGGGCGCAGAGCCCAGTGATGCTGATGCTGCCACCTTCACCGCTCACCAGAAAGTGCGTCTGTTGAGTGACTTGAGTGGCTTGAACATGCAGCGGGGCGCGCCTTGGTGCCGAACAGGAGGTTGTCAGCAGCCTCCACGCCCAGCATGAGCGAATGGTCCTGGTTGCCCACCTGGCATGCGCCGTCCCCCACGCATGTCGGCAGGCCATGCTGGCAAATGGCCAGACACACTTTGATGCCATACTCCAACTGCGCGGTGCGCGAACTACAAAAGCACCGCAGTCCCTGCTCTGCCTCCGCAGCTTCGTGAACAGCGTGCCGCGCGCGCGCGCCTCATACTTGTAGCTGCCAAAGCGCCCGCGGCTCCAGATGCCGCGCGCGCGCAGCCAGGGCAGCGCCTCCGCCAGCACCGTGTCGCGGCCCAGGGTCGGGGTGGGGTACCCGTGCTCCAGCCGCCTGCGCACGCTCACGCCCACAGCTTGAGCCATGGTCTTTTGGCCATGCAGTGGTCCCCGAGCAGCGGCAATACCGGTGTGCGGTTCCGCAGCTGGTCAGCACAAATCATGCTGACAAGTTATCAGACAGGCATTTGCTGCATGCAGGGGCTGCTGACTGCGGACCGCCTGCCAAGCCTCGGGGCGTGCATGGGCTGTGATAACATGCACGCGTGCGTCCACCACGGTCCGACTCTGCGGCACTACCCAACTTCCCGTCAGCTGAGTTTGAGATGTGCCAATGACAGGGGCGCGCCGGTGGTAGATGGACACAATCTGGTCGCCCGCGGCCAGCATGCGCGTGGCCAGCGCGCCCGCCAGCGTCTCCGCGACCACCGCGGGCCACGCGCGGCCGCCGAGCGGCCGCGTCTGCTCGCCGACCGGCTTGAGCGCGGACTCGCACACCTCGAACATCAGCGACCAGTACGGCCCAGACTCCGATGCTGACGCGGCGCCGGCTGGCGCCGCGCTGCCGTTGCCCTGCGCAGCTCGGTCCCGGTGTGGGACCTGTTAGTCTCTGCCAGACTGCCCATGCCCTAGGATTCTGCAGGCAGATCTGTCTGTTCAAGCTTCTGGTAAAAGTATCCTAAATCATTGCAAAGCGGCCGTGCGCAACAGCAGCGCTGCGCTCAATATCCCGCACGGGTGGGGACGCATCGCACCAAGCAGAGCGTAGGCAGCCGGGCGGAGCCCGCCGGGACGTTGCTCGGCGCGTAGTGTGAGAACACGGTCGCGCGGTAGAACGGACAGTCCGGCTCCGGGAAGTAAAGCCAGCACTTGTTCCCGTGCGGGCACATGCCCCGTATGCCCAGGCCAATGATGTGCGTGGAGCTGCGCCGGCACACGCGCGCGCGTCTACCGGCTGCTCCGCATGTGACCTAGACCGCGGAGCTGCTTGGGGTGCGAGCATGCGCGTCACGAGCAGCGCCTGCATGCAGCGGCGCCGAGCTCCGCATAGCAACCCTCGTGCAAGGCGCTGTCAGGCTGTGTCACATATGCATCTCACATGGTTTCTGCCGGTCCCGGACAGCCTGCATGCTGAGACGCGTCCCCGCAAGGGCGCATCGAGCCAGCCAACGCCCGAGCCGGCGCACCAAAGCGCGGACGGCACCGTGCTGCATCTCTCACAACGCGCCCCGCCTCTGCAGAAGCGCGAGCGCCTGTACTGCGTACTGCATCCCAGCATGTGCGGCCTGGGACACGGGGCCCCCACGCGCCCGAGCGGCGCGCCGCGCCTGTGCGTCAGCGCGTCCGCCCAGGCCGCCCGCCCCAGCAGGCGCAGCGTGCAGTCCAGCGGCGCGGTGGTGACCAGCGCCTCATACCGCACGCGCCGCCCGTCCGCCAGCGTCGCCGTGCGCGCCTCCGCATCCAGCGCCACCAGCCGGCAACCCTCGCCGTAGCGCTGCGCGCGCGCGCCCAAACCCCAAACTTATTTGCGCCAATCTCTCACTGCGCTGCTGCCCCGCGCCGGCATGCCGCGCTCGTGCTCCATGGAGTCACACTGAAGCCGCTCGGCCGCGCGGCAAGGCTCGGACGCCGCGCCCCTGCTGCGAGCGCGAAGTGGGATTGGACAACTAATGTCCATATTGGGGGCGCGCCTGGCGGCGCGCGGGCAGCAGGCGCGAGACGCCGCGCCAGATGCCGCCCGTGCCGCCGCGCATCGGGAAGCGGAACACCGCGTTGGGGCCCCAGCCGGCGTCCTCGCGCCCGGTGACGACGCCGCCGATCGCGCGGCGCAGGTCCACGGTCGCCACGCGCTCGCCCAGCCACTCGCACTGCATGGCCGACGTCGGCACGCCCCACACCTGCCAGCGCGCGCGCGGCTCGGGCGGCCCAGTGCGCTGCAGGAGGCGGGCGTCGCAGACCAGCGCCTCCGCGATCATGCTGACTACACCCACTCCCGCGCACGCACAGATTCCCAGCTGCGCTGCATGTCAGCATGCCAGACGGTCCCGCACCGGCGCAGGCCAATCACGATTGGCTGTGCTCCGCTCGCCGCGCATCAGCCCAGCCGCATGCATGTCATCGTGCCGCCCGCCGACGCATGCGTGCAGGCGAGGGGGCAGAGGCGGCCGCGGCGCGGCGCCGCACCTTGAAGTTGTAGGGCCGCATGAACAGGTCGGCGATGCCGGGGCCCATGACGCGCAGGATCCATTCGTCAAAGCTGGCCGGCTTGCCCTGCGCGACCGCGTTGGCGACGCGCGCCTCCGCCACGCCCGCGAGGCACGCCACCTGCGCCGCGCTCCGACGGAGCTCAGTATTTCCCTCAAGCAGGCTGTATTCTCATGCTCCCTGTGCACATGGCTCGCCCGCTGTATGTGCTCCGCGACCGGGAGCGAGGCTGCGCTGCTCATACGCGAGGCCGCGTCTGAGCGGCCGTCCAGGGTCACGCGCGCGCGCGCCTGGTCCTCCGGCGGCAGGGCGTTGATGTTGTTCTGGAACGGGTACGCGACCCAGCGGCCGCGGATCCAGACGTAGCTCACGCGCTGCAGCGTGTTCCAGGCGTCCGCGCCGTCGCCGCCGACCGCCGCGCCCACCAGCTCGTCAAAGTACTGGTAGTGGCTGAAGATGACGTGGCCGCCCATGTCGAACAGGAAGCCCTCCGGCGTGACGTCGGTGCACGCCAGCCCGCCCGCCCCATCCGCCTGCGCAGGCGGGCGGCTGAGACGACAGGCCGCTACCCACCGGGCCGGTGTGCTGTTGCCAACGGCTACCATCTGTGGCCAGCAGCGTCCGCGCCAGCGCACTGCCTCCTCACGTGCGCTACTCTCTGCCACCTCAGGCGCCCCACCTACAACGTGCAAAGCAGCTGCTCCACTAAGACCTGGGCAGCGTGCTCCCGCGCTTAAGCAGACTCCGTGCTCGTAGCACAACAAAACCAAACACAGCAGTTTCGCAGAACCCGCACAGGCACATCGTATGCGCTTCTTTGACACGTGGGAGGCACTTAATACGTAAACTGAGCAGGCTGGTCTGCGCAAGCCGCTCGATGAGCAGAAAAATTTTTGTGAGAGGTTGCGCAGGCGCATGCCAGCTGCCAGTGCGAACGCAGCAAGACAGCGGCCAGTCTAGGCGCACTGCATCGAGGAGCAGCCAGTCGTCATAGCCATGCTGGTGGAGCCGCGTGGCCGCGCCGAGGCCGGTCGGCCCCGCGCCAACGATGAGAACTCCCACCTGCAGCGCCGCCGTCGCACTCTCTCGGCAGCCGTGCCAGCCTTGCAACACTTTCCAGCAATAACAAGACTGACAAGGTTTCCACATCCGCGCTCAGATGTTCCGCGCTCGCACCGCCTCGTGCGCTGTGGGGTCCATGCACATCCTGGCGACCTGTGCGCCGCGGGTGGCCTGCCGACACCGCGCAGGGCGCCCGGCTCATGTTTTCCGGAGAAGGAAAACCGCCGTTGCACGGGGGTTGTTGTGGCCAGGGTTCGAGACTGCCGAGCCAAAAAAAACTTGTCGTACATGGAAACTCTCTGTGATGAGGATCATGTCTTCGCATTTCTACGCGCTTCAGTGCATGCCTGACGCTTTTTCTGGGCCAGGAGACTGGTCGGGCTCGGTGATGGACCCACGCGTGGTGCTTACAAGCCCCCGGCGGCTCCTCACTTCCTGTCCTTGTACATGTTGGCGATGTTCTGGTGGGCCAGCAGGTCGCCGACGCCCAGGTCGCGCGGGTTGCCCTGCGACAGCATGTGCGAGTACCTGCCCAGCTCTGCGGTGACCGAGTCCGGCAGGACGCCCTGCCGCCAGCGAATAAGAGGTCATGTGGGTTGGCGCTCGGCCAGTGGGCGCCTGCATGCCTTGCTATCACACTAATGCTTCCATGCGCCGGCGTGCCTTGCTATCACAACCGGTGCTCTCGTTACGGCATCACAGCGGCGGGCGGCACAGCTCCGTGCAGCCTCCCGCATGCAGCGGCGCCGGCAGGCTCAGCGCGCGCGCAGGCCGGGCGCGCGCCGTGTGGGTGTAGTAGAGCAGCAGGTTCTGCCACTCCTCCTCGTTGAAGCGCTCAATGGTCGCCACTGCCACGTCGTCAGGTACGGGCACCTGCCCCCCAATACGCTCGCTCGGCGCGGCTCCTGCCAATGCCGCTCAGCGGTCCAAGCTGCACCTTGCAGCCGCACCCAGTCCGAGAAATGTTACGGTATCTCAAAAGCTTTCCAGGAACAGACCACCGCCGCATGTGCCATGCCCCCTGACGACTGACGAGCGCGCCAACAGCGACGCCCTGGCCCATGCGCGCGGCCCCCGCGGCGCGCCTGGCAGCGCGCGCGGCTGTAGGAGCCGCCCCAGGTGAGCGCCGCGACGTCCACGCCCCACGCGGGCGGCGGCCCGTCCAGCACGCGCAGCGCGGCCGCCACGCGCAGCTCGCCCGGGTCCAGGGCGCGCCGGCTGAACTCGGTGCGGCGCTGGCCGTAGCCGCTGGGCGAATGCAGCGCCTGGTAGTTGTCCACCGCGAACACCACAGGCACCTGCGCGGGCGCGGCGCGGCGCTTGGGCGGCGCGCCCTGGGTTAGGTGTAGGGTGTAGGGTATATGGTAGCCGCTGGGCGCGTGCAGCGCCTGGTAGTTGTCCACCGCTAACACCACCGGCACCTGCGCGGCGCGGCGCGGCGCACGGGCGGCTGGTGGGAGCGGGTGCAGCGCCCGCGCGCGCGACACGCCGCACTAGCGCCCGGCAGATCGCACGCGCCCGTCTGCTGCCTCGCTGGCCCGACATGCATGCAGGGGCTCGCAGGCGCGTGTGCGTCATCGACGCACACTGTGGCGGTCTCCCGAAACGTAGTGTCAGGTTGCGCATGCCAGCCCGGCGACAGCGTGCTGCCACCCCTGCGGCCGGCCGCGGCGCCCGGCGCTCGCCCAGGCGCGGAGCGACAGCGCCCAACACGCCCCCATCGAGCCATGTGCATGCGCGCGCATCCGCCGCACGGCCGGGACAGCGCGCCTGCGTCTGCTCGCGCAGGCGCGCGACCACGCGCACGAGCGCGTCCACCGCCTCGGGCGGCTTGGCGTCCTCGTGCAGGCCGACCGCGGCCACCTCCGCCAGCGTGCCGCCCGCCGCCACCACCTGGCGCGGCGCGGGGTGTGGTGAAAAAACGGGTGTGGATGCATATGGATGCATGAAACACCGATGTGGATGCATGCCGCCGCGGCCATCCCCGCATGGATGCACACTGACGAGCCGGCCGCGGCCATGCGGACTGATATCCGGACCGCGTTTTCGGGCCTGAGGGGGGGGCTGGCGGCGCGTCATACAGAGCTCAGAAGAGTGACCGGATGCAGCCCAGGGCCGCCGTGCCAACACGGGAACCAGCGGCGGGCTGCAGAGAGCGACGTTCGCTCGTGCGTGCCCCATACAGACCAGCTGAACATGCACCGCTGCAGAGCGGGCGCGGCCTGGCCAGCCGGGCGCGCTCATGAGCTGGTAGGGCTGCTGGCAGAGGAGCACCCAAGTGTACTAGAGCAGGCCCGCATGGTCAAGGCAAATCGCCCTGTAAGTACTACACATGCGCTGTAGCACTACACTGTAGCACTACACAGCACTGTAACACAACACTGCCAATTCACCTTCACCATCAAATCTGTCAGAAACATGTGGGCTTGCTCTAGTATATTGGGTGCTCCTCTGCCAGCGGCCCCATCAGCTCATGAGGGCGATGGCGGGCTCCCTGGAACCTCCGTTCCCAGCGCCGCCCGGCCGGCGCCCGGCCCGGGCGGCGAGCTGTCCTCGGTCATGGTTTCCCTCTACGCCATGCTCCGCCCGGCAGCATACGACAGCGCCAGGGCTACGCTCAGCGTCACCGCAGCTGACCAGGTGCGCGTCTACTTACCATCCCAGATGGGGTCCTGCCCAGGGCTCTACGCTGTGCAGGGCGCGGCGCCCGCCGGGCACGCCAAGCTCTGCGCTTGAGGTCGTCCCCTGCAAGGCATGGGGAGCTGACCCTACTGGCTTACCCCGGGCGGCCACCGCGCACCGCAGACCTGGACAGAGCCACCGGCTGCTATCCCGGGCGCCCAGGCGGCACGCAAGGGGCGGCGCAAGGGGGCCCGCGCGCCTGCGCCACGGTCGGCCCCTGCGCCCGGTCGGGCGCCGCCGCCGCGCCGCCGCCCCCCTCACCGCCCTCCTCAAAGTCGCCCCAGTCCCGCCCGCCGGCGCCAGCGCCGGCGCCGGCGCCGCCCTCCGCGGCCGCCGGCGCCGCGGCGTCTTCAGCCGCGCCGGCCACGGGCGCGGCGCCAGCGCCAGCGGCGCGCTCGGCGTCCAGCGCCGCCGGGAGCGCCTTGAGCGCGGCGCGGTGCGCGGCGAGCAGGTTGCGCAGCAGCAGCTGCGCGCTCTCGGCAGTGTCCCACAGGCCCGGGTGCGCCTTGGACTTGTAGAAGAAGCCGCCGCCGGTCAGCTGCTCCGCGTGCGGCACGTACACCACCTGCCGCCGCCGCCGCCCCCGCGGCCGCAGCCGTGAGCGGCCGCCATGCCGCCGCCGCTGGCGGGAGCGCCGCAGCCCCCAGCGGCTGCACGCGCGGCATGTGCGGCGCATGCGGGCGCTGTGCTTTGATTTTGCAAAACGCAAGATGATACAACAGTGCGACAACGGGCTCTGCAAGAGCCGCTGCACGCTCTCTGCCGAGCACTCCGCCCCGCATGCGCCACGGACCCGCAAACAGGGCGCTCGGCGCGGCGACGCGGCCTGGGCGCCCGGGCCGCACCACGGCGCCCATGGCGCGCAGGCTGTGCGCGAGTGCGGCCAGCGCGATGCTCTTGCCGGCGCACGTCTCGCCGTCGAGCAGGATCTGGCGCGGGTAGCCGCTCGGGGACTCCAGCGCCGCGGCCGCATCGCGCTCCTCCTCGTCTTCGTCGCTGGACGAGGCGGCGTCGGCAATGTTGGCGCCGTCCACCAGGTCCTCAAAGCCCGCTGCAAAATCTGGCTCGCCCTCGTCGGCCGCCGGCTCCGCGCCGTCACTGGCAACGGCCTCATCGTCCTCTCCGTCCGGCGCGCCGTCGGCGGCCTCATCATCGTCCACATCACCTTCCGCGTCCTGCGCCCGCTGCGCAGCGCTTGCAAGCGCGGCTGCCCCCTGCGTCGCTGTGGGAGGGGCGGGGCGCGCGTCCTGGCACCCAGCGCGCAGCAGGGCACTGCTGGCCGCACCCAAAGTCACGTGCTGAGGCAAGCGAGCTGAGCCAGAACAGCACACTGCTATGAGCAAAGGAATGTCCGTGCAAGAGCCGGACCGGCGTCGCCCATCCTCGACGCGCACAGGCATGCTCTCCATGTCACTTGATCGGGCGGGCAGCCAACTATCAGGCCACACGCTGCAATTACTCCACACGCTGCACGCATGGGCCCGGGCCCACCTCGTCGTCCGCCTCGTCGGCCCCGCCGGCCGCGCCGGCCGGCCCGTCGGCGAGCGCGCCCGACACGAGGTGCTGCAGCTCCGCGATGCCGCGCCGGAACATGATGCGCTGCGACCCGGTCGCCTCGTACTCCGCCTGCGCCGCGCGCAGCATGCGCAGCTCGACACAAGCGCGCCGCGTCCCCGGCCCTCCTCCCGCTGCAGTGCCCACCAACCCTCTTGGACAGCTCGCGGCACAACGCTCAGGCTGCCACGCCGCAGCGCGCTCACGCTTCACAGCCTGGCTCTGCGCCTTTGCTGACGCAGCGCTCCCCCTGCAGGTCCTTCTGGCGCAACATGTCGGCAGGGCTCGGTCAGCACGCCGCGCCCGCCGGCCGAGACCGCTGCCGTGCGGCAGCGGGCCTGCACAGCAGCCCCCCGCCGCGCCACACGGGCAGGCGCGCGGCCGGGCCGCCGCGCCTGCAGGCCGTGGCAGCCGCCGCGGGGCAGCGTGGCCTCGAAGGAGTCCTCGTCGAAGCGCGGGAACGCCTCCGGCAGCTCCCCGCGCGGCAGCTCGTAGTAGCGGTTGAGGTCACCCGGCTGCAGCGCGTCCGCGCGGCTTGCGGTCACCACGGGTGCCCTGCCCCGGCGCGGCCGCCGGTGGGTGAGCGCGCGCGCCCTGTGCCCGGGTGCGCCCACACGGGCGCCCCCCCGGGGGGGCCGCGTGCACCGGGAGCGGCCTGCGCCTTTGCTGCCGGCGCGCCTGGCGTGCGCGAGCGCCCGAGCTTGCACTCCCTCAGGTCAAGCGCGCTCTTTATTTTTGGTGGGCAGAGGCTACGAAGTAGCACCACTGTCCGCCCCATGCGCCGCTGCAGCAGGCGCAACCCTCAAGGCGTGCGCATGCCCACGAAGCCCGCATGGCTGCCGCTCGCCGCTCTGACTTGTGGCACCAGCGCTCCCTACGCACGGCGCGCGACCGGACAGCCAGCAGGCCGCGGCGCTCCACCGCCTGTCTCTCGCCGTCCATTTGCGCGCCATGCGCAGGGAGGTCGCCGCGCGCGCGGGGCCTAGGCAGGCGCTGGGCAC
>JAABUY010002636.1_pt1 | contig 21035 bp, 22 predicted proteins | sample 5560271 | NCBI WGS metagenome assembly JAABUY01 (sample SAMN10711886, study PRJNA513374) | rock metagenome | isolation source: Antarctica rocks | place: Antarctica: Victoria Land, University Valley | reverse complement strand
AACAGTATAAACAGGTTAAGATGAGCACCTCTGAGGGTGAACATGTTCAGCCTACTAGGCACTGGTTGATTGTGCGCTACAGCACTACAGAAGAGTAGCCTTTTATTGATAATGGACTGTACAGTGCAGTGCGTTGTGCTGGTCAGCACTCAAAGTCCCTGACAAGCACCAAAACAGCGGTCATGACTCTGATCAGCAGAAAGCATCACAGATCAAGTTTGCAAGGCTCACTTGTTTCTGACACTCACCATCATCCTTTGTTCTGGTGCTTAAGACTGGCCAAAGACATCGAGCGCTGAATAGCGCACTGCACTAAAGTTGCGTCTTTGCAGCTGAGAAATTCTGTACACCCTTTGTGTTTCCTAGAAAGGATCTGCATGGCTGTATGAAGCGGCTCCTTCTACATGTACAGGATGCCGCTACAGACCTCACACAAACAGTAGTGCAGTGACTGGGGGCTTACGCTGCATGCTTGCGTTCCTCGTACCCAAGCTTCAGCTACAACGCTTCACTGTATGAAATGGCCAAGGCTCATCAGGTTGTGTTTCCCACTTCATACGCATTTGGGACAGGCTCTCACACTCTGTGATGGCAAACCCGGAGCCTTCATTGGTGAGCCCCCCAACAGCACCTGAAGTGCCGCAATGTCAAGTCTGCTTGTGTGGAATCCCAACACAATGACGGCATGCATGCACGACACAGCTGTGTTGCAAATGGCTCATAGGTTTGCAACAACAAGGGTATGTAAGTGAGGAGGACAGCCTGAGCATGAACCAGGAAGAAGAGATGCATTCACTTACAAACAGACACAGCCACAAGACAGAGGGGTTGTATCTACATGCAGACAACAGCTATGGCAACTGAATTAGTGCATGATGTGATCAGACTGATGTTAGTTGCATTCAACACAAAGATACACTATTGGTATGAGCCCTACCTGCTGCTAGGTGGCGGAGAGCCTTTGCATGCTTTGCTTCCTAAAACTTGAGAACTTGAGCACCTGCTTGAGCACCTGCTTGAGCACCTGCAACACCAGATGTACCCATGTTCAAATTGACTAGATCTGCATGACATCTGGTGTTGGTTGACAGGCATGATGCAAGCTGCAGGCTGCAGGACAGTGCAGTGATCAATGCAAGCTGTAATTGTAATGGGCGTGGCCATCAATGACACCATTTGCAAGCTTAGCAAAGGCGCATGCATCATTGGCATACAATTTATGCCATGCTGTGCAGACACCAGCATGGTGATGAGCTCAGCTGACAAGACAGATGTGCACTTGAATGGTCAGATGAAGATCTCAGGTACTGTCATGCAGAAGTAAGGCATATGCTCAGCTGTAAACCTCACATGTAAGGCATCCCTGCGCAGCATGCTTGGCTTTCACTTTGACATCACCCACAAGAGCTGGCTTGTTGAGCTAATTGCAGCCCGCCTCCTCTGTAACAAGCCTGCATAACAGTCAACAGTCAGTTGCAAAGCAAGGAAAACTGTCCAACACCAGCACTCAGCATATACCATGCACCATGCAATAGGGTTAGCCTGTGCTGAGGGAGACGTGGCATCAGTGTCCCATAGTGCATAAAGCACTTGCGCACACATTGTACAGAAAACCACAGCTGGCCCTCTTAGAGCATGATAGTGTCACTGCATGACATATTAGGATGACGGTCCTCACGCCATGACTCAGCAACACCTGATTCCAGTGATGTTGTCATGAAGCGCAGTCATGGCTGTTGGCCGCGTGCAAGACCTGTGCCTCATGTAGCCATTGTTCAAGTGTGAAATGTGCTTGCTTGTGACCTGGCAGTGTCAGCTCATGCGCAAGCAGGCATGCCAGCTCAACTCTTGTTTTAGATCAAGCAACAGTGAGTGTGACTGTGCAGCTGCAGCTGGCAGCATTTGTGAGCAAGAAGGTGGTATGGCTGAGCCATGTGTCACATGACTTGCTATGCCAACTGCAGACTGGGCTCTCTTCACCTACTGTCGGCAGGTGGCAAACAAATTTTGTGACACCTGGCCCAGCCGTGTAACCTTCTCACTCAGGAACACCAACAGCTGCAGAGTCACAGAGCTATGCAGCTGTGCCAAGCAACTTGTAGTCCTTCTCATACCGCCCAGAGGTTGCATACCATCAATATGCAGCATTCACCCACATGCTAGTTCGAGGTGTATGCCAGCAAGTCATGGCATTCTAAAAGCATGCATTCATATTTAATATAGCATGAATATTCATCTGCCGCTCAGCAAGTCTAAAGACAAATTGCATGCATGATGTGCTACAATTGTAGGCAACATCAACACTCACCTGAACCTGTTGAGTGTAGGGATCTAGCCTTTCATGTGGTGTCCACACATATGGAAACCTGTTCCCAACAACAAAGCAAGCAAGCACGTCAAGCAGCAGCTACACAAGCACTTGTGCCTGTGGAAGCCAACCAAGACCAGGTAGCAGCTGACTAGGCAGCAGCTGACCATGCAGTGACTGGCCAGACAGCAGCTGCTCAGTCAGCAGCTTACCAAACAAGGTTGGTTGATTGTCAGCAATGACACACATACACACAGCTCAACAGATCTGCAATAACTCTGCAATAGATCTGTATCAGATCCCTGAGCAGCGTGTACATGTCAGCAGTGACATGCGTGGTACACATTGTGTGCACCGTTGCTCTTGGTTGCAGGCCAAGGTAGAGCTGATGGAGCTCAACAAGAGGGCTCTGAGACAACTGGCCGAAAAGCAAAAGCAGTATGGTGCCACATTGCCAGCATCCAATATGCGTTGTTACAGGGCGACAAGCTTGTCGCCAAGAGCTGTTCGGTACGCCTGTAACAACGCTGAGCCATCAGGCTGAGCTATCTCGCCATGAATTGCTATATAGCTTGTGTGCTGTTGGTTGCTTTCAAGCAGGCTTGCATCAGCAGGTGTGTTCTTAGTCCTTGCTCACAAGACTGATGGGCACTGCCACAAAGACCCTTGTCTGCCCATTGTTGCTCTTGGCCAATGGAAGATTTGTTAGTTGGAGCTGCACACTAAAATCCCACAATTTGTCAGCTTGCACATGCTTAGCAACTTCGGCAGTCAGCTCACCTTTTAAAAACTAGGGTGTCATAGCAATGAGAAGTTGCTGTTTAGAAGCAGGTGAGGGTGGCTACTGACCTCAGCATGAGCTTTCTCTGCTCAACGACTTGACTCATGTGTCAAGTTGTTGAGCAGAGAAGGTTCATGCTGAGGTTCCAACTCAGCACTGCACTGCAAGTTGGTTCTCGTTTACCGGGGAATGCAGCCAGCACGAAGGCTATGAACAGGGCAGGAAAGTTCTTGGAAACCCTAAGGAAGGACTTTCCTGCCCTGTTTATAGCCTTGATGCTGGCGACAAACCCTGGCGAAAGCTTGGGTAAACGAAGCAAATGACAAACCACTTTTGTAAGCTGGAACATAGCAAGACCACGGCTAATCGACAACTTGGGCGCGTATGCCATACTCATTTTTGCTAGATGGCTACAAGACCCAGCCTGTTAAACCCTGACATGGCTTCTTGCAATATATGTAAGACAAGCCATAGCAACCCAGTCTTCAAACTTTGAGAGCGCAAGCTTGGCAGTTGACCGCGCAAGCTGGTATGTGTGCACAAACTTGTTGGTGTGGTGGGAACTTTTTCCGGTAATGTTAAATGTCCTAAGGGCCGACTGAGACAGTTCTGTAAAAAACAATACAATTCCTACAACATCCAAAATAATCTTGAGAATGTTGAGTTTGAATGAAACAAGTCATTCAATGCTGTTTTGGGCCACAGAAGTTTGAAAGGTCCAACGCAAAAGTAGTCAAAATCTGCATACCCCGCTCAAACTGGTCACGATGCATGCCAACACAGCAATGGAAAAGTACACCACCATTTAAGTTTGACGGATTGACACACGGAGCACAGCGAACACCACCAGCCAATCAAGTTGACATTTACTCCTTCCTAAGTACAACAGTAGGACACCTGATTTTTGCAGCAATCACTCTTGCTTCAAAGCGGCTTCAGTGCCTGGAAGACATGCTGGATGCAGTTGAATACTACTTTCAAAAAGCACTGTGGACTACACCTTTGACTGGCTTTGATGGTACAAGTCTTTGCTTAGGGACTTCTCATACTTGCACTGTACATCTCATGAGTTATAACAAGGGCTCAATCAACAGATGCACACATGTCTAACCAGACACAACACCTTTGCATATTGCATATGCACACTCTACCACACAAATTTGGAGCATCTGATGAGACAATGACTAAGGCATACTTCATCAGGGTGCAGCCAGAGACAAGGTAGCATATGCAGTGCAGCTGCAATTGTGCTACGTTGCAAAGCCTTCTCATAGGTGGGTGGCACTGCAGGTCAAAGAAGAACTGCAGAGAAGCGCATGAGCCAAGCTTGTGCTTTGTCAAAACCATCTTGCCATAATGTCACACAAAGTTTGATGTCCAGTTGAGGCTGCCGCATGTGTCTGTGGATGCAATAGCCTTCTTCATGTGAGGCCTTGTGTTGAAAGACCATAGCCAGCCAATCATTGCATTGACCCACTATGCATATCTTGTCATAGTGGGACACCGCAGTAGTTGGCTGGCCATGTTCTTACAACACAAGGTTTCACAATGTCATGTCATGAAGATGGCTGTTGACAGCAGCAAAAGTCAGTTGTGCCACACAAAGTTTATGAAAGGTTTCTAGAAACAACAAGCAGTTATAGTACTGACCAAGTGTACACAGCATTGTGAGAAACCTTTATGGGTACAACGTAAAAGGATATACTATGCTGGTTGTTCATGCAGCCTCTTCAAGCCCTATGCTTCAAAGGGAATGCCAAGCCAGATTAGGACTTGTGTCATGATTAGGATCTTGATCTGCACATATGCTTGAGGTCCACCTCCAGGACTAGTCTGTAGTAGCCTAAGGGTTTGCAATTGGTTTTATTGCTACAAACTAGCCATATGCCTAAAAACATTGCCTAAGTTGGCTTGTATTGAGCTTTGCCTGATGTCGTGACAGCCCAAGCTCATTGTAAGACCAGTGAGTCATTACATGGTCAATGAAGCTACCCTTTGTGTGTGGGTATGATCATCTTCTGAATTCAAAAGTACAGTCTGTGCACAAAAGCTTATCGGTGTTGCTTACTTTGGTGATGTGCATGGACATGGCAAATTGCAGGTGAAACAGGTCACCTGAAGTGACATCAAAGTGTTCCATCGAGTAGTGTAATGCTCACAATATTCTTTGCTCCCCTTCCTCCCCTGCCTCTCATCTTGCAGCTATCTCCCTGGGCTGGTTTTGCTGCCATCATGCACCCTAGGGCCTGCACAAGAACAGTTTTTGAGCGCCATTTCCAAAGCAGCCATCTAGGATTTCTCATGAACTGGGAAGCAACGCCAAGGGTTGACAAAACATACATGGGCCTCAAGCATGCTCTATGCTCCAGACTTTTTCATGGCATGCTTGCAAACGTACAGAGAATGTTGATAGTTTGTAAAAGGCATGACAACAAAGGCGGCGTGGGTGCAGGTTCTTTGTGTGTGCTAAGATAGGCTAAGCCGCTTGTCACGCTTGATGGGAGCAAGCAGGCATGTTCATAACTAGAGAATGTCTGACACTTTGTGTTGAGCACACTCGGAGGCAAGTCAGCTAGCTCACCTGCTCTAAGCCCTGTCAATGAATAGCCATCCGCCACAATGCTCTTGACCTCACAGCTGCCAATGCCAGCTGGACAATACGCACCAGCTTCCCAAGACATGCTGCATGAAACCAAGTGCACGCCGGACAATACCCACCAGCTTCCGAAGGCTTGCTGCATGAAACCAAGTGCAAGCCGCTGAAGACTGGGTGTGTGGCATGTAATGCAAAGAGCACTATGAGGTTTGACAGAGATTTGCAGAGGAGGTTGCATGCAGGTACAATAATGGCGATGTCTGTTAGATCTTTGAAAGTTTCACGCGGGGCATTGCTACATGCAAGCCCAGCTTTTACCTGCTTGGTGCATCTCCTTTTGGAGATCAGCTGAAAAAGGCGCCTCAAAGCAGTTGCCATCTTGACAATCTTCCAGAACCCATGTCGCTGGTCTTGCTGCCAGAACCCATTTTGCTGGCAGCAAGACCATGCACATCATGCTAGCAATCTGATGGTTACAGTGGCCTCACATCACAGACTCTATAAGTGAGCTTGGTCACAGCGTGTACTTGTGAGTTCTGTGATGGGTATGGCTTGCCCTGATCAGATCATGATGGTATCTGCATGACAATCCAGTGTGTAATAGGCCAATGATTTGTCAGCAGAACAGGCTACCTGGACCATGTGTCCCGGATTCTTTGTTGTTGAGGACTCACGCAGTGTGCAATGATGCGCTTTGTGAGCCTTGGCAGCAGAGGTAGGCAGTCACAGAGGTAGGCAGGCAGGCAGGCAGGCAGGTAGGCAGATGGACTCAGCATGAACAAGCAGTATTAGCCAGATGAGACCATCTAAGCATAGCAGTTGTGGCGAGCTCATTGTCAGCAAGGTGTACTGATGCCCACTCAGGCTTAGCAACAAGGGAATGTCCCATTGCTGGTGGACTTCCACAATATCATTAACACCAACCAGCCCGCAGGCTCTCTGCTAGTCTGATGATGTGCTAGCTGGCTCTTGAAGACCCCTTGTCTCAGTGCAGGGCTGGGGTCTTGAGACAGCTGTTTGGCACACCATCAGACTATCATTGACTGCCCTCATTCCTGGCAGGCACTAGGATCCTTCATTGCAAGGGTGCTCTGCCTATGCAACAAATGCTCGAAAGCAACAGCCAGCTGAGAGCAAAAGCAGCAGAGTAGGCTTGTTGGCTGATGTAGCTGGCAGTATGAGCTGTCTCATTTGTCTTGCGCCAGACAAACATCGCAATGAGAGGCGTGTCAGCATTGTCAGCACGCTTTGCAAAGCCTGCTGATGAAGCTGATGTGACTCTAGCTTCGATGCCAATGCGACGAACTTGGGCAAGGTACGGGCTAGAAAAAGGTCATGGCATTAGAGTTGCATCAGCTTTCACAGCTTTCTGTAGGCGCTCACAAATTCAGATGCAGAGAGGTGGAGAAGCTCCAAAAGCGGGGGGGGGGGGGAATTCAGAATCTGCTATGTTGGTAGGTGATGACATCATGACAAGAGCTCCCAATCGTCAACTGAAATATCAGCTACAGTGCCTGGGTCGCCCGGTATAATACTTGGCTTCTCATTAAATTGACGCCGAAAGGTGTAGTCTTTTCTTTTCTTTTCTTTTCTCAGCTACAATGGCAGCCCGGACTTCTCCTCTTGCAACAGCCCCATGCTTCTGGTCCATGAGCAACGTCACATGGCCCAAGAGATGCAGAGATGCGAGACAAGGTGAGGAACGAGGTGGCCAAAGACAGGCAGAGGAGCCAAAATGCATGGGCTGAAGTGCAGCAGAGAGTCAAACAAGGGAAACAGAGAACTCTTCAGGCAAGAACTCAAGCAGGTTGGAATCAAAGAATGCCTGGCTTATGTCAGTGTGAGCTATTGCTGTGGTCTGGTTCCAGACACAGCTCACACTGTGAGACTCTGTCAGATCAGCATTGGCAGCAGCCTGCTGAGCAAAGTGGGATGCAGATAAAGAGCCCAGCCTGAGGTGTTGATGTCACATCACCACAATTTTGACAGCAATGTGATTTTGCTGACAGTACAACTGCAAGCGTTGTAGAGGACCCATTGCTCTTCATTCATGAGCAACAAAACAGGGTTGTAGTAGATCCATGAGGAGGCTGAGGATGAGGTGGCCAAGGGAAGAAGAGACGGGACAGTGTGCATGGGACTTGCATTGACGGCAGCGCAAAGCCAACAACAGGCATACGTTGTCTTGCTGCTGGTAAGCTGAGTATGCATCTGAACCTTGTGCGCATAAGGTGTAGATGCGACAACAGCTTGCAAGCATAGCATGCGTCTGAATGCATGACGTGAAGAGGGTGACAAACTGTGCTAAGCATTGCAAGCTGCATACATGTTTGCAGCGATGCACATTTGTCCATGCAATCACCTGCTTTCTACAGTGACCACTTGCATCTTTGTTTGTCAACGAAACAAGTTTTGTAACATACACCCAACTTTAACATGTTGCAGACTGACTGATCTGTGGCTTGCCAGAGACTACAGGTATGAGGAGTACCTGAAAACTCAGACTTATGAGAAGTGCACCACCATTGCTCATGTGTTTGATCCTTGGCAACATTCATGTTTACCTCAAGATCACAATCACATTGTAGCAGATTGATCTGTTGAATGCTGCCATAGCTATGACATCATCATTGTCATGGCCAAGGCAGTCTCCAAGTGATCAATCCCCTTCAAGCCTTGAAGGTCATGACTTCTGGCCGCTTCCTAATTTTGTCATGAAGTTGTGTGGCCAGGCAAAAGGCACTGCATATGTATAAGGGCAAAAGCCATCTCTTGTAGAGCCAACAGTCTTACATTTGTGGCTGGGCTACACTGTCAATGGGTGCAATGCAGTGGTCATGGCTTTCTATGACCATGGGGCAAAGCATCTTTATGCTTGACTGGGGGGGGGGGCTACTCCAGGGCAGCCCCTTGAAGTTGCATGAGTTGTCAAGTTTAAACCTCTCTGAGAACCACTGATGTATCAAGAGTGGAAGGCGTAACACTCTATCCAGAGAACAGTACTATGAGATAGCCCCTGAAGGCAAAGCAGGCAAGACTTGTAGAGCTGGTAATGCCAGAGTGACTGCAAGGCTTTAGACTGTGACGCTCACAATGCGTCAGTGCATCAATTCGTGCCAGACACAATGTGATAGACTCTTCAAACATCCGTGAATGATGGCTCCAGCTCACAGGCCTATGCTGAGATCATGAGGGCCCAGCATGGGGCTGTGAGCTTGTCCCATCATGCCGGAAGCAGTAGAATGTGCTCACACCATAATGTCAGTTGACTCTTGCAAGCTTTGCATGTTGAGATGCTTTCACATTCCCTGCATGATCTAGCCTGTGCTCGACCTCAGCAACATGCTTATGTTGATAAGCATGTTGCTGAGGTTGAGCACAGCGCGATTGCAATCCCCTTGTGCATCTGATAAGCATGTTGATGAGCTTATTCACAGGGCAGTAGCATTGCAGGCAAATCAAGCTAAGGCAGAGTACACAAGCCAGGCTTTTGTGTCTGCCATGACACTATGCAAAGTGTGACGTCCAAACAAATGACACATGGGCATGAAGCTGCATGAAGGCCTGTATGCAATGTTGGTGTTCAAGTACAGCAAATGCACTCTTCGATACAGCCATTTTAAAATGGCTGTTTCGAAGAGTGCATTTGCTGTACTTGAACACCAACACTTTCTTAAGTTGAAAGCCCACAGATTTGTGTCAGGATGTCAAGCACACTTGTTTGTTCCATTGAGGCTTGAGCAACTTGCAACCTATTAGCATCGTTATAGCTTTATGTATAAGCGCAAGCCAGCAGGTGAGGCTGTGTGACGATAAATGCCTCACTTGATAGGCTGTGGTCACACCTGCTGCACATCATATGAACGCACTTAACCCATCAGGGCAAGCATTTAGGAGAGTTGCAGCGAGCTTGCATGTCTAGTGACAGGCCTCCTTTGGGAGCCATTCATCACATGTGGAGTCAGAGCTGGTCAGTAAGCCTTGGCATAGCCCAGCTCAGAAACTAAATGCGATGATCGGCTTACTAAAAGAGACTTGTCACTAGACTCGCAAGCTAGTAAAGCAAGTTCATTGTGTTGTTCTGGCATTGGTCGTTTCAAAGCCTGCCTGCCAGCTGGCTCTAGTGAGCATGCCAGTTTGGCATTACAAAAACACACAATGACCAGTTGGGGTATCTATACAGTGTCTCAGCACCACAATGATGTGAAGCTGCCAGTGATAAGGCAACTCATATGGTTGCAAGTCCTGCATCATGACAGGGGCCATGTGTATAGCATTGACAGGGGCCATGTGTATAGCATTAATGCGTGCGCACATATGACATGATTGCTGATGCACAAGGTCCGGTGTGACTCAAGGTCAGCAGTCTGATTGCTGCGTTGGTACAAGAACGTGATGTACTGCAACACTGCCCTGGTCATGATGCACGATCTGCATGTTGCTGTGTATGAACCGCATGGACATCATGCACACTCAAGGTCATACAGGACCTCCAGGAGGCACCGTGGTTTGAACAAATTTGTGTGAACAGGAAACTGGCAAAGCAGAGAGTTTGCTGTTTGCAACCAAGGCTACTAGGCTAGTTGCATGATGAGATCCTGAAAAGCGATGACAATCCACAGCTGCTGTAGCGTACAGCTCCATCATATCCACAGTGTGTGGCAGATGTCTACTGATAGCAATAGACAGTCATGCTTTGCAGCATCTTGTCATGCAATGAGACTGCGTTGCCAAAAGCGTCTTCAGCTACTTGCCTGAGCGTTGTCTATGTGCACAAAGGAATGCATGGCGGAACATTGTTCAATACTGATTGTGCTGCATCTTGCATAGCTGTCAAGCTTGTGGTCTATGGCGGTTCTGTGTGACTGTTCTTCCCAAAACATGTTCGAGGTAAAGTGGTAAGACAGCTTGATGCATAAAATGCAGATGAGAAGCACATCACAGAGCTGCAGGGCAGTGCATCTGGAATATTTCCAAATAAGCGTGGAATATTAACACCAGTTCTTGCCTAATGTCAAATGAGCTCAAGGGTCGACCCAAACAAGCTGGTGCAGTGTGATAAGCTTGTGTATTGGCTAGCTGCAAAGCTTGAATGACATTACCTATCTTGTTGATGCTTGACATGATTCCAGGCCTATCCAGGCACGACGCCATAGGCATGCACGAGGTTACTCTTGAGAGGCATGAGCTGCTTCAAGGGCATGCTCTGTTACTGTGCCCTCTCCAGCACAACAGCCAGGCCAGCTTGCATTGTTCCCTATCTCTTGCCTATCTCTATCTCTTGGGCGCCATAACTGCAGAAAAGCAGTTGTTGAGTGACAAGAGCAGCTTGTGTGAATACGCAAGGAAGCAAAGTCAAGACGGTGCAGTTATTTGGCAGTCAACCTTACAGCTTGAAGTTAGTACATGCAGCACATTTCAATGAACATGTACATGAGGGTATACCCTACACCCTAACAACTATATAGGCAATCCTTGCAGAGTAGGCTTTGAGTACTAAGTACAAGTCCTCAGGGATACATGTGACTGCATTTAAAGGTTTGCAGCGCGTTGATGAGTTACATTGCAACATCTGTATTTGCAACTTGGCACTTTGCAATATGTGCTGAAAGGATGTGCAAGACCACAGAAGTGTGCCAGAAAGGACCACAGGCAGGCTTCATGGTGACTCAACATTGTGTGTGCTAGTTATGAGTCTGTGAAGTTGCAAGCCACATCATATAATGCATGTTTCATAATCCCTGTCTGCCTTGATTGAGTCACGACAGCAAATCCCCAACCCCTTAGGGTAGGCCAGAAAATGGGTTGGCTGTCTAATTCTATCAGATCCATTGGACATCAGTATGTTTGGCTTTGCAAGCTAATGCGAACAAATCCTCCAGACCATACTAATTGCTGACTCTTAGTTTACCTTGGAGTACATGTTTGCATTATGTGTAATATACATACGACCAAATACGGCGGTATGCCAAGTTGTCCTTGATGTCCACAAGTGCATAGGATGCTTGCCCATTTGGCGCTAAACAAGCCCATCACGAATTCTTGAACACAATTCAACTCATATCCTGATGCAGATGACATCATGTGTCACCATGTTGCCGTAAGGTTTCAGGCTAGCCATCAAGTGCTCTGCATATACGCATAGAAGAGACCTGGAAAGAAATTCCTCTTGTTTGCAGAGTAGCTTGCTGGCTTGTGGAGAAACGATCAGGGACAAAAGCATGGTGGCTATAGCCCTTGCTGTGCTTGTGCTCATTGCTAAAAAGGAGTATCATGGAGAGAAGCAAATGCTGAACATATGTCTCTCCCAACGAGTCATCCCTGCTAGCAACGGCACTGCAGTTCTCAAGCAAAGTGTAGTGTCCAGCTTTTTCCAGAAAAGGATGTCCTGTATTCAGCGCCATATGCACTGCTGATGAAACCCCCGTGAAAATTTAACTTTAATCAGCTTGAAGCAACGTCTGCCCAGCATAACACACACATAGCCTACTATCAGGTCCTATCACTCAGTTCATCTTATACAGGGCGTCAATACCTTTGTTGGTCTGAAGCTGTCTTTCTGCATGAAGCAGGATTGTTGCAGGTGGTGTCTAGACTGTCAACCGAAAGGTTTAGGGCTTTTAGTGCTATTAGTGCTTTTAGGGTTTTAATGGTCATACATGTGTACATTGTGCAGATTCCTTCTGCAAGAAAATATTGTCAAGCTGTCAAGCAACAAAGTTATGTATGCTAGCGCTCCTCTATGATCTAGCTCAACAACATGAATCAAGCAAGCTTGCCTTAAAAGCCCAGATGTGTCTAGGTGTGTGTCTTGCCGTGTAAATTGCCTGGGAGCTTGATGATAACAACAACAGTTTGACAAGCCTTGTCAAACTGTTATTTTTATCATCAAGCTCCTAGGCATTTTACACAGCTTAGCCCTGTTGATGATGGCATCATGGTGCTTGTGATGCATGATGCATGCATTAGTGAATGGATGGCCAGATAGATGCATATTCTTTCGCTAGAATACGTCCCTATGTCCCAACAATTGACTAGTCAGTTCTGTCTTTTCAGCCAGTTGTAGAGCCTGCTGCTCTACACATGGCTGAGAAGATACAACTGCCTAGTCAATTGTCTATTGAGAACCTAGACATTTCAAGGTTTCTTATGCTATCTGCTTGTTTGCTACTACCCCGTTTTCCATTCTGGGCTCGACAGGGACAGTGCCGACATGCCTTAACATGGCACATGCTCCATGTGATGCATCATATGTGTCTGGCAGAAAGCTTCTGCAGGACATTAAAACTATTGATTGATTGATTGATTGATTGATTGATTGATTGATTGATTGATTGATTGATTGATTGATTGATTGATTGATTGATTGATTGATTGATTGATTGATTGATTGATCGATCTGTCCGTGTCCACATGTGTGGTGGGTTGCACATAATCTCTACACTGCTTTGAGTTGCTATGTTTCTGCTGCATTTTAGAAGCAGGCAACTTCTAGCTCCGTTGGGCCAAATTTAGTAGCGCCGCACGGTGCCTTATGCAGAAGAGCTTAGGAGTTCATGCCATGCTGACAAACAAATGTGGTTGATGCCCAGCACATTATACAAATATAGTTGATTGCACTTCAGCAGGCCAGCCCTTTGAGGTTGCCCTGTCAAGCCCTCTTTGTTGGCAAGCAGCGGGTTAAGAAGGCAGCTGCAGCGTTATGTGAAACAATCGCCATGTGCTTGCAATCATGTGCTTGCAGTCCCAGACATGTTTGCTTTGTCATTGGATCATTTGAGCTTGAAAGTCTGAGGCTCAGATCGTCTAGGGTAGTTTTGCTACATACATTGCGTTTAGGTCTGATGAACATTCTGTGTGGTTGCCGATTCATGAAGCATGTTGCAGTGGACTAAAGGAAACTGCCTGTCATGTCAGTCAGTCACCAATGTCAGCTGCATCGGCTGTCAAAGCATACCGCTGTGGGATGCTGGCGCTTGTCTAAGTAATCAGGAACAGCTTGCTTGCTTGCTTATCCACTGGAGACTATACAACTGAGCTTGGCATGTGCTTTTGCTCACGTGTAGCCTCAACATCATTACGCGACTCAGCGTAGTGACTCAGCGTAGTGACTCAGCGTAGCGACTCAGCGTAGTGATGTTGAGGCTACACGTGAGCGCAGCACTGGATCACTTGTGCGTGATCCAGTGCTGTGCACAAGCCCATGGAGGAAAAGACAAGATCATTATTGTCTTTTCTTATGGTCACTTGTGCAAGCAACAACACCACCCATTTTGAGGCAGCAGACACTCGCAACAATCTCTTCCCATGCAATTGAACGGTGTGCTGCCTTTGGACTTGCATGCCTAGCTTGTACGCCGCTGCAAGCAGAAGCGCTGTCTATGAAGACCATGATGATCGACACCTTGTCCTACTTAGCCTCCTCCTTCACAGCACTAATGTCTTTGTTGTCAGAAGAAGACTTGTCCTTGATGTGTTGCACAAGACATCAAGGGGGTCTCTGTTTCTGGCCACACTGAGAAAAGAAAAGACTACACCTTTCGGCGTCAATTTAATGAGAAGCCAAGTATTGTATCGGGCTGGCCACACTGACAATGGTACCACAGAGGAGGACAGTTACCAGGACAAGCCTGTCTGGAAGAGAGCGCACAAGAGCTAACTCTGCTGTCACATAGGCATACATAAATGCTGCAGCCATGTCCAAATGCCATTGAAATTGCCGATGCCGTTGATTGGCCCTGAGAACAGCTGTGCAGTTTTATTCATACCTGCTGGTGCCTGGGCAAATGAGTCTGTGAGCTCTATATGGCACTTCAAATCTGTGATCATGCTGTTGCCTCACATTGGTTTTAGCCTTGCCAACATTGTGCAGATTGACACAGGTGTTGCAAATGCCAAGGCCAACAAAGTTGTTGAGGAAACAGCCGAGGCCAATACATGTGTTTAAACAAATTTGTTTGTCTGCCGCCGCTGCTTGCTTGGTCTTTGCATCAGCAGCAGCTGTGTCAGCCTGTACAGCTAGGCCTGGACAAACAGCTGCTTCCTCCAAGGAGGCTTCTGAGTGCCCGGCTGAGGCTACAATGACCCACCTTTGTGCAGCCGTGTTTTGCTCGACTGGATCACCGGGCAAAGCTGCCTCCACGGGATTTGGCAATGTTGATTGCGGGACTCAGTCAACAGTGCAAACCCTTTGCAGGCAGCCTCCACAAATCCATGATGTAATTACTGGCCTGACCTTCCTACTTTGTACAGACAAGCTGCATGGCTTGCAACTGCCGCCACATGGCTTGCATTCAAGCTGTTGCCGCAGCACACTCACCATGTGCCTGGCTGATTGAGCATGTTACGGCTACAGAGCAGATGCAAGCCTTTGCCTGAGCTGGCACTCTCTTGAGCACATGTGTAGTTCGCTCAAGAAAGTGCTAGCTCAGCCAAAGGCTTGAGACAAAAAAAATGTTTCAGAGCTACCTGCGTGCTCGGGAACTGCTAGCCTATCCAATTCACAGTTAAAGTCTATGTGCTGCCAAAGGAGTTCAGAGGCATGCATGCAGAGTCTTTATTGGAGTCTCAATGCATGCCAGTGTACTCCTTTGGCAACACATACAGATAGTCATGATTGAGTGTAGCAGCTCAGCACAACTACATGCCGCTGAGCTGAGTCGCTGGCCTCTTGAAGGCCAAGCGTAATGTCCTTGCAATGCAGTTGAGATATTCTTGGACATAGGTTGGTGACTCGTGACAGGTGAAAAATATCAGTGTCCAATGACTGGGCTGCTGCCAAACTAACTCTGCAAGAAGTCTTGCTTACATGTGCAAATTGGGGCCCGATTATTGGGCAGCATCAGCCCAACCAATAGAAGTTGCATTGTTAAGCAGTTGAGCATAAAGAGGTGACCTTAAACAGATCCAGCAGTGCAGGTAGTGTGAGTGTGAGTGTGAGTGAAAATGTGTGTGCACGGGCAGCCACAGTCTCAGCAAGCTGTTATTGAAGATTAGCATGATGCTGAAAGCTGTTGCACACCCAAAACCAAGCGGGCTGAAGGCACTGATAGCACTGGCCGACTCTCATTGGATTGATGCGTTTGATAATACCCCCATCCTTTCAGTGAATATGCAGGCTTTGTCTGCTGCACCAATCCATTCAAAGTTTGCCAACGCTAACAGTGCCTTCACCCCTCTCATAGTCTTTGACTGTGCGGCGACTGCCACTATCACGCTGAAGTTCAATACCACCCGACAAGCGCGACCCTCCAGTCAGTCCAGTCACGGAAGCTGCAGTCAACAACAGCAAACGGCACAAGGTGGCATACACATGGTGCAAAAGTTATGTCATCACAGAAAGACGGTGATGAGAAAGGCAAGGCGTATACGACGAATGGCTTGAGGTGAGAAAGGATGGATTACTAGGAGGCTGGATTACTAGGAGGCAAAAGAGGCCAGGCTTGAGGTGAGAGTAGGATCTCCCAATAAATAGTACTCCGCAGGGAAGCCCAGTATACCTCACCCTCGGGCTTTTGCTTAGTTGTTGCTAAAAGGCATGGTCTTTTTTTCCCTTTCTGGTGCAAGATTTGAGAATGTGCCATGGACGTCCAGACCACTCCCGAGCATTGTACCAAGACAGTGCTCAACAATGGTTTGAGTGTCCATGGCAAACCTTTTGCGAATTATTCATGAACCCACTGCTTGGCATGCACAACAACTGTCCCTTCACCTTGAACAGGATCTGGAAAACAAAACACAAAACAGCCTCACCACTGAAGTAGCACAGATCAAGGATCTGATAGCTATGCAAGACACAGTGGCAGGATGTATGCATTGCTTCGTGTAAGGAGACAAGAGTCAGACACATGGGCGTTTTCCTTTTTCTGAAGTTTGCTGACAAGATGTTTCAAAGCGTTGACAATCTTCGATATCAGTGGACACCTGCTGCAGCTTACAGTATGCGTTGCAGCTTACTCTCACATACTGCAGTATGTGGCAGGTGTCCGTTCATAGCAGAAGATCAATGTCATGCAGCATCTTGTCTTGTGACCAACTTGCATTGCAAAAGGCTACTTCTCGGCTGTGTCGTGCCTCATGTACACTCAACGTCAAGCGTGGCTGTCTTGATTGAGACCAAGTCACGCAGGGCACCTTTTGCCTTCACATTTCTGCCTAATGCTTGGCATGTTTGCATACCTGGCTGATTTGTGTATTTCAGCTTGACTGCACTTAACCAGCAAGCAGCAGCATGGTGTCCATCTTGCCAACTGGATGTCACCAGGGCAGATGTCTGCCATGACATCCAGCAAGGAAGACTTCTGCCATGCTGCTGTTCTGTTCTGATGACTAAGTCGGCCAAGCAGCACATGTAACCCTGTACCGCTTACTAAGCCTAATAAGTACATAAAGCTGTTTAAATTCACAAATACTGCTAACAGTAACCTGAAAAGTCTAATCAGTTCCAGAATGTGGAGGAATTGGCTGAGGGTTACATATAGCCAAACACTGCATGTGTATCCTATAAGCCATGTGCATTCTTGCTGCTTGTACGAAGAAAGCTGTCAATGTTGCATGATAACTTCATCTGGTGTGCCGACATTCCACCAGGTGGAGCTAAAAGGCAAAATCGACAGATGCTTACATGATAAAGAGTCTGCAACCTGCTGTGAGCTGTCCGTATGTCCTGTCGTAGCACTTGCCTGATACAACACTATTGCATTTCAAGCAAGCTGCCATGTGCCTTCACCTTTGTCAGGTTTTAGGAAGAGCAATGACACTGAAGTGCCATAGACGACCACTTTGATAGATATGCAACATACAGTGTAGTCTTCTAGTCTTGTCATGCATTGCTTAAGGTAGAAGGACCATATCGAATTGGACACCTACCAGGCAAAGCAAAGATTCTTGACTTCATGAGTTCATTCATGAAAGTGCCTCTTGCAATGCAGGTTGCTTGCATGACAAGATGCAGGAGACTGGCAATGTTTGCGGTCATGCGACCAGCTCGCACTCAAACAAGCAGCTTCTTTGCTTTGCTTGAAAATTGTCGGTTTGCATAACCGATGTGCCGCTTGGAGGCTCAGAGCGTGCTTCTACCACGGCAAGGTGTTCTTCCAATCAGATCCAATCAGACTGCTAACAGGGCTCATGCACAATCTTAAGTAGGCATAAAACCCTGTCAGCACTCTGATTCAATCTGATTGAAGGCGTATTGTGCCCTAATACAAGCACGCATTGCTCTGCAGTACTGCCCCAGTCATGAGAAACAGTATGTACCCCACATGGGCTGCCTGGGCACTTACAGCTTCATTGTGGTGTTTGCACACTGGATAAATGCCGCAAAGGGGTGTACACAACATTGTGGGTTTGTCCGACGAGTTTGTCAGTTGGTTTGTCAGACGGTCTACTGCTGAAATGGCATGCTACCAGAACCTTGCAGCCAGTCAGGTCTCAAATAGACATAATCCACAACATTCTCTTGATGTAGCTTTCCCTGAACTGTGTATGATTGTCTTACTTGAGCCCAAGTGCAACCTGGTGTCTACAGATTGCATCATGCAGTGCTCCGTCTGCCTTGCCGTCTTTTACATGGCCAGGCAAAAGGCGCATTGCATGGCTGGGTCTGCATGGACAAATAACAAGAAGTGTGTCCCTCATGGCTTTAGCATGTTTGCATGTCTGGCTGTTTGTTGAGTCTTGCTTGGCCGGGTTCACAGGGCAACAAGCAACATCACGGCACCCATGCCATACCTGACTGATATTGTTTGCACAATATGGCATGACTGTTACATTATCCAAGAAGAAAGATGGGTGCCATGATGTTGCTTGCTGGCCTCCAAGTCCGGGCAAGCAAGACTAAACACACATCATACAGCTTCAAATCTGGGGCCTCAATGCAAGAGAGCGCACCACTAGAGCAGATGCCTGCCATTCTATAGAGATATGTGTCCTTGGGATGTAGGAAATTTGCTTGTTAGTTGGAAGACACGAGCGCAATATTGAGAGCTATTTCTGTGGCTGAATACATCCGTGATGTTCCTTGTTATGTCTGTCTTGCAACTAACAAGCCCAGGCTCAGCTTCCTGTGCAACAGTTCTTTACTATCAGTGCAGTAAGCCTGCTAATTGCACAAAGCCATTGCTGAATGTTGTTATACAATATATTGTAGGCAGTGCCAGTGGTAAGCTGGGTAGCCTCATCAGTCTCAGACTGTGAAGGAATTGGTTGTATCAGGCATGGTCACATGGGGTCGAACTGATGTTCACCGATGTGGTTGTACGTCCTTTGTGCTGTTAGACTTGCGCCATTTGTAGAGGAGAAGAGCCCAGGCTTGCCATTAGATGTCTATCACATTGCTCATGATCAATGGGAAGTCAGGTAGCTCACCTGGTCAGAGCACCCAATGATGAGTTGTTGATCTGCCACAACGCTCACAAAGCTCCAATTGCCATTGCCAGGTCAGGTGAGTCATATCCACCAGCTGATCAGCATATGCTGCACAACATAAGCCCGTGTAAAGGAGTGTTGTACAACAAATGTAACATGGCAAGGTTTTGTCAGAGTGTGCAGAAACACGCAAGGAGCATATCAGCATGTTGAACAATGACAAGGGTTGCAAGACCTTTGGAGCCCTGTGCTGTTACATGCCAGCCCATTTCCTACCTGCTTAGGGATGCTTGCAATTGCTCTCAAAATTTAGCTAGAAGGCACCAAACAAAATCGACATGGCAAGAGTCCTCTTTTCCTCGTGCTACAAGGCCACAGAATCTTACTCAACATGAGTGCTGGAAGCAACAACACAAAGACTGATTTTACTCAACATGGGTGTTGGAAGCAAAACCATGAAGAGGGTGCTAGCTGCTGAGCTATTGTTACCTCATGCTGTGATCAAGCTGGCTTCACATCACAAACAACATTGGTCAGCTTATATCAGGCTGTGTTGAAGAGCTTGCAATATCAATCCCTGCATCACAATTCATCCTGAGATAAGAAACTAAATATAGCATCACTGATTCTTGCATTGAGGGTCGTGCAGTGTGCAATGACTCTTGTCAGTTTTGGCAGAAGATGCAGTGTCACCAGTGCGGACTGCACACTGTGTAAGGTTAAGGCAGCAGCAATGCATACAACTTCTACCTTTGACCGGCAATTGTGCCTGAGTCCACTGACCTGAATTGCAGGGAAGGAAGGAACGAAGCTCTGATCAATTTTCCATGTGGGTTTGTCGATTTCCCATGTGGGTTTGTCGATTTCCCATGTGGGTTTGTCAAATGGCAGTCAAAGTTGCAAAGCCAATGAGCCAACAGGCCTTGGTAGGTAGCACCAGCCAGGTGACTAACCGTAGCCAGGTGCAGCCTGTACCAAGACCTACGTCAGCCAAGGCAATGAGGGTCTCATGGGAGACATCGCTACAATGGCACTTGCCTGGTCAAGCATTGCCTGTGCTGTCAATTGCTCTTTGCCTGAACCCATCAAATGAACAAGGTCGATAAGCTCACTGAACCTATATCACACATGAGCTTTGCTGCTATAATGTCTGTTGTCAACAGATCATACTGAGAGCACATGAGATTCAAGTCACGACACGACTGCTCACCTTCGAAGCCCACTCCACAGAGAAGCCCTGCAGACCAATCGCTGACTCACGCGGCCACAAAACAACAAAAGAGCAGGAGACATGTCTCAAGCAAAAGTCATGGTGAATATAAAGCATTTACCCAGAGCTTTCGATGAGCAAGAGTGAAGCTGTCGCAGCGATCGTGCCTTTCCAGTCGCTGTCGGACCATCAGTTGCTGCAGGCAGCGATAAGGCTGATAAGTCAAACTCTGCTGTGAGCACTGCAATGTAAATCCCGAGGCATACATCATGACCGATTTTTTATGGCTTCTTTTACCGTTCCGGAAGCCTTACAAGGTCACCGACATGTGAGTGATCCAGGAGCCAAAGCAGATGCTCTGAACGCCAACGTGATACAAGCTATGCCAGTCGCAAAACTGGTGCCGAAACATGAACGCTTGTAACGAGACAGTACACAGTCGTTCTCTTCCTTGTGATCCTAGGCGCTGCATACTCAGGTCTGGGTCAGACCTTTTTCTTAGTTAGGTCAGACTTGCAAAGCATGTAGTCTTCTTCCACTTGCTGTTAGGTCAACAGGCATGGTTCGCATGAATGAACAGTTGGCTTTTCCAAGAAACATTTCTGCAGGCATGTGACAGTGGGCAGAACCTGCCGATTTATGCCCATTTATTTAGGAAGGGACACACAGAATGAGGAATGACTTTGGTCAGAAGCCAGTACTATCTTGTGGCCTTGATCTCTGCATTGTTGTTGCAATCACGCATGATAGGAACATATGTATGATGCTGGCA
>JAABUY010002635.1_pt1 | contig 21037 bp, 16 predicted proteins | sample 5560271 | NCBI WGS metagenome assembly JAABUY01 (sample SAMN10711886, study PRJNA513374) | rock metagenome | isolation source: Antarctica rocks | place: Antarctica: Victoria Land, University Valley | reverse complement strand
AAACTGGTTAATGTGCTGGCGATCAGCCAGGAGAAAGTGGCGAACGCGCTCCAATACGTTCTCCCAAAGCATATCTGGGAAAACCTCGATTGGAGCGACCCGAACAAGAACCCGGCAATCCTCAAGCCGACCGTCGTGCCGGGCGCGTACACGCTCGTCGAGTGGAAGAAGGATCAGAATGCGACGTTCGCCGCGAATGACAAGTTCTTTCTCGGTCGCCCGCACATTGACCGGATCACCTATCGCATCTACGGCAACGCGAACGTTGCGACGCAGGCAATCGTCAACGGCGAGGTGGATCAGTATGGCCCCGAACCGGAGAACTGGCCGGACCTGACGAAGAACGCGAAACTCACTGCCTATCCAACCGACGCCGCGAACCTCGCTGTCACATACATCGGCCTCAATACCCGAATGGAGGCGCTGAAGGACAAGAACGTCCGGCAGGCACTCAACTACGCGATTGACAAGGATGCCATCGTTAGCAAACTGACCTATGAAATCGGCAAGCGGGCGACGCAGATGTATCTGCCGACGAGTTGGGCGGCCGATCCGAGTGCGAACCCGTACAAATACGATCTTGCGAAGGCGAAGCAGTTGCTCGATGCGGCGGGCTGGAAGCCGGGCGCGAATGGCGTGCGCGAGAAGAATGGTCAGCCGCTGAAGATGCTCGTCCTTTTTGGGCCGAACACAACGCCCGTGCGCGAGCAACTGGCGACGATCGCGCAGCAGCAGTGGAAGGCGATCGGTGCGGATGTCGAGGTGCGCGGGCTGGAGTTCGGCGCGCTCCTCAAACAGACAAAGGAGGGGCCGTACGACTGGGCGGCATACGTCAATGCCTACATTGCCGGTGTGGACCCCGACACGATCTGGTTCAAGAAGGATGCCGGCCCCGCCTTTAATCGCGTGGATTACCAGAATCCGCATGTGCAGGATTTGTACGAACAGGGGCTGAAGGAACTCGACCGGGGCAAGCGCACGGTCATCTATCAGGAGATTAGCCGAACCCTCGCCGACGAATCGCCGTGGATCTGGCTCTATTACGAACTTGGCCATCAAGTGATTAACAAACGTGTGAAGGGTGTCAAGGTGAGCAAGGCGCTTGGCCTCAACGATGTCTGGGAGTGGTGGATTCAGGGGCAGTAACGAGTAACGAGCGGGTTCGCGTTCCATCTCGTTACTCGTTACTCGTCTCCCCGGAGGGGCTATGGCACGCTTTCTCGCACGGCGGCTCATCCAATCAGGTTTGCTGCTGCTCGGCGTTACGCTGATCACGTTCGTGATTATCCATCTTGCACCCGGTGGCCCGGCGACGCTGTTGGAAAGTCCGGACATCACGCCGGAGTACAAGGCGCAACTCGCGCACAACTTCGGTCTCGATCAGCCGATCCCGGTGCAGTACGTGAAGTGGGTCAGCAACATTGCGCGCCTGAACTTCGGGCGGTCGTTCGAGGACAATCGGCCGGTGCTCGATAAGGTACTGGAGCGGGCGCCCGCGACACTGGAACTCTCGTTCGCCGCCTTTTTGATCGGCCTCATCGGTATTCCGCTCGGCATTCAGGCTGCGTTACATCGGGGCGGCCCGATTGACACGGCGATTCGCATCTTCACGGTCGTCGGGCAGGCGATACCGCACTGGTGGCTGGGGCTGATGATTCTCGTCTTCGCCGCGCCGTTCGGCATCTTCCCGCTCGGCGGCATGGCGGAGCCGGGGCAGTCCGGTGATATCCTCGGGCGATTGCATCATCTCCTGCTCCCCGCGATCATCGCCGCGATGAGTTTCTGGATTCTCTTTGCCCGTTTCACACGCTCCGGGATGCTCGAAGTCTTGCAGCAGGATTACGTACGGACGGCGCGTGCGAAGGGACTGCGAGATCGCACTGTCACCCTCCGTCATACGGTGCGCAATGCCCTGCTGCCGATTATTACGATCCTCGGCGGATCGCTGGCGGGGTTTTTCTCCGGCGCGGTGCTCTTCGAGACGGTTTTTTCGTGGCCGGGGATGGGGCGGCTCGCCGTGCAGTCGGCCTTCCGCCGCGATTACCCGACCGTGATGGCGCTGACCGTCATCTTCGCCTCGCTCGTCATTCTCGGCAATCTGCTCGCGGACATTGCCTACGGCTTTGCCGATCCGCGTGTGCGCTATGAGTGAGCGATGAGCGAACTGGCGGGCGAGGGGACGTTCTCGACGGTTGACCGGGCGCATGCGGCAGGCACGCCGAGTCTCAGTTATTGGCAGCGCGCATACCGGCATCTGCGCCGCGACCGCGTGACGCTCTTCGCTGGGTTCCTGCTCCTGCTCGTCACACTCCTCAGCCTCACCGCGCCAGTCGTCGGCCATCTGCTCGATAAAGACCCGGCGATGCAGGATTTACTGTCACGACTAGAGAAACCCTCGCATGCGCACTGGCTCGGCACCGACGAACTGGGACGGGACATCCTCATCCGCCTTCTCTATGCGGGACGGATTTCGCTCTTGATCGGCGTCCTCGCGACGCTGACGTCGCTCGTCATCGGCGTCAGTCTCGGTGTCCTCGGCGGCTTCTATCGCCGCTGGGTGGACGATGCGATCAACGGGCTGATCCAGACAACGGTCAATATCCCGCTCCTCTTTTTGCTCATCCTCCTCTCGGTGATCTTCTCACCGGGTGTCGTTGGCCTCGCGCTCATCCTCGGCCTCTTCAGTTGGCAGGGAACGGCCCGGCAAGTGCGCGCGGTCGTCCTCTCCGTCAGCCAGTACGATTATATTGATGCCGCCCGCGTACTCGGCTCCTCGAATGGGCGACTGATGTTTCGGCATATCTTCCCGAATGTCATCTCGACGGTGCTCGTCGTCGCTGGCTTCGACATCGCAGGCGCGATCCTTGCCGAATCGGGCCTGAGCGCGCTCGGCTTCGGTGTGCAGCCGCCAACCGCCAGTTGGGGCAACATGCTCTCCAAGTCGTTCCAGTACGCCCTCAAAGCGCCCTGGCTTGTCGTCAGCCCCGGCGTGATGATCTTCCTTACCGTCCTCAGCGTCTTTCTGATCGCCGATGGACTCCGCGACGCCCTCGACCCGCGCATCAGTTGACGCATCCTGAAAAGAAATGACACAAGCACAGAGGACGTGGAGAACACAGAGAGCACAGAGAAGAGAAACGAAACGATTTCCTCTGTGTTCTCTGCGTCCTCTGCGTCCTCTGTGCTAAATTTTTCTTTGCGCCTTTGCGGTTCAATCGGTTTCGACCCGTTCGCCGATGAGGACGGTGTGTTTGCCAGCGACTTTGGTGAGGAAGAGGATGCGGTGATCGTTGCCGGAGAGGCGGAGGTCGCCGATCAGCGCTTCGGGTGTGAGGGGTGAGCCGCGCTTCTTGATGACGACGTGGCCAATGCCGCGCGTGCGCAGGTAGGTGCGGAGGCGTTTGAGACTGAAGGGCATCGCGTCCTCGATGCTGTACGCGCGGGCGAATGGCGTGGGGATCAGTGTGTCGCTCGTGATGTAGGCAATCGTCGGGTCGAGGAGCGCGCCTTTGACGGATTCGACGATCTCCGCAACGAGATGTGCGCGGATGACCGCACCGTCCGGCTCATAGAGGTAACGGCGCGGCGGTGTGATGGGCGGCGGCTCGCGTGTCGTGGCGGTCAGTGTTGCGCCGGAGGGAAGGAGCGTCGCGCGGCGGGCAACACCCACAGTACGGAGCGCGCCGAACCAGAGCGTGGCCTCCTTCACATTGCCATCGAGCGAGACCCATTCGGCCTCGGCGTCGGGCGGTACGAGATCGTGCGGGATACCGGGCGCGACCTTGATGCCGACATGCTCGATCCGCCCGACGAGCGTGGCGATAAACGACCACGGCGGCTGGTAATCCGCGACATTGAAAACGCGCCGCTCCGCCGTGCGCCGCGCCGGGTCAAGGAATGCTGCGTCATATCCCATGAGATCAATCGTTGTGACATCGTCGCACCGGACGGTGACATGATCGGCAAGATCGAGCGCGCGCATGTTCGCTGTCGCGATAGCTACTATGAGGGGATCACGGTCCATGGCGAGCACATCATGACCGTCCGCGAGGAGGCGCAGATCGCCACCGATACCGCAGCAGAGGTCGGCGATGCGACGCGCGACGCGATAGCGGGCGGCACGATGTGCCGCGACGGGTGCGCTAGTCGCTTGCTCCAAACCGGCTTGGGTGAAATACATCCGCGCCGCATCGTCACCGAATTTGGTGCGCGCGCGTTCCCGAAGGCGCATCTGCGTCATCGCGGTGGCGACGAGCGGCGCGGGATAGCGGTGGCGTAATTCCGTGGCGAGCGCAAGCGTGTTCGCTTCGGTCAGGCCACGCGCCGCAATCGCCGCGAGCAGGCGCTGACCGTCGTCACCGAGGAGCATGTGGAACGTTTCGTGGTCGGTCATTGCGTAGCGCCGCCATCATCGCGTACAGTAGTAGGAGTTGCGCGGTTGGGCATGTTCTTGGTGGTGGCAGGCTTCCAGCCTGCGTTCCAAACAGGCTGGAAGCCTGCCACCACTGGGTTTCTAGTGTAGTCCATACGTCCGGTCTATGAAAGGACGTGTCACGGTGCGAATCTTCCGACTATAGCGAGCGAGTGCGAGCAATACGGCGCATTCGTTCCCCATGCGTTTCAGGAAGTGAGCACAATGGACACTCAGACACCGACGACGGGCAGCACGCCCGCTACGCGCCTCCGCACGAATCGAAATTGCAACTTCACCATCTTCTGGCTCGGACAGAGCCTTTCCAATCTCGGGGACGCTGTCGCGCTGATCGCGATGCCCCTCCTCGTCCTCCAGGTCACCGGCTCCGTCGCGCAGATGGGGTTCGTAACGGCGACGGTCGGCGTCGCGATGCTGATCGCGGGCATTGTCGCCGGGCCGATTGCCGACCATGTGAACCGGCGTGTATTTATAATCCGCTGCGATCTGGCACGGATGGTCATCTACGGGGCGATTCCCGTTGGCTGGTGGATCGCGGGGCCACAGCGGTGGCTGATCTTTTGCACGGCGGGACTGGGCGCGTTCTTCGGCATGTGTTTCTCCGTGACCTACATCGCCGCCATTCCCAACCTCGTGGACCGTGACCAGGTGACCGACACGAATGGACGGCTCCAGGCAAGTGCGGCGGTTGCCAGCGTCCTCGGTCCCGCGCTCGCCGGGGCAATTGCGGCGCGGTTCGATCCTGCCACCGCACTCGGCGTTGATGCACTCTCATTCGCCTTGTCCGCTGTCTCCCTCGCGTGCATCCGCTTGCGGAAAACGCAGACGGTGCAACCCGATGAACCGTCCGCGAACCGGATCACAGAACTACTCGCTGGCGTGCGGTTCCTCTGGCGGCAGCCCGTTCTTCGCGCGCTGACGTGGATGATTGCGGGCTTCTCGTTTCTGACGATGGGTGGCCTGGATCTCTTTGTCTATCACCTCAAGCACGATCTCGGGCAGAATGATCGGGTGGTCGGCCTCGTCTTCAGTGTGGCATCGAGCGGCGCGATTGCTGGCGCTCTGCTCGCCGCGCCCGCGCGCCGCCGGTGGGGATTCGCGGTCTGCTATCTCGGCTCGGCAATCGTCGAAGGGATGATCCTCGCGGGAATCGGGCTGGCCCCAACGGTCGCGCTGATGCTGCCGCTCACCGCCGGCTTCCTGTTTCTGGAAATTCTCAAGGGCGTGAACTCGATTGCCATCCGGCAGCAGGTAACACCGGACCATCTCCTCGGGCGCGTCACCGCCGCCTTCTGGACGATCAACAGTGCGCCCGGCCCGATTGGCGCGGCACTCTTTACCGTACTCGCTGCGCACATCGGCGCGCCCGTCGTTCTCCTGCTGATCGGTGCAGGATTTACCTTGATCGCTCTCCTCGGTTTGCGGACACCTGCATGTACGCGCCGCCCGGAAGCGGCGGTGACCTCGGAATTACCGACCCTGAACTGACAAAGGCGCCATCGGTATCCCATGCATACATCCACGATGCTCCTTTCGGACGTACGGAGAAGTGAGGGGACGGCTTATCAGGAGGGTATAATGATGCGTGCCAGACTCCAGAGTATCGGACGGAATCGCGCCGTGTTTGCTGCGGTCTTCGCGCTGCTGCTGGCCAGCCTTGTGGCGGTCGGCAATGCGACGAGCGCCTCGGCGGATGTCCCAGTGACGATCAATAATTTTTCTTTCATGCCACCGGAAATGACGATCCCCGCCGGGACGACGATTCGGTGGACGAATCAGGATGGTCCAATGCATACGGTGACGAGCGATATGGCGGGCATCTTCGATTCAGGCAGTCTCGCGCCCAATACATCATTCTCGTTCACCTTCAACACACCGGGAACATTTGCCTACCATTGCATGATCCATCCGAGCATGATGGGAAAGGTCATCGTGACGGCTGCCTCGTCGGCAATCACTGCTCCACCGAGCGGTGGCCCGCCAAGTGGCGGAGCACAAGCATTCGCTGACCCCGCGTTCCAGCAACTGTGGGCGAAGACCGATGCGAATCCGTCAGGCCACTCGTACATCTGGGGTCCCGTCCCGTTCACTCCTCCCGGACTGATGGAGGATTACAAAGACGCGCCGGGCGGTAAGCGGCTCGTGCAGTACTTCGACAAGGCGCGGATGGAACTGAACGCACCGGGCGGGCCGGTAACGGCGGGCCTGCTCTCGGTTGAGTTGATCTCGGGTCAGCAGCAGAATGGCGACACGACGTTCGTCCAGCGTGACCCCGCGAAGGTGACCGTCGCGGGCGATCCGGACAACCCGTTCCCAACGTATGCCGATTTTGCCAAACTTCAGGGCGCGGAGCAGGACAACAGCAGCAGCGGCGTACCCGTTGCCAAAATGGTCAATCCGAATGGTGTAGCGGGAACGTACGCGCCCGCGATGGATGATTCGCTTGCAAAGACGACCGGCTACGATGCGACGACAAAGCACAACATCCCGAAAGCATTCTTTGACTTCCGTAACTCACCCAATCTCGGCGGCATCCAGGCGATCGGCCTCGCAATCACCGAGCCGGTCTGGGCGAATGTGAAAGTGAACGGCATGACGGTTCCGGTGCTCGTGCAGGCGTTCGAGCGGCGTGTCCTCACCTACACACCGGACAATCCTATCCTCTTCCGCGTCGAATACGGCAACATTGGCCGCGCCTATTACGCATGGCGCTCTCACACGCCGAGCGCATAACCGGCATCGTCTGCTGCTCCATTTTCCGTGCTGCCGCGTCGCCAGCGCCCAAGGCGGATGGCGCATTCACCAGAGCGACGAAACGTGAACCGGAAGCGCTCGCTCGCGCGTGATACTTCTGGTGCAGCTATGCCGTGATGCGGCATGGCTGCTCGTTCGCGTGATAATGCCATTGAGACGAATTGCCGGGAGTTTTGTGACAGACCCAATTTCCCGTCTCTCGCGTCGGTCCGTGCTGCGCCTGTTCGCGGGGGCCGGCAGCGTCGCTCTCACGCGCGCCAATTTGGCGATAACCGACGCGCGTCCGCTGGTCGCTATCGGTGATGACGGGTATTCGGCTATCACTCCGACCCTCGCGCCGACCGCGACGCGCGGCCCGTCGCCCGTTGCGCCGCCGGGTGTGTCATCCGCCGGAGCGAGCCGGAAACTCAGCGGGCACACTGATCGCGTGCTCGGTGTTGCCTTTTCGCCGGACGGGCAATTGCTCGCCTCCGTCTCGTTCGATCACACGGTTCGTCTTTGGAAAGTGGCTGATGGGTCGCCCGTCAATGTCTTGAAGGGGCATACCGACCGTGTTGACGGCGTCGCCTTTTCGCCGGACGGAAGCATGCTTGCGACCGCCTCGACAGACACAACCGTCCGGCTCTGGAATGTGACAGATGGCACACCACTCCGCACCCTCACCGGGCACACGGACGCCGTGATGGCGGTCGCCTTCTCGCCCGATGGCCAGACGCTGGCGAGTGGCGGCTTTGACCAGGGCATCCGGCTCTGGCAGGTCGGGAACGGCGCGGCGATCCGAACGCTGGAAGGCCACTCCGCCCGCGTCTCCGGCGTCGTCTTCGCGCCCGACGGGCAGACGCTCTGCTCCGGCGCATTCGATACCGATGTACGCATCTGGCAACCTGTGGATGGAATGACATTGCGGACGTTGGCGGGACATACGGATAAGGTATCCAGCGTCGCGGTCAGCGCGGACAGCCAGATGGTTGTCTCCGGATCCTTCGACAACACCGCTCGCGTCTGGAACGCCACGAACGGATCGCCAGTCATGACACTGCGTGGGCATCGCGATTGGGTAATGGGCGTTGCGATGACGCCGGACGGGAAAACCGTCGTCTCGGGGTCAAAAGACCGCACCGTGCGCCTCTGGCCGGTGAGCGATGGGGGCGCGCCACGAACGCTCACCGGCCATACCGATTACGTCCATAGCGTCGCCGTTGCGCCCGATGGGGCGCTCATCGCGTCGGCATCGGCGGACAAAACCGTTCGGCTCTGGCCGATCGCCTGAGGCGTCAGGCAGGCATGCCATCGTCTTCGGCACGGTGTGACTGTTCCTCGACGGCATACGGGACGTGCGCGGCGTTTAGCCGGTCAATGAGCCGCACGAGCATCTCGCCGTCCGCGTAAGCGCTGACCGGCGAGTGGCGGTCAACCGTCGTCACGCCTGCTTCCTTGCAGACCTCCAGAAACTGCTTCTGCTGCCCCTCGATGTCCCCGGTCTTGTCATCTGTCGTTTTGCCCTTGTAGAGCATGTTGAACGCAACGCGTGCCATTCGCGACCTCCCATCTTCCTCGCGCCAATCGTACGAATCCCCCTACCAAATCTGAAGGTATGGAGGCGACCGCCCCTTCATCAATGCAAGAATCAATCCGCCGCCATTTCTTCGCGAGCAGATAGGGGAATCCGCGCAGCCGTTTCCATCAGCACGGTGGCGGCGAGGCGGCCGCTGGCGACGGCGCCCTCCATGCTGTCGTAGAAATCCTGCGTCGTGTAGCCGCCCGCGAGGAAGAGGTTAGAGATCGGCGTCGCCTGCGCCGGGCGCAGGTGGTCAATACCCGGTTTGGGCCAGTAGACCGATTGCGGAATCCGGACGACCGTGCTCTTGACGATCCGCGCCTGTGGGCCGGTATCGGGAAAGGTCGTGTCTACATTCGCCTTCGTGCGCCGCACGATCTCGTCATCCGGCAGGTCCATTAGGTCGCGCGCGGGGGCGACGCAGAACTCCATCCGGCTCTTGCCACCGAACGCATAATCGGGCGTCGTGTTCGCGAGATCGGCGTAGACCGGGATGCGACCGTCCGGGCAGAAAAGAATATTGTCTACGTGTGTCACCTGCCGGTCGAACCAGAGTTGCACGGTGATCACCGGCACGCCCTCGAACTGGCTGAGGCCCGCGAAATACCGTTCGTTCCGCCGCCACTGATCCGGGATCAGCCGATTCAGTTTGTGTACTGGCAGCGCGAGCATGAACCAATCGCCGCGCACTACATCGCCGCTATCGAGTTCGAGGCCGGTGATGCACCGACCGGGGCCTTCGTGGATAGCGCGGATCGGCGCGCCGGTACGGATGCGGACGCCGCGCGACGTGAGATAGTCCGCGAGTGGGCCGATCAGGCAGTCCTGTGGCGAACCTGTGAGGAAGCCCATCTTCGAAGCGTCCGGCTTGCGGAGAAACTCGCCGCAGACATCGAGGACGATCTTTGCGCTCATCTCCTCGGGCGGGAGAAATTTGAGGGCGAGCGCCATCGGCATGAACATCTTCTGGAGCATCCGGTCGGAGATACCAAACTTCTGGTGCCACTCGGAGTAGGTCAGGCCGTCCTGCCGCGCGCGGTATTCCGGCGAGCCAAAGAGCATTGGGCCAAGCGCCTTCGCGAGGGATACCTTCTCCGGCCAACTGAAGTAGTGATTGTTGAGGACGGCGGGCAGCAAATGAAGCGGCGCGGGAAATGGCCCGGTACGAAAGGCGAACCGCTCGCCCTCGGCCAGCGTGTAGGTTAGCACATGCTCTTTCCAGAGGATGTTTTCGTAGATGCCGAGCTCACGCATCAGATCGAAAATCTCGACGTACGCGCCGAAAAAGACGTGCAGGCCGGACTCGACCCAGTCACCCTCGGCGTCTCTCCACGACGACACTTTGCCGCCGAGGATTGGTCGCTGTTCGAGCAGTTCGACCTGATATCCGGCGTCCACCAGTCGCTTCGCGGCAGCGAGACCCGCAAGACCGCCGCCACCGATGATTACTCGCTCGCTCTTTCCGTTCCACTCCATACCGTATGTCCATTCTGTATGATCTGTATGACCGTTTTTCGTTCCCTCTCTCAGTGTACCGCTTCGAACTGGAACGGATCACCTATCCAAGTAGAAGGACTCCGTAATCTTGACATACATTGTGTCAAAGTGTATGATCGCTATGTCAACGACTACCTGGCGCATCTCTGCCTGTGTAGTACGAGGAGGCACAGGAATACATGCAAGATAAAGGACCCCTCTATGTGATTAGCGTCGCGTCGCGGCTGCTCGCGCTCCACCCGCAGACGTTACGCAAGTATGAACGAGCAGGATTCGTCGTGCCATCGCGGACGGGCGGGAACTTGCGGCTCTATTCGCCGGAAGACCTCGCGCTGCTCCGGCAGGTGAAGCATCTCGTGGATGAGCGCGGCGTCAACCTCGCGGGGGTGGAACTTGCTCTGACCGTCACGCGGCTGGCGGAGCGGCTGCTCGACCGTGCGGAGCACGAGGGCAACACAGTGAAACTTCGCCGCGACATGCAGGAAACGGCGACGCAGATGCTGCGTACATTAGGAGCAATGAGCGATGAGCAATGAGGGGATCAACAGCTACACTCACTGCTCATTGCTGACAAGCGACGATAGGAGCACAGGATGTTGAACCGATTCACAGAGAAGGCGCAGGAGGCGACCCTCGCGGCGCAGGAACTGGTGGTTGCGAAACAGCAGAGCCAGATGGAGCCGGAGCATTTGCTCGTGGCGCTGCTGGCGCAGGAGGGCGGAGTCGTACCGCAGGTCTTCCTGAAGATGACTATCAATCCCGGCATGCTGCTCGCCGAGGCCGAGGCGGAAGTGAACAAATTGCCGCGCCTTTCATCTCCGGGCACGGCAAACGTCTCTGGTCGGGCGCAGAGCGTCCTCGTCCGCGCTGCGGAGGAGGCGGGCAAACTGAAGGACGAGTACGTGAGCACGGAGCATCTGCTCCTTGCAATGCTCGATCCGAAACTGGGTGGCGGTGTGGAGCGGATTGTCCGCGCGCATGACGTGACGCGGGACAAAGTACTTGGCGTCTTGAAGGAGATTCGCGGCAATCAGCGCGTCACGGATCAGAACCCGGAAGGGAAGTACCAGGCGCTCGAAAAGTACGGTCGCGACCTGACGGAGATTGCCGAGCGCGGCAAACTCGATCCGGTGATCGGGCGCGATGAGGAAATTCGCCGTGTTATTCAAGTCCTCTCGCGCCGGACGAAGAACAACCCGGTGCTGATCGGCGAACCGGGTGTCGGCAAGACAGCGATTGCCGAAGGGCTTGCCCAGCGAATCATTCGGGGCGACGTGCCGGAAGGATTGAAAGGCAAGCGGATCGTCCAACTCGACATGGGATCGCTCGTCGCGGGGGCGAAGTTCCGGGGTGAGTTCGAGGAGCGCCTCAAGGCCGTCCTCAAAGAGGTGCAGGAAAGTGAGGGGGGGATTATCCTCTTTATTGACGAACTGCACACCGTCGTTGGGGCGGGCGCGGCGGAAGGCGCGATGGATGCGGGCAATATGCTCAAGCCGATGCTCGCGCGCGGCGAGTTGCACACGATCGGCGCGACGACGCTGAACGAGTACCGCAAGTACATCGAAAAGGATGCGGCGCTCGAACGGCGCTTCCAGCCGATTCTCGTCGAGGAACCGAACGTCGAGGACACAATCTCGATCCTCCGCGGGCTGCGCGAACGGTACGAGGTGCATCATGGCGTGCGCATCCAGGATGCTGCGCTCGTCGCCGCCGCCGTCCTGTCGCATCGCTATATCGCCGATCGTTTTTTGCCGGATAAGGCGATTGACCTCGTGGACGAGTCGGCGGCACGGCTGCGAATGGAGATAGACTCGATGCCCGCCGAACTCGATGAGGTCGAGCGGCGCATCATGCAACTCCAAATCGAGCGCGAGGCGCTGCGCAAAGAGAGCGATCCCGCATCGAAGGATCGCCTAACGGTCATCGAACGCGAGATCGCCGATCTCTCCGAGCAGCGGGACAGCCTCAAAGCACAGTGGACGAGCGAGAAATCGGTCATCACCAAGCAGCGCTCCGTTAAGGAGCAGTTGGAGCAAACACGGCAGCAGATCGAGGCAGCCGAGCGCGCGGCGGACTATGGCCGGGCGGCGGAACTGAAGTACGGCACGCTGACGCAACTCGAACGCGAGCTGGCAGAGACGCAGCAGAAACTCGCGGAGCAGCAGGCACACGGCCAGATGCTCGCCGAGGAAGTGACGCCGCAGGACATCGCGGAGGTGATCGCCCGCTGGACCGGCATCCCGGTCTCCAATCTGCTGGAAAGCGAAGTCGCGAAACTGATCCACATGGAGGAGCGGCTCCACCAGCGCGTTGTCGGGCAGGATGAGGCGGTACAGTCGGTCGCGAACACGATCCGCCGCGCCCGTGCTGGGTTGCAGGACCCGAACCGCCCGCTCGGCTCATTTATCTTCCTCGGCCCGACGGGTGTGGGAAAGACCGAACTCGCCCGCGCACTGGCCGAATTCCTGTTCGACAGCGACCAGGCGATGATCCGGCTCGACATGAGCGAGTATATGGAGAAGCACACCGTCTCCCGCTTGCTCGGCGCCCCCCCTGGTTACGTTGGCTACGACGAGGGTGGCCAACTGACCGAGCGGGTACGGCGGCGACCGTACAGCGTCATCCTCTTCGACGAGATCGAGAAAGCGCACCCGGATGTCTTCAATGTCCTGCTCCAACTACTCGACGACGGGCGGCTCACCGATGGACAGGGTCGCACAGTGGACTTTCGCAACACCGTCGTCATCATGACCTCCAATCTCGGCAGCCAGACGCGCGCGGAGGAGATGCAGGAGCAAATCCGCCAGGGCATGGAGGCCGTCAAGGGCATGCTGCCGGACGAGATGGCGGACCAGTTTAACACGTCACTCGTTATGAGCGACGCCGAGGAGCGCGACGAGGACGATGTGCGGCGTGGCTACATGGCGTCGCTCCGCGAGCATTTCCGGCCGGAGTTCCTGAACCGGATTGATGAGATCGTCATCTTCCACCCGCTCGACCGCGAGGCATTGCGGAAGATCGTGGACATCCAGATGGCGCACCTGACCAAGCGGCTTGCGGATCGCGGCATCGAACTGACGATGACCGATTCGGCGGAGAACTACCTCGCCCTGCGCGGCTATGATCCTGTTTTTGGGGCGCGGCCCCTGAAGCGGACGATCCAGAAACGGGTCCTCGATCCGCTTGCCCTCAAGGTGCTCGATGGTACCTTCCGTGACGGTGACCACGTCATTGTGGACCTGAAGCAGGGCGAACTCGTCTTCGCGCACGCGGAGACGCTGACACTGGCGGACTGATGCACTATAGACGCCACCCGCTGTCGTTGACAGCGGGTGGCGTGTCCGTATACTTACCGGCATCAGTTTCGAGTGGGGAACGGGGATGATAGGGATGTGGGATGCGAATCCCGCGATGCGTGATGAGGGAAGCGGGGAGGCAATGCGGCTACTGCTATGTGCGGGAATCTCGTCACGCGGACGGATCGTTAGTATAACGGTTCTCGGTCTGCTCAGTGTCAGTCTGATCCTCTCCGCATGCGGGCGAATTCCGGAGTCAGAAGCGGCAAAGAGCCGTTTGCCGACAGATACGCCGACAGTGATCGCCGCCGCGCAAGTTTCCGGAGGGTTTAAATTGGCTGAGACACCGACCGGGAACGCGTCTGCCGGTCAGAATATTTATGTCCGCAGTTGCCAGGCGTGCCACGGGAATAACGGCGTCGCGAATGATCCGTCGCAGGCATCGCTCGTCGGCAACGATGGCGTGATCGTCAAGACGCAACTGGATACGACGGCGAAGTTCGTTACTGCATTTATGAACAATGACAAGCATGCCGGTTTCAAAGACGATCCGAACCAGAACCTTACCCCGGCGCGCCTCGGAAACATCTTCGCCTTTTTGATCGCCCAAATGAGTGGCTAATGCAGTAGTCGGTAGTCAGTAGTCGGTAGTCAGTTGGGATCGGACCCGTTCTGACTACTGACTACCGACTATCAACTACTCGAAAGGGATTTCATGCAACGGCGGACGGGGCGAACTCGCGCATCGCGAGTCACGCCCGCCACGGAACAAAGTGTTGGTCCCGCGATGACCCTGCCAGTTGTCCTCGTGCCGGAGACGGTCGTCTTACCGCAGATTTCCGCGCCCCTCGTCCTCAACGACGAGCGAGCGGAGGCGGCGGTCGCACGCGCCTTCGAACGGGATCGTCGCATCCTGATCCTCGTTGAACACCACGCGCCGGAGCCCTCGACCGAATGGATTGACCGCCTCGTCCTGCGCGACGACGAGCCGGTTCCCAACGCGGATGGTGACGCATTCGATGCGGGGCATGGCGGTCCCAGGGCTACCGTCGGCGTGATCGCGGAACTTTTGCAACCGATCCGGCGCTACGGTCCCCCTCAATATCTCGTGCAGGGTGTCTGTCGTGGCGTCGTTGAGAGCATCGTGCGCGAGCGACCGTATATCCTCGCGTGGGTCCACGAACAGACGGACACTGACGTGCACACCGTCGAGGCGGTGGCAATGATGAGCGCGGTCATTGCGCTTGTTGAGCGGTACATCGCGCTGCTGCCGAACATTCCCGATGAAGTGATGGAGATGGTACGGTCCATTGAGGAGCCGGGCCACCTCGCAGACTTGATCGCGTCGTCGCCGGAGTATACATCCGCACAGCGCCAGCAGATCATCGAGGTCGTGGATCCACTCGCTCGATTGACGCGCGTCCATGCGATGCTTGCAGATAAGTTGGATGTGCTCGATCTGCGTGCGAAGATCGAGACTGAGGCGCAAGCGAGCATGGATCAATCCCAACGCGAGTATTACCTGCGCGAGGAGTTGCGGGCGATCCGCCGCGAACTTGGTGAAGCGAGTGAGGAATTCCTTGCGGACGATCTGCGTCAGCGAATCGCCGCCGCCAACATGCCAGACGAGGTGCGCACCAAGGCCATCCAACAAGTTGAACGTCTCGAAAACCAGCACCCGCAAAGCCCGGAGGTCGGGCTGCTGCGGACGTATATCGAGTGGCTGCTCACCGTGCCCTGGAGTGTCGAGACCGAAGACAATCTCGACCTGAAGCATGCCGCTGCTGTCCTCGATGAGGATCATTACGGGCTGGAAAAAGTGAAGGATCGCGTCCTCGATTTTATCGCCGTGCGCGCACTCGCTGGCGACAAGATGCGCACGCCGATCCTTTGTTTCGTCGGGCCGCCTGGTGTCGGTAAGACGAGCCTTGGCAAGTCCATTGCCCGTGCGCTCGGCCGCAACTACGTGCGTGTCTCGCTCGGCGGCGTTCGGGACGAGGCGGAAATTCGCGGTCATCGCCGTACCTACGTCGGCGCGCTGCCGGGGCGGATCGTTAAAGCGCTCTGCGATGCCGGGAGCCGCAACCCGGTCTTTGTCCTGGATGAAGTGGACAAGATCGGCACGGACATCATCCGAGGGGATCCCGCCTCCGCAATGCTCGAAGTGCTCGACCCGGAGCAGAACAATGCCTTCGCGGATCATTACATGGAAGTGCCGATTGATCTGTCGCGCGTGCTCTTTATCACGACGGCCAACCTGCTCGACCCGATCCCGCCCGCGCTGCGCGACCGGATGGAAGTGATCGAAATATCCGGGTACACCGATGTCGAGAAGACGCAGATCGCGCGCGGATTCCTCCTGCCGAAGATGCTCGTCAGCCACGGCCTGACGCCGAAACATCTCAAACTCCCTGATGCCGCGCTACGTCACCTGATTCATGAATACACGCGGGAGGCGGGCGTCCGCAACCTTGAACGCGAACTCGGCGCGCTTGGCCGCAAGATCGCGCGGCGCGTCGTCAGTGGCGAGACGGGATCGGTCACGGTCAAGGCGGACGCCCTGACACACTATCTCGGCGTGCCGCGCTACGAGTTTGGCGCGGCGGAAGAGCGCGCGGAGATCGGCGTTGCGACCGGCGTTGCCTATACGGAGTTTGGTGGCTCGCTCCTGCCGATTGAGGTCGCGCTGGTGCCGGGCAAAGGCGACGTGCGCCTGACCGGCCAACTAGGCGACGTGATGCAGGAATCCGCCCATGCGGCGATGACGTACGCTCGCTCCCGCGTGGTGGCGCTGGGCATTGACCCGACCCTGTTCGAGACGCGTTCCATCCACGTCCATGTACCGGAGGGTGCGGTGCCGAAGGACGGCCCGTCGGCGGGCGTGACGCTCGCTACAGCGCTTATTTCGGCCCTCACCGGCCGAGCGGTGCGGCACGATCTCGTGATGACGGGCGAAATTACGTTGCGTGGCAAGGTGTTACCGATCGGTGGCCTCAAAGAAAAAATGCTCGCCGCGCACCGAGCGGGTATCAAGACCTTTCTCATGCCGCGCCGCAACGCGAAAGACCTCACCGATGTGCCCGCCGAAGTGCGAAATGAGATGGAAATCATCATGGTCGCGCATGTCGAGGAGATTCTCGGCCACGCGCTCCTGCCATATAACTTGTCCGGCCCCGTGACGCCGAAGGCGAAACGGTCGCCGCGACGCGCGACGAACAGCGACGCCTCCTGGACGCCACCGGCGCCATTATCGGGCGCAACCTCGTGCGATTGATTTTCGCTGTCGTGCAGCGCGGCGACCTGCCAGAATTACTGAAGGCGCTGACTGGCGCGGGGATTCGCGTCACCGTGATTCGCAGTCGTGGCGGCTTTCTGCGCGTCGGCAGCGTTACGGTGATGATTGGGGTGGATGGCTCACTCGTCCCGGAAGTCTTCGCGATCATCAAACGTGTCTGCCGCCATCGTATCCGGCCCTCACTACCGATGTTCCCGACGATGGAACCGGGCATGCTGGTGATGCCCTATCCGATCGAGGTCGAGGTCGGTGGCGCGGTCTGCTTCACGCTCAAAGTCGCGCGCTTCGTCCGCATTCAGGGTCAATCTGCGTGGTAAATCTGTATCGTAGGGGCGGTGCTCGAACCGCCCTCCCCGGCATCGGCATCGCGCTTTTGTGTCAGTGCCGTGGCCATCCAAGAGGGCGCTTCGAGCACCGCCTCTACTGCATGTCACGCGATTCTCATCATGCCGTCCCGAATTCGCGCGTCTCCGGCAAGAGGATGGCGAGGGGAATACCGAGTAGCGGGATGAGCGTCAGCACCTGGATGACGTGTGGCAGGCCAACATGATCGGCAATCAGGCCGACGAGGATCGTAGCGAGCGCGCTGACGGTGTATTCGGCGGTGATCGCCAACCCCGCGCCGGTCGCGCGGTCATGCGGCATCAGTTCCTGCATCGCGGCGAGTGTCACGGGTGTCGTACAAAGGAGGAGCAATCCGGCAAAGAAGAGCGCGACGATTGACGGCACGCCGCGCAGCACGGTGAAAAGAAAGAGCGGTAATGCCGAGAACGAAAGCGAAACCAGAATGATCGGCTTCCGCCCAACGTGGTCACTTAGAGCGTTTTTCATAATGATTGTCCCTCTGATGGTCTTGCCTCCTTACCGTGCAAGCGAAAACAAGGGACAACTATTATGCGATTCGCTCTAGTGTTCCACCGATGAAACCGCCGATGACGCCCGCGAAGAAGAAGACCGAGGTCGCGATGCCCGCGTAGGTCAGTGGGTCGCCGCGCTTCTTCAGGTATTCCACGATAAAAAGCGCGAAGGCATTGAGGACGACCCCGCGCACCATAATGACGCTGAGCAGGCGGCGGAGCGCCGGGCCTTGTGTCCGCAGCGCGCCGAAGAGGTCACGGCGCGTCCGGGGCACTGTCCGAAGGCGGATCGGCGCGAGGCCGAAGAAGGTCACGATGCCAATCGCGAACGCCGGGAAGAAGGCGAGCGCCGTGCCGTGCAGCCCGAAATGATTGATGATAAAAACGACGACAATCGGGCCGATGCTCCGACCAAAATCGCCGCCATTCATGAAGATGGACATTTCCAAACCCGACCGCCTGCCCGCCGACGCGGCGACCGTCGCAATCGCGGGCGCGTGGAACAGCGCGCTCGATAGGCCGCTGGCGAGCAGCAGAAGCACGACGATAACCGCGTTCGGCGCGATGCCGAGTGAGCAGGTAACGAGCGCGGTGGTGATCGGCGTGATGATGAGAAAGAGGCGAACGCTGGTGCGGTCCGCATAGTAGCCAACGACGGGCTGCGAGAGCGAGAAAAGGCGTTGTGCGGGCTGCAAAAATCCGGCGAGAAAGAGGGAGAGCGCGAACTTATCCGTCAGGAGTGGGATGAGCGGCGCGAGGAAGGCGGGATACATATCGTGGAAGAAGTGCGCCGCCGTGATGAGCAAGATCGTGCGGCGATTGAATGCTGGCACCGCTGGTTTCAAGGTCGCGGATGCCGATTCGGCAGCAGCTATCGTCGCCGCGTCACTGATTGACATGAGAGCAGTTTCCTTCCCCACGCGGCACCATGGTATCGCACGGGTAACGGTAGCATGATCTCTTTATCGCTCGCAAGCGCTCGCAATCGCGCAGGGGCAGGTATCATCATTGTTGGTAGCGTAGGCTTCAGTCTGCGTCCCTCTCGCGGAGAACGCAGGCTGAATCTGCCCAAAGGACACCCGTCCACCGGGTCAGGGGGCGAAACGCAGGACGTAGATAGTACTGTCGGTCAGTGCGTTGAAGACGATGCGCGTACCGTCGGGGGCAACGTTCCATTCGTCCTGAGCGATGCGGAAGGGCAAGGCAGCACGGTCGGTCAGTGGTGTCGCCCCAAGCGTCGCGGCATCAATGCGGATGAGTTGATCCGCGCCGTTATCCGTTTGAAAGGGGAGCATGAGGAGGGCTTTGTTGTCTGGCGACCAGCGCACCCCGCCAACGAGCGGTAGTTTCCGCTTCGCGCTGCCGTCCGCATTAACGATAAAGAGGCCATTGTCGTCGGGGTTCGCTTCGAGCGTCGCAAGGTAGGCGATCTGCGTGCCATCCGGCGAAAGGCGGGCGCCGCGTGGCGAGAAGGCGTCTACGATGCGTGTTAACGCACCCATGGTAATGTCGAGGATGTAGATGCCCGGATTACCGCCGTCCGTGTCTCGCCCGGTGAACAAGAGGCGCTGCCCATCCGGGAGCCACGTCACATCCGCCGCCCGAACGGTATTTCCGCGCGATCGGGCATTCGAGCCATCCGCATTAGCGACCCAAACGCGGACGAGCCGGTCCACATTGGAGCTTGGCTGTGCGCCGGGTGCGAGTGCAAGCCATGCGACTTGCCGCCCGTCTTGCGAGAACCAGACGTACGCGGCATTGTTGGCGATAGTTGCCGTGCTCTGTTTGCCGAACTCCTGAATACGCGTCACATGATTCGCGAAGTCCGGGAAGGCGATCCGGCTGCCGTCCGGGGAGACGGTCGCGGCAGACGAGAAGAAGACGGTCGGTGGCCCGCTTGCGTCCGCCGGGACGGCCCAGGTTGCGGCGAGTGGTTGATTCGGCGCTGCGTCTGTGTAGAGGACGCGCGTGCTGTCCGGATGCCAGACCGGGTTTCGGCAGCAGCCGCCATTGGTCAATTGCGTGAGGGTCGGCGCGAACGGCTGTGGCGTGACGGTTGGTGATGGCGTAGCTGGCATAGTCGCGGCAGCAGGTGACGCTGGTGTGTCGGTTGCGACGAGTGGTGTCGCGGTCGCTGCGTCCTGCGCGGCAGTTTGTGCGTGCGGCGTGACGGGGAGTGGTGACGGTGCAATCGTCCCTGGCATGATTATAGGCCGGACTGGCGGTAGCGAGGAAGGCGGCGCGGTGTACGCCGTCCCATTGCTGCATGCGACGAGCAGGAGAAGGGCAATGAGCGAGAGGAAACGCGCGCTACGCATACGGCTCCCAAGTGGGGTAATTGACAATGATCCCGCCGCCGAAACGAATGTCCGGTTGGTCGCGCAGCGTCGCCCACTGGCGCGGATCGCCGAGGTTCTGCGCGAAGTGCGTGCCGCCCGTGCCGACGCCGAGCATTAATCGGTCCCAGTCCGCCGGAATGAGGTTCATTGAGTTGGTTGTCCCGCTGACGCCGTTGATACGGATTTCCAGATGTAGATGCGGCGCGCGGTCGCAGGTCGGGCTATACGGATCACCGGAATGGGCAACGACATCCCCGGCCTTCACCTGTTGCCCGACACGGACAAGCGTCGTCCGCTCGCGCAGATGCCCGTAGATCGAGACATAGCCATTGGCATGCTGAATCGCGAGGTTGTGCGGCGCTGATCCGTATAGCCCGTCAATGCCGAGAATCGTGCCGTCACCGATGGCGAGCACATTGCGTCCGCAGCGGGTCGCGAAATCAACGCCGAAGTGAACACCCTGACCGGCGGCGTAGAGATCGGGCCAGTTGCGCTGAGCCCACACGGTCGTGCCATATCCCTGCGAGACGAACCATGTGTCCGGCCCCGACGGCTCCGCGAACGGCAACCGGAACTGCGGCGCGTCCGCTTTCGCTGCTACCGGCGCGGAGAGGGGCCGCACGACGTCGCTGACAAAGACCGTCCCCGCGATGATCGCGCCGATGATGAGGAGTTGCAGGATGGCGTGAATCTTATGTCGCATAGATGCAGTATACAGAGCGAGGTCGAGATGAGCAATGCACGATCACCAAAATCCGCTAAGAACGCCAGGAAAACATTTAACGCAGAGTGCGCAGAGGCCGCAAAGACTACAGAGAGGGGATCTTCTTTTCTTCTCTGTGCCCTCTGCGCGCTCTGCGGCCTCTGCGTTCACTCTTTCTCTCTAGTGGGTCATGCCGCAATTAACTGAGATTGGACTGTTGCCGCCGAACCGCCCAGCAATCGGTGTCGCGCCCGCTTCCGCCGTTCCCAGCGTTTGCCCTCCCACACGAACGGCGTCGGCTCCGCG
>JAABUY010002633.1_pt1 | contig 21041 bp, 24 predicted proteins | sample 5560271 | NCBI WGS metagenome assembly JAABUY01 (sample SAMN10711886, study PRJNA513374) | rock metagenome | isolation source: Antarctica rocks | place: Antarctica: Victoria Land, University Valley | reverse complement strand
CGACAGGGCGGGCGCGCGCCTGTGCGCGCCAGGCCTCCTCGCTCGCGCTTATGCCGCCGCCGCCGCCGAGCATGGGGCCGCCGCGGCCCAGGCCGCCGCCGTAGGGCCCCGCGCTAGGGCCGGCCGCGCCCGCGTCAAACGCGCCGGCCAAGCCGCCGCCTGGCGGGCGCCCGTAGTAATCGGCACCCGCCGGCCCCGGCAGCGCGCCGTACACGGCGCCGTAGCTGCCGGTCACCTGCGCAGCATCGCGGGTGAGGCCAGCGCCGCCGGTGCTTGTCGCTCCCACCGCACAACTCGCCAGAGGCGCCGCGTGAGTCCGCGCCTGCTGGCCCGCACAGCATGCGTGCAGTAATCAGCGTCCAGGCCACTTGCGCCCCTGGCGTGCACCAAGTGCTGACCTCCCACTCTGGCGCTACGGCTGCTGCCTTCCCCCCCAACCCTTACCTCGGCCCCGCCGGTCGATGCACCGCTGCTGCTGCGCCCTACGCCGAGGTAATCCCACAACAGGGGCGCACTGGCGCTACAAACGAGGCTCAAGAGGGCGCTTGCGCCGCAACAGCGCAAGCTAGGGGATCAGGTGTTCCGCCAAAGAAGTCGGCCCAGCAGTCTCTGGCCTCCGCCAAGACTACACGGCGTCGGCGCAACACAGCAGGCTGCAAGGGTTCGCACAGAGATGCGCTCCATGCCGGGACTGCTTGCGGTGCAGGCCAATCAGGGCACCCAGCCAGGGCAAGCAGAGCGTGCGCCCCTGAACTCCATACGCGGGACACAGCGCAAGTACAGCGCCTGTCCTGCTGGTGCGTCTGCACCACTGCCGGACCTTGCAGCACCGGTCAGCATGCTGGTCCAGCAACATGCCTATAGCTCCTAGACCGCAGCGGGCAACCCTACACACCGCTGCAGGACAGTGCCAGCGCCCGACAGCGCCACGCCTTGGACTGCACGCCACAGGTGCTAGGTGAAGGCCCTACAAAGCCTGCTGCAGCGGGTGTCGGGCTCTGCCGGATGATGAGTGCCTGTCGAGGCTGCCAGCGGCCGTCGCTGCATAGCTCCCACCGGGCCGGACCAGGGAGCCCAGCAGCTGAGCCACCCGCCCCGGACACAGCAGACATCTTTCAAACATCCGCCCGAGCGAGGCCCGCCTCGCGCACCCCTGGGCCGCGCGACTGCGGGAAGCCCTGCTCGCCAAAGCCTGCATCGAAGCCGCCAAAGCCGCCCCGCCCGCGACCCAGCCCGCCGCCGTAGACGTCGCCCCGAGACGGCAGGCGGCGCAGCTCCTCCTCGCCATGTGCAAAGTTGCAGTTGGTTCCAAAGCGGCAGGTCCCGCCCTTCCAGCTGCAGCAGCACGGGGCGTCAGTCGCACAAGGTGCGGTGATGGCAGGGCCGGCGCCGCTGCCACATACGAGCGCTTACTGCAGACATCAGCACACTTGCGTCCAGGGCGCCCAGGGCACGGGCAGGCTCGCACCGCATACATATTTTGGTCTTTGCGTTCTGCTCGTTGCCCCGGAAGCCGCGCCGCTGCGGGGCACCGCCGCCCACCTCAAACCCGCCCCCGCCCATCCCGTGCGGGGGCGCGTTGCTAGGAAACGAGCCGTCCATGCCACAGGCATCGACACCGGGCCTGGACTTCTACGCCTCCTCCCCTTGCCATCGCCTGCTCGTGACCTGCGCCAAAACCCTGCGCAGGGCATGCCTTGCTAGGGGTGCAACGGTTTCAGGCAGGGCGCTTTCACGTCCTGGTGCAGTGCACGAGATTTAACGTACGAAATACAAAGTTTGGACGCTTGTCGGTCTAGCTGGTGCTGCGCAGTGTCATCATTTCATTCATCTATCTCTCTCTTTTTACGGCTTCAGTCACAACAGTGCAGTTGTCACAGCCCGCCAGGGGCTTACTGCGCTAGTGCGCTGCTGTCCGCCAGATGCACGGCAGGAAGAAGCGTGCGCGGTGCGGTCGCTGCTCTGGCGGCATGCCCTGGGGTGCTGCTTGGTGGACCCCCTGATATGAGTGTTCCCCAACTCTGTCGCTACGTGTTGCGCAGCTCCCTGCTCTTGCGGTGGTTCACTTGCTACACGGCCACGCCAGCAAAGGCCTGGGGCCAGTACAAAGCAAAGGGCGCCGCGCAGCAGTGCTGCCCCACTGATGTGGCAGCATAGCAGGCAGTGCGCAGCACACAGCGCGAGCACTCGTGCGTGACGCACTGCCACCAAACTCCACCGCCATAAGCTTGCAGAGCGCGCCTCCGGCGGCAAGCGCCGCGTAACCAGTGCAAGCCAAGGCGGCCGCCTCTTGCCCGCGCGGCTCTGCCTGCTGCGCAGGCTTCCGCAAGACATACGCAGCACGTGCCAGGCCACGCGAACAGGAACCTGCTCACAGACACAGCGGACGCCGCGCAGGGAGCCGCCGGGTACGGGAGCTCCAGGGGCTGGCCGCGCGGCGCTGCAGGACGCGCGCGAGGCGCTCCCGATCTGGGCCGCGCGCGAGCAGCTGGTGGCCGAGCTGGGCGCGTGCCGCACGCTCGTCCTGGTCGGCGAGACCGGCAGCGGCAAGACCACGCAGCTGCCGCAGTTCCTGCTGGCGGCCGGCCTGGCGCAGGCGCGCCCGCGCGGCGCCGTCAGAGTGGTGCGGTGGAGCAGCTGACCTTGGAGCTGCCCGCCAGCCGCCTCCTCTGTGCGCCTGTGAGTGCGCCTCGCGCTGCCGCCCGTCGGCAGCAGGGCCCTGGAGGCACCTGCAGAGCTATCCAATGCGCAAGAGCGTCCCACTCTGTGTCAACGTAGCCCATCCCTTCTCTCACAAAATGCAGTGCACCATGTTAGTATTGATCGTGTGTTGCCTTCTGTGTCAGTTTCTGCTGCTCTGGGCTTCTACTGGTCCGCATAACAGGTGCGGAGCCGGTGCAGGGTGGCCTACCAGCCTGAGCTGCCTGCGGTGCTGACGGGGGCTCGCAAGCAGCCGGGCGTGGCACCCTGCAGCGCTTCGCGCCCGCGCAGGGCGGCGCGATCGCCGTGACGCAGCCGCGGCGGGTGGCCGCGGTCAGCGTTGCGCGGCGCGTGGCGCAGGAGATGGGCGTCGCGCTCGGCGCCGAGGCGCGCCGCAGCCCTAACCCTAACCCTGCTTAGCAGCCTCGCGCAGGACTCGCGTGCAGTCACCCGCTCGGCCGGTCGCCTCCGCCGCGTGACCCGGCGCCCGGCCGAGCGCCCGCCGTGCATGGCGCAGAGAGCGGGGGCGGCGTCGCCGCTGTACGCGCCGAACACGCGCGCGCAAACGGCATGGGCTTGGCATGCACATTGGGTGCGATTGATGTGGCTCAGTAAAGGAGAGCAGCCCGAGCAACCCTAGCAGCTTCAGTCACAACAAGAGCCTCGAGCCCGTGCGCGCAGGTGGGGTACACGATCCGCTTCGACGACGCGTCCTGCGCGGCCACGCGCATCCGCTACATGACGGACGGCATGCTGCTGCGCGAGGCGCTAGTGGACCCGCTGCTGCGGCGCTACTCCGTCATCGTGCTGGACGAGGCGCACGAGCGCACGCTGCAGACAGACGTGCTGTTCGGCGTCGTCAAGGGCGTGCAGGTGGGCCGCCCGGCGCGCGAGCGGCATGGCGGCGCCGTGTGCGCATGCAATGCAGGCACCAGAGGCCTAAGGCGCCTGCGCGTCCGCGGGCCACGCGGGCGGGCGATCCGCTGACGCGCCTGCACTGGCCGAGCTGTGCGCGGCCGTTTCTGTCCGCTCTGGCGCAGGCTTGCCGCAGGTCGTGCTGCAGGGAGGTCCCTGGCATGGCTGCTGTCTGGCTTGCGTGGATGCTGATCACTGGCACACGACGTGCAGGGGGGTGCCGAAGGCATCTGCCGGGGCGCACTACGCGTCCCGCTTGGCACTTGCAGGGGTCCGGAGCAAGCCTGCGCGCCGTGTCTGCGCAGGCGCGCCGCGCCAGCGACCTGCGGCTGGTCGCCATGTCGGCGACCCTGGACGCCGCCAAGTTCGTGACCTACTTTCCCGGCGCCAGGGCGGCCTACCTGCAGGCCCGCCCCCTCGCACACGACCTTCAGCCCTCGGTCAGCCAGAGGCTGCAAACTCCGGCGCTCCGCGCCTGCACCTGCCCGGCCTGCCCGGGCCAGGACGGCGTCGCTTTGCTGCGCACCTCGCGTGCTCCTGCGTTCCCCTTGCGTCAAGCCTGTGAACCGGGCGCTTGAGCGCCTCTCAAGAACCACAGCGTAGGCGCTGGTGCGCGCTTTGCTGAGCTGCGGGTCCCATCACTCGGGGGGCAGCCCCTGCCATGCAAGCAGGCGACGACGCTCCGCGCGCGCGCGCAGGGGCGGCAGTTCCCCGTGCAGGTGTTCTACACGGCCGCGCCGGAGGAGAGCTACCTGGACGCCGCGCTGTCGACCGTCATGCAGGCGCGCGCGCCCGCGCTCACACACTCACCCCGCTCCCTGCCGGGGTGCGGCCTCCCGTCCTGGCGCATACGATCGCGACAGCTGGCGCACGCTCTGCATGGAAGCGCGCGCTGCATCTCAGCGCCCCTGCCTGCCTGCAGGCCGCGCACGTGTGCCTGACGCGCGCGCGCTGCGCGCGCTGCGCGGCGCGCGGCCGCCCTGCTTCGTTGCCGTGCGTTCCGGGGTGGGGCGGCTCCGGCCACCCATCGGCTCGCCCCGCGCGCAGGTGCATGCGGAGGAGGCGCCGGGCGACGTGCTCGTCTTCCTGACCGGGCAGGACGAGATCGAGGCGCTCGCGCGGCTCATCGCGGCGCGGTGCGCACCGCGCAGGCCCCAGCCGCCCGCGGCCCCCGCAGCAGCCCGCGTCGGGAGCCCGAGCCCTCCCCCGCCGCACAGCCTGGGAGTGCAGGCAGGCGCCGTGGCCGAGCACAGCAAGTGGCCGGTGCCGGCGCCTGCTCCCGCACGACATGACAGACGAGAGGCCGGCGCGTGGGTGCAGTCGAGGAAGGCACTGGGGCCTGAGCCTTCCTGCCGGGCGGCGCCGGGTGAAGCGCGCGCGCCTGTGCGGCAGGGAGGCCGCGGCGGAGGGGTCCGGCAGGGGCGCGCTGCACGTGGCGCCCATCTACGCGGCGCTGCCGGCGGAGGCGCAGGCGCGCGTGTTCGAGCCAGCGCCCGCCGGCGCCCGCAAGGTGCCCCCCGGCCCCCCCGGCCGCGTGTTGCCTGGCGGTGCCGTGCGGCAAGCTGTGCTTGGCTGGGCTTTGGAATGGCGCGAGCTGCGTGCCGGGGATGGGCACCGCCTGGGGCATGCGCGCGCACTCTGGCGCTTGACGCAGCGCGCCCTGGCATCAGGCCCATGCAAAGGGATCTGTCGCAGGGAAAGCTGCATGCGTCACGCTGGCGCCACACGCGTGCCGCCTGCCCGCCACCCAGGGCGGGCTTCGACAGGCGCCTTTCGCGCGCCACATGCTGAATAGGTGCCGGGAGTGTTGCAAGCCCTGCACCCTGACCCCGGCAGGTGGTCCTGGCCACCAACATCGCGGAGACGTCGATCACGATCCCCGGCGTGCGCTATGTGGTGGACCCCGGCTTCGTGAAGGCGCGCAGTTACAACGCGCGCCTGGGCTCCGACTCGCTGCAGGCGCGGCGCGGTGCCCCGGCGGCGCGCCCGGCCGGCCTGTATGCCCGTGCAGGCACCCCAGCCGCTCACGCATGTGCGTTCGCTCAGCGGGCGCCCTGCGCGGCGCGCCCGGGCGGCCGCCGGTGATGCGGCCGGCCCTGCGATGCACCCCTGACCTGTGGGCATTCTGCTGCGCACGCTCTCACCTCGGCCGCATCGCCGCGCTCGTGCCTGGCATCCTGCGCGCTCGGAGTGCTGCACGTGCACCGCGCATGTCACACGCCTGGCAGGGTCGGCCTGCTGTGCATGGGCACTTCTATGTCCCCTGCTGGCGCTGACCCGTCAGCGCCTGGGAGACGCCCGGGCGCCCCTGCAGCGCGCGTGCGCCGCCCAGCCGTAGACGCGTCAGCCGTGCGGCGGCGCAGGTGGTCCCAGTCTCGCAGGCGCAGGCGCGCCAGCGCAGCGGGCGCGCGGGTGCGCGCCCCTGCTTGGCGGCCAGCCGCTCGCCCCGCGGCTGCGCGCGGGCAGCATGCGGGGCGGGCACTCGCCGAGAGCCGCTTGCTGAGGAGGGCCCCCATGGCGTCAGCTACCGGCTGAACTCACACTGGTCACACTGGATAATGCTCTTTTATGCTCTTCACCGCCGGAGCGCCATGCAGCGAATGGGGCCTGCTCTTGGCGGGCGTGCTGACCGGCAGCGGGCCGCAGGCCGCGAGGCGCCCGGCAAGGCGTTCCGCCTGTTCACTGAGGCCGCCTTCCGCGCGCTGCCGGCCACGGCCGAGCCGGAGATCCGGCGCGCGCCGCTGGCGGGCGTGTCGCTGCAGCTGCTGGCGCTGGGCGTGCGCGACCTGCAGGTGCCCCATGCAGGGCGCTGCAGCCTTGGGCCACTCACTCTCAGGTCTGCACGTGGGTCTCCATTACATATCACAGGGGGATCCGAGCCCGTTGAGTCGGGTTAAGGCCCGTTGAGTGATGTGCAGGGAGCCGCAACAGTCAGCATGCATCCATCGCCATGCATCGGCTGCAAGCCTCGTTTTTAAGTGCTGTCAAAAACAGTTGTTGCGGGTCGGCTGCTACGCGCCTGGCGCGGGCGCGGGCGACCGGGCCGGCCGCGCAGGCATTTGACTTCATGGACGCGCCGCCGGCGGGCGCGCTCGTGCGCGCGCTGGAGCTGCTGCTCGCGCTCGGCGCGCTGGGCGGCGACGGCCGCCTGACCGAGCCGCTGGGCGCCCGCATGGCGCGCCTGCCCGTGGAGCCCGCGCTCGCCAAGGCGCGGCCCCGCCGGGTGCGCAGCGGGCCGCGCCTCCTCGGGCGTTGCACGAGAGACGGAGCATGTCCCCTGGGAGCGCCTCGGCCGGCCTGATCGCCCGGCCCTGCGACGCTTGGTCACGGCGCGTCCGGTGCTCGGCGCTGCCGTCCAGCGCCAGCAGGGCACCTCATGGGTCGCGCCGCCGCCTGCGCCCTCAGCCGCCGTGTCTCCGTGCACGGGCCTCGAGCCGGCGCGCGCCGCGCAGGTGCTGCTGGCCGGCGCGGCGGCCGGCTGCGGTGAGGACGCGCTGACCGTCGTCGCCATGGCGTCCTCGGACCCCGTGTTTGCCAACCCAGGGCGCGCCCCTCCACCCCCTGCCAGCTCCCCTTCCTTTTGTACACCCACGAGCTCCTACTGGTCCATGAAGGCTGCACGCATGTTACGAGGGCAGCTTCAAAGGGACGCAATGATGCGAATCGCGCGAGCCCCTGCGGCCGCCGGCGCGGCGACCCGGCCGGACGGCGACGCGCGCGCGCGCACGCGCGCGCAGGCAGAAGCGCGACGCGGCCGCGGCGGCGCGGCGGCGCTTCGTGTCGCCGCTCGGCGACCACCTGACGCTGCTCAACGTGTTCCAGGCGTACCAGCAGGCGCGCCCGCCGCGGCGCTGTGCGGCCCGGTGCACGGGCGCGCTCGCACCTGCGCAGCGCCGCTAGGCGTGGTCACCTGTTGTGATCCTCTGCGGCGGTGCTGCGTCCAGCAGCAGACGGCGCACGCACTCGGTTGCACGCGAGGAGACCACGGCTACCACGGGACTGCTCCATGCTGCGTTGCGCGGCCGGCCCAGGAGCTGCTGCAGCCTGGTGGGGAGCAGGCCGTGCGGCGAGGGCACAGGGATACCATGCGCGAATGCGGCTGGCGCGCTCGGCCGCGGGCGGCGCGGGCGCAGCCGCCGCACCGCGCGGCCGACGGCAGCGGCCAGGGGCTCCGCTGCTCGGCCCCGCCGCCGGATGCCCGGCGCGCGGAGCTGGCCCCGGCGCGTGCGCGCAGACGCGCGTGTGGGCGCGCAGGTGGACAGGGCGGCGCGCGGCCGCTGGTGCGCGGAGCACCACGTGGCGGCGCGCGCGCTGCGCCGCGCGGCCGACATCCGCCGGCAGCTGGCCCGCCAGCTGGCCGCGCTGGGCCTGCCGCCGGGCGGCGCGCCGGGCGCGCCGGACGTGCCGGACGCGCTGCGCCGCGCGCTTGTCGCCGGCCTGTTCCCGCACGCCGCGGCGGCCGTGCCCGGTGGTGCGCGCGCGCGCGCGCCCCCTCGTCCAGGCTTGCCAGCGTCTGTGCCGGCTCTGCTGTGCTGTGGCGGGTCTGCTGTCATCTGCACCCTGCGCTAGCCATGCCTGGCGGAGCGCGAGCATCGCGAGCGCGCATGCAAAGAGCGCGTGTGAGGGTGTGCCCATACGCGCAGCGGCGCATGCAAGCAGCGCGGCGCCGGCTGGCCCGGCCCTGCTCGGCAGGACGGGCGGGCGCCCGCCCGGGCCTCGGCAGAGCGCGCGCTTGCAGGCGCGCTGGCAGACGCGGGCCCGGGCTGCGCGCAGGCGGGTACAGGGTGCTGGCGACGGGCCAGGCCGTGGCGCTGCACCCGTCCTCGGTGCTGTGCGGCAAGCGGCCGCCGTGCATTGTCTTCGACGAGCTGCTGCGCACCACGCGCGACTACGCGCGGCAGGCGCGCCCGCGGCCTGGTGCCCTGTGCCTGCGCTTCGTGTCGCTGTGTTTGATTTTTTCATAGCATTTTGGGGCTGTCGCTCACGCTGCTGATGTCCACGCGCCTGTCAGCGAGCCTTCGAGCTGCGCCTGTGGCGGGCGGCATGTCCTATCCTGCAGGGCATGCGTGCACCGCAAGGGCCCCCACGGTCCCTTCCCCGGGCGCAAGGCACCTGCGCCCCAGGTCCACACGTGTTTGCCTTTTGCGCCGCACTTTGCGCCCCATCCTTGGCGGTCCGAGCAGGCGCAGATGTGTGGAGGGGCTTGCCCGCAGGTGACTGTCATCGATGCGGCCTGGCTGCCGGAGCTGGCCCCGACTTTCTTTGCGCGGCATGCGAGCGCGGGGGCGAGCGGCCAGCCGCCGCAGGCATGACACGGCAATGCGGCCGCATGGTTGCATGCGCCCCGCCTGAGCCGCAGGAGGGCGCCGCGGGCGTGATGGCATGCATAGACGCCTGGGTGGCCCACATCTCCACCGTCGGCCAGGTGCGTGCGCCCGATCACCGTCTTTCAGAGCGGCTTTCAGCGCCTGCTGACACATGCCGTCCGTGTGTATGCTCACTCCAATGCGGAGTTGCTTGAGGGTGCAAGCACGAGCGGGAGCTGCAGGCTGCATGCACCTCATACGAGGAAGTGAGGCCTAATGCTGGGTCCGGAGTGAAGGAAGGCCATCTGCGCGTGCAGGTGGCAGCGGCTGCCAAGCACAGTCAGCAGTGACGCCACGCTATGAAGCTCCGCGGGGCGGCTGCGTGCGCTGCGGCGCCATGGGGTCGTGCGACCTCTGGAGGGCCATGCTTTTCTACATCAGCAGGATGCTAATTTAGGAAAGACATGAGTAGACTGCGCCATCAGTGTAAATGCACTGTGCCTGGGGACACCAAAGCAAATGACAACATCAGCGTCACAACAGCCGCCTTTACAGCAGCACATGTTAGTCCATCACTTGTAACTATGCCCTAGCACTCCCGCTCAGCATCTTTGGACCGGCAGAGGCTGCGTGACAGCGCATGCTACAGACACGGAGCTGCAGGCACGGTGGCACCCGCGCATGTCACCCTGCAGTGGGTGGTATCACCCAGGGCCGCGGCGCGCACTACAAACGTTTCACGAGCGGGTCATTATTTGCAGGGCCTGCAAACAGCAGCCTGCGTCGCCACCAACCCGGCCCTCCTCCTGCCGTGCACTGCCGGCACCGCCGCAGGCGGGGCGCGGCGCGCGACAGCAGAACAGTGTTGCTATTCACCGCAACACGCTGGACGAACATTTATTTTGCGGGGTTTTCTGACCCAATAGTGCGCCCAGGTTGCACACGCGCTGCTGTGGCGCACAGCGGCACGGCCCCGGCCCCCCGCGCTGGAAAGCGGGGCTGTTCTATTTTGCGTACGGCTGGTCGTACTTGGCCCAGGCGAAGATCTGCTCGTACTGCTGCGCGGCCGCGTCCCAGCTGCTGTCACGCTCCATGCCGCGCAGCTGCAGCGCGCGGAAGGAGTCCGGGTGCTCGCGCAGCGTGGCCAGCGCGGTCTCCAGCGCGCCCTGGAACGCTTCCGCCGTGCACGGCGAGAACGTCCAGCCCGTGCCCGTGCCTGCCGCGCGCCCGGGGGCACCATGCTGAGCCTGAACCTGGCGCGAAGTTTCTCATGTCGCCACTGTGACGAGCTCAAAACACGCCACTCAGGAGTGCGGCAGCATGGCGGTCCTGGCAGCCAGCGAACGGCGGCGCAAGGAGTCCGACCTTTCATGGACCGCGGGCCGGCTGTCAGGTGAGACTGCCTGCGCGGCCTGCCGCTGCCACCAAGGCCTCACCCTGCACGCCCTTTTCAACGCGGGCGGCCGCACGCGCCGTTCTAGAGGTCGCATGGCAGCGCAGCCACGCGCAGGCCCCCAAGCTCACGCGCAAGGCAACCTGTGCACGCGGTAAGAGAGAGCCTGCCCTGAGTCGCACAGGCCGCCCGACATGCCGGGGCACGGCCGCGCGGCGAGCGGCGCCGTGGCGCACCCTCCCACGGGTCAAACGGCAGCACGGTGTCACGCAGGCCACCGGTCGCATGCGCGACGGGCACCGTGCCGTACGCCATCGCGTACAGCTGGTTCAGCCCGCACGGCTCGAAGCGGCTGGGCATGAGCAGCAGGTCGGCGGCCGCGGTGATCTTGTGCGACATGGGCACGTTGAAGCCGACCCACCCCCGCGCGGCCTCCGGGTAGCTGCTCTCCATCCACCGCATGCCCGCCTGCGCCGCGGCGCCGCGCCCCTGGCAGCCCGGCCCGCGCATGCGCAGCCCCTCACAGCAATGCCGGCCAGTGACGGCCCTGCGGCGCGCGCAGGCAGCGTGCCTCCTGGCCCGCCGGCGCTGCAGGCGGCGGCCGGCGCCCGACAGGCAGGCACCCCGCGGGGGCAGGAGCACGGCGGGCCCGCGGGCGGCCGCGCGCCTCCAGGCCCGGGTCGCCGGTGCCGAGGCAGACCAGCTGCACGCCCTGCTGCATGAGCCAGGGCACTACCGCCAGCACCAGGTCCGCGCCCTTCTGGAAGTCCAGCCGGCCGATGAAGCCGATGAGCGGCGCCTGCGCCGCCGCCGCCGGGCCATCAGGCGCGCCCGAGCACCAGGCTGCCAGAGCGCGCGCAGCGCCCCGGGGGCCATCCGGGGAGCGCGGCCTTGCAGGCGCCGCGGCGCTCGCTCGCTGCGGCCGCCATGTCCCCGCCCCGCCCGCTCGCGCATGTCCCATCCTCAATCCTCAGAGTGCGCGGCCGCGCATGAGACCATGGCACGGGGTCCGGGCCATGGCCGCCGTCGCAGCTCAGCTGGCGGGGCAACTGCAGGCCGCCCGCAGACGACGCGCAGCAAGGCCGGGGGGGGCGCGGCGCGGCGCGCCTCGGGGCGCAGCGGCAGCCCGAGCTCCGCCTGCAGCGCGGCCTTGCACTCGGCCTTGCCGCGGCTGAAGTTGCTGCGGCCGTAGCGGCGCGGCAGGTGCGGGTCGCTCTCGGGGCTCCACTCGGTGCCGTCGATGCCGTTCAGCACGCCGTTGAGCGCGTACGCGCGCCCGCCCAGCAACCCCTCCATGCCCCAGCCGCCCTCGGGCGTCTGGATCTCCCACGCGTACCCCGGGCTGACCGTCACCACACGGTCCGCCGTGCTGATGCCCGCCTGCGCGCCCGCCGCCCGCGCGTAAGCGCGGCGCAGGCTGCGCGGCGGGATGCCGCGCGCGCGGGCGGGCCGCCTGCTGCCTTTCACCTGTGTTTGTAGCTCGATGACACCTGATCCCCAGGCCCCTGACGAGCACTGGCAGGGCGCCCTGTCAGGGCTGCGACCGCCGCATGCAGCTCTGGACGCGTTTCAATACCCGCTGGCGCCCGCAGTTGGTGGCCACCTGACTGGGTGCACGCCGCAGCGCCACCGGTGTGCGATACCTGCATCACACAGCGCCCCCGGCTGCGCGACTCGGGGCAGCCCTGGGGGCGGCGCGGCGCGCGCCTTGAGCGTGTTGACCGCGCGGCCCTCCTCCTCGTAGCTGCCCTGGCGCATGTGCGGCGGGTACTGCCACTCCAGCGCGCCGTACCAGCCGCCCGGCAGGCCCAGCGCCGCGTACGAGCCCGGCGGGAACACGCCCTGGTGGCGCAGGTTGTGGATGGCCAGAATTGATCGCGCGTCCGCGTACACGCCGGCCGGGCGGTACTTGGCGGCCAGGTAGACGGGCACGAGCGAGGCGTGCCAGTCGTTGGCGATGAACACGCAGTCCTGCCCGTACGGCCGCCCGGCCAGGCCCAGGTGCAGCGGCGCCTCCAGGCCGGCCAGGCACAGCAGCGCGTAGCGGAACTGGTTGTCGCCGTACACGCCAAACGCGTCCGCGTACAGGCCGCCCACGCGCTGGTACGACGCGTGGTCGACAAACACCTGCGCGGCGCGCGGCGCGCCCCGTCCTCCCATGTGCTCTGGCAGTGCAGGCGCGAGGGACGCCTTTGTCTTTTTAGGACGACGCCGTCTCCTGACACAGTCAAGCCGAGGTGTCGCTTAGTTTGGCCGCTCTTTCAAGAAGTCGATGTTCTGAGGAAAGGAAGAGTTGCCAATGCAGCGGCCGCTCCTGGGTGCCGTGCCAGTGCATGGACAGGAACGCCGACCGCGCAGTCCGCGCAGTCATGCACTGGGCGGCGGCGGGGCCGCGGGCGGGCCGGCGCACGAAGTCGACGCCCTTGATGTGCGCGTGGAAGAAGCCCACCTCCGCGCCCAGCACCTCAATGCGCTTCTGCGGGCGACGCCCTCAGCGGTCAGCACTTATGCGGCGACGGCACGGCGCCTCCAAAGATTGTGAGCCCGCCCTGCGAGTCTGCTCGGCCAGGCGCGCGGGGCGCGAACGTGGCAACACAGCTGGCAAGCTCGAACGGCCCAGCCGGCGCCGAGGCCGCGCGCACCCCCGTGTCGGTGGCCTCCGGGTAGGCCGCGTAGCGCGGCGCCACGACCATGACCCGATGCCCGCGCGACGCCAGCGCGGGCGGCAGCGAGCCGCACACGTCGCCCAGGCCGCCTGTCTTGCTCCAGGGCGCCACCTGCAGGGCGGGCCTGTGTGCATGCTGTTCGCATCCACGCTCGCCATCCGTTTGTGGTAAAGCAATCTGCTTATGGAGCCCTCATGTTAGCCCCAGGTGACTTGGGTGTCCATGCAGGCGCCAGCTTGGGAGGGGCGGCTGCAACCAGGTGTGCCTGCTGTGGTTGCGGACTCTGGCAGCAGCAGCTCTGCTGCAGCAGACCTGGGCACCACGGAGGACATACAGAGTCAGAAGCACCGGCCCGCCTCCCGCTCGTCCTGCGGGGAGGCAAGGCGCTGCGTCTGCGCCGGCTGCGCGCACGCCGCCGCACGGCCCACGCGCCGGCTCCTGCGAGGCGCGTGCCAGGCAGGCGCGCGCCTCGGACGTGACAAAGACGATGTTGTAGGCCGTCGTGGCCGTGCCGGGCGTCGGCGGCGTGTCCACCGCATGGTCCGGCGCGGTGGCCGCGGCCTCCGCCGACGACGCGCGCCGCGCGACCAGCGCCGCCTCAGCCGCCGCGGCCGCGGCCGCCGGCGCGTCCCAGTCCGGCCGCGGCCGGCTCAGGCCGCGCCGCTGCGCGGGCCGCGCGGTGCCCTGCGCGCGCCGCGCCGTTAGACGGGCGGCCGCCGGCGGACGGCGTTGGCCTGCGCACAGCAGGCTCCGCTCCAGCCTCGACTGGCGCCCTTTGCCGGTCGTGGGCGGAGACCCGGGCCAGCGGAGACTGCTACAGGCTGCGCTCGGCGCAGGCGCTGCACCTTTGCAGCGAGAGCCTTCTTGAGCCTGCTTGAGCTGGGCTGGGCGCCTGCAGTCGGCCACTGATCTTACGCCGGCTCCGAGCCTTCCCCGGTCTGGCCGAGATCGCCTCACGTTGGGCAAACGCGCAGGCCGCGAGGCTGCCCTGCTGTATGGCTATATGAGTGCACAGGGGCTGGTCGGCGCCAGACAACGACCAACACGGGCACCCTGCCGCCACGCATGCCCGTCACAGCAAGACGCGTCCCCGCGCTGCCCACAGGCCTCTCTCAAGCAAGCAGGCTGGCGCCCGGGGGGCCCTGGCTAGACTGGCAGGCAGACAACGCACCCGCAGCGGCGCACATTGGCCCCGGAGTGCCGCGCTCGGCGTGCGTTGCGTGAGGGCCCCTTCAAATGCCAGCGAGGGCCCAAGCATCGGTGAGCCTGGTGCGCCACTTCGCCCTGATGGTCCCCTCCCTTTCAGCTCTGAGCTACCACTACGTTCCTTGCGCACTCCTTTTGCGTTGCCGATGGCCGATAGCCAGCAAGGGTCGAGGGAGGGTTATGAGGTCCCTATACAAGTGACAAATTGAAGGCCGGCTCTGCCTGCAAGGCGACACAGCCTTTGGAGGCTTCCTCGTCCCTTCTCTAAATAATCCAAGGGCGATAGCTCGTATAGGAAGAAACGGCGTACAAAGCTTATTGAGTGTGCTTATTTAATCGCAAGAGGACCAAACTACCGGACTGCGAGGGAGGCTAGTTGGCAGTATGTTGAGTGCAGTTGAGTGCCTGCATCCGTGCAACAGCCAGCTGGGGCTATTATGGGCGCAGCCCTGCATAGGGCAGCGTCCTGTGGCATGCTACTCATTGCAAGGCAAGTCAACCTTGGCTATGCACACAAGATCGCAGTATGTCACTGCTCAAGTGTTCTGGTGCTTCTTGAAATCAAGCACGGTGCAACACACAGAGAGTCAGTGTGCAAAGGGCGCACAGGCATCTCAACCGCGCAGGAGCTCGAAGACAAATACACATCCAGTAAATAGTGCCCTGGCTGAATTCGCTTAGCGCTCTTCTGTCCACTGGTCTGCAGAAACCGTTTCACGAAGTTAGGGTCATGGCTTCAGTGCCAAGAGCCAGCCACCAGATAAGGAGCCACGACAGGCCTATACTTCCGACTTGCCGGTATATACAAACAAGGTCCATCCAGACCACGACTATTCCCCACGCAGGCCGAGAGCACCGTCACGGTTTTGGCTGGCTCTCCAGGCCGGCTCTGGCAGCATGGGCGTGCCAGGCACACGCCCCTTGGCTGATGCATGCTACTCTGCACACAGCCCGCTGCCCAGCAAGGCTGCAGCGGGAGGTCTGCTGCGGCCCGGGGTCTCGCGGCATCGGCCCTTCAGCAACGGCTCTGCTGGGTGGCGTGGCCGAGGGACCAGGCGGTTGGCAGCCCTGGTGAGCATGCGCGTTTAACGAGGAGGCTGTGCGCCTGCTGGGGGGTGTCTGAGCAGTGGGGAGTGTGTTTGTAGGACGTGCGTACTTTGTTTGTGGCTCGCGCAGATGCTGCGTTATGCTCCTCTGCACGGCTACAGACAGCTTTTGTTGGTTGTCTGCATCCGCAACATACTTGTGCTCTTGGGCCTTGATTGGCTGTGAGTTCAGATTTGAATGCACTTGCGCGCGCACCGACGCAGTGCTTGTGATAGTATACATGACTAGCAGCGTGCCTGTGCTGCACTGTAAGCAGCGCGGTGCAGTTTCCTTAGCTACTGCAGCGGTTTGCTTTGTGGCAACGACAGCCGTCAGTAGTGAATATGACTTGCGGGCGTGCGCTCGGCCCACCCACCTCTTCTGTGCTGTGCAGGTGTGCCGAGCGGTTTCAGATGTGCACCTGCCAGCGGCGGCGGAGACAGCGGTGCGTGATGCGCTCGAGGCGCTTGACGCTGTGGCGCCTGGCGTGCCCGGCGTGTCTGGCGTGAAGGACGTCGTGGATGAGCTCGCTGCTCGGCGTCTGGAGCGTCAGAAAAGCCGTGCTAGGCGCGTCTGCGCTGGCCTGCTGCAGCAGATTGTGCGTAGGGATGTTTCGCATCCGGTGGTTTGCGCAGACTTTAGGCAGCACGACACCAAGTAGGGCAGTGTGGCTACGTGCTGCGCCGGCTCTCCCTGCGTGCCCGTTCATACTACCGCTAAAGCAGTGCATGGAGTTGCAGGCAGTCCCGGCAGGCGCTGAGTCTGAAGGGAAGCAGCTTGTGGCGGTGGCGCTGAGGAACGTGCGCATGGGGAACAGGGAACAGATGACGTACAAAGTGTCCGCCATCGCCGCGTCTATAGGCGTGACGGCGCTGGCGATTGCGGCGGTACACTACAGGTTCAGCTGGCACGTGCGGGACGGCGCGGACTTCCCGACGCTGGAGGCCGTGGCCACGCTGCTGCTCACAGTCGGCGGCGTGGTGAGCTGCCCCAGCTGCCGACGACGTTGCTTTGATTGCTTCTGTGTGTGCGTGATCTAGGTCGCTCGCACCAGTCTGCCGTATGGGCAGGAGTGGTGTGAGCACAGAGGTCGTAGACGGGTGTTTTTTTGGGGGGAAGGTGTGGCGCTGCAAAAAGCTGCACCATGCGCGTGCGGAGGCTCTGCGCGCGTGCCTGGCGCCGAGCGCTTACTGCGCGCGCAGGTGGGCATGGAGATGTGGGCTCGCTGGGCGCACAAGGTGCTGTGGCATGACTACCTACCCGGCTGGGCGCTGCACAAGTCGCACCACGTGCCGCGCGTGGGCCCGTTTGAGGCCAACGACGTGTACGCGGTCGTGAACGCCATCCCGGCCATGGCGCTGTGCCTGTACGGCTTTGTGACGCCGACGCTGCTGGGCGGCGTGGCGTTCGGCGCGGGGCTGGGCATCACGCTGTTTGGCATCATGTACATGTTCATCCATGACGGCCTGGTGCACCGGCGCTTCCCGGTGCGGTTACAGGGCCAGGCTGGAAGCAAAGCACTTATTTGAATACATGCTTTGTTGTGCCGTTGATAATCCCCGTCGCTGCTCTTGCATACACATGCGTTTATGGAAAGCCCTCAAGCCTTTGTGTGCCGCGTTTGGTTATGCTGGCGTACCTTGCTGCGTGGTTGCATGCAACCATGGGCTTGCACAGTCGCAAGCTCGCCTGTCAGGGCGTTGCTTCGCACCATGGCAGGTCTCTGTTGGAGCTGGCCTCATTTCAATGCTGCATGCTGCATGGGCGTGCAGGTGGGCCCGATCGCGCACGTGCCGTACCTGCGGCGCGTGGCGGTCGCGCATCAGCTGCACCACAGCGAGAAGTACGGCGGCGTGCCCTGGGGCATGTTCCTGGGGCCGCAGGAGCTGGAGGCAGTCGGCGCGCGCGAGGAGCTGGACCGCATGGTCGCCGCGCAGGCGCTGCAGCAGAACGCGCAGCGCAAGTGCTAGGCCGCTCGCGGCTGAGCCACGGGCGTGGCGTGTGGCTGGCCATTGCGGCGGCTCGCCTTGGTGGCGGTGCACGAGCGTTTGCGAAGCCCGAGCGGATCTGCCAGCGTGAGGCTTTGCATGTAGGAACGTGCGCGTGGCCCGTCTTCGCGGGGTAGCACCAGGCTGCATGCAAGCTTGGACCGGCGGTGCGGCACGCTGGCTGCTGACGCCGCAGAGCGCTCTTTTTACTACCTCGCGCCTTCGTGCTGGCATGGGTGCGGGGCTGTTTGTCTGTGTGCGGGAGTTTGAATTTTGGCAAGGGCGCCCTTGGTGCGCAGGACGCACTGCTTGGACGAAGTTTAGCGAGCGCTGCCGCTTTGCTCACAATTGGTGTGCACTGCAATAGATGTGTTGCAGCTGCAGTGAGGGATAGCAGCTGTGAGTGGTAGCCAAATGGTGAATGATTGTCTTGTCGATCCTCGTGTCAGCTTACCACTGATGACGAGGAGCGGGGCTGCTGTGCACGGCCACTGCACCGTGCGCTCGCCATCCATTTTTTCTGGGCCAGTGCAGGCTTGCGCGTGTGCGCCTGCCGACCCAAGACACGTCTCTTTTCGGGCGTTAATGGGGAAACGTGTGGTATGTGCGTGGCCTTCAGGAGGGAAGGGGTCAGGGGCTAGCAGATGGGAGGATGTGTGAGGCGCCTGGAGTAAGTGTTGCGTGTGTCTGCACTGGGATGAGCAGGGGAGCTTCGTAAAGTATTTGGGGCGTGCGGGAGGAGAGGGCAGCGTGTGCAAAGGGGTGCTGCCTCGCGCTCTGCGCTGTAGAATGCCGCACAACTAGGAGCGCTGCGGTGCTGCGGCGTGCGCTGTATGTTCATCCGTTGGAGCTGTGGTTTGCTTGCTTCGCTGGTCGCTGGTTCTAGTGTGGTGCGTGCTGCTTTCCACGCGCTGGGGTAGGATAGGTTTTGTCTCCAGGGATCACTGCTGTTTGCCATCACTGCGTGGGTCAAGAGTCCATACCAGGTCTGCCATGTTGTCTGGTCCGGATTGGACAAGTGCTGCGGAGCTGCATCGTGTGCATATGAATCCAATGCCGCCAGTAATGAATGATGCCTTTGACCTGGCACCTGGCTGTATTCCCTCCTCTCTTTACCAAGCTGGTTTGCATAGCTGTGCCAGTTCAACACCCTCTCAAGCCAGAGCTCGCTTTCAAGAGTGCCTTGGTCACACAAGCACCTGGCCTGCTGGAACAGTTCCGAACGCATTCGGGCAGGCGCAGACAGTGGCAGATCATCCAGCCCTTCAAAGGGTGGCTGTGGGTAAAGCATTGGGTGACCGCCAGGCGGTGAACCTTTTAAGAGACGCACCCAGTCTCTTGGTCTCCGCACCATGATACGCCACTGGGACTAGCGTCATTGGCAGGGCGCCCGAAGGCATGGCGCCAGCGGTTGAGCAGCCCACGCACCATGCCCTGCGGCCGCGGTGCTATCAGCTGGAGCTGTATGAGCAGGCCAAGCAGCAGAACGTGTGTGCGACTGCTGAGTGCTGCAGGACATATTCCAACAGTTTTTGAGAGCATTGCTGAGCACTGCGTCGTCAAATACTCACTTATACACCTTTGCTCGCAGGTGATTGCCTACCTCGACACAGGTGTGCTGGCATTGCGCTTACTTGCAGCTGGAATTACTGCAGAACACTGCAACAAGACAAAGATGACAGCACTGATGCAAAACGTGTCCATGCCTTTGGCCAGGTCACTGTGACAAGCAACGCCAATGTGGGCCAAGCGCGCAGGAGCTGGTAAAACGTTCATATCAGTCCTGTTGGTCAAGGCCAAGCACGCGGACATTGGCGCGGGCGAGGCGCGCAGGCTCACGGTGTTCCTGGCGCCCAAGGTCCGGGGGTTTGTGCCCGGGGCTTGAGCTCAGAGCCGACGTGCTGCTTTTCAGCATCCGTTCCAAAGCGCGTCGCCGACCGCAGTCTATGCAGAGTCCCCCAAGATACTAGGTAGTGTGGCAGGGTGAGAGGGGCTGTCGGCAGCACCGTGTCCTTGTCGATAGAAGCAATTAAATCACACTGCATGAGTGCATGCTTCAGGCACTTAAAACCCTCTATGCATTACTGAGGCACACCGTGCGCTCGTGTATTGTATCCAGGCTGCATGTGAGGCAGGAGTGTTGGGCAGCGCACCTGCACTCCGCTGTGCTGATAGTCCGGGGTCATAAGAAGACCAGGCAGCCCTCTCAAGCCTAGCCTCTGCTCTGGGCAGGCACATGCAAGCCTTGTGCTGTTGCAGGTGCAGTGCATGTGGAAGGTAGCATGTAGATCAGTCCCCATGGTGGATGCAGCTGGACCAGGCACTGCAGCGGGCGCAGATGCTGCGCGGGGTCCCACTTACATACAATGAAAATTCACCACCACCTCTGCAAGGGCAGGTTAACGGCAGCTGTCCTCTTGGGTGGCTGCAGCAGGACGTGGAGCTACAGCGGGCAGAGGTGCCACGCGAGTCAGATTTCATATTCACAGAGGATTGCTCCAAATTCTGCGCTCGTGGCGGCCGCAGGTGGACCTGGTGCTGCAGCAGGCGGAGGTGCTGCGCCTGCACACGCCGCTGCGCGTGGCCGGCTTCGTCGGCAGCATGGGCCTGGACTTCTGGGACCGCGACACCTGGCGCGCCGCCATCGCGGACCAGGACGTGCTGGTCATGACCGCGCAGATCCTGCTCAACGTGCTGCGCCACGCCATCCTGACGGCGCGCCCCAGGGCTCAGAAGTCCCGGAACCATACCTTGTAGCAGGTAGGCGCTTTTGGCAAGGGAATGTGATGCCCAGCGAAGGCACTCATGCAGGAGAGCATGCATCAGGTAGTGCTGTGAGGCGCTGTGCAGCGTGTCTCTCTCGTTCAAACCTCAATGTCAATCATTCACTATGGTCGACACATGTGTGCATGGGGGTGGCAGATTGGGGAGCTGCATCTGCTCATCTTTGATGAGGTGCGGCCGCCGCTGCTGCACATGCGCACTGATGCGTCGTGCACATGCCCCGCTTCAGTTGTGCTGGTGCCCAGAGTGATCGGGAGCAGATGCAGTGCATACGCGCGCGTCACAATCTGGCCAATGCACAGGATATCACAACTTGTCGCAGCCTTGCACTGCTACCAGTCACATACAGCGCTGTGTACCTCATGCCGCGCGCTTGCAGCTGTTCACAGCAGTGCATTTGCAGAGCGCACTGTTACAGTGCAAACTGCTCCAGGGCCTGCAGTGTGTAACCATGCGATGCCCTGCGCACCAGGCGCACCATGCCAAGAAGAAGCACCCATACAACTGCATCATGAAGGTGCTGCCCGCTCTGCAAAGAGTTTGGAGCATTGCATTGGCGCATACACATGCAACATGTGCTTTGTCGAGCTGCTAGAACGCAAGGCATGCACTGAAGCCCCGCTGGTGAGTGCAGGAGTTTTACTTTGACCGGCAAATATCGGTGCGCCAGCTGCTCTGGGCCACCTGGCTTGTCCGCGACTATGCTCTGTTGTGCAGCACAGTCCGGCCGCTAGTGCTGAAAGCTAATCATGAGCAGCTCAGTCACGCAGCACATGCAGCAAACTTTCGTGTGTAGTGTGAGCATGCCATGTGGCTGATGGGACCAAGTATTCCTTCTGCGTGCCTTGTTAGTAGCGGGCACGCACGGGCTTCCGCTTGTGGACCACCTAGTGGACCCTGCCTGCTTCCCTGTGTGAGGCAATGTCAGAGTGTTCAGCCCAAAATCAACTGCTGCGCAGCGTGTGCTGTGCTGCTGCTGTGTCCCCTGTTCGACAAT
>JAABUY010002632.1_pt1 | contig 21042 bp, 22 predicted proteins | sample 5560271 | NCBI WGS metagenome assembly JAABUY01 (sample SAMN10711886, study PRJNA513374) | rock metagenome | isolation source: Antarctica rocks | place: Antarctica: Victoria Land, University Valley | reverse complement strand
AGACAGGCAAGGGAGAAGTCGGCCTGGACCACTACCAAGTCCGCCGCTACGACGGCTGGTACCGACATATGACCCTCGCGATGTTCGCGCACGCCTTCCTCACCGTCACCCGCGCCGCCAGCGCGGGCAAGGGGGGGCAGCGGAACCCGACGAGGACCTCATCCCTCTCACCGTCCCGGAGGACCGCCGGCTCCTCAGCAAGCTGATCTGGAACCGCCCCGGCAAACCGACCGCAGTACTGGACTAGTCAACCTGGCGACGACCCCACCAAGCCCGCGCAAAACGATCCCACTACGCCGCCCACCACTTGCCACCATGAGTGCGGCTGTAGTGCTGGGCCCGCCGGCAGTCCTCGTGTCCCGAAAGGACGGGTCACTGGGAGGAGTGCCGGATGCCGAAAGACCAGCGGGACACCGTTTGACCGAAAATGCTCGCTGACGAACGACCGCGACTTGGTCGTGGAGCGGGCTCAGAGTTCGACGTGGCCGTGGACGCAGGTGACGGCGGCGCCGCCGGTCCAGATCGTTCCGCCGTCGTCTCGCGTTACCTGGACCCGGCCCAGCCGGCCCAGGACGGTGCCCTGCCGGGCGGTGTAGGGGGTGGTGGCCCGACCGGTGCTGGTGAGCCAGCCGGCCAACGAGGCGTTGAGGCTGCCCGTGACCGGGTCCTCAACGGTTCTGCCATCGATCGGGAAGAAGGCCCGGACCTCCAGCGCGTCGAGCGAACCTGCCGGGTGCATGCCCACCACTCCGATGTCGAGGTCGACGACACCCGGCTGCAGGGCAAGCACCGCCTCGGCGCTGTGGAGCAACACGCCCAGCCACCCCGGCCCGTTGTCCACCCACTGGGTGTCCATGATCGCGGTCTGGTCGATGCGCAGCACGTCGGCGACGTGCGCGACCAACTCCACATCGACGGGACCTGACCTCAGCAGCGGCGGGGCGGCGAACGCCAGGCCCGTGTCCGTGCGGCGTACCTGAACCAGGCCGGCGCCGCACTCCTGCACGACAGTGCCCGGGTCGCCTGGGACGCCACCGGACTGCAGCCAGGCGTGGCAGCTGCCCAGCGTCGGGTGCCCGGCGAAAGGCAGCTCCCTCGCCGGCGTGAAGATCCGCAGCCGGTAGTCCGCCGATGGGTCCTGCGCAGGCAACAGAAAGGTCGTCTCCGACAAGTTGGTCCAGCGCGCGAAGCGCTGCATCGTCTCCACGTCGAGCTCCTCAGCGTCCAGCACCACGGCCACCGGGTTGCCGGCGTACGGGGTCGTTGTGAAGACGTCGACCTGGCTGAACCGGCGACTGGTCATCTGCCGATGATCGCAGGCCTCTCCCGGTCGCGTCCCGCGTGCGGCGGGTAGCACGGCTGACAATCTCGAGACCGCCGCCGGGAAACCCGGCGGGCAACCCGCATGATGCGCGCCACCGCGGGGCATTGGGACAGCGAGACGGCGCAATTACGTGCTGCCCAGCAACCAGCGCAGCCGCCCCGAAAGCGCGCGCAGCGCTACCGGCCGCTGTGACCCACGCCAAGCTCAACTACGGCGAGCCGCGGCCGGCTCATGGCCCACCACCTGGCAGAACTCCCCGCGGTCTGGGACGGGCCGCGGCACCGGGACCGTGCACCGATTCTCCGTTCTTGCTCTCGCCACTCTCCTCAGCTCAAGCGGGGTTGCTGAAGCCGTGAATGCGAAGGAGGCGGTTGATCGCGTTCTCGGTGTGGCCTTGGTTGCTCTCGGGGTTATCCTCGGAGTAGCAATCGTTCGCCACGGCGGCCCGGCGAGGCCGCAGAACGACCGAGGAAGGTGACACGGCGGGGGCAGGGACTCGGGCTGATGTGCATTGGGCCCCTACTTCTGGCCACACAGGCGCTGGTCCACCTAGGCCGGCCCTGGCGGGTCTCATCGATCCCCAACACTCCCGCGGTAGTCGGCTGCCTCAGCAGCGCCTCGGCGTGCACGTTGAACGCCGCGTGGGCGATCGGCCAGCTCATCAGCCCCACATCCGCGACACTAAGGATCCGCGACAGAACAAGCTAGGTCATGCTTATCCGGTTCCCTCCGCTTGATCCGTGACCGAGAGCCTCGCCTTGCATGGGGCTGAGAACTCGGCTCCGCCCTCCGTCCAGGCCCATCCGGTCGCACATCGCCGGACTCAGACGGCGTTTCCGTGGCCAGTCGAGCGCAACCGCTTCGCTCCTCTACGCCGCCTAGGGCTTGCCGAAACATCGCCCGTCCCCTTCGGTGCCGACGTCCACGAATCGGCTAGCCCGTCGGCCGGAGCGGAGCAAACCGGATAAGCATGAGCTAGGTTTTTGTGTTTGCGGGCCGTACTGTTGTGCTATGGCCGAGACCGGGCAGGTGGCGCAGTCGCTGGCACGCCGGTACGCGGTGCTGCGTCCGCATCTGGATGAGCGGCAGCGTCGTCTGCTGCTGGGGAGCGAGGCCGCCGAGCTCGGTCGCGGTGGGGTGAAGGCGGTGGCGGACGCGACCGGTGTCCATCCCGATACGGTGGCCCGTGGGGTGCGCGAGGTGGAGGGTCCGGCCCAGCCGCGGCGCCGGGTGCGCGCCCCCGGTGGCGGTCGCAAGAAGCTGTCCGAGACCGACCCTGAGCTCGCGGCCCAGCTCAAGGCGCTGGTGGATCCCGAGACGCGGGGCGATCCGATGTCGTTGCTGGTGTGGACGACCAAGTCGACCAAGAACCTGGCCGATGCGCTGACCGAGCTGGGCCATGCAGTGTCGGACCGCACGGTGGCAAGGATGCTGCGTGCGCAGGGCTTCAGCTTGCAGGCCAACACCAAGGTCACCGAAGGTCGACAGCACGAGGACCGCGACGCCCAGTTCCGATACCTGGCAGGCCAATCGCCTGGTTCGCCACGGACGGTCAGCCAGTGGTCTCCGTCGATGCCAAGAAGAAGGAGTTGGTCGGGGCGTTCAAGAACGGCGGCCGGGAGTACCAGCCGACCGGGCAGCCCGAGCAGGTCAACGTGCACGACTTCCCGGACAAGGAGCTCGGCAAGGCGATCCCGTACGGCATCTACGACGTGTCGGCCAACACCGGCTGGGTGAGCGTGGGGACCGACCACGACAGCTCCGCCTTCGCCGTCACGACGTTGCGCAGCTGGTGGGGCGCCGAAGGACGAGCGCGCTACCCCGACGCGGACCGGCTGCTGATCTGCGCCGACGGCGGTGGCTCCAACGGGTCCCGGGTCCGGGCCTGGAAGATCGAGCTCGCCGCATTCGCCGCGGACACGGGCTTGCAGGTGACGGTCTGCCATCTACCGCCCGGCACGTCGAAGTGGAACAAGATCGAACACCGACTCTTCAGCCAGATCACGATGAACTGGCGCGGCCGGCCGCTCAAGACCCACCAGGTCATCGTGGACTTGATCAGCAACACCACCACCGCCACCGGGATCACCGTGCGCTGCAGCCTCGACACCGCCCAATACCCGCTCGGCATCACCTACACCGAAGCAGATGTCGCCGCGCTTCCCCTGCGACGCCACGACTTCCACGGCGAGTGGAACTACGACCTGCTCCCCGAACGACACGCCGAGACCGACTGAAGTTATTTCGTCGCGGGCTCTAACCGCCTGACCGTCGCCAACCGCCGCGCCGACCTGCCGCCGCAACCAGTGAGTGATCCGCAGCTCAGCTGGCAGCTCCGCGATCTGCTCGGTGAAGGCCTTCCTGGGACACCGCCGTTCCCGGCACGCGTACTGCACCTTGTGCCAGCGGACCGCGAGGCGTTCCTCGCCGTAGGGCACGTCCCGTGGCGAGGGCGTGCGGCGCTGCCGGACCGAACTCGACACCACGCCACACACCGGGCAAGAACGCCGCCGTCGGTCGGTGGTCCCACATGCACCAGGCGGGCTGGCGTGCCCAGCAGGCCTCCCCGCAGCGGATGGTGCGCGAGATGCTCAACGTGTCGGACCCACACCCCGGGCAGGCCGAACAAGATGGTCCTACCGTCGGGCGTCACTTGTGGCTCCTTGTGTTCTCGGCTCGAATCCACCGAAAGCATCAAGGGGCCACGGGTGGCAACCCGGGACCCGAGAGCTCACAAGATCGTGTCGTTCCCCTCCACGTTCGAAGAGCCGGCAACCGGCGCGGCTGGGAGCTGATGCTGGACCGGAATGAGCAACCCTGCCGGCGTTACGGCGCTCTCGCGAGCGTCCTGATCATCGACCTGGACGGCCTCAAGGCCGTCAACGACACCGCCAGGCACCGCCGCCGACGTGCTGCGCACCGCTGTCCGCAGCGGCGACATCGTCGCCCGGCTCGGTGGGGACGAGTTCGCCGTCCTGAGTGTTGAGACCGACCTGCCCGCGGCGCACACCGAACGCACCCGGCTACGCGACCTGCTGGCCGCCGCAGGCGTCCCGGCTTCGGCCGGCGCAGCCACCCGCGACCCGCAAGGCGGCCTAGCCGCGGCAGTACGCCACGCCACGGGACTTGCCAGGCGCGTTGATCGGCACTGCTTTGATCGTCGCGTCCGCGAGCGCGAAGACCGCACCGAGGTAGCGAGCCTCGCACAGCGTCGGTGCTTGACCAGCCGAGGAACTGTGTTTTTGCGGTTGACCGGGCGTCGGACGTCGTGAGCAGCGCGCCTCCTTGTCACCCGAGATCAACTGCTGTTGAAAGGTCGTGCTGCAGGTCGGTCGGTTTCCGGCCGTCGCCGGACAGGGCGGGTCTCGGGCGGGCACACCCCGGACGGATGCGTCCGGGGCGTTTCTACGGTTCCCGTATGACAAGCACTGGCAGCCCGCGCGACCGTCAAGGAGACACCCGTCCCGAGTCCTGGGCCACGCGGGTAGCCCTGCGGGCTTTCGGGCGTGCGCTGTTCTACGGTGCGGCGGTCGCGGCACCGGTGCTCACGGTCGACCTCATGCTTGCGTTGCGCCCCATTGCCCTGTCCGAGAAGGGCCTGCTTTCGGCCTTCCTCACGTTCGAGTTCTTCACGACCAGCCTCATCACCCTCGTGTGGGCAGTGCTGGGCGTCACGACCGCGCTCCTCGGGAAGGAGTCAGGAACCGGTGCCGTGGAGCGGCAACCCCGAGGCGACCGCGAGCATGACACCCGCAAGGACGCCCTGGATCACGACGACGGCGCGTCTGGGCCGCACTAGATTTGTTAGAGTCCGGAAAGCCCTCCCCGAGTTGCTGCGACCTCCAAGTTCGGCGTTGAGGGCGAGCGTGTAGCAGGCGGACATGAGCGTGATGTACGAGGCGTGGGCCGTTACGAGTGCCAGGCCCAAGAACTGGTAGACGACCGCTCTCTCCGACACAGGCGAGAGCATTTGGTACCCGCGCCCGGCCCGAACGAATGCGTCTGCTGCCCGGTAGTCCGTCGCCGAGAAGACGGGATGGAAGACGAGCAGGACTGCGGCCAGTCCGGCCAGCAGCAGGACGACTTGACCCAGTAGGAACCTGGGGGCCAAAGGGCGACCCACCCCGCGGGCCCCTACGTTTTGGGCGATGAGCACACCACTTGCTAGGCCGAGCAGCACCGTCAGCGCGACTTCGACTGCTACCTGGTGGCGAATCGCAAGGTAGGCGAGTACGACGGCCGCGACGCCTGCCACGACCAACTGCCACATGCCGTTGCCGTCGCCGACGGTGCGCGCCGGCCCTTGACGCACCGTCACCTGATGGACGAGGACGTTCAGCACGTGCACCTGTCCAAGCTGCGGCGCGGGCTGCCGCGCGTCCTTCCTGGCCGAGAGCCTCGCCACCAAGTAACCGATCGGTACGCTCACGACCGCGCCTGCGGTCAGGTTGGGCAGGTCAAGCGGCACGTTCACTCGCAGTCAAGGGCCGGGGTTGATCGGGCACCGTGGACGCTAGACCGGCGGGGCCGCGCCGCCGACTTATCGTGCACTGATCCCGCTGACGGGATGGACGGCCGTGACGGCGGTATCCTCTCGCGGCTATGCCAGCTCTTTGAACCTGCGAACCTGAAGAGCTGTAGCCCTCAGCAGTTGGTGGCCCGGCGCTGCGCGCGAGTGCAGCGAACGGTAGTCGGCGGCGTCGGTTGTCGAGGTAGCGAGGGCCGTAGGCGATGCGGGGCTGGGTCGCACAGACGATCGCGAAGGTATGGAAGAAGTGGACCCGCAGCCGTGGTGGGTTGCAGACACTGACGTTCCCCGCCGTCGGTCTCGAGGCAGACGTCCGTGACATCCCCGGGCTGTACCTGAACGGACCCGAGAAGCGGTCGTGGCGTGCGCTGATAAAAAGGCCCATCTGTAAGCCGCGGACAGAACCGATCCGAGCCTGCCGCTGCATCGGCGACTCCCGGGCAAGCAGACCCACGACGACAAGCTCAACGGCCCCTGACTGACTGCCTGGGCTTCGAGAGTCGGCAATCGTGGGGTCGAGACGGGGTACGTTGCGAGGTGTCGATCTACCCGCAGACGCCATCGAGCGACGTGCTCATTCTGGGTGCCGGCTTCAGCAGGGCCCTAAGCCACTGTATGCCGTTGACCGACGACCTGGGCGGCCAGGTCATGCCAAGAGTCGCCGCTACCTCAGGCTTCGGGGGGCTGCCGTCGACCTTTACGGGCGGCAACTTCGAGGTCTGGTTGTCCCGTATCGCGGAAGACCAGCCGGACCTCTCCGTCTCGGAGAACCTCCGCAACCGCTACCTGTTCGAGCTCTGCAGCGAGGCCCTCGGAGAGGTGCTGTCGGAGCGCGTGGCCCTTGCGCATGCCGCAGTTGTCAGCACCGGCTGGTTCCGGGACTTCCTGCACGCCCTCCATGCCCGCCAGGCCACGCTCATCACGTTCAACCAGGACGTCCTTATCGAACTCGCGGTCGACGCCGCAGAGATCGGCTCCTGGGAAGGCGATCTCCACCACTCGGTTGGAGCGCAGCCGATGATCGGCCAAGGGGACGTTCTCAGCGGGCTCCCGCCGCTGCCTCCGGGTCGTTGGGGTTTCGACACCCCGCGCCCGAGCCTGAAAATGCTGAAGCTCCACGGTTCGACCAACTGGTACTGGCAGCCAGGCGACACCTCGGGAGCGACCACCGCCGCCTGGCAACTCCCAGGCAACGGTGAGCAGAAGACCCGGGAGCAGGAGCAGAACGACCGGGAGCGTGAACTCCCGGGCCGGGTGCCGATGATCGTGCCGCCGTCAGCGGCGAAGGCGTCGTTCTACAAGTCTCCCCTGCTGACCAAGCTGTGGCAGGACGCCCGCAAGGCGCTTTCCCAGGGAACGGGGTCGGTGAGCCTGCTGGGATACTCCATGCCCGTCACCGACCTCGTCACGGTCGGGATGTTGCGCGAGACCATCGGGGATGGCGGCGAGGCGGGGACGACGGCGGTAACCGTCGTGAACCCGAACGCAGCCCCGGTGGTGGACGCGCTCGTCTCCGCTGGCGTTTCGAGGGAACGGATCAGCGTCGTGACGTCGATCGAGGCCTTCGCGGCGAGCTACATCGCGTTTGCAGCACGTGAGCTTGCGTCCGGCCTGCGTGCGGCGCTCGTGGCCGACGGCACCACGCGTCTACTCGTCGGCTCAACCCTGGCCGACGCGCAGAAGGTGGCCGCGGTCCATGCCGGCGTCGACGGAGTCGTCTACCTCGACGCCATGCAGGAGCCCGATCCGCACCGGGGCACGAACGTGTCGCCGATCGGTTCCCCGCCCCCCTGCACCGCAGACCACCTAAGAGCCGTCCTCGATGCCCACCCCGAGTTGCATACCCTCGTCGTCCTGAGCGAGGGCACCATCCCCCGGCCGGTCCTTGCGGCGGCTGAATACACGACGAACGTCGGGGTCGGTGTGGGCGATTGGCAGGTCCTCATCACCGCGTCCATTCGAACTGCCGACTGACCAGCAGCTGCCGGCCCGCTGCGAAGCAATCCCGCCGTTACTTGGGCTGTCGCGGCCCGGTCCCCCGAAGGAGGGGACGGTCATCCCGGACTGTGTCGCCCTGAGCCTGTTGATGGGCAGGGAACCTCGGCGCTGAATGATCCTGGTGCCAGAAGCCAGCCGGGCGGCTGGCCGTGCCGCCGCGCGGACAACTTCCAGGTCAGCCGGGTAGCGGTGTCGTGACTAGCCCGGTGTCCCCGGCCTTGACCTGCTCGTCGGGCAGGGCGAGCAGGGGATAGTCCTGCAGTGCCTGGGCGCGTGGTCTGCCGGTCCGGTCGTCCAGGGCGACGTACCCGTCGGCGCCGTCGACCCAGGCGAGCCCGCCGCCGACCCTCTCGGCCTTCGGGGACTGGGCTGCCGTGAGGCGCCACAGGACCTTGCCAGTGCGCATGTCCAGGCCGTACTGCCCATCCGACGTCGGTCCGGGGACCTTCTCGTACACGACGGCCACGCCGGTCGTCGTGTCGATGAGGGAGGTCGGGTTGCTGGGTTGCGGAACCTCGGGTCCGACGGGCTGGCCGGTGCGGAGGTCCCGTACCAGCAGGGACGTCGTGTCGCCGGCGAGGTCGCGGCGGGTCGTCTCGACCAGTGCGTGCCCGGCGCCGGTCGCGACCACGGTCGAGCGGCTGCCCTGCGCGCCCCGGGCCCAGTCGGCGCTGGACCACAGCGCCCTGCCGGTGGCCGTGTCCGTGCCGGTGAGGACCGTGCTGATCCCGGCGTCGCTGCTGCTGAGGACCGCCACGTCGCCGTTGAGGCCGACGGCCTGGCCGGGGCGGGTCCACCTGGCCTTGCCGGTGACCGGGTCCAGGGCGGTCGTGGTGCTCCCGGTGGTGTCGACGCCGGTGGTGCCGGTCAGGACCGCCGCGCCGTCGAGGAGGTTCGCGGGTCCGGGTGCGGTCCAGAGCGTCCTGCCCGTCGACGGTTCGAGGGCCGTCGCGACGGGGCCGGTCGACGCGGGCGTGAGGCCGCTGCCGGGGGTCGTCGTGGTGAGCCTGAGGACCAGGGGCGCGCCGGGGGCGGCGAGCAGCACCGGACCCTGCGTTCCCGGGGCGCCCCCGGGGGTCGCGCCGGCGGCCAGGGGCAGCGGCACGTCCCACAGTGCCCGTCCCGTCGTCGCGTCCACGGCCTGCACCCGGTCGTTGTTGCGGGTGACGCCCGCGATGACCGTCCCGTTGGTGACGGGCAGAGGCAGGTCGACCCGAGAGGTCCACGCCCCAAGGGTGCCGGACGCGGCAGTCGGGGTGGGGCTGCTGGGTGGCGTGGGGGTGGGGCTGGCGAGGCCTGACGTGGCCGCCCGCAGGGGCTTGCGGGCGCTGGTCCCGCCGCACCCGGCGAGGGCGAGCAGCGCGAGGGCGGCGGCGGCCTTAGTGCGGGTGGTGGGCACGGGGCTCCTGTGGGTGCGTCGGGTCGGGTGGTGGCTCAGTCAGCCGGTGACGAACCACTTGCCGTCATGCAGGGCGAGCTTCGTGTCGCCGTCGCTGCTGGGGTGGCCGCCGAACGTCACGGCGGACTCCGGGACGACGGCGGTGTCGCCGTTGACCTGAATGGCCTTCGCGTCGACCTTCACGTCGGCGAACCCAGCGCGGGCCTTCGAGTCGTAGTGCTTCGCCAGGTACGTCTGGCAGTCGACGCCGGTGTCGGTGATCCGCTTGAGGGCCTCCGGCAGGAGCAGCCCGCAGACCTTGCCGAAGTCCCCCGCGTGGACGTCGTCGTACACCGCGGCGGTGAGTGACTGCGGACTCGACTGGGTCCCGCCGCCGCCTGAGCAGGCGGCGAGCAGCAGGGGGAGCGTCAGGACGGCGACGGTGCGGGCGTGGCGGGGCATGCGGGCTCCAGAGGGTTCGTGGCGGGTGTGGGCGGTCTGCGAGGGCTTGGAGGCTGGCGCCGGGGTCAGAAGTCGATGTCGGTGGCGGGGGCGACGGTCGCCGGGTCCGGCACGGCGGGCGCGGGCGGCGGTGTCGTGGCGTAGCTGGTGAACCGGGTCGTGCCGGTGAGGTGCCCGAACGGTGTGCCGAGGGTCCGTACGGTGAGCCGGACCCGCACGAACGCGGGTCGGCCCTGCGCGTCCACGCCGACGTCGAACTGCTGGTAGGGGCGCCCGGCGCGGTGCGCCGCCCCCGCGAACAGGTCCGCGAGCGGGTCGCCGCTGGCCCCGGTGACGGTCAGCGCGGTGTAGCAACGGGCGGCCGCGAGCCCGCCCGGGCATGCCGTGGGCGCGGCGCTGCCGGCCCGGGCGAGCAGGGCGGTCAGCACGAACGGGCTGTCGCTGTAGCCGGTCCCGTCCCCGGGGGTCGTGTTGTCGCTGCCGAGCCACCCGAGGCGCTTCGGCAGGGTCCTGCCCGGCGCAGCGGTCGGCGTGCTGATGGGTTGGGTGAGGGTGCGCCTGCCGTGGTCGAGGTGCAGCAGGCGGCTGCTCTTCCCGCCCGCCAGGGTGAGGATGGTCGCGGCGTCGCCCCTGGCGGGCGCGGCGGTGTCGGTGCCGGTCACGTGGCTGCTCTTGCCGGTGTCGCTGAACGCGATGAGCGAGTCCAGGGTCGTGGTGGAGCCCGCGGTCTGCGCCCACCTTGCTGCTGCGCCGCGGACGGCCGCGAGCGCCGCCGGGTCCCCGGGGGGTGCGGTCGGGACTGGCAGGTACCCGTCCGGGATCGGCACGTCGTGCGGCCAGCCCGGGTCGATCCTGGTGTTGGTGTCGCCGGTCCACGTCGCCAGGGCCCAGCCGCTGCCGCTGCGGGCGAGTTCGTACCCGGCGTGCCCGGTCAGGCGCCACGGCTCGGGGTGGCCCTGCGGATCGGCGAGGGCGTACCCGGCGGTGCCCGACCACCGGACCAGCAGGTCGCCGCTGCCGCCGGGCCCGACGGTCCAGTTCTGCCTGCCGAGCACGACGCCCGGTCCGACCCAGCGCAGCGTCCCGCAGTCGTCGCGTTTGCGGGCGCTACCGATGGTCGCCTCGATCGCCATCCCGTTCCCGGGCTTCGCCAGGAACGTCCGCAGGAACGGGGTGCCCAAGTCGGTTGCCGGGGTTGCGCTTCGCGGGCCGCACAGGTACCCCCGGTCCAGACGCGTCACCGCAAGGAGCCGGGCCGTGAACGTCAGCGCCGAACCGACGGACGCCCGGTCGTGCCCGGCGACGGCCATCGGCGCGGGCAGCGTGGCCGTGAGTGCCTGCTCGGACTGCTGGGTCGTGCCGGTCGCGGGCCGCAGGGCGCTCGTCTCCTGGCGGTCGACGAGGACGGCCAGGTCGGCGGCGTCCAGCGCGGCGCCCTGGTGCGTTGCAGCCGGGATGTGCGCGGCGGTGTGCACCGGGGCGCCTCCCGACGAGCAGCCGGTCAGGCCGGCGACGGCGAGGCCGAGCAGGACTGTCCCGACCGGGCGGACGCGGGGTCCGGGAGGACGCGTGGGCAGCGGCCGGGTCTGGGTGGAACGCACGGTCTTCAGCGTGGCCTCCTGGTGGGGGCCGACGAAGGCCGCGGAACACCAACAGAGGTTGGTGTCCGGGGGACACAATCACCCGTCCGATCCGTCGGTCAACCTATACAGAACACCAACCACTCTTGGTTCCCGTGCTGGGGGCCGGTCCATAGCGTCCGCCGTGATGGCGAGCGGGCAGGACGAGCGGTACACACGCGCCCTCAGGGAGTTCACCGCCCTGCTCAGGGACCAGCGCCTGAGGGCGGGGCTGACACAAACCGAACTGGCCGAGCGCGCCCGGCTGTCCGTGACGATGGTGCAGAACCTGGAGCGCCCGTCCTACGCGGGCAACCCCCGGCTCAGCACCCTGCTGGCGCTCTCGGAGGCCCTCGGCGTCGGCCCCGCGTCGCTCCTACCCATCACCCCAGGCCGAGGCTGACATCGGGCTCCGCCGGTGACCCGTCTAGCGGTGGGTCATCGTCACCGAATGGGTACCGGGCCCACGCCTCGTCGAGGATCGGGTTGTCCCACCGTTCGAGGCCCGACGCCTCGTACTCGCGGCGCAGGACGGCCCCTACCGCCACGCCCTCGGTCGCTTCCCAGTCGGTCAGGCCGAGGAACACGCCGCCGGGCGGGCGCCGCAGCGACAGCGACACACCGTTCTCCAGTTCCTCCAGCGAGAGCACCACGGTCGGCACGGTCGGGTCGGGCAGGCCCCGGCGGTAGACCGGGTTGTTGATCAAGTAGTGCGGTTCGGCAGTGACGATCAATCCGCGCACTGGTAGGTCGGTCGGGACCCCGCCCATGACCGGGTGTCCGTCCCGCAACAGGGCTGCGGTCGCCGCGACCTGCCGAAAGCCCTTCCCGACGTCGCGCTTGACGTCGTCGTGGAATCCGGCGGCGTCGAGCCGACCCGGCTGCGCGACCCGGGCGGACTTCACCTCGACCAGCAGCACCGCGTCGGGGAGCACCATCACCCAGTCGACCGTCAGCGACCCACCGCCCCTGCCGTAGGTGCGTTCGGGGGTCAGGGTCGCGCCGGGGACGAGCGCGAGCTGCTCCCCGGCGTACGCCTCCACGAGCCGCCCCAGGTCCACGGTGAACGCATCGCCCCAGCGGTCCCGCCCGGCGAAATACACCGCCGCCAGGCTCGCCCGGTCTGGGACTAGCGTCGGGGCCGGCGCGAGGTAGCGCCCGTCGGGCATGCGGACGTACGGAGTCGCGACTAGAGGGTTCAGGTCGTGCTTGCGCAGCTCCTTCTCCGGGTTGCGGTCGGCCCTTGCTCTGGCCGCGACCGTCGCGAAGGCTTCCGCGTACGCCCCGTGGAACACATCCAGGACCGTTTCCCGGCTCAGCTCACGGAGCACGTCGGCGAACTGCGGCTGGTCGAGCCAGCCGGGGTCGAACCAGCCCACGTTTACCTGCGCGCTGACCGTGAGCAGCATCGCCACCCCGAAGTACTCCCCCGGGTCGGCCCCAAGGAGTTCCCGGAGCGGCCCCCGGCCCAGGACCGCGTACCCGGCGCCGAAGTCCCGGTCGAACATCGCACCGAACCGTGCCAGCGACCCGAACACCGACCCCTGCCACCCGAGCTGCTCGTATGCCGTCCGCAGCAGCAGGTCCCACGGGCCGACCCCGTCGTCGGGGCGCAGGAACGGGTCCGTGAGGGCCGTGTATGTGTTGTGAAGTGACGCGACTGTCGCCGCCGTGACCGGCGCGGCCCGGTGCTCGTTGCCGTACGCGAGGGACTCCCGCGCGAGGCCGGCGAGGACCCACGGGTGCAGGCCCGCCGGGTCTACCCGCAGCGGCCCGCCGTCGAACAGCCCCGCGCCCTCGCGGGCCAAGGCCGGGAGCAACTCCGAGGGCCTGTGCGCCCTCACCTGCTGCACCATCTCCGACCATCCCGGCGGTCGGTGCGTCAGCCCCGCTGCCCGGCCCCGCAGGGGCTGGTCCCCGCTCACCCTTCGCCCGCGTTCGTCACGACGACCATCTGCCCGGTTCACCCGTGGCCGACCCGCGAACCGCCGCCGCGGTCGTCCACACGCTTTTCGTGGGGCAGTCCCTGTTCGACGACAGTGCCGTCGTCCTCAACAGCAGCATCACGATCGAGACGCCGTCCAGCCAACACGCCGGGTTACTGATGGCCGCGCTACGCGCCGACGGGGCCCTGACCGGCAGCGTCGCGCTCCCGGTGAACGAGGGTGAGGCAGGACGGATACTCGGGGAGGCGGACCTGGAATGGGATGAGTGGCGCCAGTCGGTGACCGATGCGGTCGCGGTCGCGCTGCCCGGCCCGCAGAGGGCTGTTCGGCGGGAGCAGGTCGGGCGTGAGATCGAACGCCAGACAGGAACGTCCCCGGGCAGCGTCGTTGCGTCCTGAATCGCTTTGACGACCGCGACCGCAGCGAGCGGCGACTGCGCAGCCGGCGCGGGGTTCGCCGTCGTAGCGTGGCTGCATGAAATTAGATCCGCTGGCCGAGCGACTCGCACTGCATGCCGCCAACGACGGCAATCCCCGTACGGATTGGATCGTGACGGCTCATCCGGGGTTCGCTCGCCTCGTTGCGTCGACGCCCGAGGAGTACACGACGGCCCGTGAGGCCTTCGACGCGGCGGAGGTTCTCCTGGCCCGCCTGCTCCACCAGGACTACGCGCTCAAGTACGCCCTCCGGGTCACTGCAGACCACGAGCCGAACTGGGAAGACGACTCCATACTCAGCTGGCGTGGAGTGCTCGACGTGGGCGTTGTCCCGCTTGAATCGCAGTAGTGCGCTGGTTGTCGGCTGTGCTACTGGTCCCAGCGCATCGGGTGCCGACCGCCGGGCGTAAGGCTGGTGAGGACGGGCGGGGGCGCCCACACGTCACGGTGGACGACGCTGAAGCCGTGCTTCGCGGCGTACTCGCCGTCGGGTTTCTCGTCGTGGACGAAGGACCCGCTGCTGGACCACTTCGGGCTGATGGGCGTCGTCACGACATCCCACAGGACAACGGTCATATGGGTTCGGCTCTTCCAAAATATCGGGCGGAAGTTCTCGATTTGCTGCTGGCAGGCCCGTACGGCGCGTTTCGTGTCGGTGGTGCGCTCGGGTTCCCGCGCCCGGGTGAACAACTCTCTTGTGAGGTCCCATATCCACCAGGTCGAAGTGCCCTCACGGTCGAGGGCCAGCACGGTCACCTGCGTCGGAACGGGGAGGGAGCTCGCCCACATCTGCTCGTCCAGGTCGACGATCGCGCTGCGGTAGGACGGCCACATGTCCAGGAGCACGTCTAGCCCCTTCAGCAGCGGCTGCGCGCGGCCTGCCAGGTCAGTCCGTCCGCTGTGCGCCAGTAGCCGTTCCATGAGCAGACGGAAGTAGGTGACCCCCCGGAGGTAGGCGAGGGGGCACAGGCTCAGCGCAGGACCCAGCCGGTGGGTGGGGGCGCCGAAGAGACCACGCTGCCTGACGGTGCCCATCGCTCCTCCCGAGGATCCGTGCAGCACCGCCGACATGAGTTGGTACACGGCGTAGTCGGCAGCGAGCCCCTGCGCGGTGGCGCGGTCCTTCAAGCTCTTCCCTGCCCATCCCCGCCGGAAGCCGGGTCCGTATCGGGCCGTGGCCGCCGCAGCAGGGTCCCTGCTGTCCCTGTCGAGTACGTGGAGCCGGTGCCGTTCCGATCTTTGTTCCTTGCCGGGGAGCCGCTCGACTTCCCAGGTGAGCGATGACGCCAGTTGCTCGACAACCGGTCGGTGGGCGAGGAAGCGTTCGCCTTCAACGGAGTCGCCGGCGACGTCGAGGACGGTCACAAGGTTCTCGAACAGACTCCGGCAGCCGCGGGCTGCTGGCCTGCCGCGTCCGGCTAGGAGGTCGAAGAGCAGGTCCGCGAAGTCGTTGATCGCCATGCTGGAGGGGACCTGCTCCGCCTGGTCCCAGCCGAATATCGGGTTCATGACGACGAACCAGTCCGTGAGCGCGCTCTCGACAGTGCGGGCAGCCGTCGTCAGGCCGGGCACCCTCTCCGCGATGGCTCTCGCGAGAACCTCCGGGTTGTCCATGAGGCCACCTCTGCCGCCCGCCGCCGCATCGGCCTGATCGGTCATCGGGTTGCCGGCGTCGCGGTCCGGGATCTTGTCCGATGCGGGCCCGTGCCGCTCCGTAGCGGCGATCGCGCAGTTGGAGTGGGCACTTCAGCGTGAAGTCGGGGGCGTGGTGCGGCGGGCCGCCTGCCAGTTCCTGATGTCGGTGCCGCGCCAGACGTTGCCCATCTTGAGAACCGCGAGGGGCTTCGGGAAGCCCGCCTGCTGGGCGATGACCAGGACCCGCTGTCGGCTGACGCCGAGGAGCGCGGCGACTTCGCTGGTGCCCATGAGTTCGGCGTCGTCGGTCACGGCTGTTGTCGGTTGACACCGGGGCACGGACGGTGGGACTGTCTACGTGTTGTCAAGCGACAACGGCGTGGGTGGGCGGTCCCGGGAGGCACCGGACCAGCCTCCCGCACCTTGAGTCCAAGGAGCCAGCCCGTGCCCGCGAAAACCCAGCTGACAGCCAACCAGCCGTGACGCGCGGTGTGGTCACCCCGGAGGGCCGGGAGGCCCTCACTGAGGCGGTGTTCGCAGCCGACCTGGTTCGGGACCACCGGGTCCTCGTCACCAGGTACGCCGCCCAGCGGGCCCGGGCCGTCATGCGGGCGAACCAGCACGGCGCATCGTACCGGGTCATCGCCGCAGCCATGGAGGTCAGCATCGGGATGGTGCAGCAGTGGATGCGCGCCGCCCTCCGCCTCAGCGAGGAGGAGCAGTCCTGAACGCCTCCGAGGAGGGCCGACCCGAGGGTGTGTTCGTCCCGGGCAGCGACCTGTGGCTCGGCACCCACCTCGCGCTGGAGGACGCGCTCGTCCCGCCGGAGGACCTCGACCGGGCCGTACCGGTCGGCGGGCGCTGCTACGACCCGCGGCTGCTGTGGCAGACCGACGTGTTCTGGCTGCACCAGCGGACCCGCCTGGATCTGACCGCCCTCACCGACGACGGCGCGGTGGAGATTCTCGGGTGGCTGCGCCAGCACGCAGTGCTGCTGCACCGGGAGGCGGTCCGGGACGAGGAGACCGGCACCAGCACCGCCCTGCGCTGGGCCCTGGACGTGGTGGGTGTCCCTGCGGCGGTCGACGTGGACCCGTGGGAGTGGCTGGAGGCGACGCCGCTGGTCCAGTCGCTCGCCACCAGGACCGGAGCCCCTGGGTGAGCGGGGCCTACACGCCGGCGGCGGCCTGCCGGGCGCGGTACTTCACCTTGCCGTCGTGCAGGAGCGCGGCGAGCGTCATCGTCAACGCCAGGGTTCCGATGTCGAACGCCCCGGCGACGGCGGTCAGCGCTTTCTGGTCGGCGGGGTGGAGCATCCACTCGCCCGGGTCGTTGACGACCGCGTCGAGGTTCCGCATCGGGCCGCTGTCGAGCAGGTCCGCCCGCCCGATCGAGACGAGGACCTTCCCGATCCGGCGGTGGGCCTGCCGGGCCTGCTCCCGGTGCAGGACGTACGGCGGCTGGGGATGGTCGCTGCCCGGGTTCGCGAGCAGCGTCAGGGCGGCGTCCTGCTCGGACGTCAACTGGGCGGTTGTCGGTGCGGTCATGGCGGGGTCCTCCAAGGGCCGTGTTGGTGGTCGCCCCGGACGGTGGACCAGGGTCCGGACGCACGGGCCGCCGGACGGCACCCGAACCGGGTTAGGGACGGCCCTTGAGGGAGACGCGCACCGCGGCGGTGGCCTTGTCGAGCCCGTCGAGGGCACGCCGGATCTCCGCCAGGTCGTGCGCCGTCAGCTGGGGTGGTTCCCGCAGCACCCGCCCGTTCCGGTCCCACGACGGGGTCCGCTGCCGGTCCCGGACCCTCCGGTCGTCGTAGGGCTGGAGTCCCTGACGGACCCTGCGGTCGTTCACGGCGTCACGCCGACGCTGCCGGGCGTCCCACTGTGCGTCGGCTGCCTTCCCGGTCCTGTGGTCGTCCCTGCACCGCTGGCACCGCACATGCGGGCCGTGCAGGGACACGTTCCCGTACGGGCAGTCCAGGCACGGATCCTCGGTGCTCACGGCCCTCCCGGCAAAGACTGTCATCAGGCCCCATGACGTCTCCTGGAGGCCAAGCACGCCGCCAGACCATATACGCGCGAGCCGATTTGCAGGCAGGGCCCCCGAACCTGGGAAGCCCGAAAGCATCAGACCCCTGACGCTTCCTGTCGGGGCGTGCGCAGAGCTTGCCGGACGTGACCAACCACGAGAACCGAAGCGAGCAGCCGACCACCCCGGTCGTCCCTGCCACCCACACCCACACCCATGAGGAGGCCCGAGAGTGCACCCCGACGACGAGTCTCCGCAGCACGGGAAGGGCCGTCGCGCCCGTCCCGACCGGGACGACCCGGTGAGCCGCGGGCGCGCCGGTGAGCAGCGTCGCCGCGGCAGCATCGCCGGGCCCGACGGGCCGTTCGCCCTGGCCGCCGGCCTCAAGGCCCCGGGAGCCCTCCCGCTGACCGACGCCGTGGACCTGATCTGCGCCGACCTGAACCGGCAGGCCGCCGACGGGACGATCACCCCGGCGACTGCCTACGCAAGCGCCAACAGCATCAGCCGCTTCGGGGACTACACCCGGGCACAGGGCATCGCGACGCTCACCGACGTCGACCAGACGCTCTGCGAGCTGTACGTCCACTCCCGCAACACCCCCGGCTACGGCCTCATTCGCATCGACGGTGCACCCGCGCCCTCCCAGTCGTCCACGAAGCACGGACGCCGCCACACGCTCCGCGTCCTGTTCAAGACCGCCCGGGCCCTGGGCCTGGACGACCGGGACCCCGCCGCGGACATCGCCCTGCCGGTCCGGCTCCTGGGCCGTTCGGTCACCGCCACCGGCGAGCAGGTCCAGCGGTGCAAGGACTCCAGCCGCACGACTCTGACCGAGACTCGCTCCCCGTGCATCCTCGCGCTGTTCCTCGCCGGCGAAGGCACCGCCGAGCTTCCCTACGCGACGCGCGAAGACGTCCACCTGAACGAGCGTCTCGTCTGGGCGCAGGGCGGAACGAAGGCCACCCCCCGGTGGGTCCCCCTCGACGACTGGCAGGCCGAGATGGTCCGGCGCCGGATCGAGTGGCTCGACGCGAACCCGGCCAAGACGCCCGCGCTGGCCGCGCGACGGACCCTCGTCTACGCACCTACGAAGGACGGCGTCCCGCACCACTTCCGCCAGGCAGCCACCGCGAACGCCCTCGGTCAGATCATGCGACGCGCTGGCCTGTCGAAGGTCCCCGGCATGGGGGCGAAGTCCCTGCGCCAGTACGTCGCCCACGAGGTCTACGACCGGACCGGCAGCCTCGCCCAGGTCGCCACCCGCCTCGGGATGGCATCGCTCGACGCCGCCGCCGACCTCATCGACCTGGACTGGCGAGCCGACAACACCCTCGCCGGCCCTGCCGGCGTGCCCACGCCCGCAACCGACCACCGGAGCGGACAGTGACCGCCCCCTACGGCGCGAAGTTCGTCTTCACGCCCAACGACACCGACAGCGCCGACCGGTGGCGACGCGTGACCCTGAGCGTTGACACGCCCGCCCCGGCTCCCGTGGCTGCGAAGCCCGTCCTCGAGGTCCGTTATGCGGACGGACGGACGTTCCGATGAGCAACCGCCGCAAGAACACGAACCCCCGCTACGGCATCAGGCCCGACCTGACCGCCAAGGAAGCGTTCGCGACCCGCCCCGACACCGACCCGAACGGCCCGCCGGGCATCTGGCGCAGGAACACCCCGCCCAGCGACGACGACGGCATGGACATCACCCACGTCATCCACTCGGTCTTCAGCAACCCCGACCTGTACGCCGCCGCCAACGCCATCCCCCCGCGCAGCAAGAAGAAGCCGGGATGCCCCGCCGACTACCCCGACTGGGCCCTCAGCGGCTACGGCATGCTGCTCAGCGCCTACCGCAGCTCCCGTGCAGCGCACACCGCGCTGCAGGTCGAACGGAACTGGGCCTACGTCCTGGAGACCGTCGCCGCCGCACAGGGCCAGGAACTCGTCGACGCGCTCCGAGACAAGGCCAAGACCCGCGGCCCGAACCGGAACCACTGGAACTACTGGTCCAGGGTCAACAAGAAGCACTGGAACACCATCCAGGACACGCTCGTTCCGCTGTTCGTCAAGCAGGCCCAGGAGCAGGGCCTGCTCGACCCGACAGGCAAGGTCTCCTACGCCAGCCCCGCCCAGTCGAACACCATCTACGGCGACGGAAAGGTGATGACCGGCCCCACCCGCCCCCGCAAGGGCGTCACGTTCGACAGCGAGACCGGCGAGTGGCTCCACCAGGGCAAGCCCGTCCGCCACGACCCCGCATCGTCCCTGTGGGCCGAGGGCGGCGACGACGGAGAAGACGCGTACGGCACGAAGTTCGTGTTCACGTCCGTGCGCGGCACCGGCTTCTACAACAAGGTCAACCTCGTCATGGGCAAGCAGGTCGAGGGCGGAGCCACCGAGGCGCAGCACTGCCTCGAGCACGCTCGCAGGGTCATGGAACTCGCAGGAGCCGGCGTCCACGCGATCGCCTGGGACGGCGCGCTGTCATCCGTGCACATCGACGAACTCATGCGCGAACACGGCCTGGTCGTCGCCAGCCCCGTCAAGGCCAAGCGCAACCCCGACAACATCCGGTCCGGCAAGAAAGCCGCCAGCCGCATCGAGAAGGAACGCGACTACGGCACCCACACCGAACGCGGCCACTCCGGACCCTGCCAGCACAAACTGCGTCTCCTGGGCGGCCGCCTCGGGGAGGTCCTCGTCGACAACTCCGGCAAGGAGACCTGGGTCCCCATCCAGATCAACAAGCTCACCCGCACGGGCACGCCCGGCGCCTACCGCTGGTACCAGGAACTCACCATCACCTGCCCCATCAACGACGAGCACACCCCCGCCTGTCTCCAGAACCGGTGCCTCGGCGACCACGACGGCTGCACCCTCGGCGGCCACCCCTACCGTCTCCCGCTCGTCCAGACCCAGGCCGACACCGACGCCGACTTCCGACGGTCCGAGTACGCCCGTCAGCTCCCCCCGGACACCAAGGGCTACGCCCGGACCTTCGGCCGCCGCCCTCCCGCCGAGTCCGACAACGCCCAGCGCGAACAGCGGTACACGTGGGAACGCATCCCCGCCTACGGCGACGACCAGCAGAGCCTGATCATGCTCCTCGGGAGCCTGCTGGAGAACAGCAAGAGCAGATGGCACTACCAGCGGCTCCACGCACACGGCCAGGCCGCCGCCTGACCCGCACGACACCAACAGCACCACCGCCCGACGCTCCACCACCACGCCCGACCACCCGGAATCACCCTGGGGGGCCGGGCGAAGTGCCGTCCGGACCCTTCCGGCACCGGGCCGGCGCCAGGCATACTGACCACGGAGCCTGTCCGAGCAGCCAGTCCGACTTTTCACCACGCTCGTCAACAGACCTCCGGGCTGCTAGCTCAACTGGCAGAGCAGCGGACTTTTAATCCGCGGGTTCAGGGTTCGATCCCCTGGCGGCCCACCCGCTGATCTGGGCTTTCCCTCCCCGGTGGGGATCGTTGCCGCGCGCGCCTGCCGGTTTCGTGGGCCGGCCGATTGCGGGGTAGATGTGCTTGCTGGTTGTGGAGTGGTCAAGGGTGGCTGCGCGGTCCGGTGGACGCCGCGAGCGGGCCGGCCGGCTTGAGCGTCCGGGGGCGCTGGGACGTCCCGGCTAGTCGTCGTCCAGGTCCAGCGGGGTCCCGGTCCGCAGCGAGAGCACGAC
>JAABUY010002631.1_pt1 | contig 21047 bp, 24 predicted proteins | sample 5560271 | NCBI WGS metagenome assembly JAABUY01 (sample SAMN10711886, study PRJNA513374) | rock metagenome | isolation source: Antarctica rocks | place: Antarctica: Victoria Land, University Valley | reverse complement strand
CTGGGACACGACCACCCGAACCTCACGCCGCGCACCATCACCTACGACCACCTCATCGTGTGGATGGCCGGGAAAGATTGGAAACCGCAAACCCGCCGCGGGTACCGTTCATCGCTGCGGCAGTTCTTCGCGTGGATGCACGCCACCGGCCGGACCCCTGTGAACGTCGCCTACGAGTTGCCCACCATCTCTGTACCGCGTTCGTTGCCGAGGCCCGCACCGGATCAGGTGGTGCTCGACGCAGTGGCCCGCTCGGACGCCAGGACACGGCTGATGATCGTGATCCTCACCGAGACCGGCATCAGGCGTGGGGAGCTGGCGAAGATCCACACCACCGACGTCGAGCCCGACCTGACCGGATGGTCGCTGCGAGTGCTGGGCAAAGGCGGCCGGGAACGGGTGGTGCCGCTGTCCGAACCCTTGGCCCGCGTGATCCGCCGCATGCCACCGGGGTATCTGTTCCCCGGCCAGATCGGGGGGCACCTGTCGCCGGCGCACTGCGGTGTCCTCGTGTCCCGCTCACTGGATGACGGGTGGACGGCACACAAGCTTCGCCACCGCTTCGCCACTTTCGCCTACGACCTGGAACGCGACATCAGGGCGGTACAGGAGTTGCTCGGACATGCGAACATTCAGACCACGACGATTTACACGTTGGTGCCGAAGGGGGCGATGCGCCGTGCTGCCGCTGCCGCGTCGCTCGGGATCGCGGCGTGATCGTTACCCGATCAAAGCGTGCCGGGTGCATGATGCTCAAACACAGCGAAGGGGAGAACATGACCAAGCGGCCGCACCCGAAGAAGAAGCGGGGCAAACTGCTACCCATCGTCGGGGTTGTGCTCCTACTGTTCGTCGTCTTGGTGATCGTTTCGGTTGCCAGCGGTGGCGGTAAGACCAGCACCCCGGCGGCCGGTCCAACGACGACCACGGCAACCCCGACGACTCAACAGGCAGCGGCGCCGACCTCAGCCGAGCCGACAACCTACGCGCTGGGTGTGCCCTGGCAGCCGGGACAGCCGGTGCCGAACTGCACGGCCGCGGCAGCGTTCTACGTCGCCGGTAAGAGCAACGGCGACTCTCGTGGCGGCACGGATATTCAGGTGTTCGCCCATGCGGTGCAGACCGTCGCATACGTGATTGATCATGCGGACGGAACTGCTCCCTTCTTTGGCCGGGAGGCGACGATCACTGAGGGGATGACGGGCCACGAGTTTAACGTGCCCGATCCGATCGGCTCTATCAAGGATGTGTTGATCATCGCCAGCGGCAATGCGAACGAGCAGCGCGGCGAGTGCATGGCCATGCACGAGTGACTGAGCCCCGGAACGCACGAAAGCCCCTCGCCTGCCGGTGGGCAGACGAGGGGCAGTGAGCAGGGGGGGTTAAGCGTTCGCGGTGGCCGCGGAACCCTTGGTACTGGCCTTGGTGAGCAGCCTGTCGCGCTCGGCGGTCAACGACTCGATCTGCGCGCTCGCCGCTTTCGCCATGAGACGTTGCTGCACGGTGACCTCGCCCAACGCCTGACATGCCTCTTGGTAGGCGTCCTGGATCGTCACTTGCTGTGGCTCGGTCATGCCGCGATCAGCCCCAGGTTGACCAAGGCCGCGAAGATTCCGGCGGCGGTCTGGGGAACGCCCGTTTGCTTGGCGATAGCGCCCGTGCCGTAGAAACCGACGTTGCCAGCAACTTGCAAGTTGCCATTGAGCAGCAAGGAACTGTTCGCGGCCCCTCCCACGCCTTGGACAAGCAGTTGGATCATGTCGTAGGAGTGGGTGACATCCTGAATAATCAAGGATGCCCCGGAGTTGCGGAACTGCCATCCGGCTGTGACACCGGGGACGAACATGTCCAGTGGCCCGGATACGCCTACCCTTCCCCCGTCAGGCGCGATCAGGACCCTGTCTATGCTATCCAGCAGCATCAGGTTCACGTAGGCGGTGTTGGCGGCGTTGCGCTGCAAAAGGACCGACTGAGCGTTTTGACTCTTGCGGAAGACGACGCCCGCCGAAATCTCGACGGAATCGGACTTCACCGTCACAATCGGATTCGCGCCACCCTGCACGACCTGGAACTGTGAGCGCCCCCCGGCGGTGTTCAGGCCGATGTCGATGGCCACGTTCGCGGACAAGTCAGTGTTGCTGTCGCGGGCGGCGGTGAACGCGAACGGCCGGAACTGCGGACCCGAGCCGTCCGCCCGGACAACCCCGATGTACCACTCCATAGTGCGGTTGGTGGCAGTGTCCCAGTAATCGGCCTCGAAACCCATATACAGTGCGGGCTCGGCCGGGTCCCCGCCACCGGCAGCCTTGTCGGCGTTCCATCCGAAAAAATGCACCGGATCAGGCTTAGAGGTTTGGAACAGGCCTGTACTAACAAGTTCACGCCACTTGCTGGCGGTTCGATTCGGGTCTGCGATAGTGCGAACAACGGCAGGGTTGCTTACACCGGGTGCTTTTGTGGTGTCCTTGTACCGGCTATCGAACACGGTGGACGCTTCGGTGACGAGCCGTTTGTTCGGGGGCTGGACCATGATGGGCTCCTAGATGAGCAGGTAGGGGACACCATCGGTGTCGTAGGCGACGGACGCAGGACCGGGAGGTCCGGGGACGGTGGAGGCAGGGCCGGGGACTGTGGACGCGGGTCCGGGAGGCCCGACAACGATGGCCACGCTCGCAGGCGGTGACGGCACGATCAAGCTGGAAATGTCCAACACAGGGTCCGCTGTGGTGCCCAACGGACCCTTGGGGACGACGATGTAGAACGGGTTGCGTGGCTGCCAGGAGCGTTCTACCTTGTAGGCCCACGGCTTCCCGCCGAGCCCGGCATCAACGGTGGGGCCGTCGTAGGCGATGAGGTCCACGCTGAACGCACCCCCCGTCACGTTCAGCACCTTCGGCTGCGTGAAAATTGAGGTCTTGGCGGTGCGGGCGATCAGCTCGGCTGGTTGCGCGATGAACGTCAACACCCCGTTGATACCCACGCCGTTGTCGTTGATGTCGGTGCCCACCACACGGCGCACAGGAACCTCGGGGGGCAATGGTGCGGTCATGGGGTCTCCTAGTGTCGCGTGTTTGAAGTTGTTTTACGGTGTGCTTTCGTGAGGATGTCGTCGGCTGTTTTGGTCCAGATGAACGGGGTGCAGCGGGTGTTCCAGCCGTCGATGAAGTTTTCGATGGCGGTGATGAGGTCTTTGACGCTGGTGAAGGTTCCGCGTCGGATGGCTTGGCGGGTGATGATGCCGAAGAAGATTTCGACCATGTTCATCCACGATCCCGAGGTTGGGGTGAAGTGCATGGTGACCCGCGGATTCTTGGCGAGCCAGTTCTTGACCTTGGGGTGTTTGTGGGTGGCGTAGTTGTCGGCGACCACGTGCAGGCGCACCCGGGGATAGGCCTTGGCTACCAGCTTGAGGAAGTCCAGGAACTCGGCGTGGGTGTGTCGTTGGTAGCAGGCGTCGGTCACTGTGCCGGTCGCGACCTCCAGTGCCGCGAACAGGCTCGTGGTGCCGTGGCGGAGGTAGTCGTGGGTGGCCTTCTCGGGCAGGCCGGGGCGCATCGGGAGGATCGGGGCGGTGCGGTCGAGTGCCTGGATCTGGGTTTTCTCGTCGATGCAGACCACGACCGCCTTCTCCGGCGGGTTCAGATACAACCCGACGACGTCGCGGACCTTGGCATCCAACTCAGGGTCGGTGGAGAACTTGAACGTCTCCCGCTTCCACGGCTTCAAGTCGTGCTCCCGCCAGATGCGGGCGACCGAGGCGAAGGAAATCCCCAGGTGTTTGCCCAGCAACCGAGCCGACCAGTGCGTCACCCCCAAGGACTCCGGCGGGGCCGCCAACGTGGCCACCACGACCGCCAGGTCATCGATCACCGGCGGACGACCCGACCGGTCCAGATCACCGAGCCCCGCGATGCCGGAGCGCTCATAGCGGCCACGCCAGGACAGCACCGTGGGCCGCGACACCCCGACCCGGCGGCCGATCTCCGCGTTCGACACACCCTCAGCAGCGAGCAACACGATCCGGGCGCGTTGGGCCACACCAGCACCCGCCGTCGAGCACCGCAACACCGTTCTCAACCTCGACTCATCACCGGGACGCAACACAATCGGCGCAGCAACAGACATACCCCATTGTCCCGAACTCCGACCGTAAAGTCACTTACGACACGCGATACTAGTGCTCGTGCATCTGTTGGCGGACCTCAGCGGGCATCACAGGCACCGCAGGGTGGTCTGGCAGTTGCGCGCTGATGAAGTCCAACAACCGTTCGATGTAGGCGATGGCGGCGGTCAGGATGCGCCCAGTTCGGTCCATTGTGCGGCTGACCTCGGCGCTCTTGTCGACCAGATCGGCGATTTTGACGTCCTGCCCAGCGATCTTCACGTCCTGCGCTGCCATCTGCTTCTGCAGGGTGCCGGTGAACGATTCCCAGGACTCCACCACATCGCGGCGGCGTTGCACGTCGTCGTGGGAGACGATGACGGCCTGGTCCTCGTCGCGGGTGACCCGGTTGGCGTCGCGTGCCTGGCGGCCGGTGTGCCGAACAGTGAAATAGCCGATGGCCGCCGCTGCAACGGCACCGACCGACCCGAGGATCTCAGTCGCTGACATGTGCTGCCGCCTCTGTTTCTGGGGGCACGAACTTTGGTGTCTCCGGCCACCCGGAGATGGTGTATACGAGGACGGTGACGGTGCCCCACACGATGAACCCCAACCACCCTGAGGGATCACCGTCCGGCGGCCCGGGAACCAGGTGGATCAGCCACGCCCACAGGTAGGACATTGCCCAGACGGTGGGCATCAGGATCAAACCCATGTATCCCCAGTCGTCGCGGCGTCCGGCGGGCCGCCACGCGGAGGACAGGGCGAGCAGGGCGGTGCCGATCCACAGGGTGCCCCGCAGCCACGACGGCAGCATTTGGTGGAACAGTCCCAGGGTATGGCTGCCCCCGGCGTAGGGGTCGGTGACGGTGGAGATGCCGATGAAAAACCAGATGACACCCAAGATCAACAGCACGCCCCCGCGGCGCCCGAGGTGGGTTGGTGCGCGTTTGAACCACAGCCGGGGGTGCTCGGGGAGGTGCAACCGTGCCCTTATCACGGTGTAGCGCTGACGGCGGTCGCTCCCACGGGCTCGGAGACAGGCGGGTTGGGACCGGTGTAGGCAGGCTTGGGCGGCACGTACGGGCCGTCCGGGTAGGTGCCTGTCGGTGCGCTGGGCTCCGGTTGCGGTACCGGTGCAGGATCAGGCACAGGTACCTCCTGGACAGCCGCTGCGGCAGCTTGGAACGCCGCTGTGTCCACTCGGGGCACCACGTCAACTGTCACTGTTCCCGCCGACACTGTTCCGGCCGAACGAGGTGATGGCGACGGAACGTACACAGGGTGCATCCTTGCCTTGACAACCTCAGCACGAATATCGGCGGCCAGCTCAGTCATCTTCGACACGGCGTCGATACCACCGGGCAGCGACGGTGACTGCACATCATGGGCGATATCCACCACCACCTGCTCGTTGCGCACCCAGAACGCCAGGAACGCCGTCAACAACCCGAGCGCCACGTTCAGGGTGGTGATCCACGACGCGGGCAGCAGGTCGTTGAGGTTGTTCGCCACGTCCGAGCCGACCAGCAAAATCAGGCCGAGGACGACGACGATCGTCTTGTTGTACTTCGCGAGCTTCGACATGATCAGGCGACCTTCGCGTTCAGGGTGAGGGTGGCGAGGACGTCGCGGAGTGAGGCGGCGACGTCGGTGGCCGGGACCGTGGCCGGACCAACAGCCGTGTACTTCGCCTCAAGGGCTTGCACCGCGGCGAGCAGGGCCGGCGCCTGCTGGAGAAGCTGGTAGCCGTGGGAGTCGGCGTTGGCCCAGAAGTCCCGCGGCGGCGCCGTGTAGGTGGAGCCGGGCACCGCGGAAGGAATCGGGTCCGTCAGGGCGTGCAGGGCGATGTAGGTGGCAGCGTCGGCGTTGCGGATGCAATCCCCCAACCCCAGTTGCACCGGCACCCCGGAGGGTGGCAGCGGCACACGGGAGGGGGCCTGCTCGTTCAGGACGTCGCGGATGGCTTGGCGGCATTCGTCGGGGGTCACATCAACTCCAGGGGTTGCAGTGGTGAGTCGTTGGGCGCGGGCGATCAGTTCGTCCCACGGGAAGTTGGGGCCGGGGTCGGTGTGGGAACCCTCACCGGCGCCGCGGGTCCAGTCCACATGCCCGATGACACCGGGCTGGTTGTTGCGCACACCATCGGTGCCGACGTAGGCGATGGGTAGGCCGCGGACGGTGGCACGGTCAGCGAGCCAGGCGGCGGCGTTGTCGAGCATCCCGCAGTCCAACCACTGCTGACGGGACCACGCCGAGAACGAGCCGCCGAAACAGAAGTGGTCAGCCCTTCCGTTGGCACCCAGCGCCGCCCAGGGGGAGCGGTCGAAGGGCACCACGTCGATCAGCTCGGCGGCGTCACCCACGGTGTTGTAGGAAACGCCGCTGGCTGGGTTGTCCAGGTAGCGGGCCAAGCTGTCAGCGGTGCCGTTGCCCTCTTGGGTGTGGAAGCACAACCAGGTGACACTGCGCGGACGATCGTCACAGTTGGGAGACCACATGGCGCGGCGCGGTGGCATGGGGATCCCTTGGGGTGGTTGCGGCGGTTGGGCGGACGCGGCTGACCATTGCCCGTAGTCCGGTTTGAGGATGACGTCGAGGTCCACGCCGACACCATCGACGGTGCGTTTGTCGATCTCCACTTGGTGCAGGTGCGCCGCCGGGTCGTGCCCGTTGGCGCCATCCCCGCCCCAGTTGTGCTCCATGAACCACGTGGCCACGTTGTCTTGGATGGCCCAGGCGATGGTCAGTGAGTTGCCGTAGAGCCCCACCATGTCCAGGCCGATAACGTCGCAGCAGCCCTTGAAGAACGGGGATGCTTGCCGATTCCACTGGTCCAGGGACGGGTTCGAGTCGCAGGGCATGTAGATCGGGCGACGTGGTGGGCCGCCCGCGGCGAAGTGCAGCTCCAGGGCGCGGTGGGCGTGCTTGACACCGGCGTCGTACCCACCCATCCAGTCCGAGGTGTCGCCTTTCCCGAACTGGTAGATGCTGACCACCTCAAGCCCGGCGGCACGGTAGGAATCCGCTGCCGCCCGAGTCAACGGCTTAGCGCCGAAGTTCGTACCGGGTCGGGAGTCGGACACGTAGCAGGCGACCCCCTTGTGCCCCGCGTCCTTGACGGCCTGCGGCGCCGGGAACGCGGCACTGAAGTCGATGAGCGTGTCAGTCACGAAGCCTCCAAGTGGGCATGGCTGGGACCCCGCCGTAGCGAGGTGAGAAAGGCAGGGGTGGGATCAGGCGGCGGTGGAGAACGTGATCCCGGACAAGCTGAGGTTTCCGTTCGCGGCGATGGACCCGAGGCCCATCTGCACCACCCCAGACGGGTAGATGTCCACCCGCACCTGACGGGGGACGGTTTCCCCTGGAGAGAACCCGACGCACAGGAACTGTTCCTGCGCCGCCGGGCGGAAACCGGGGTCCAAGTTGAGCACGTTGGCGCCAGGGTTGACCGCCGCGGACGGGGTGAGCAGACCGCGGAGGAACACCCTGGTGCCGTCTGTTACCTGTTGCTGCGCGGCCTGCCACGCACCGCCCTGGTTACCCCACGGGGCGTAGAAGTTGCCGGTACCGATCACCCCACGGGCTTCGGGGAGGGTCAACGGCACCCAGTTGGTGTTACCGGAGAACGTGGTCCCAGAGGTGTGCGGGGTTTTGTTCAGCCACCGCAAACCGGAGCCCTGCGTGGTGTTGCCGGTGGTCACCGTGTCCCCGGCGTTGTAGGGGGTGTTCGCCGCCCACGGTCCGCGGTCCGCGAACGTGGATGCGGGGCCGGTCAGGTTGTTCGACGGAACCCACGCCGTGCCGGACCAGGCGTACAGCAACCCGCCGATCCAATACGCTTTGCCCTTGTCGGTGGTGGTGTTCAACCCGGCGGGGAGGTTTCCTGTCGCGGCCACCGAGCCCAGCACGGTCAGCGACGGGCCGGGGATGCCTTGGGGGCCGAGCACGGTCCCCGACACGCTCCACGCACCACCTGTGCGGCTGTACGTGTCCCCTGTGGTCAGGTTGACGGCACTGTCGTTGTCCTTGCCCAGGGTGCTGGCAGGGAAGGCGTTGACCCCGTACACCGAATACCCTTGCGACCCGATCAGGGTGGGCAAACCGATCTGCGTGATCATGTTCGTGATGTCCGCGACCCCGCGCCCGGTGGCCACCAGATCCCCGTAGTCCAACAGGTTGACCTGGAGCTGGATGGATCCTTGGCCGATGACGATGGGATTACTCGGGGTGCCGCTCACAGGGTGCCTCCAGGCTTCGCCAGATCAACCGGCTCCGGTGGTGTGTAGGGGGTGAGGCGGACCGCGACCTGCGCGCCCTCGTACAACTCCCACTGCTCCACCACAACCCCATCGAAGATGTAATCACCGTGGGTGAGCCGCAGGCGGGTGCCGACGTCGACGTGTGGGACTGCTGCGGCCTCAGCCCACATCACCAGTTCCCCGGTGGCCGACGTCCACGACGCGAACCGCGCAGAATCAACCACCACTCCCTCTGGGGTGAGGGCGTGCACAGTTTGGTAGGTCGGTGGCATCAGGCGCTCCCCTGTTGAATGGTGCCGACCATCGCCAGCAAGTTTTTGACGCGAGCGATGAGGTGGGCGATACCGTCCTGCGGGGGTTTGTCCTCCCCCAACGTGGCAGTCACGGTGAGCCCGTTAGCCCGGTTGTCGGACACGGTCACACTGCCAACGGTGTCCATCACCACATCCGTGTCCAGCTCGGTCAACCCGCCGATGATGTCCCCGAGCCCAAAGTCGACGTTGTAGGTGTAGGGGTGCCCATCGGTGAACGTCAAAGCCCGCGTCCTGCGCCCCTGCGCGTCCAGGGCACCCTGCCGACCCGCTTGAATCGCGTCCACCGTGTACGCGGAGGTGCCGCCGCCCTTGTACACCTCACGCGGGGCGAACAGCCCCCAATTGTGCGGTGGGGGTTGGTTGAACTGCTGGTACGCGAGAAACACGTTTTTGAGGGCGTCTTTCCACGCGGGGAACACCTGATCGATGGCCCCCGAAATGATGTTGTTCAACCAGTCCGGGGACTTGCCGCCCACGATCACAGCGGTGGCGGTGGGGGCTTTGCCGGCGATCTCCGCGGTCACCCCGTCCGCCGACTCTTCTAGGACCACGCCGGGTCTCGTGACGGGGTTGAGGAACTGCACCACGAACGTCGGCACCGTCAACGACTGCCCGGCGGGTTGCGGGTCACCCGGCAACCAAATCGACACATCCAAGGTCTGGGCCATCTCCGGCAAGGTGTCTTTGATCAGCTCATCGATGGGGGTGAACCGGGCCGCCCAGTTCATCAAATACGAGGTGTCCGGGCCCGTGGGGGGGATGGTGATCAGCGGCATCCGCATCCGATCAGCGTTCCGCCGGATGTACCCCAAGATGCCGGTGACCGCGGGGCCGATGTAAACGTCGTAGCCGGGTTGCACACCCAACGCCAAACCGGGGGCAGCCCACGCCAGAATGCTCGACAGCACCGCCCACGCCCCCACCATGGTGGTAGTCACCGTCTTCTGCCCATACGGACCAGACGCTTTGTAATCACCGGCCCACCCGGTGAACCTGTCCCGCACCGTTTCCGTACCGTCCGGGGAGACGTCGATCAAATGGCAGCGGATGCCCACAATGTCATCGTGAGCTTGGACGATGCGCTTGGAGGCTGTGGAACCGTACGGGCAGGTCAGGGTGCCGGTCCCGGCCACCATCCGCATCCGCTTGTACGACACGGACTCGTAGTCGGTTACTGGGTCACCGGCACCCAGGAAATCATGCGACTGGTACACCAGGGTTTCGATGTAGGAGTTCACCAAGCACTCCGGTACCGGAACGGCACATCAAGCTGCACCGACATGGGGTTAGCGCCGTAGCCGGTCGCAGACCACGAGAACGCCCGGTTGCCGTTGGCTGGGACTGAGGCCCGCAGGTCCCTCGCGGTCAGTTCACCCCGGCGGGACACCCCGTTCTGGTCGAGGACAGAACGCCTTGTGGGGTCCGTGTCGAAGAACAACGACTGCCCCACCGACAACGGCGGCAACGTCGTCACCAGCCCACCGGAACCCACCGTGACCGTGACCGTGCCGGCCACCGGACCGCGGACCGTCCACACCGGCCAGGCGTCAATGTCCCCACCGTTGTACGCGGTCACACCACCAACCGGGACAGGGGCGGAGAAACCGAAACCCTGCGGGAACGGGTTGTCCGCCACAAAAACCGCGTTGTAAGTGTTCAACCCCTGCAACCCCGGATCGGTGGCCACCGCAGTGGGCACGTACTCGTCCAACCGCACATCCCACCACCGGTACCCATGGTTAGATACGATGATCAACTTCTGCAACTGCTCCGGGGACAAGGCAGCCCGAAACTGGGCGTCCAGGTCCCGCCACGCGTTATCCGTGCGGGCCGTGGACCACATGTCCCCGACATGCAAAGTGATCGGCAACTTGCGGGCGTCATACCGGGTACCCCGATACGTGCGGCCCGCCTGGTGTGCGGTGGTGAACACCTGTTGGGCGTAGGTGGGGAAGTCCAAGCCCCCGAACCCGCCGCCGATCGTCACCCCTTCGGCGCCGCTGAGGATGTGCCAGACGGAACTATCGGCACCGACCAAAACCGCGTCGAGGGTCACAGCCGGGCCTGCGCCATAAGAAGGTTCACGGCCTGGCGTTGCTCCCTGTCGTGCTTTTCGGTGTCGCCGATCACGATGGTCGCGCCCGCTTCGACGTGGGTACCGGCAACAACCTTGGTGCCACCGCCTTGCCCGGTGTTGAGGTTGGCGCGCAACACCTCCCACTGCGCGGAGGAGAACACCGGCTCAGGCTTCGTGGAGAAGTTCGCACCCACATCGCCGGGTTTCATCCACCCACCGTCGTCGAAACCAGCGACCATCGCACGGGCATCACCGATGCGGCCGTTGTACGCCTCGGGGAACGCCGAAACCTGCACCCTCTGCGCTGCAGCACCAGGGGCCATCGACCGCCAGTCGAAGCCACCCAGCTTATTGAAGAACAAATCCGCGGAACCGTGCGCATTCATCCGTTCCGCCAAGGTCCCCCACCCTGCTTGGCGTTGCTGGAACAAACCCACCGAGTCGTGGTCAGAACCCACAGCATCATGCGGGAAGGCCAGTGACTCCGGGACGCCAGCGTTGGCGTACATGCGGAGATTGGACTCGACCAAGGCAGTAGCCAAGCCGATGACCGCGCCATCCTTGCCGAACCCGTGTTCGGTAGCGGACCGGAAGATTTCGTGCGCGTAAGCGTCGGCGTTACCACCAAGAGGCCCCAGAGACGCCGAGCCTCCACCACTGCTAGCAGCGTCCTTCGCATCGGCTTTGCCGGTGATGAAGTCGCGGATCTTGCTCTCAGTCTTGTCGAACATGCCCTTCGGTAGACCTTTGATCGCGGGTGGCGGCGAACCGAACGAGCCGATAGCGGCACTGACCGGCTTCATCGCCAGGTCGAACAGGTTGCCCACCTGATCCCGCAGGAAGTGGGTCACCGCCCCCGCGGCGCTGGAAATGTTGCTGCCGATGGTGCCCAGCAGGTTGCCCGAGTTCAAGTGTGGGTCGCGGTCGTTGCCCCAGTGCACGTGGTTGGCGTGCTGCGACCATACGGGCTCACCCCAGTACGACGGCGGCACAGCCTTCCCGCCCGCGATGCTGCCATTGGGGTTGTGGATCAGTTGAGTGGAATTGGAGTAGTTGCTACCGATCCATGCCGCCACCTCTGCTAGCTGACCAGCGTTGTCGCCAGGGGCACCGACGTCCAGAGCTTGGCCCTTACCGTGCATACCAGGGTCGCCGGGCCGGTAGTCGCTAGTGTCCACTGCCCACGGGAACTGCTTACGGACGATGTCAAACATTGCCGGCCAGGTGACCCCACCATCGGCGAAGCTCGCGATCCCACCATCGACGAACGCCGACAGCGTGCCGGAACGGGCGGCGCGGTTCATCTCCGCGACAGCCCCCGGCCCCCCCATGGCTCGGGTCCATTCCGGACGCATGATGGCCTCACCGCCGGACAACTCCAAACGCCCGCCAGTGGGAGACACGAACTGGTGCACGTCCTGCCCCGGTGTGTACCCAGGCATGACACCACCATCAGCGAACTTCACCGGGTCCATGTGCGGTGCCTTCGGCAGGCCAACCAAACCCGCCACATCATCCCACGCCTTGAACAAACCGTTATTCAGAACGGTGTCGATCACGAAGTTGATCGGCGTCGCCACAAGGGCTTTCATTTTGTCCCAGATGACGCCGATGGCGGTGACCACCGTATCGAACGTGGACCCGACGTCGTGGACCCCGGTCTTCAATGCCTCGAACGCCGGTTTGATCACATTGTCGTAGGAGCCTCGAATAATGCTGCCGATCGCATCGAATACGGGCTTAACCACATCGTCGTACAGGACATGCAGCGCATTCTCCAGGTCTGCGATCACAGCCTTGATGAGATCAATCACTGGCAGAACCACGTTGTCGTGCAGCCAGTGGAAGGACGTGGAGATGCCGTCGAAAACGGGCTTTATGACCTGCTCGTGCAGGAAGTGGGTGGCCTCACCCCATCCGGCAAGAGCGGCGTTGATCAGATCAACTACTACCCTGATTGAGGTGTCGTGCAGCCAGTGGAAGGTGTCCGAGATCGCGTTGAACACGGGCACAATCACGTTGTCGTGAATCCAGGTGGTTGTTGTTGCCCAGCCTCGGATGGCGTCGTTGATCAGGTCGGTGACAACCTTGACGCTGGTGTCGTACAGATAGTGAAACGCGCCCGCGATGGCATCGAACACGGGCTTGATCACGTTGTCATGCAACCAGGTAACTGTTGTTGCCCAGCCTCGGATCGCATCATTTATCAAGTCGGTCACGATCTTGACGGACGTGTCGTAAACCCAGTGCCACGCTGCGCCGATAGCGTCCATGACAGGCTTGACCACGCTGTCGTACAACCAGTGCACGGCAGCGCCCCACGCGTTGATCGCGTCATTGATGAAACCGATCACGGGCTTGATAACGGCGTCATGCAGCCAGTGGAACAAGTCACCTATCCAGTTGAGGACGGGATGGATCGCGTCATCCCAAAGTGCGTGCACAGTCGCCATGAACACGCGGAACTGCACCAGGACCACGGTCCCGACAACGGCGAAGATGATCCTACCGACCATCTCGAAAGCGTTGCCGATCCACTCGAAAGTGGGCTTGATTACTTCATTCCAGGCAGTGGAGATTGCAGAGGTGAAAGAATGCCAGGTATTAACCAACTGGCTGACAGTAATGGTTGTGGCATTCTTTAGAACGGTCCAGTAACCGGACAAAGTGTCCGTGAAGGAATGCCAGGAGCCGACAATGGCGGCGACGACTGTTTTGGTTGCGTCGAGCAGTGAATCCCACGCTGCCTGCAGCTCATGCCACAGGGAGACCCCAGCGTCTTTGACCGAGTTGAACGCGTCCTTGGTCCAGTTGAAGGCGGCGACCAGTGCGTGCCAGGTGTTCACCCCAGCGGTTTCCACCCAACGGAATGCCAATTTCATGGCTTCCCACACGTCGTTGACAACGTTGCGGAAGCCCTCGAAGTGGGTGTAGGCGTAGATGACCCCGGCCACGAGCGCACCGATCGCGACGATGACGATGCCGATCGGGTTGGCGTCGAGGGCCACGTTCCACAGCCACTGCCCAGCAGCGGCGAGTTTGGTGGCGACGGTGCCCGCGGTGATGGTGCCGTTGAAGACGCCCATCACAACACCCCATGCGACCGTGATCGCTTGTCCTGCGATCATCGCCGCCCGCCATGCCACAAAAGCGCCCACGGCGATACCGACCCACTTGGCGACCTCACCGATCAGCCGGGAATGCTCACCCAGCCAGTGCCCGGCGTCCATGAGGAACTTCAAGAGTTCTGTGGCCGCTGGCAGTAGCTTCTGCCCGAGTTCGATGACCCACGACTTGATGCCCGCGACCACTTGGGACAGTTGTTGGTTGAAGTTGCCCTGAACTTCCGACCAGCCCTTGATGTTGCCGCCCGCTTCCGGTGCGGCGGCGGCGATGTCCCGGATAGCTTCGTTGGTGGCACCGGCGTGCTCCCCCGTAACCTGCAAAGCCACCGCCATGCCGTCTGTGGTGCCCGTGGCCCGCTTCAAAGCCTCCATGTACGTCTGTGTGTCGTTGCCACCGGATTTGAGGGCAGCGGAGAACCCTGTGGCGTTCTTGTACTGGGTCAACCACGACTTGCCCTGCCCCTGCAACGCGGCATCAAGATGCCCAGTGCCGGTGGTGAACTGGCGGGTGGTGATCGCGCCGCTCTTCAGTTCATCCGCCACCTTTTTCAGCGCAGGGGGCATCGACTGATACATCTTGTCGGCGTCAGCACCAGCCAGCTTCGACTGGTTCATGGTGTTCATCAACGTGGTGCCCGCTGGCCCCATGTGCTGCATGATCGCCTCGGACACCTCCTGCAGGGTCCCGGCAACCCCCTTTTGCCCCAAGTTCTTGGACAACTCGATCGAGTTGAGGCCCAGAGCGGCCATCTCCTTGATGACGGGCTGCGTCGGCGCGGACAACCCCTTGATGGTGGAACCGAGGTTCTGCGCCGCCTGATCCGCCGACATACCCGAGGCGGTCATCGACGCCAACGTCCCGGATGCCTCGGCCAGAGAGATGCCGGCGGCTGCGGCGACGGGGGTGACGGAGTGCATGGCCCCGGTCAACTCATCGAACGTCGTCTTGCCGTGAGAGACGGCGGTGACGAGTTGTGAGGTGACCTTGGCGGCGTCGGACGCGGGCAGGTTGTAGTCGTGCAGGGCGGTGGTTACAGCGTCGGTGACGTGGGTGAGGTCGGCGTTCTCCTGCTTCGCGCCCTGCGCAGCCGACTTCAGCACCACCAGCGCATCAGCACCGTGAATGCCTGAGGACTCCACCGTGTACATGGCCTTGGACAAGTCCTGCGCGGACACCCCGACCTGCCCGGCCATGTTCAACATGCCGTCGCCGACCAGTTTCAAGTTGCTGGTGGACTCACCTGCAGTTGTCGCCAGCTTGGTGAGGGACTGCTGGTAGTTGCCGGCCTGGTGCAGGGCGTCGCCGCCGAGGATCGCCGACACCGCAGTCGTGCCGACCGCCAACTTGCCGAGGCTACCGACCAAACCCAATGCTTTGGAGCTGCCCGCCGCGCTGGATTCCCCGGCGCGGGCGTTGGACGCCGCCAGGGCGTCGTTGCGGGCGATCAACTCGGTTTTGGCGCGGCCCTCGTTGGACTCGGCCAGCACCAAACGCTCAGAGGCGGTGACTTCGCCGCGTTTCGCCGCTTCCAACCGGGCCTCGGCCGCCACCACCTGCGACGAACCAGCAGCGTTCCGCGCCCGTGTTTCCGCCAACTTGGTTTCCGCGATGGTCACCCGGTCGGCGGCGGCCAGCTCCTTGTCCCGTGCCGCGGAGATAGCCACCGAAGACTGTTCCACCGCGGCTTGGGCCGCACGAACCTGCGACTGAACCGCCGCTGTGGTCGCCGACGTCCCCGAGGTGACAGAGCGGGTGAACGCCGTAGAGAACGTCCGCCCAGCCTCCGTACCACCCTGCTCAGCGGGGGCCACCACATCACGTGTCATGGCCGCGCTCATCCCCATGACCCGGGGAATGATCTCAACGAACACGGAGCCGACAGACATAGGTCAACTCCTCACTGTGGTGTTGTTCCGCCGATGGACGCCATCAACGACTGGTGCTTCGATCTCTGCGCTTCCAGGCGGGTTGCTTCCCGCTTGTCCGCGCCCGGCCGCCGCAGGCGTTCCGGGTTCGCGGGCTGACCATTGGCGGTGGCGAAATCACCCCGGTAATAGGCGAACAAGTCCTGCACGTTCGCCAGCAGATGATGCATGGTGGTCCACGGGTCGTCCCGCATCGCCGCCTTGGTGGCGGACTCCTCCGGGAGGTGGCGAACGATGACCAGCAACTCGCGTGAAGACATTTCGCCGAGGTACCAGTCGCCGATGTCGCGGTGATGAAACCGGGACATGTCCGATTCGATTTCCGTGCAGTAGTGGACGAGCAGGTCCACTACCTCGGCAAGTTTGGGGCGTTCTTCACCCGGTCCATCATGAGGCCGTAGACGAGAGCCACATCGTTGGACCGACCGCCGGAGGCAATGAACTGCTGATGCTCCTCCTCGCCGAGCACCGCCCGCGCCAAGGAGATGGACGAGCTGTCACCCTTCTCGTTCAGCTCGTCCAGCAGTGCTTGCACTTCATCGGAATTGCACAGCGGGTGCGGGACCAAGAACCTTCCCCCGTCCGTGGTGCGGAGGGTGACACCGGGTTGACCACCAACCTTGTCGATGGCCTGCGCCCTCATGTCGTCAATGTCCATCTCCGCTGAGAGCGGAGGAAGAAACTTGGTCATGGTGATGCCTTTCGTCGGAGTATCGGATGGGCGTCGGAGTGGGGGGGGGAGGCTCTGCGGCGCGGCGTCCGACAACACCGCGCCGCAGAGGATCAGGGTCAGGTGATCGCGGTCACCGAGGCCGACGGCGCGGAAGCCTGCGACACCCTGCCCGTGGAGTCGGTGGCGGTCACCGTGAACGAGTACGACGTGCCCACGGTCAGACCGGACACCACAGCGGTCGGAGCTGAGGCGGTACCACCGAACGCCACGGTGGCACCAGACGCGGCAGGAACGATCCCCACCGAATATGTGTACGGTGCGGTGCCGTTGGTCGGCGGGTTGAACGTCAAGTTCGCTTTCGCGCCGGTAACCGCGGTCGCCACCACCGAGGACACAGCGATCAACCCGGACAGCAGACGCCAACCGGGGCCGTCCGTCCACGTGTACTCCGCGAACCCCGCCACCTGGTCGTACAACGGTTCGAACATGAGCTTCGTCGCCTGCTCCGCCTTCGCCTGATACGACTTCACATCAGGCTTGGTCAGCACGCACCGCGGGTACAGGGTCACCTGGTAGCAGTCGGCGCCCAACTGGTTGTCCACCGCGATGTGCAGCATGGAACGCAACGAAACACGGGGGGTGCGGGACTTCTTCAACCCATACCCGGTGGCACCGACCTGCTGCAACTGGGAGAACGGCACCGATTCACGCAAAGCCTGCACCACCGGGCGCAGCGACTCGATGCAGGTGAACGTGGACTCTGCAGTGTCCTGGGTGACGTCCTTGCGGACCGTGGAACGGGTCTGCCACGCCGCAGTGTCGGCCACCGCGTACTTCGGGGTGAACACCACCCCGTTCTCATCGAGTAGCCCCGTCTCCATGAAACCCTGCCCGCTGAGCAGGTCCGAAGACAGCAACCCGGTCGCCGAGTCGAACGGCGACCAATTGGCGAACGGGTTCTGCAGGGAGTAGTCCTTGACGATCACGTCGCCGTACAGGCCCTTGAACACGAGCTGCGGGTTGGGGACAAACAAGCTGTCCCAAGTTGCTCCGGCCATGATGTGTTGCTCCTTTTCAGATGGGGGAAGCGTTGAATCGGGAATGGACGGCATAGGACGCGATGTGGCGTTCCATGTTTTCGTCCTGGTAGTTGGACCAGAACGGGCCGTTGATCGTTTCGCAGTGGTCGATCAGCACCCCACCCACCACGGTGTGGCGCAAGTGGTGCATTTTCTGGTCAATCCGCCGAGCAATGTCACTCGACGTCTGTCGGTCCGCGGCGAAGGTTTCGACGTACATCACTGGCCGGTCGGTGATGTAGTCGTCCCCACCGGTGACGCGGGAGACGCGGACGAACGGCAGGTTCGGCTGGTTCGACATTTCCACCGACACATCGGTGACGCCGGGCACAGACGACAGGAAAGTGACCAGCACGGCCTCAACATCGGCGAACGCCATCACTCCCCGCCAATGGCCCGGTGCAGGACGTGCTGGGCAGTGTTGTGTTTGCTGCCGTACTCGATCCAGTGGGCTTTGTAGTCGTGCGCGGTGACACGACCCTTCATGCGCCGATGACCTTGAACCACGGAGGGTTCGATGGAGTCCCGGTAGTCACCGGGTTTGTCCACGTAGCCGCCTTTGAGGGTGTGTTCCTTCGCGCCCACCGGGGCGGCCGCCTTCGCGCGTTCGGCAACCTTGTTGGCCTCTTCGAGCAGGTGCGCGTGCAACTCCGGGTCGGTTTGCAGATAAACCTCCATCCCGAGCGGGTCGGGAATGAATTGGGCAGCCATCAGCGACCCTCTCTTGATAGGAGTTGCGCTCGCTGAGCCCTTTAGCCGGTGGCCTTGCGGAGCAGGATGACGAGGTGGTCCGGCTTCCCGCGACGGTCCGGTTGAACCTGCGGATCACCGAACACCTGATACGTGGTCCCGTAGGCCATCACCTGGCTTGTGGCGGTCAGAGTCATGGCTTGCGGGGATGGTGGGGCCAGCAGCCGCCACATGGTCTGTGTCAGGTCCATGTCGCCGGTCTGCTCAGTCGTGGTAAGCGGCTGAAACGAGCACCCCGTAATGGGGAGCTGCGGGGACTTCACCTCACCCGGAATGCCCTTGGAGCCCTTGGTGCCCGCGGTAATGGTGATCCCGTACACGGTTTCGTGCCCGAGCCTCACGAGTCACCCGCGTACGGGATCGAGGTGATCGGCCACTCGGAACTAACAGCGCCGTCCTGACCGATTCGCAGCAACCACGAGTCGTACGACGAGTTTGAACTGGTAGCGGCACCAAGGTTGCCGAACGGCCGCGGCGCCAAACTGGGATGCAGCTTCATCGAACCCACACGAGACCGCTTGGAACGGTACGGGGCCAACGATTCCAAATCGCCAGGGGTGACTTGCAGCTCGCCGCGAACAGCGATCTCCCCGCGGATCGCCCATATCGCGGTCACCGTCCCCGCTGTTTCCTGCACCACCCCATCGACGTTGACCAGCAGGCGTTTCACCATGGTCGCCACAACGGTGGCCACAAGCACCGGGTCCAAACCCCCCAGGTCGGTGGGGTCCAACGCGAACCGGGCAATCCGCGCCTTGATGTAGGGGGACTTCTGTTGCAGCATCGCAGCGGCTTTGACCAGCAGGTTAAAGACTTGTCCCTGCTCATCCGCTGAGAGTGGTCGCCAAATGTCGGCTACGTCGTTCGGTACAGCACCGAAAGCATCAACCATGACGACCCCTCTCAGCGATGCGGCTTACTTGGCCGGCTTGTCGGGTGGGGTTTCCTTCACCTCGGGTTTGTCGGGGTAGTCACCGTCCGGGTACGGGTGTTTCCCGTCCTCGAAGCAGTGGGCGCCCATCTGCTCGGCGGCCCACTGCGGCACCGGGTCCTTGTCGTCCGGGCCGAAGGTTTCCGACTCGCCCTTGGCGTTGTAGACGTGGACGTAAGCCGTAAGATCAGCCATCAGAGCACCGTCCCAACGAAACTCAGGTTGGGGTTGGCGAGACCCGGTAGTACGAGGGCCGCGCCCTTCGTCCACAAACTGATGGGGTCCTCTTCGGAGTACACACCGGACACGATCCCGGCCTCATCCCCTTCGAGTCCCCACCGCGGGTCCAGAGCTTCCGCTGTGGTGCCCCAGAACGTGGCACCGAACATGGTGTCCTCGGGGGCGTCGATCGCCACCGGCTCCGGGAGCAGCACCACCTTGTTGTCCGGGATCACACGCTGAGCAACACCGTTCACGTTGACCTGCGCCTGGTACAAAGTGACCTGCGGCAAACCCTGTGCGGCGAACACGTTGTTCAACTGGTCCTGGTTGATGATCGAGCCCTGACCACCACCCACGTACAGCGCTTGCCCACCGAACACCTGGTTGCGGATGCTCTGGTTGCGGAGCAGGTTGTTCCAGATGCGCCGGGACACGAGCATCGCCGCCGGGTTCAACCCGTTCGTGGCGAGGTAGGTGTCCCGCCACGACATGATGTCGTTCAACGGGTCCGACGTCGCAGACGACCACAAATTGGCCGCAGTGACGCTGTGCGCGGGGTTCCGGCCGAAGTCGATGAACTGACCGAGCCCGTTCTCCGCGATCGTCACCGAACCATTGACCAATGCATCACCACGGGCCAGTTCGACGCGGGCCGCAATGTTGCGGGTGACCCGCTCAGCGTCGTTGAACAGTTGCTCAACAACTTTCTGGGCGGTGACCTTCCGCATGCGCAGCCGGTCGTACTCACCGCAACGCTGCTTCTCCGACATCGGAGGCAGCTCGCCGCGCATCACGCTGAGCTGCTGGTGCCGGCCGATGGGCGACTCAGCGTCGAACGACCGGAACGACGCGGCGTCGGCCAGGCCGGTGCCACCGGACAGCAACCGGTAGTCGAGGTCATCGATCATCTTGTTGGGCAGCCACTGCGCCAGCGAGAACTGGTTGACTGCGTAGTCCTCCAGTGCGTTGCGCACGTACCCGGTCAGCTCGGCGGGGTAGATGTAATCCTCATTCAGAAGCATGAGCTAGTCCCGCCTTTCTAGACGTAGATGATGTGGGCGTTGGTGCCCTGCGCGGTTGCGCTGGGCGCGATCGGGAGACGCGCGAGACGCACCCGGCCGTGGTCGAGCAGTGCTGCACCGACAGTGCCGCTCGCAGAGTTGCGAGGAACCTGCACGGCTGTGAACAAGAAGCCGGCGAGGGCCTGGGTGCCATCGGTGGCGGCGTCAGTGACGGGGCCGTAGTTGCCGGTGGCGGTGTTCTTCCCCAACGGGAGACCGCTGGGGAAGTAGCCGTTCGGGTAGTGGGTGGAGGCGGTGAACGACGACATTTGCAATGTGATCGTTCGAGCCGAGGAAGTGCCGTGTGCGGAGCCGAGCCACGACTGATCGTCGCGGCCCTCCACGACACGCTGGATGGAGAGGTCCATCAGGTGCCCCTTTCAGGTGGGCTAGGCGGGTGAGCGGTGGGGATGCCGCTGCGCGTACCGGTCCCGGCCTGACGCCACGGAGGGGCTTGCGGAGCTGTTCCGCTGGCCTTGACCCCGCGAAGAGGGGCCTACGGCAGGCGGCTTACCTGTTCCCATG
>JAABUY010002629.1_pt1 | contig 21057 bp, 19 predicted proteins | sample 5560271 | NCBI WGS metagenome assembly JAABUY01 (sample SAMN10711886, study PRJNA513374) | rock metagenome | isolation source: Antarctica rocks | place: Antarctica: Victoria Land, University Valley | reverse complement strand
CATGACACCACGGCGGTTTGGGCTCCCCGCCTGCACGGCGAACCCGGAGGGCCATCCTCCATCACCAGCACAGCACGAATCACAACACGACCTTCTACATCGCCTTGCTCTCCTTTCAGGACACACGCGCATGGCCGCGTTTGCCACGGCCAGCCGCCTCAAGCTGCTGTTCGCGCTGTTGGATGGGGGGCGCAGCGTTGATGAGCTGGCACACCTGGCGCGGCTGACGCCCAACGCCGTCTCCCAGCAACTGCGGGTGCTCCGCCATCTGCGGATGGTCGTCGCACGCCGCGACGGGCGTAGCGTGCGCTACCGCCTGCATGACAGGCACATCGGTGATCTGCTCGCCGCGATTCGCCATCAGGGCGAGCACGCCGAGCACGAGTGGGTCGACGCGCCAGCCGTCGAGGAGCTGCCTACCGATGTTCGACCCTGACGCGCGGCACCGCAGCACGGACGTGGGCGCTGACGAGCTGACGCCGGGGACCGACGGCGCCAGGGGCGTGGACGATGGCCGCGTGCGTGGCCACCGCGGCGAGCACGGCCACGACGCGGGCCACGACGCGGGCCACGACCACGCCCACGACGACCACGCCCACGACGACCACGCCCACGACGACCACGCCCACGACGACCACGCCCACGACGACCACGCCCACGACGGCCATGGGCATTCCCACGGCGGCGTGGACGCGTCGATCCTGGACAGCGCGGAGGCGATGCGCACGCTCAAGCTGTCGCTGCTGATCCTGGCGTTGACGACCGCCCTGCAGGGTGCAGTGGTTGTGCTGTCGGGGTCGATCGCGTTGCTGGCCGACGCCGTGCACAACGCCGGGGACGCGTTGACCGCGATCCCGTTGGCTGCCGCCTTTCTGCTCGGTCGGCGCCTGCCGACGCGGCGGCTGACCTACGGTTGGGGCCGCGCGGAGGACTTCGCCGGGCTGTCGGTGATCGCGATCATCTTGTTCTCCGCCGTCTTTGCGGGGTATGAGGCGATCGATCGCCTAATCCATCCCAGCACGCCCGGCTACCTGGTGGCGACCGCGATCGCCGGGGCGATCGGGTTCGTCGGCAACGAGTGGGTCGCGATCTACCGGATACGCAGCGGACGGCGGATAGGGTCGGCGGCGTTGGAGGCCGATGGCTACCACGCCCGCGTCGATGGTTTCACGAGCCTCGCTGTCGTCGTCGGCGCTGCCGGTGTAGCACTGGGGTTTCGCCGGGCTGACCCGATCATCGGGCTGCTCATCTCCATCGCGATCATCGGCATCGTCTGGCGCTCTGCCAAGGAGATCGGCCTGCGCGCCCTGGACGGCGTCGAGACCAGCGTGATCGACGCGCTTCACACGCAGGCCGCCCAAGTCGATGAGGTGACCGACGTCGAGGAGATCCGGGCGCGCTGGCTGGGGCACAGCATCCGCGCCGAGCTCGCCGTCGCCGTTCACGGCGAGCAGTCTGTGCACGACGCCGACCGCGTCGCCGCCGCTGTGCGCCAGCGGCTCGTCGACAACGTCGAGCACGTGGGTGAGGCGATCGTGCGGGTCACCGCGGCCGCCCCCCGCGCAGTGAGGCCACAGCGCTCTTGAATGCGGTGAGGGACGCGAGACCCGTGAGCGACGGTACCTATGAAGTGCATCCGATCGGCTGGGTGGAGTCTCCGCTGCTCGACCCAGAGGCGTCACCACACCAAGGCAACGAAGGATCACCCGACGCCTGGCTCGTGTTCGAGCAGACCGTGAGCGAGGGCCTTGCCGACCTGCAGCGCGGTAGGGACGTCATCGTGCTGACCTGGCTACACCGGGCACGCCGCGATGTCCTCAGCGTGCATCCGCGCGGGGATCCGGCCCAGTCCGAACGGGGCGTCTTCAGCACCCGCTCTCCCGACCGGCCCAACCCGATCGGGGTGCATAGAGTCGAAGTCGTGTCGATCGAGCGCACAAGAATTCGCGTGCGGAACCTGGAAGCCCTCGACGGAACACCCATCGTGGACGTCAAGCCGGTTCTCCACGCCGGGCTCGATGGGTAGTCGCCGGCAAGCCCTCCCCGGCTGCCCAAGCTCTCGTGTTGATCGCGTCCAGCACCGCCTCGGCGACAACACCAACACGGGCGTCTCAACGATGCCACTGGGGGCGCGGCGGCCCGCCACCGGGGGGCAGTGCGACCACCAGGGCAAGGCGCTCGCGCAGATCGGCGTCCCGGGCCAGCGCGCGGCGCAGCGCGCGACGGCCGGCCGGGTCGAGCGGGAGACGGGGCGCGCCTGAACCGAAGCGCAACTCGGCCAGCGCCCGCAGGTAGCGGGCCGCGCCCGGCGCGTCGGCCACCCGGGTCGCCAGCCGATCGAAGGTCAAGCCGTGGCCGTCGAGGCCTCGGGCGCGCAGGGCCCGGGCGACCTCCTGGGCGCCGGCGGCGCCCGGTGCGCCACCCCAGCGGCGCGTCAGGCGCCGGCGCGCGGCGAGCGCGGCGAGACCCACGGCGCTGAGGGCGGCGAAGACGATGATCAGCGCCCAGGACGACGCGCCCCCGCCGGGGCCAGCGCTGGCTGCGGCTGGCCTCGGGGCGGGCGCCGCCGGGGTGGGCCCGACCGGGAGCCGGGGACGGGGACGGGGCGTGGATCGCCGCGTCCGGTCGCGCCCGGCGGTCGGGCCGGCTCCCCCGCCGTGACCACCACGAGCGGGCGCGGCGGTCGGGGTCGGGTCAAACGCCACCCAGCCGATTTGAGGGAAGTAGGCCTCGACCCACGCATGGGCATCGACGTCCGTTGCGCTCCACACGCCCCGACGGGCGTCGTAGCGCCCGGAGGTGAAGCCGGCCGCCACCCGGGACGGAACGCCGGCCATGCGCAGCAGCAACGCCATCGCGCCCGAGAAGTGCTGGCAGGAGCCGCGCCGGTCAGAGAAGAGGAAGGCCTCGAGTGGGTAGCGACGCACGGGGGCGCCCTCGCTGTAGCGAAACCCCGGACCGAGCGCAGCCTGCGCGGCGGAGACGAGCTCGGCTGGGGTATGCGCGCGCGCAGCCAGCGACCCGGCCAGCCGCCAGGCGCGGGCGTAGGGCGAGCGGGCCAGGGCCGCGGCGGCCGGGGCGCCGCCGGCCACCGTCACCGGCGCTCCCCCCTGCCCCAAGGCGGGGAAGCGGACGGCCACGGGAGGACCGGGACCGAGCGGCAGGGAGAGCTCCAGGTCACCGGCGAGGCCGGCCGGGTAGGCCGTGCTCGTTGCCGCGCCCAGCGCCGCGAGATCGGGATGCGGCGTGTAGACGGTCGCTGCGTAGGACTGGCCACGCCCGAGGGCTCCGCTGGCAACGCGAAACGTGCCGGGGCTGGTGCCGGGCACGGGGGGGAGCGGCGCGCCGCTGATCCGGGTCGTGGTGCCGGCGCCGATGAGCTCCGTGGTCCGCAGCGCGCCGAGGGTCACCGACACGGTGCGCGTCGACCGGTCCTGGACCGCGGCGGCGGGCAGCCCCGGGTCAGCGCCGGCGGCGGGCGCCGGCGCACTGTCCTGCACCCAGTCGCTGCCGTCAAAGCGCTCGAGCGCCACGGCCTTCCAGTAGTCCGGAGTGGGTGAGCGCACCTCCAGGACGGTGCGTCCATCGCGGGGCCAGCTCAGCGGCCCGTAGCGCTGGTTCCAGTCGAAGCCCTCGCCGCCGGCGATGGCGAGGTTGCGCGTGGCGGAGATGTTGACCAGCGGCGAGTGCTCCAACCCCGGCGCCGCGGCCAGCCCGGCCAGGCCGGCGAGCCCGACGGCCAGGGCAGCGGGCCCGGCGACCGCCCGCTCCACCCGCTCCAGCCAGAGCAGCGCCGCGAGCCCGGCGAAGAGGATGATGCCGCGCCCGGCCTGGGCGTCACCGCGCAGGTTGACCTCGGCGGCGGCGTAGACCACGACCACCAGGCTCCCGGCCAGCAATCGCCGAGCCATGCCCAGGGCCTGCGGGCGTCGCCCGGAGGCGGGCCAGAACACCCGGGCGGTGGCCGCCCCCAGCGCGCCGTCGGCCGACAGGGCGACGGCCCGGCGCACCCACTCGTCACTGCCTACGAAGGGCACGTGCACGTTGGGCAGGGCGCCGAGCGCCTGACCCAGGGCGTGCAGCGTGGCGCCGAGATGCGCCGGACGCAGGTCGGCCACGGGGATCCCGGCGGCCAGCCCGATGACCAAGCCCAGCGCCAGCACGACGCCGGCTCCCGCCACCGGCCGCCAGGGGTCCGCCAGGCGACCGCAGGCCGACAGCCCCAGCGCCGCGAGAGCGCAACCGATCCCGGCCAGCAGCCCACCACCCGGAGCGGCGGGCTCGACCAGCGCGACGGTGTGCAACTCACAGAGCGCGACGAGCAGGCCCATGCCCAGCAGCCGCGCGGCCACCGGGGTCAACGCCGGTCCCGAGACGCGCTGGGCATCGCTACTGCGCACGTCGGCCTGAACCGATGCCGCCGGCGAGGCCCCGGGGGGCGGGACCGACCCGGCGGGAGCGGCGGTGCTCATGCGGCAACCCGGCGCCGGCGCGCCCGCGCAGCGCGATGCAGGACGTGGCCCTGGCACCCGCCCACCGAGAATGCCGCCCTCCCAGCCGGCAGGCCGCCGGGCAGCCCGCCGGGCACCACCAGCACGACGGTGGCCCCCGCTGCCGCCAGCACGCCCAGCGGCAAGCTGCTGGCGTCGGCGGCGACGTAGAAGACTGTCCCGCTGCGGCCGGTCAGGGCGCCCAGGCCCGGCGCCGTGGCGGTTGGCTCGACAAGGGCCAGGCGAGCGTGGGCGGCCCCCCAGCCGCCGAGGTCTGGCCCGACGGGGTGCGGGCGCCGCTCCGAGCCAATCACCAGTTGTGCTCCGGCGGGTTGGGCCAGCCACCGCAGCAGCGATGCGGCGGCGCGCACCGCGGCGTCGAGGCGGGCCTGGGCTTGCACCGCGTCCACGGCCCCGGGACGCGCGTCGAGCACGACGAGGGGACGTGACTCGACGTCGCCCTGGAGACGGCGCTCGTGCAGGCCAGCCCCGCGGGCCAGCGTTGGCCAGTGGATGCGGGAGGCGGGGGTTCCGGGCTGGTAGGCCGCGAGACGGTCCAGGTCGGCCTCGGCGGCCGGGACGGGCCGGGCGGTGCGGCTGCGCTGCAGCACCCCCGCGCCGCCCGGCATCACCCGTACCGGCTCGATCCGCGGCAGCACGAGCAGCTCGTCGCCGCGCACCGCGGCCACCGTCCGCACGGCCAGGCCGAGGGGGTCGGAGATGACGAGCTGGGGAGCCGCGAGGCGCCGCCGGCCCCTCCGGGCGAAGCGGGCCTGGATGCGGACCGCGGCCGAGCGGGCGCCGGGCCGCACGGGCATGCCGCGAGCCAGCAGTGGGTCGCGCAGCTCCCCCCCGGGCAGCGCGAGTCGGCCCGGCCGGCCCACCACCCGCAGCTCCACGGGCTCGCCTTCGACAACGCGGCGAGCGACGACCTCGCGGTGGACGCTCGCCCCGCGGGCGGCAACGCCGACCCAGGCGACGGCCCCGGCGGCCAGGGCGGTGAGGGCCACCCCGGCCGGGTAGAGCCCGGGAAGGTCGAACGCCTGCCCGGCGCCGACCAGGGCAAGGCCCAGCAGCGCCGTCCCGGGAGCCGACCCGCGACGCCGTGGCCGCCGCCACGCCATCACCCCACGACCACTAGAGGGCGGCCACGGCGCCCACCGCGTCGGCGATGATGGTCGCGGCAGTCGCCTCGGCGCTGGCGTCGGTTTCCTGTCCGCCCAGGAGCGCCTCGGGGGCCAGCACGAGACGATGGGCCAGCACGGGGACGGCAAGGGCCTGGACATCGTCGGGGAGCGCGTGATCACGGCCACTCAGCAGGGCCCTCGCCTTGGCGGCGCGCAGGAGCATGAGTCCGGCGCGGGGGGAGGCGCCGAGCTCCACGCGCTCGTCGCCACGGGTGTGGCTGACGAGAGCGACCACGTAGTCGCGCAGCGCGGGTGCGGCGCGCACCCGTCGCGCCGCGCGCTGGGCGGACAGCAGCTCGGTGCGCGTCGCGGCCGGGCGCAGGTCGCCGACACGATCTCCGCTCTCGTGCACGGCGAGCATGTCGGCCTCGGCGCCAGCGTCGGGATAGCCGAGGGAGACCCGGCACAGGAAGCGGTCGAGCTGAGCCTCGGGGAGCGGGTAGGTGCCTTCGAAGTCCAGGGGGTTCTGGGTGGCCAGGACCATGAACGGCCGGGCCAGCTCGTGACTGTGCCCGTCGACGGTGACGTGTCGCTCCTGCATGCACTCCAGCAGCCCCGACTGGGTCTTGGGCGAGGCTCGGTTGAGCTCGTCGACCAGGACGACGTTGGCGAAGACGGGCCCGGGACGGAACTCGAAGCGCCCCTCGCGCGGGAGGTAGACGCTCGTGCCCACCACATCGGAGGGCAGCAGGTCGGCCGTCCCCTGGACGCGGGCGAAGGCGAGGTCCAGAGAGCGAGCGAGAGCGCGGGCCAGCGCCGTCTTCCCGACCCCGGGGGCATCTTCGATCAGGACGTGGCCCTCGGCCAGCAGGGCGACGAGGACGGCGGCGAGCACTGCGTCTGGCACTTCGACCGCGCTGCGGACGTTGTCGGCCACGCGGGCGGCGACCTGGTTGGCGGCGGCCAGCTCGGCGGGCGCCACGCGTGGAGCCTCGCCCAGTGGCTCCATCAGCGGCTCCCCCCGGCCACCGCGCCGGCCACCGCGCCGAGCAGCGAGGCCCGCAGCGCCGCGACCTCATCGAGGACGGCAGCCGCCACGCGATCCTTGCCGGTGCGGGGCACGTGGCGCTCGCCCTCGCCCCTCACGATCCATACCTCGTTGTCTGACGCATCGAAGCCGATGCCCGTGCCGGAGATGTCGTTGACGACAACGAGGTCGACGCCCTTGCGCCCGAGCTTCCCGCGCCCGTACTCGAGCGCCCTGACCCCGTGCTCGGCGGCGAAGCCCACCAGCGTCTGCTGCGCCCGGCGGGTCAGCGCCAGCGATGCGAGGATGTCCTCGGTGCGCTCCAGGCGCAGCTCCAGCGCGTCGTCGTCGGCCTTCTTGAGCTTGCCGGCCGCCGGCGCGGCGGGGCGGAAGTCGCCGACCGCCGCGGCCATGAGCAGGACGTCGGCGGCGGCGAAGCGCTCGCGACACGCCGCGGCCAGCTCGGCAGCGGTCTGCACGTCGGCGTAGTCGATGCCGGGCGTGCGCGGCAGGGCGACGTTAGCGGCGACCACCTCGACGGCGGCGCCGCGCCGGCGCGCCTCGTCGGCGAGCGCGAAGCCCATGCGCCCCGACGAGCGGTTGGCGATGTAGCGCACGGCGTCGATCGGCTCGCGCGTCCCCCCGGCGGTGACCAGGACACGCAGGCCGGCGAGGGGCGCGCTCGGGCGCGTCCGGCCCGCGGCCCCGGGCACCGAATCGGTCGCCGGTGGCCCGCCGTCGCTCCGGCCCGAACCGGCCGGAGCGTTCGTCGCATCGAGGACCCGCTCCACGGCGGCGAGCAGCTCGGGGGGCTCGCGCAGCCTCCCCACCCCCCACTCCCCCGGTGAGCCTAGCCGGCCCGTGCCGGGCTCGAGCACCTCGACGCCGCGGTCACTGAGCGTCGCGATGTTGGCCTGGGTGGCCGGATGCTCGTACATGGCGTCGTTCATGGCCGGGGCGACGATCACCGGACAGCGGGCGACCAGCGCCGCCTCGCAGAGCAGGTTGTCGGCCAGGCCGTGGGCGAGCTTGGCGATCGTGTTGGCCGAGGCCGGCGCGATGAGCAGGCAGTCGGCGTTGGCCACCAGCTCGAGGTGGGAGAGGGGGTCGTGGGCCGGCGTGGGGTCGCCGGGGAACGCGCCGCGCAGGGAGTCGCGGTCGCGGTCGCGCCAGAGCACCGGCGCACCGGTCAGCGCGGCGAACGATGCCGGCCCGACGAAGCGCCGGGCCGCGGGCGTGCAGACGACGCGCACGCGGTGCCCGGCGCCGGTGGCCAGCCGCACGACCTCGAGCGCCTTGTAGGCAGCGATGCCGCCGCTGACGCCGAGCAGCAGACGGGCCATGACGGGGCGCGGGCCGAGGGCCCCCGGAGGCCTACCGGTACCGGTAGGTGATCTTGCCCGCCGCCACCTCTTCGAGGGCGATGGTCAGGTAGTTCTTCGACCCCGTCTCCACCATCGGCGGCGGGAACTCGTCGAAGGTCCCCTCACCGAGGTTGTGGTAGTAGGAGTTGATCTGCCGCGCGCGCTTGGCGGCGACCAGCACGCTGGCGTAGTTGGAGTCGACGTTGTCGAGCAGGCGATCGATGCGGGGAGAGATCAAAGGGGGTCAACCTCGGTCGGGGGCCTGAGGGAGTGTAGTTGAGGGCCGATCGGCCCCCAGGGCGCGGCGGACCACCCGCTCGAGCTCGTCGACCGCCACGTCGAGGCGGTCGTTGACCACCACGCAGTCGAACTCGTCGCGGGCCTCGAGCTCGGCGACAGCGGTGCGCAGACGGTCGGAGACCTGCACGGGGTCGTCGGTCCCGCGGGCCACCAGGCGCGCGCGCAGGGCCGGCACCGATGGCGGCGCGACAAAGGCGAGAAACGCCTCGGGCAGGCGGTCGCGGACCTGACGGGCGCCCTGCACCTCGATCTCCAGGACGACGGGAACGCCGGCCGCGGCGCGCCGACGCAGCTCGGAGCGCGGGGTGCCGTAGCGCCGCCCCGAGTACTCCGCGTGCTCGAGGAAGTCGTTGTCGGCCAGGCGCCGGTCGAACTCCGCGTCATCGACGAAGGCGTAGTCGACCCCGTCGCGTTCGCCGGGCCGCGGCGCCCGCGTGGTCACCGACACCGAGAGCTCGAGCTCGGGCAGGCGCGCGCGCAGGGCGTGGATCAGCGTGCCCTTGCCCACGCCGGAGGGCCCGGTGATGACCACGACGCGTGACAGATCGACGATGCTAGGCCCCGACCCGGTCGGCCTGGGAGGCCGCGGGCCGCGGGGTTGGCGCGGGCGCGGCCGGGTGCGTCGCGATCGAGGCGGCCCACGAGCTGGGCCGCCTGGCTGGCCGCCCCGAGGTCATCGCCCAGCGATGACGATGGGCGCTTCCGGGCCTGTTCTTCGCCCTGCGGGGAAATAACCAGCCCAGAGAAGTCCGGTCCCGTCCTTGGGCCGCCCGCGCCGACGGCTAGCGACGGAGCATGGCGACAAGCTCACCACGCTGGCGCTCGGAGAGTCCACCGATGGTCTTACTCGGCGAGATCCGGCACTGCTGGAGGATCTTGTTGACCTTTACCCGACCGTACTTGGGGACGGCGAGCATCACGTCGAACACCTTGGCCGTCTCCAGGTAGCCCGGGGGGTCCAGCAGCAACGAGTGGATCGACTGGCGGCCGGCCTTGAGCTCCATCTTGAGGCGGGCCCGGCGCGAGCGAATGTCGTTGGCGCGTTGCAACGCATCCATGCGTTGGGTGAGCGAGCGCTCGGGCGCCGCCGTCTGCTTGAAGGTGCTCTCCCCGACGGCCGCCACGCAGCGCGAGTCTACAGCCCGTAGGGCGGCTCGCAAGCCCGATCTCACAGATTCACGTCCACCTCGACCTGAGCTTCACCCTCGGGAGGCCGAGCCCACCGAAGTATGCCCCTTTACAGGTACTTCGCCCATTTCGGCGCAGATTTTGGCGGCCGCCAGGGGGTCACGGAGGCTCTCGGTCTCCACGCCGACGAGGGTTGCACCAACTCTGAGCAGCTGTCGGGCTTGGGCGCCGCGGGTAATCCCGCCCATCCCGAGCACCGGAAGTCTGACCGCGGCGGCCACAGCGGGGCGAGCGTGCGCCGTCCGCTCACGTGGGCGCCGTGCCGGCCCGCTCGGTCCGTGGCTCCGCCCCGGCGCGCACGCCGCCCGGCGCGGCGTCCGGCGGCTCGAGACCGCCGGCCACCCCCGAGCGCCCGCCGCGGTGCAGATCCTGGAGGCAGAGAACCGGCGCCGGCGCCGAGCGCTCGGCGGCCAGGGCGCGAGCGGCGGCCATCCCCCCGGAGATCGTGGTGATGCAGGGAATGCCGCGAGCCACGGCGGCGTCGCGGATCTCATAGCCGTCGGTCCGCGCCCCGGCGCCGGTCGGGGTGTTGATGACCAGGTCGACCTCGCCGCGCTCGATCCAGTCGACGACGTGGGGGCTGCCCTCCCCGAGCTTGTTGAGCTCCTCGACGGGCACCCCCATCCCCATCAGCGCCCGCGCCGTCCCCCGGGTGGCGACGATGCGAAAGCCCAGGTCGTAGAGCTGGGCCCCGAGCCCGACGGCCGCCGCCTTGTCGGCGTCGGTGACGGTGAGAAAGACGGTGCCCCCGTGCGGCAACCCGGCGCCGGCCGCAGCCTGGGCCTTGGCGAAGGCCGTGGGGAAGTCGCGCGCCAGCCCCATCACCTCGCCGGTCGAGCGCATCTCGGGGCCCAGCAGCGAGTCGGCGCCGGCGAAGCGGTCGAAGGGCAGCACCGCCTCCTTGACCGCGACGTGCTCACCGCCCATGGGATCCTCGGGGACGTCGAGCTCGTCGACCCGCTCACCCAGCATGATCCGGCAGGCCAGCTTGGCCAGGGGCAGGCCTATGGCCTTGGAGACGAAGGGCACGGTGCGCGACGCGCGCGGGTTGGCCTCGATCACGTAGAGCTCGCCGGCGTGCACGGCGAACTGGACGTTGAGCAGGCCCACCACGCCGAGGCCGAGGGCGATGCCCCGCGTCTGCTCGCGGATGCGGGAGAGCATCTCGCCCCCGAGCGAGTGCGGGGGCAGCACGCAAGCCGAGTCGCCGGAGTGGATGCCCGCCTCCTCGACGTGCTGCATGATTCCCCCGACCCACACCCCTCCACCGCCGCCGGCCTCCACGGCGCCGTCGCACAGGGCGTCGACATCGACCTCGACGGCGTCCTCGAGGAAGCGGTCGAGGTAGATCGCGCCCTGGGGACGCGTCCGCTCGAGGTGGTCCTGGAGTCCGGGGAGGTCGTAGACGATCTCCATCGCCCGGCCGCCGAGCACGTAGCTGGGCCGGACGAGGAGCGGGAAGCCGACCTCGCCGGCCCGGCCCATGGCTTGATCGGCATCGGCCGCGGTGGCGTAGGCCGGCATGCGGTAGCCCAGCTCGGCCAGCAGCGCCCCGAAGCGCCCACGGTCCTCGGCCAGGTCGATGGCCTCGACGCTGGTTCCGAGCAGGGGGACCCCCGCCTCGACCAGGCCGGCGGCCAGCTTCAGCGGGGTCTGGCCGCCGAACTGGACGATCACCCCCTCGGGGCGCTCGGCCTCACAGACGGCGAGGACGTCGTCGTGGGTGAGCGGCTCGAAGTAGAGGCGGTCAGAGGTGTCGTAGTCGGTGGAGACGGTCTCGGGGTTGCAGTTGACCATGACCGCGTCGCGACCCGAGGCGCGCACGGTCATCGCGGCATGCACGCAGCAGTAGTCGAACTCGATGCCCTGCCCGATGCGGTTGGGCCCGGCGCCGAGGATGACCACCGACCCGCGCTGCCCGGAGTCGGGCCCGGAGGCCTGCTCGTCATCGCCCGGCCGCGGGCCGAGACCCGCGTCGGAGCCGGAACCGGCGCCGCGTGAGGGGCGCTCCCACGCCGAGTAGAAGTACGGCGTCTGGGCGGCGAACTCGGCGGCGCAGGTGTCGACGGCCCGGAAGGAGCGCTCGCCCCGAAACGGCCCCTCGGGGTCGAGAGCCAGGGCTCCGAGTTCGTGCAGGAACCAGGGGTCGATCGCCGTCTGCGCGTGGACCCGCTCGATCGGGACGCCCCGGCGAAGGGCCTCGAGCACGAGGTCGAAGCGGTCCCACGCCCCGACCCCCACCGCCTCCAAGAGTGCATCGTCGTCGAGATCGGTGCGCGGCGTGGCGTCGAGCTCGCGCGAGCGCATGGCCTTGGCGAAGGCCTGGCCGAATGTCCGGCCGATGGCCATCACCTCCCCCACCGACTTCATCTGGGTGGTCAGCTCGGGATCGGCGCCGGGGAACTTCTCGAAGGCAAAGCGCGGCCACTTGACCACCGCGTAGTCCAGGGTGGGCTCGAAGGAGGCCGGGGTGGCCCGCGTGATGTCGTTGGGGATCTCCTCCAGGCGGTAGCCGACGGCGAGGCGGGCGGCGATCTTGGCGATGGGAAAGCCGGTCGCCTTGGAGGCCAGCGCGCTGGAGCGCGACACGCGCGGGTTCATCTCGATGACCACCACCTCCTCGGTCGCCGGGTTGACGGCGAACTGCACATTTGAGCCCCCGGTCTCCACGCCGACGGCGCGGATGCAGGCGATGGCCTGGTCGCGCAGGGTCTGGTAGAGGCGGTCGGGCAGGGTCTGCTGGGGCGCGACGCAGACCGAGTCGCCGGTGTGCACGCCCATCGGGTCGAGGTTCTCGATCGAGCAGACGATGACCACGTTGTCGGCCCGGTCGCGCATGACCTCGAGCTCGAACTCGCCCCAGCCGATGACCGACTCGTCGATCAACACCTGGCCTATGGGCGAGGCGGCCAGGCCGCGGGCGATGGCCCGACGGAACTCGGCCTCGGTCCGGGCCACCCCGCCCCCATGCCCGCCCAGGGTGAAGGCGGGCCGGATGATCACCGGCAGGCCGATCTCGGCCATGGCCCCAGCGGCCTGCTCCGGGGTCCGGGCGATGGCCGACCGGGGGACGCGCAGCCCGGCCGTCTCCATCGTCTCGCGGAAGCGCTCGCGGTCCTCGGCGCGCTCGATGGCCTGCTCGTCGGCACCGATGAGCTCGACGCCGAAGCGCTCCAGGACGCCGTTGCGGCTCAGGGTGCGGGCCAGGTTCAGCGCTGTCTGTCCCCCCAGGGTGGCCAGGAGGGCGTCGGGGCGCTCGCGCTCGATGACCTGGGCCACCGGGCCGGGGAGCAGCGGCTCGACGTAGGTGGCGTCGGCGAACTCCGGGTCGGTCATGATCGTCGCCGGGTTGGAGTTGACCAGAACGACCTCGTAGCCCTCCTGGCGCAGGACCTTGCACGCCTGCGTGCCCGAGTAGTCGAACTCGGCGGCCTGGCCAATGACGATCGGCCCGGATCCGAGCAGCATGACGCGCCGCAGGTCGTCGCGCCGGGGCACGCTCAGTGCTCCCGGCCGACCTGGGCGAGGAAGTCGTCGAACAGGTGGACGGCGTCGCGCGGTCCCGGCCCCGCCTCGGGGTGGTACTGCACGGCGGTGGCGGCCACGTCGCGCAGGTGCAGCCCCTCGACGGTGCGGTCGTACATGTTCAGGTGGGAGAGCTCGGCGTCACCGAAGTCGGTGCTCCAGCGCACCGCCTCATCGGTCTCCAGGCGCTCGGCGCCATCGGGCCCGAGAACGGCGAAGCCGTGGTTCTGGGAGGTGATCTCGATGTGTCCGCTGGCCAGGGCCTTGACCGGGTGGTTGGCCCCGCGGTGGCCGAAGGCCAGCTTGTAGGTGTCAAGGCCCACGGCCCGGCAGAGCAGCTGGTGGCCCAGGCAGATGCCCCACACCGGGACCCGTCCGACGAGCTGGCGCACGGTGGCCACCACGTCGTCCAGGGCGCCGGGGTCACCGGGACCGTTGGCCAGCAAGACGGCATCGGGTTCGCCGGCGAGCAGGGCGCCGGCGGTGCTCGTGCACGGGTGGAGCTCCACGCGGGCGCCCCGGTGACGCAGGTGCTCGAGGATGGAGAGCTTGATGCCGGTGTCCAGGGCGGCAATCCGGGGCCCGTAGCCCGACCCCTCCCGGGGCGCGAGGATCTCCGGCTCGGCCACCCCGACCGATCGGGCCAGGCCCTGGCCGGCCATCGGCGGCTCGGCGTCGATCAGCTCGCGCGCCTGGGCCTCGGGCAGCGCGGCGGCGAAGACGCCGCCGCGCATGGCCCCGCGGCTGCGCAGGTGGCAGACCAGGCGCCGGGTGTCGACCTCGGCGACGGCCGGCACGCCGCCGGCGGCCAGCCAGTCCAGCCAACCGCCCTCGGCCGAGGGGGCATCGTCGCGGTTGACCCCGACGCGCATGATCACCGCGCGGGCATGGATGCGGTCGGACTCCATGGCCCGGGCGCTGACGCCGTAGTTGCCGACGTGGGCGGCGGTGAAGCAGAGCAGCTGACCGGCGTAGCTGGGATCGGTCACCGACTCCTGATAGCCCGACATGGCCGTGGTGAACACCACTTCACCCACGGCGGGCTCGGGCGCGCCGACGGCCACGCCGTCGAAGCGGGCGCCGTCCTCGAGCAGGACGTAGGCCCCTGGCGCCTCGGGCCGGCTCACGCCACCGCCCCGACCCGGGCCTGGAAGCGGACGGCGCCCCCGGCCAGCGTGAGCAGCACCCGGCCCCGGAGCGTCGCGCCGGCAAAGCAGCAGTTCTCCGCACGGCTGGCGTAGCCCTCGGCGCCGACCGTCCAGGCCGCCTTCAGGTCCACGAGGCACAGCGCCGCCGGGGCGCCCACCGCGACGCGGGAGACGGGCAGCTCGAACAGCTCGGCGCCAGCGGTCATCCGCTCCACCAGCGTGCCCAGGCCGAGCAGTCCGGGGATCACCAGCCCGGTGTAGAGGGCGGCGAAGGCGGTCTCCAGACCCGTGGTCCCCATCGGCGCCTCCTCGAAGGGGACCTCCTTCTCCTCCTGGGCATGCGGGGCGTGATCGGTGGCCACACAGGACAGCGTCCCGTCGCGGAGGGCGTCGCGCAGCGCGTCGCGGTCCCGCGGGGCCCGCAGCGGGGGGTTCATCTTCATCCGCGTGTCGAGCGACCGGACGGCTTCATCGGTGAGCAGCAGGTGGTGGGGGCAGGCCTCGGCGCTGATCCGCACGCCGGCGGCGCGGGCGGCGGCCACCGCCTCCACCGACTCGGCGGCCGAGACGTGCATCACGTGGATGCGCGCGTCCTCGTAGCCGGCCAGGGCGGCGTCACGGGCGATCGCCGTGGACTCGGCGACGCTGGGGATGCCGGCCAGTCCCAGCAGGGCGGAGACCTCTCCTTCGTGCATGACCCCGTCGCCCGACAGCGAGCGGTCCTCCTCGTGCAGGGCGAGCACGCCGCCGCACATGTGCTGGTACTGCAGGGCCCGGCGCAGCACGGCGGCCCGGGCCACCGGCAGCCCGTCGTCGGTGAATCCGGGCGCGCCGAGGTCGCGCAGCTCGAGCATGTCGGTCAGCTCGGCCCCGGCCTGGCCTCTCGTGATGCACGGCAGGAAGCCGACGGGGACCTCGGCCTCGGCGCCGGCCGCCTCGCGCACCGCGCGCAGCACCGGGGCGGCATCGATCGGAGGGTCGGTGTTGGGCATGGCCAGGATCGCCCCGTAGCCGCCGGCGGCGGCCGCCCGCGTGCCGCTGGCCATAGCTTCCTTGTGCTCCTGGCCCGGTGTACGCAGGTGCACGTGGGGATCGAAGAAGGCGGGGAAGAGATGGCGTCCCTCGCCATCGACCACCTCGCTGCCCTCCGGGGCGGTGAGGCTTCCGGGCGCCCGGAGCTCGGCGATGACGCCGCCCCGCAGGAGCACATCGGCCGGGCCATCCAGTCGGGCGCGCGGGTCGAGGACGTGGGCGCCTGAGATCAGCAGCTCGGCTCCGGGCGCGGGTCGGGCGAGCAGGGCGGGGGCGGTCACGCCGGGGCTCCCGCGCGAGCCGGCGTGCGCCGGACCGACGGGGCGACGGCGGCCGGCTCGGGGTCGGCGAGGGGCGTCGCCGGCTCCTGGCCCCCGGCCAGCAGCTCGTAGAGGACGGCCATGCGCACGACCACCCCGGCCTCGACCTGGGCGACGATCACCGCCTGGGGCGAGTCGATGACCTCCGCGGACAGCTCGAGCCCGCGGTTGACCGGGCCCGGGTGCATGAGGACCTGGCCCGGGGTGAGGCGGTCGCCGCGGATCTGGAAGCGGGCGGCGTACTCGCGCAGGGAGGGCACGAAGGCATCGGTCATCCGCTCCTGCTGCAGGCGCAGCGCGTAGACGACGTCGGCCTCGGCCAGCCGGTCGAGCCCGTGCGCCACCTCGCAGCCCAGGCTGGCGATGGCCCGCGGGATCAGGGTGGGCGGCCCGCAGACGGTCACCCGGGCCCCCATGGCCCGCAGGGCGAGGATGTTCGAGCGGGCGACGCGGGAGTGCAGGACGTCGCCGACGATCCACACGTTGACCCCCTCCAGCTGGCCCAGGCGGCGGCGCATGGTGTAGAGGTCCAGCAGGGCCTGGGTGGGGTGCTCGTGCTTGCCGTCGCCGGCGTTGACCACCGCCGCCGACGTCCACCCGGCCACCAGCGCCGCCGCCCCGACGTGGGGGGAGCGGATGACCAGCGCCGCGGGGTCATAGGCCGACAGGGTCTGGACGGTGTCCTTGAGCGACTCCCCCTTCTCCACGCTGGAGCCGACCGAGCGGATGGAGACCACGTCGGCCGACAGGCGCTTGGCGGCCAGCTCGAAGGAGGAGCTGGTCCGCGTCGAGGCCTCGTAGAACAGGTTGACCACCGTGCGGCCGCGCAGGACGGGGACCTTCTTGATCTCCCGGCCGTGGACGACGGCGAAGGACTCGGCCCGGTCGAGGATCCGGGTGATGGCCTCGCGGTCGAGGTCCTCAACGGAGAGCAGGTGCCTCATGCCGCCTGCTCCTGCTCGGCGGGCGCGGAGGCCGGGGGCGTGCGGATGGTCACCTCGTCGACGTCGTCGAGCTCTGAGAGGCGGACGTAGACGCGCTCGGAGCGGGCGGTGGGGAGGTTCTTGCCCACGTAGTCGGGGCGGATGGGCAGCTCACGATGACCGCGGTCGACGAGGGCGGCGAGCTGGACGCGGTCGGGACGCCCGTAGTCGAACAGCGCCTCGATGGCCGCCCGTGCCGTGCGTCCGGTGTAGAGGACGTCGTCGACGACGACGACGGTCGTCCCCTCGACGCGGAAGTCGATGTGGGAGGCGTGGACGACCGGCGCCCCGGCCTGCGGGCCGCTGCGCAGGCGGGCCCCAAGGTCGTCGCGGTAGAAGGCGATGTCCAGGTCACCCAGCGGCAGCTCACGGTCGAGCAGGTCGCACACCAGGCGGTGCAGCCGCCCGGCCAGGGGAGCGCCCCGACGGTGAATGCCGACCAGCGCGAGCTCACGGCCGGCGTTCTTCTCGACGATCTCGTGCGCGATGCGCACCAGGGTCCGGCGGATGTCGTCGCCGTCGAGGACGACCTTCTGAGCGTGGGTGATCCTGTGCCCCTTCTCGGCCTCTCGGGGCCGCGTTAAAGGAACCGACTCAGCCGAGGCTACCAGCGAGCTCCGACGCGACCCTTCGCGCTCAGCCGCGCTCGATCGACAGTCGCACGGCGGCGCCGCGAGGCAGCGGCGCCGCCGGCCGGCGGGCTCTCGGCCACCACCTTCCAGTTGGAGTCGTCGATGACGCCGAGCAGGCCACCCCCCTCGCGCAGGTCGCTGTAGCCGGCCCGGTGGACTGCCGCCTTTGCCCGGTCGTAGCGAATGCCGACGACGTTGGGGACGACGGGCGCGCCGGTGGCGGGGGCGGCCGACGCCGGGAGGGTGACCGTACGCGCCGGGCCGCCCGCGGCCAGGGCGATCACCGTGACCAGGGCAACACCGCAGAGCAGGCCGACCAACCCGGCGCCGAGCAGCGCCGGCCAGCCGAAGCGTCCTGAGGGGGTGGTCGGCGGTGGAGACGACACCGGCTGGCGGGCCGTCGGCCACTCCTCCGGAGAGCGGCGGGGCGGGCTCACCGGGCCACCGCCACGTCGGAGAAGCGCAGCAGCTCCGGCGCTCCGCGCTCGGGCAGCGGGAGCTCGACGGTGTCGAAGTCGCGCGGGATCACCGTCGCCGGGAAGACCTCGCGAGCCTCGTCGCGTACGGCGCTGGGCGGGTAGCGGATCGACAGGTGGGTGAGGGCGAGCAGGCGAACCTGCGCCTCGGCGGCCAGCGTCGCGGCGGCGCGGGCGGTGCTGTGACCGGTCTGGCGCGCGCGCTCGGCGTCCTCGTGCAGGAACGTGGCCTCGGCGATGAGCAGGTCGGCGTGATCGGCGGCCTCGGCCAGCGTCCGGCACGGCGCCGTGTCGCCGGAGACGACGACGCGGCGTCCCGGACGGGGCGGATCCATGACCTCCTCGGGGCGCACGCCCGCGACCGTCTCGCCGTGCTGCAGGCGGCCGAAGTCCGGGCCCGGGCGCACCCCCAGCGCCTGGGCCCGCCCCGGGTCGAAGCGACCCGGGCGCTCGTCCTCGACCAGGGCGTAGCCCAGGGCACGACCGCGATGAGCCACCGCGAAGGGCGCGATGGCGTAGCCGTCGCGTCGAACCGTCTCGCCGGGCTCCAGCTCGACGATGCGCAGCGGATAGGCCGTGCGGCCGTAGACCGGGCGTAGGAGACCGAGCAGCCGCTCTGTGCCGCGTGGGCCATGGACGTCGAGGGGGCGCTCGCGGTCGCGCAGGTCGAGGGTCTTGAGCAGGCCCGGGAGCCCGAGCCAGTGATCGGCGTGCAGATGGGTGAGGAAGACGTCGGTGACGTCGGGCAGCCCGACCGAGCAGAGCAGCTGGCGCTGGGTGCCCTCCCCGCAGTCGATGAGGATGCGGTCGCCGCCCCGGCGCACGAGCAGGGCGGGCAGGCCCCGCCGCGCCGACGGGACCGACCCACCGGTGCCGGCGAAGAGGACGGAGAGCTCCATGGGACCCCGCGCGAGGCTACCGCGACCGGCGGGGCGCCCGGCGGCGGTCAGTCCAGGCTGACGAGCTGGACCTCGAGCCCACCCGACCCGGCGCTGGCCAGGGCCATCGTGTGCGTCGAGGCACGCCGCCGCTCGGTCGGGCTGCCGGGGTTGACGATGGTGAAGCCTTCCTCGTCGTGCTCGATCAGAGGGATGTGCGAATGGCCGAAGACCACGGCGTGGCAATCGGGGAAGCGCTGGCGCAGCCGCCCGAGCCGCCCGATGCGCGCACCGGCGTCGTGGACCATCCCGATCCGCGCGCCCGCGTGCTCGACGACGCGCTGGGTCGGCAGCTCATGGCGCAGGACGGGCTCGTCGACGTTGCCGGCGACGGCAAGCACCGGCGCTCCGAGCGCCTCGAGGGCGCGCAGGATCTCAGCCGCGGCGATGTCGCCAGCGTGCAGGATCAGCTCGGCGGCGCGCAGCTGCTCGAGACAGGTCTCGGGGATCCGCCGTCCGCCGCGCGGCATGTGGGTGTCGGAGACGATGGCGATCACACGGATGGGCGCTGATTGTCCGGGGGCGCCTGGGTATCCTCGCCCTCCGGCGCCCGTAGCTCAGTGGATAGAGCGCTCGCCTCCGGAGCGAGAGGCCGCAGGTTCGAATCCTGCCGGGCGCGCTCGAGTTTCTGGTTTCCAGATTGAGCATGGGGAGGCTTCCAGTGCCTTTTCGTGCCCAAACCCTCCCCTCGACGAGCTCCCGCAGCCGCTCGCGGTCCTCGTCTGAGGCCTGCATGACCTGCGCGTAGATCCCGAGCGTCATCTGCGGGTCGGTGTGACCGAGCTGGGCCATCACGTAGGCCGGGTCGCGGCCCAGCGCCACGAGGACGCTGGCGCAGGTCCGGCGTAGCGCGTGCAGGGTGAGGCCCTCGGGCAGCGGTGCGAGCTGGTCGTGAGCCCGGCGTTCGTTGGCCCGCGTGACCGCCGGCGCCAGCACGCGGTTCCGGACGTGGTTGCGGTCGTGGCGCCTGCCAGCGGCCGACGGGAACACCGGCGCCTCGGGGTCGACGTCGCCGGCCCGGGCGCGGTGGGCAAGCAGCTCGTCGCGCAGCACCGCGACCAGGTCGACAGTGCGCACGCCGGCGTCGGTCTTTGACGCGCGCACCGTGAGCCGGCCGCCGGCCAGGTCGACCTCGCGCCAGTCCAGCGCGAGGGCCTCGCCGATCCGTAGCCCGGCGAAGGTGAGGGTCCCCAGCAGCGCGCGACGCCCGTGACCACGGTTGGACGCGGCCTCGGCGTCGAGCTGGCCCGCCGCGTCGAGCAGCACTGCGATCTGGTCGGCGCGGTCCAGGTAGGACCGGCGCGGACGGGTGACCTTCAGTCGCCGCCGCTTGCCCCCAACCCGGGCGGGGTTACGCGCGATCAGCTCGCGCTCCACGGCGACCTCGAGCACCTGCCCGAGCCGGGTGATCGTCTTGTTGATCGAAGTAGCCGACAGCGTGGCCTGGGCTACCTTCTCGTGGCGGTAGCGATCGACCTCGGCCACCGTGATCTCCGACAGGCGATGGGCGGCAAAGAAGGGCAGGAGGTGCTTCTCCAGCTGCCAGAGGTAGTCCGCGCGCGTCGACTGGCGCCACTCGCCGACCGTCTCGGCGTACCAGCGAGAGGCGAACTCGTGGAAGGTTGGGTCAGGCGGGCGCTCGACCAGGCCGGTCTCGGGCTCCGGCGGCCGCCACACCCCGCGTCGCACGTCGGCGAGGACATTCGCGAGCTCCTCCTCGGCCTGTGACCTGCTCGTCCCGGACGCAAGGGTCAGATAGCGTCGGCGACCGTAGGCCTGGAAGCGCAACGCGAAGACCCGACGCCCCGAGGTGCGGCGCTCCACCACCTGCCCCTGCGCCGGACGAGCCATCAGACGCCGCGCTCTCGCCAGTTCGCCGCGGGTGATCCCGCGGCGCGGACCCAGCCGACGACTCGCAGCGTGTCCGGCTGGCTCACCCTTCGAGCGTACCGGCGTGGCCGGCAACAAGAGGCCTGCAGAAGCAGGGGCGAAACCCTCTCGTGCGCGAACTGGTCCAGATCGCTACCGAGCACGGCGCGAACCGACTTCCCGGGGTTCGGGCGCGGCGGCGTCGCGGATGCGCAGAAGCGGTATGCCGTCAGTGGTCGTGGCCCGGCGTCGAGGTCGCCGGCGCCGTCCCGCCGGGGCCGCTTCGGGAAGCGGGCGTGGGGTCGTGCGCAACACGCCCGGGTCAAACCGCAGCCGTGCACGCCGTCCACTGCCCACCCGGATCACCCCGAGCTCCTCGGCGTGCGCGTAGATGTAGTCGCGGCTCACCCCCAGCAGGCCAGCCGCCTCCCGCGCGTCGACGAGTTGGGATGTTGGCCGCCGGGCCACGAGCTCGGCGACCCGGCGCGCGAGCAGCTCAAGCTCGGGCTCCTCAAGTCGCCCCAGCACGCCTCTGGTCCCCGACGTGTCCACACTCCCCTCTGGGCGGCGGGGAGCGAAAGTCGAGTAGCCGGGGGGAATCTCACCCCCCGGCGCTCACAGAACCGTACGTGACAGTC
>JAABUY010002624.1_pt1 | contig 21102 bp, 20 predicted proteins | sample 5560271 | NCBI WGS metagenome assembly JAABUY01 (sample SAMN10711886, study PRJNA513374) | rock metagenome | isolation source: Antarctica rocks | place: Antarctica: Victoria Land, University Valley | reverse complement strand
TCCTCGCGCGAGCAGGCCACCTACTCCCGTCTTCGCCCTCGCACCAGGCCTCCTCAGCCTCGCGCCCCGCTCTCGACCTCACCACCCCGGAACCCAACAAGAGCCAGATTAGTTTGCCTTGCTGACCCGTCTGCTCCCGCGCAGCCCGTTTGAACGCAGCCCCGGCGTCCACAAGCGGGATGGCCGGCTTCATGCCCGCCAACGCTTGCTCAATCGTGATGATTTGCAAGCGTGGATATTGCCGGTCGCCTAGCGTGTAGAAGCCAGATGCCGCCGCTTCCTTCTCCATGGGCCGGGTCGGTGGTTCCAGGGTCAGGAACACGCCTATGGGTGCCTTCTCGCGGTCCAGCACGCCCTTGAGGTCGCGCACCATGGGAACGCTCACACCGCCGCCTTTGACGCTCACGATGGCTCGCTCTGTCGTCTTGGCGTCTGACCGGAAATAGATCAGCCCGTCTATGCCGCCGTCCGCGCCCTTCTTCTTGCCGCCGTAGGGCTGGGCGTCGATCAGAGACACAGCCCACCATTGGAACTGGTACTTGTCGCGTTGAGCCAGGTCGCGCGCCCCGTCCAAGTCTTGCGGCGTGCCGTGAACATTAAAACTAATCCCTGGGAAGGCGTCCTTCAAGCGCCGTTCTATCAGCGAAATAGCGAGATGGGTGACGTCAATCCCAACCCATGCTCGCCCCATCTTTTGCGCCGCATGGATCGCGGTTCCGCAACCGCAGAATGGATCAAGCACTGCGTCCCCAGGCTTGCTACTCACAGCGACAATTCGCTCAAGGAGAGCTATTGGCTTTTTCCAACCCAATCGCCTCCATAGTCGCTAACAAGAATGACGCTGCGAACGTGCCGCGCGCCAGCTTGCCAGTGATGGAGGTCTCGGTTTCTTCCAACCCCTGTTTGTTAAGCCGCTCAGCCAATTCTTTGTAGCCGATCCCAGATCGCCTAAGCTCTGCCTTGAGGAAGCGGCTTGCCCTGTTTCCCCAATCCTTCTCCCGATCTGCCTGAGCCATGCCTGCGCTCCACATTGGATTTCTGCGGAATATGATAGATTTCTGTTGACCGTGCAACATGGCAGTTCTACGGTATGCGTTAGAAACCTATCGCACGCCGCAGATGTCCCAGCATTTCCTCCTTACCGCCGCCGCTCGCAACTTGAGCCTCAAAAGCATTTTCCGCATGAACGACGATGAGGCGCACGAGACGTTCGTGGCCATTCGCTTTGCCGATAACGGCGGCGCGGCGTTCTGCCCGCGTTGTCAGTGCACGGCGGTTTACACCTACGCGGCCCGGCGCATCTGGAAGTGCAAGGCGTGCAATCACCAGTTCAGCGTCACCAGCGGGACCATCTTCGCCAGCCGCAAGCTTGCGATCCGCGACTACCTCGCCGCGACGGCCATCTTCGTGAACGCGGTCAAGGGCATCTCGGCCTTGCAGCTCGGACGCGATCTGGATGTCCAGTACAAGACGGCGTTCGTCCTGGCCCATAAGCTGCGCGAGGCCATCGCCAAGGAGCAGAGCGAGGCGCAGCTATCAGGCGTGGTCGAAGTGGACGGGGCCTACTTCGGCGGGCACGTCAAGCAGGAGAACGTCAAAGCCGACCGCAAGGACCGTCGCCTGGCCTCACAGCAGACCGGCAAGCGGCAGGTCGTGGTTGTGGCCCGCGAGCGCGGCGAGGGCGGGCGGACGCTGCCCTTCATTGTGCGCCAGGAAGCCGACGCCGTGATCCTGATCCGCGAGCGTGTCGCCATGGGCAGCATCGTGCACGCGGACGAGGCGGGCGGCTGGGATAAGCTGCACGCCTATTACGACGTGATGCGGATCAACCACTCGGTGGCGTTTTCCTTGGACGGCGCCTGCACCAACCAAGCCGAGAGCTACTTCTCACGCCTACGCCGGGCCGAACTGGGCCAGCACCACCACATCAGCGGCAAGTATCTCGCCGCCTACGCCGTCGAGATGGCGTGGCGGGAGGATATGCGCCGGATGCCGAACGGGGCGCTGCACCAGGCCGCGACGGCTGCGGCGCTGGCGCATCCGGTGTCGCGGGTGTGGAAGGGCTACTGGCAGCGTGCAATGCGCTAACCAATAAAGCTGTCACTTGGAACTCAGAAACGTCTGGACCGCATCATCAATCGTTTGGCGAACATGCTGAGCATCAGCCGGGGTGTTTCCGGCTTTCTTTATCGGGCCGTTTTGCTGCTCGTAAGCATCAAGTGCAGCCTGCAATGCGATCGCCAGCATCTTCGCCGTCTGTGGCGTGAGTGCGACAAACACTCTCTCCTCAGTTAGAGAACCTTCATACGTCTCGTCTGTGAACCCGAACGCGAAACCGAACTCCCCTGGCGCAACGCGCATCCTAACGTAATTCGCGAAAAGAACCTGAAAATCTGGCGCGCGTCTTACTTTCAACGACTGAGGGGATGAAGATTCCGTTTGCGTATCCTGCGTCATCTAATAAGTGACCAAATAAGAGGCTGCGGATGAGGGGGTGCCGATCATGGCGGATGCGGGCTTAAAAGGCGAATTGAGTTCAATTCTACGGCCAAGTATTCTTGCAGAGACCGGCGGAACTTCTGCCTGCATAGTCTGAGTCTCTGCTTCCGGCGGATGATCAACCTCAAAGCTTACCGCGCCAAGTCCTTCCGGGCTTGCTGTATTTGTCCACCGCAAAACATCGCTAAATGCCACGAAACGAACAACAATCGCGACATCGAGCGCGGATGCAAGACGCTTGAGCGTTGAAAGACTCATTTTGTCATAGTTCGGGTCTTCCAATAGCGAAATACGTGGCTGTGACATGCCTGTCGCATCTGCGAGTTGTTGCTGCGTCAAACCACGATCCTCACGCATCGTGACGATCTGTGCGGCCACAGTTGTTCTTAACTGCGACGCTACAAAACTATCACGATATGCCTTGCTTTTGAACTTGGCCCAAAGTTGCTGGAACCTAGAAATTATGCGGTTGGACACGGTTCGGCTCCGCTAAAATCTCTTTACGGCGTCGTTCAGCGGTTTTTAGGTCTGACTTCGCAATCTTACCGTCCTTCTCAATTGCTCCGCAAAGCAGTATGAAAGCCATACGTTGTATGGGAGAATACATGCCTAACGGGCGATATTGAACGCGGTTGAAGGTAATTCGAACCTCAAAGATGCCGTCCAGTCCTACATAACTTGAGGCCCATTTCTCCGGCCACTTACGTAGCCCCTCCATCACCAACAGACGGCCATCTATGGCCGCCTGAGCATCCCATGGCAGCCCTGCCATCCAAGGCGTAATTGGGTTGCGCCCATTTGATTCGATATAGTCTAAGAAGTACCATATCGCCATATATAAGAAAATTCGTATCCTGCCGCAAGAGTCCACCGACTCCGCTTATACGATTTTTGTTATACGATCTCGATGCGTCAGTCCAGTATGCGCTAGCACGCCACCTGCCAAAGCACAGCTTGCCCCGGCCCTTGTTCGCCTAGCACCGCCCCATTCGCCTTCTGCCGGCTGAGCGCCATGCCAACGCGCTTCGTGGTCTGCACCACAAGGCGGCGGTCTCCCATGTCCTGCCCGCGCTCCGTCATCAGCCGCCGCGTGACCTCCTGCGTCGTGACTGGCTCCGTGGCCTCCCGCAGCACTCCCAGGATGAACCGGCTCATTTCACCGCGCCCCGCCACGTCCGGGCCGCGCTGGCGTTTGGGCCTGATGCTCGCAAGGTCATAGTCGGGGTCGAACTGGCAGATCACCGCGTCGAGGTGGCCCAGGTCAGTGCCGATCTGCGCCAGCCGCGCCCGGAGCGCATCAGCCTCCCCGGTCAGCTCGGCACGGCGCTTGGTCAGGCCCGTAAGCACGTAGTCGGTCATCGGATCGCCCTTGTCTGGTGAGGGCAATCATTGTAAGTGAATCAACAAGTTAGCAGGATGGGAATTTAGGTGTGGCTGCTACATAATACCGGAGATGCACGATGGCAAGCCCGGCGCTTCGCTTGCCGCGCACCATCTGGCTCACCTGATGCTGCTCCAGGTGCTCCGGCTCTATCTGTCGCGACATGTGGGCGAGCAGGTGGGCTGGTTTTACGCGCTCGCAGACCCACAGCTAAACAAGGCGATCGAGGCCATGCATGTGGATCCGGCGCATCGCTGGACGCTGAGCGAGCTTGCGGCCAACGCAGGCATGTCACGGTCGATCTTCGCACAACGCTTCCGGGAGAGGGTGGGTGAGACACCAATTGTGTATCTGACCCGCTGGCGGATGATGCTGGCGGTGGAGCGGCTCGCGGGCGGTCGCGATCCAATGGCGAAGGTTGCGCGCTCATCCGGGTATGAATCCGAGAACGCCTTCAACACGGCATTCAGGCGGGTGATGGGCTGCTCGCCACGTCGCTACGCCCGTGCGGACCAGGGTGGCTCGGCGGCACCTGAACAAGCGGCTGATTAGGGAAATCCACCCCGGTGGCGCATTCCTCGGTGAGGCAATACGCTTCTCACCTTGATTGTCGCGTTACAGCCGGCACCCGTCGCCGCGGGCGTCGTAGTCCTGCCGTGACGCCTGTATCGCTGGCCAGTTGGACCTGATCCACATGGTGAAGCTCTCCAGCGCGGGCAGCATGCTCCGGCCCATGCCCGTCACCTCGTATTCGACGCGCGGCGGCACTTCGGGAAAGTAGTACCGCTGTACCAGGCCGTCCCGCTCCAGGTTGCGGAGCGTCAGCATGCGCTGCGATATGCCGTTGACGCCTCCCTTTATCTCGGAGAAGCGCAGTCGGTGCCCAGGCGCCAGCGCCAGGAAGGACATGACCAGGATCGTCCACTTGTCTCCCATCCGCGCGAGGACGTCATGGGGCGCACACGGCGTCAGGACAGGACCCTTCCCGGTCACGGCATACGGTCGGCCGTGGATCGTCTCTGCCATAAGTTATCTCCCTGTGCCCGGCGCACAGCTTTGTGCCGTCTTGTGAGGCTCCGCACCAGTATCTATTCGTAACCACTAGCAGTTACGAATGGAAACCTAGATGGGATCAACTGACAGGATTATTCTCGTGCTCGGGGCCACGGGCCAGCAGGGTGGATCGGTTACCGCCGCCCTTAGGGCGGAGGGCTGGGCCGTCAGGGCGCTGGTCCGCAACCCGGCGACGGACAAGGCAAGAGCTCTCGACGCGTCCGGGATCGAGTTGGTTTCGGGCGACCTTGCCGATCCAGCCTCGCTGCGCGCAGCCATGCGCGGTGCCTACGGCGTGTTCAGCGTCCAGCCCAGCTCAGGCCAGGGTGCAGCATACGGCGTCAGCGACGAGGATGAGATCCGATGGGGCAAGGACGTGGCCACCGCGGCCGGGGAAAGTGGCGTCCAGCATTTCGTCTACAGCTCGACCAACGCCGCAGGACCGGAAAGGTCGGGTATGGGGCACTTCGACAGCAAGAGCGAGATCGAGAGGTACATTCGCACTCTCGATGTGCCAAGCACGATCATACGGCCCAGCGCACTCATGGAAATGCTGCTGCTGCCCGGCCTGGGCCTTGCCGAAGGATGCGTCTCCTTCTTCATGCGCCCGGACCAGCCCATGCAGTTCATTGCCGCTGCGGACATTGGGAAAGTCGTGGCCCGCATCTTCGCCTACCCGGAGACGTTCCGGTCCCAGACGATCGAGATCGCAGGCGATGCCGTCACCGGCGGCCAGGTTGGGCAGGCGTTCACCCGTGCGGCGGGACGGCCGATTGGCTACCAGCGCTTCCCGGACAGCCTGCTTGAGAGCGATCGCTTCCTCGGCCGGCTTGCGAACTTGGTCGATGAGGGCCGCCTGGCTGGCCGCGCCGACCTTGCCGCACTCCGGCAGGAGTTCCCGGGCTTGCTGACGTTAGAGCAGTGGCTCGTCGAGCCGGGAAAAGCTGCCTTCCGCGCCGCCCTGCAAGCAGGAGGTGATCTGGCACTGCGCTAGAAGCACGTCAGGGCACTTCATACCCGGCCCGGACTTCGCGGTCACAGGGCGAATTACGCAACAGACAGGATGATCTTACCCCGTGCGCGTCCCGAAGCCTGGTATCGGAACGCATCGCTGAAGTTCGCCAGCGGGACCGTGCGGTCCACCAGGATGCTCAATGACCCGGCATCCAGCCGCTCGACAATCCTGCCCAGGCGCGCTGCGTCGGATTGGTGAAAGACGAACGATGCCATGACGCCGTGGGCTTTCGCCAAAGCCTCGTCCGGCGGCGAGACGGTTGAGATGAGCACTCCGCCCGTCCGCAACACGCCGAACGACTGTTGCTGGGTTTCGCTGCCTATAGTGTCGAGCACGAGGTCAACGTCGGACAGATTACCCGCGAAATCCGCGGCTGTGTAGTCGATCACCTGATCGGCGCCAAGGCGGCGGGCTATTTCGATTCCGCTGCCCGACGCCGTCGCGATGACGCGTGCGCCCATCTCGCGGGCAAGTTGGACCGCGAAGCTTCCGACGCCGCCAGCCCCGGCATGGACCAGCACGGTCTGCCCGCCCTTAAGTCCCCCGACCTCGAATAGCGCCTGCCACGCTGTGCCCGCCGCAGTCGGGATTCCGGCTGCATCATCGAGCGAGACCGTCTTGGGCGCCGCCGCAAGATAGCCTGCGGGTAGCAGCGCGAACTCCGCCACGGCGCCGCCGCTGGTAGGGTCAAGCCGGGCCACCACGGCGTCGCCGGCCTGCCAGCCGGTCACACCGGCCCCGGTCCTCTCGACGATGCCGGTAAGGTCCGTTCCCAGCGTGTAGGGGAATGCCAGCGGAAAGAAGCCGTGCATGACGCCGCTGTGCAGCTTGACGTCCAGAGGGTTGAGGCTCGTCGCCTTAACGCGGACGAGCACTTGGTTCGGACCGGCCTCAGGGACGGGCACGTCCTCCATGACCGGCTCGGCGCCGTAGCCGTGGATGCGGGCGGCCTTCATCATGCGGTGTCCTTCTGCGGCCAGGCGCCCACTTGGTTCAGCCAGCCGAACCAGTCCTCCAGGTGCCAGGTGTGGGTGATCTTCCCGTCCTCGATCGCGTGGAACTCGTGGATCGGCATCCGGAATGCCGTGTTGCTCGGCGCGATCCCGAACCATTCGCCCTTGTGCGTCGCCGTGATCTCCGCCCGTATCGCTGCCCGGCCTGGCACGCCGAAGATGTCGTGGATGACAATCCGCGTGTCCGGAAACGCCAGCAACCAGCCGCGGATCAGCGGCTTCATGCCTTCCCGGCCCGGAGCTTGGCCTGGTGCCAACGGGATGTCTTGCCAATCGGGTGTGACCGCCTGGTCGAGCAGGTCGGGATCTCCCTCGCTGAAGGCGCGGTAGAGCGTCTCCACGGCTAGGCGTTCCCTCTCGTCCAGGCCGGTGACCTTCATGGCCGGTAGCGAATCACTCATCGTGTGTCCCTCGCTGATGGCGGCTGAGGCCGTCCCAGTCAGGGATACACAGGTGACGAACATAGTTGAAATTGATTTTCCATATATGCAAGCATCCACCAGATGGATTTGCATGGCACCGACCTGAACCTGCTCGTCGCGTTCGACGCTTTGATGGCCGAGCGCAGCGTCACCCGGGCCGGTACGCGGATTGGTCGTACCCAGCCCGCGATGAGCGCCGCCCTGTCGCGTCTGCGATTGCTGCTCGGGGATGAGCTGTTCGTCCGCGGCCCTTCCGGTTTGCAACCCACGCCGCGGGCTATGGATCTCGCCGAGCCGCTTGGCCGTGCGCTTGCCGAAATCCAGCGCACCCTGGCGTTCACGCAGGCCTTCGACCCCCGGTCCTCAACCCTGTCGTTCAATCTCGGGCTTTCGGAACATCCAACCTTCGTGCTGCTGCCGCGCCTGGTCGAACACCTGCGGGATGTGGCGCCCGGGATCACGTTGCGTGTCCGCAGCTTCATTGCGCGCGATGACGCGGTCGCCATGCTCGACTCGGGCGAGGTGGATCTCGCTGTCGGCGTGCCTCCCACGGCCGCGACAGGCCGCATCCTGACCCGGCCCCTGTTCGACGAGCGCTTCGTCTGCATCGTCAGACAGGGGCACCCGGCTGAGGGCGCACCATGGGACATGGCCACGTTCCTGGGCCTGTCGCACTTGCTGGTCTCCCCGGAGAACGAGGGTTTCGGTCACGTCGACGTGGCGTTGTCAAAGCGGGGCCTCAAGCGCCGCCTCGCGCTGACGCTGCCGCACATGCACGCGGCGTCGGAACTGATCGTGCGATCGGACATGGTTGCGACGTTGCTGCGCGGGGTCGTCGCAGCGTCCAGGCACGCGGCCGCCTTGCGCGTGCTCGACCCGCCGCTCGATCTGGACCCGGTTGCCTTCGTCCTGTCTTGGCACCGGCGCAACGACGGCCACCCGGCGCAACGCTGGTTCCGCGGCTGCATCGCGTCGCTGCCGGCGGACGCGGACCTGCCTGACGCGCGGAAGCCGTCCCCGTTCAGCGCTTGCCGTTTGGAATGCTCATGAGGCCGCCAATCCCAAGCTGTCCCAGGAACACCGCCTGCTTGTCCCGGTGCAGCGCGATCAGGTCCTCGACGCCCTTGCGCTGCGCGTCCACCACGATCCGCGCCGGCCGCCCGCCGTGCGGCAGGTCCAGCGCCCGGCGGATCGCCTCGCCGACGGCGGACACGTCGAGCGCTCCGCCATTTGCGGCGTCAATCGCATCAAGGCGTGCCCCCAGCAACGGGATCACTGCGGGAAGGTCCCCGTACTGGGCCACGACAGCGCCATCGGCAGGTGCGTGCGCGTGGGCGAAATGCTCGGTCCCGTTGGTGAAGGCCCCGGGGACCACGATCACTGTCTCGATGCCGGACCGGCTCACCTCCAGCCCCATGGCCTCTGCCAGCGCTTCGCCCGCAGCCTTGCTGGCGGCATAGGGTCCGATGAACGGCTCGAAGATGTGGGCGGTCGTGCTGCTAATGTAGACCAGCACGCCGCGCCCCTGCCGCCGCATGGCCGGGAGGGCCGCGCGGTTCACGCGCAACCAGGAGATCGCGTTAGTGTCGAAGACCTGGGCAAGCTGCTCGGGCGCGAACGCCTCCGTCACGCCCATCATCAACATGCCGGCGTTGTTGATGACGACGTCAATGCGGTCCTGCTCGCCGAGCACTTGGTCAACAGCTGCCCGGCAGCTCGCCTCGGAGAGCACGTCCAGTTCGACCACCCGTAGGTCCAGGCCTTCGCGGGCCGCGAACTGCCGCACGTCGTCCCCCTGCGCGGAGCCGTACTCCCCGTGCAGCCGCATGCTCGCATAGATGCAGTGGCCCGCGCGGGCCAGCACCTGCGCCACGGCGCGGCCGATGCCCGACCCCGCGCCCGTCACCAGCACGACCTGCCTGGCGGGACTCGCCACTAAACCATTCAAATCATAACCCCCATTGGCGCGCAGCGCCTGGCCGCCGAACTACCTGCCGTTCCGCCGTCCGGTCGCAATTCAGCAAGCCTGCTAAGCTTGCACAAAGTAGCGGACGGCTAGTTCAGCGAATTGCTGGTGTTCCCAGGTGGGATAGGAGGCCAGCAAGGCCGGTGGCAGGTCGGCGATCGTCCGCTCAGCGCCCTTCAGCTTCAGCCCCTCAGCAACTCGCTCCTGCACGTCCTGGAAGTAGTCAATGATGGTGCGGGCAAGTTCCACACCACCCAGATTGCCATGCCCGGGTACGATGACCGCCGGGTTCATCCGTTCCATCTCCAACAGAGCTTCGGTCCAGCGCTGCGTGTTGATTGCCGATGCAGGGATCTGAGGCGGGAACAGCGGCACGATCGGGAACATGCGCTCTTCGATCATATCGCCGGAAAACAGGACGCGCTCCTCGGGTAGATAAATCGTCTGGTCGCCGGGGCTGTGCGCGGTTCCCCAGTTGCGGAGTTGGACGGTGCGGCCGCCAAGGTCGATCGTGGAGCTGTCGCCGTCGTAGGTGCGGGTTGCGGGCACGATCTCCGCGCTTGTCAGCATGCGTGCGATGTCCTGGCCGAAGCCCATAAACATCTCCCGGAGCGTTGGCCCCGTTTTCGTCAAGTAGTTGTTCTGGGCGCTGTTCAGGACATACTCGGCCTGTCCCTTGAACGGAGCGGCCCCGAACGCGTGTTCGGGGTGGGCGTGGGTGGTCGTCAGGATCAGCTTGCGACCCGGCGCGAGCTTGCGGGCCGCGTCCAGTACCCGGGCGCCGCTGTCCGGGTTCAGCCCGCAATCGATGACGAGCGCCGAGTCCCGGCCGACCACAATGCCGATGTTTGGGACCAGGTTGATGCGATGGTCTGGCAAAAGCCAAACACCTTGGACGATTTGGCTTGGGAAACGGGCGTCCACCTCTGGCAGCGGGTCGGCCAGGGTGATGGTCGTGCTCGGCAGGTTAGCTGCCGCGGCATGCCTGCCCGTGAGCGCCGCAGCCGCCACGCCGAGGCCAAGCTTCAAAGCGGTACGGCGCCGGGGCTCCGATCGTGCAAAGTCCTCAGGTGTCGACATACTACTGCCCTTTGCTGATCACGTGCCGCCACAAGCGGGAGCTCGCTCAACCGCCTGGGCACATTGCACGACCGGATGTGTGAGGAAGCATGAATTGTCGATATGTCCGCGCATCCACGTTATGGATGCTCCAGAAGGTAGCCCCGATACCGGCCCATCCAGGCATCTATCGGAGCCTTGCGTACCACCTCATCAAACGTTTAAGATTCAAATCTTAAAGACTTAGCTACGTTTTGATTGGTAACGGGCCACCCCCTATGCTTCCAGCATAGCCTTTACTGCTTGCCCTATAGCAACAAACGTTGCGTTCGCTTCGTTAGATGATGTCGCGGTCTCGGTGAAATAGACGCACACGATTATAGGCGCGCGCCCTGGCGGCCACATCACGGCAATGTCGTTCGTCGTGCCATGGCCGCCGCTGCCCGTCTTGTCGCCAACACGCCAGGTTGCTGGAACGCCAGCGCGCAGCTTTGCACCGCCCGTCTGACAGCCGACCAGCCAGCTCATGAACTGATCGCGGGACGGCCGCGACAAGGCGTCTCCCGTGACGAGCACGCGAAGGTCCGATGCCATGGCTTCCGGGGTCGTCGTATCGCGGGGGTCGCCGGGCTTGGCCTCGTTCAAGTCGCCCTCGATGCGGTCGAGCCGGGTGATGGAATCGCCAAGTGAGCGGGCAAAGGCGGTGATGGCGGAGGGGCCGCCAAGGCTCGCAAGGATCAAGTTGGCCGCCGTGTTGTCGCTCAGCGTGAGAGCGGCGGCGCAAAGTTCTCCTAGGGTCATGCCGCCCTCGCCGGCATGGTCCTTTGTGACCGGCGCGTAGCTCAGGACGTCGCTGACGCTATAGCGGATGCGGCGTTCCAGGTTCTCGCGGCTCGCATCGACGCGCGCCAGCACAGCAGCGCAGGCCAGGGCTTTGAACGTACTGCACATGGGAAATCGTTCGGCGGCGCGATGGCCCGTCTGCTGCCCTGTCCCGGTGTCGAACACTGCGACGCCCAGGCGTCCTCCGCTTTGCGCGTCCAGCCGGGCGAGCTCTTGTTCCAAGTTGCCAGTTGCCCCGAGCGGCGCGCTATCAGCGTGCGTGGGTAAGATTCCTGCGAGCAGGCCCATACCAAAGCTGGTTCCAAACTGCCGCCGTGTTACCGTCAAGATTGGCTTCCCTCTGCCCCCGGCTTCATACAACTGAGTGCTACAAGAGGGAATACGGCCGCTATTTGTAGCGGCTTGCACTCATCCGGGGTTGGGCGCGTACTTATCGGCCTAACCTGGCCCACGCTCGTTGAGATTATCGGTGGCGCCTTGCTCACGCTTGGTGATCCTGGGCGCAGGCCCGCTCGGTGCAATGGGCTTGCACTCATCGGCCCCGGCGCACGCTGGCTGGGACTGAGGCCGGGACTGGCGCGCGCTGGGACTGGTGGCTGGGCACTGAAACCGAGGGTTTCCTTGCTGCTGGGTTAGGACCGGCGCGATGCTCCGCTGCCTTCTTTCCGCCGAGCCGCCGCAACCGCCGCGAACCGTCGGCCGCTCAACCTGCGGCGGGATAGGATGGCCACGTGACCCGTATTCGCGGCCCGTTTACCCTTAGCGTTGTTTGCATGACAACCGACGCTATGCCCTCTTCTCAGGCAGTAAGGCCGCATAACGCAGTCAACACGTTCTACCATCAGGAGCGAGTGATGCATTCGTCATCGACCACCGTGTCCGCTAACGGATTGAGCCTGCACGTCGCGCAGAAGGGCGGCGGCCAGATCGCGATTGTCTTCCTACACTATTGGGGCGGCTCAAGCCGGACTTGGAGCCCTGTGATCGATCAGCTGTCCAAGCATCACCGCTGCGTGGCTGTCGATCTGCGCGGATGGGGTAAGTCCGACCGCACCGCTGACGATTTCAGCCTCGCTGTTCAGGCCTCCGATGTTGAAGCGGTGATCGCAGAGCTTGGCCTGACTGACTTCGTGCTCGTGGGCCATTCGATGGGAGGAAAGATCGCGCAGATCGTCGCCTCCCACCACCCCTCTGGACTGCGCGCGCTCGTGCTTGTCGCCCCGGCTCCACCGACCCCGGTCCTTATCCCTGACCAGGAGAAGCAGATGCGGCTTGCGGGCTACCGTAGCGAAGAGGGTGTCGGGATGGTCCTGGGCATACTTGCCGAACGACCACTGAGCGAGGCCCACCGCCGTCAGGTCGTCGAGGATACTTTGGGTGGGCAGGAGGAGGCCAAGCAGGCATGGATCGACCAGAACATGGCGGTCGACATCTCCAGCGCCGCTGCGGCGATCGAGGCGCCTGTCGATGTGATCGTCGGAAACGCGGACAAGGTGGAGACCGAAGAGGTCCTCCGCCGGGAAATACCTCGGTTCATCCAAAAGGTCCGGTTCCACACTCTCGATGGCGTCGGTCACCTTGCACCACTCGAAGCGCCTGAAGAGATCGCCTCGATAATCGCAGGCACAGCGCGTGACCTCTAAGCTCTACAGCCTGAACCCGCTCCCGGTCTGTGCCACGAACCATAGTATCCTGCCCGTTTTATTTGGCTGACAATGGGCGGAGCGACCTGCTCACATTATCTGCCACCGTGCTCGCCATCATCCGCGGCTGCTCGCGATCAGAGCGGCGGGCTCACATTAGCTGCCAATGACTTCTCGAAACTCGCCAGCTATCGTGGAGTGAGAAGCCGGAGTTTGGAGAACGGTTGTGAGCACGCAAGATCGCAAGGAAATCCAGCCGCAACGAGCATCGGCTGAAATCGTCAGAAACGTTCCTTTATGAGAGAGAGCCGTCAGACCAGCATGCTCGATCACGTTGCGAGGACGCCCTCGGCGAAGAGGCTTCGCGCTGTCGCGACAATGGCTTCGTCATTGGATCGCGGCGACCATCCGAGCTCGCGCTTGGCCTTGTCCGCCGAGACGGGACGTTCCTTGTCGAGTTCGAAAAGCCTGCCGCGAACTACTGGATCGAACATCGCACTGATCCGGAGCACCCAGCCTGGCAATGCGCGCTTCGGGGTCTTCTTGGCCAGTTCGGGCGTCCGTTCGCGTAGGACGCGGGCGATGTCGCTCATCCAATAAAATGGTCCGCCGCCGATATAACGTTGTCCGGCCGCTTCCACCACGCGCATGGCGCGCAGATGCAGATCGGCAATGTCGCGTACGTCTACCAGCGGATAGCCCATATGCGGCAGGCCAGGCATCGAGCCGTCGAGTAGCCTCTTCACGATGTCAATGGAGGCGGAGTTGTCACGCCCGAGGACCGGACCTATTACGGCGGCGGGGCAAATCGTGACGAGTTCGAGTGTGCCGCCTTCCCGAGCCAACCACTCCCATGCCGCGCGCTCAGCAATGATTTTCGAGCGTTCGTAGGGGGAAGTGTCGGCCAGATTGGTCGCATCCGACCAATCTGCCTCGGAGAACGGTTGCGAACGGCCGCCCCGACCATAAGTGATCGCTGCAGTCGAAGAAGTCATGACAACGCGCTTTACTCCGGCGTCGCGGGCGGCAGCGAGGACGCGTAAGGCTCCGTCGCGCGCGGGGCGGATGAGCTCCTGGTCGTCCTTGGGGTTGTTGGCGGGCAAGGGAGAGGCGACGTGCAGGACGGCATCGCATCCCGCAACGGCTTCCCGCCATCCCTTGTCGGCGTTGAGGTCGGCGGAGAAAAACCGAAGCCGATTGCCCGCCGTCGATATCTTGCCGATGGCAGCGCGGATCTCGCCCTCGCGGGCTAGGCTGCGCACCGTCGTCCGAACTTCGAATCCCTCGTTGAGCAGCTGGGCGATGCAGAAGCTGGCGATGTATCCGGACCCGCCGGTGACCAAAACCGTGTTAGACATGACGGTCTCCTTGTTACGGCTCCAGCCCTGGCATATTATACAAATAATGTCCAATGTGTCCGATGAACTCACGAAACGTATCCTCGAAGCGGCCGGAACACTGTTGGGCTATGGCGACGATCTGCGCCAAAACCTCATACAGGAATTGTTACGGGAGTTGCGGCGCTTCGGCGTGACGTTTGGGACCAGGTTGGCAGCGTAAATGGCAGCGGTTCGGGCGGTGTGCTGAGGTCGAGCACGTAGCTGCCGAAGCGGTTGAGGTGCTCGTTCAGGTAAGGGCTGGTGCCGGCGAGGGTCTCGGGCGTGATTGCTGCGCTGTGTCCATCCGCGGCGAGGCTGTCGAGCGCTCGGGTCATGCCGACGACGGTGTGGAAGATGAGCAGGTTGGCGACGAGGTGGTTGTACTTGACCATCTTGCGCTGCTCGTCGCGCTCGGCGGCCGTGGCCAGGCCGCTGCTGCCGAACGAAACCCACTGGGCGTAGCGGTTGAAGTGCTCGCTCTTGTTGGTCGCGGCACCGATCGCGCATCGCAGCTCAATTGACCCAAGATAACGAAGCAGGAAATCCGTCCGGATTGCGCGGCCAAGCTCTCGAAACGCGAAGTAGAGCCGGTTCTTGCGGCTGTATGTGGCGAGCCGGCGCAGGATGGCGGATGGCAGCAGGCGGCCGGCGTGGACGGAGAGCACCACCCGCAGCATGTCCGGCAGATGAGCCTCGATTTGTTGCCAGTCGATCGCGCCGGTGAACAAACTGTCAATATGGGCGTAGCGGGTCCCAGCGTCGGGCCGGAACAGGTGCAGGTCCTGCCAGCCGCGGATGCGCGGCATCAGCTCGATGCCCAGTAAATGCGCCAATCCGAAAATCGGCGCACTCTGCCCGTGGCTGTCCGAATGGACGGTATGGGGCTGCAACAGGGAGCGGTTCTCGGCCACGAAGTCGAGGATGGAGTGCCCCTCGTAGGCGCCGCAGGCCAGGAAGCGCGAGAACAGGGCGATGTAGGTATCGGACACCAGGTAGTAGCCGATGCCGCCATAGCCGCCGTAACGGATGTGGTACGAGGACTTCAGGCTCTCCGGATGCACGTCCCACTTCATGCCGTCGGCAGACGCCGAGCTGCCGTCGCCCCAGTAGCGATGCAGGCCGACCTGGGCATAGGCGTCGATTACGCCGGTGATCGCGTCATCCAGGATCTCTTCGGTGACGTGGCGCTGGTTGACGAAGGCGACATGGCGACGGTCCAGGCCCTTGAGCGACCGCGCCGCCTGACTCGGCCCCAGCCCGCAGCCGTAGCAGAACGTGGTGGCGAGGTAGCGCTCACGCGGGCGGTCGAGCTTGGTCTCCAGCCCGGACACCGGGCCGAAATGCCGGGTCCAGCCCAGCCAGTGCTCGGTGTCGACAAGGGCCTCCAAGACGCCGACCGGCGCCAAGCGCGCTTTCAGCAAGCGTTCCAGAAAGGCCGTGCCGTCTACGGCATCCTGCGCGCGCAGCCGCTTCACCACGGGCTCGCCGTTCACGATCTCGACGTGCTCATTCTCTGGGAAGGCCCGGTCGATACGATCAGCGGTTTCGGCAAGCCGGGCCTTCAGGGCGGCAACGAACGCGCCGGCATCGGCGGGCACGCCGGCCTGTTCCGCGTAGCCCTCGATGTCACGCTGGTATTCCTCCCAGGTGATGAGCTGATCTCGGTAGTCGCCGTACTCGTCGCTGCCGGGGATGCAGAGGTCGCCGGACTTCAAGTCGTTGACCACTTGGGTGAACAGGCAGACCTCGAAATGGCGCCGGTCCACTTCGACCGGTGCGGGTTCGCGCGCCGTGCGTCCGGTCAGCAGCGGCCACCACTTCTCGCCCACGAAAGACAGGTCGAGCAGCGGGCGCAGCGTGGCCCGGCCGTCCACGTGCTCCTCGCACGCCACCTGCAGCTTTGGCCAGCGATGGGCTTGGTGCGCGAGCAGGAAGGCGATTGCTTGCTCCGTGGCGCGGTCCTGCGAGGTGGAAACCGGAGCGGCGTGAGCCAGGAACCGCAGGAAGGCCGCGCGCTGGCCTTTGTAGAACCGCGTCAGCAGGGGCAGGTAGTTGTTGCCGGCGAACGCCGCATGCGCCTCGCACTGCGCCAGGATCGTGTCGGCACTCGGCAGCAGCAGGCCCTCGACCGCCGTGAGCCTGGCATCCCGGTCGACGTCCTGGTCCTGGCAGGCCAGCACCGTCTCGCGCAGCAGCGCAACAAGGGCGTCAGTTTCCTCCGCGTGCCGGGTGCGATGCTCGTCCAGCGCCTGCTTGGCCCGATTGTGCATGCGGGTGGTGAGGCGGACGAACATCTCGGCCGCATCGTCCAGCCCGCGCGCCACCTGACGGCGCAGCAGGGCGGCCATGATGGCCACGCGTCTGGACGGGGTCACATGGGACAGGGCGGCGGCATTGAGCGACTTGGCCTCGGCAGCGAAATGCCGGAGTTTGCGGTCAGGAATGCCGGCAAACACCTCGTCCGCAACCGCCTGTCCGCGCAGCCATGCAAGATGGGCCAGGTGCTCGCGCATGCGTTGCGGGCTGGGGCGCGACGGTTCCGACTTCACTTGGTCCCATGCGGAGCGGGTGGCGCCTTCGGGCACGACCAGCAGGGCAGCCAGGCGTTCGCGTACGTCGAGCGCCAGAGCCGCCGCGATCCGGCGATGGTAGGCGCGGTTGACCAGCGCTCGGGCAGTGCGGGCAAGCTTGAGCAGCGTCCCGAAAGCCGGCAGCTCGCGGCGATGGCGGAGCAGTTCCTCGATGCCGGCACTGACGATGTCGGCGAGGTCGTCGCGCGTGCGCGCGGCCTCGATGCACGCCTGCGCTGCCAAGCTGCGGGCCGCACGGTCGTAGCCCGTAACGCCGACGAAGCCGCGCACCAGGGCTGAAAGGCGGACGCGATAAGTCGTGTCGTCGTAGCCGCCAATTTCGTGGACGGCGGCATCGAGGCTGGCGAAGGCAGCGATATGGCCGATGATGGCGGCCGGTACGTCGGCGAGCCGGACGAAATAGCCGAGGCGCTGGAAGGTCTTGAGCAGGACCAGCAACGCCAGGCGCGGGCCGGGGTGGCGCGTGCGCTGACGCACGAAGGCGAATTCAGCCGCATCCGGCGTGAACGCATCCAGCTCGGCCGCGCCAGGGTCGGCCGGCAGGCGCGGGTATGTGGTATCGGTGATGACTGGCACAGGACGCCCGTCAGGAAGCCGCGGCCGGCTTTCCGCGCCGGCTTGTGCCTTCGAGCACGGCGGTGCCGGCTGCCTTCGGTGTTCCGTCGCCGTTGACATAGGCGTAGAGCGTGGTGGTGGTCAGGCCGAGGCGCTTGGCCACCTCGGTCGCGTTGGCCTTGGGGTCGCTCATTGCGGCCCCGGGCGCGGGCGGCAGCCAGGCCCGCCTGGGTGCACTCGGCGATAAGAGCGCGTTCGAACTCAGCAAACGCTGCGAAAATCCCAAAGGCGAGCCGGCCGTTGGCGGTGGTGGTGTCGATTTGCGCCCCGGTGCCGGCCAGCACTTTCAGGCCCACGCCCCGCACGCGCAGGTCCTCGGCCGTGTTGACCAGGTGCTTGAGGTCGCGTCCGAGCCTGTCCAACCGCCACAGCACGAGCGTGTTGCCGGACTGCAGCGCCTTGAGGCAGGCTGCCAGGCCGGGGCGCGCGTCGTGCCGGCCGGAGGCAAGATCTTGGTAGGTGCGCTCTGGCTCGACACCGGCCTGGAGCATCGCATCGCGTTGGGGAGCGAGCGTCTGCGAACCATCGCTTTTCGAGACCCGGACGTAGCCGATGAGCATGGACGCAAGATCACCAGAAAAGAACCTGGGCAGGGTGCAAGCTGACCTTCATAAACGCAATGGCTTATCTGGCACTTTTGTGGGCGTAAAAGGCTGGTTTGGGCAGTCACGAGAAAACCGGCCGGTTTCCTTGTGAACCGCGGCGCCAACAGGCAGCGCCGCCAGCCCGATCCGTCTCACCGATCATGCGCCCACCCGCATGATCTCGCGTCCGTCTCAACGAACGTGCGCCCGTTCTCCAACAGCCTGCGTCAGGCACCCGTGCCAGTCTCGATCAATGTGCGCCGGAAACCGCCCTTGATTGCGCGTCGAGACGTACATCATTGCGCGCCGCTACAGGCAGGCCGGCATAGCCTGCCTGCTGGTCAGCACTCTATCACTTGCACATAGGAAGGCCGTTCGCCCGAGAGCTGCAGGATCGGGCCATCGCGCGTGACCAGGGACAGGCGGCGCACCCGCGCCGTCGCGATCAGGAAGCAGTCGCCCGGGTCGTCCCGGCCATAGATCGCCGGCACCGACGCCGCCTCAGCCGCGATTGCAGGCGTGATCGTCGCCAGCCTGGCGCTCGTCGTCCGCAGCGCCTGCCGGAACCACGCGCCCGGCGCCATGCCCAACTCTGGCCGGCCCGTGCGCTTCAGCTCGGCCACGCCAAGCTCCCATGCCGTGATCGCCGAAGCATAAAGGGCGCCAGCGTCCTGCGCAGCCTCCACGGCATCTTGGGCCGCCTGCGTCCGGAACTCCCCGCGCACCAGCCAAAGCAGGGCGTGGGTGTCGAGCAGCAGCAACGATCGGGCACGCCGTCCGCCAGGCTACTCCGTCCCAGCCGCTTCCTTGTCCGCCTTCTCCAACGCGAGGACCTGCTCGTAGATCGGCTGGGTCAGGTCAATGCGCGGGTCCAGGTTCAGCGGCACGTCGCGCATCGCGCCATAGCCGCGCGGCCCCCTGCGGCCGCGCGTATCCCTGCCCTGCCCCGTGCGGGTCAGCTTATCTTCAGGTGCGACGTGCGGCTTTGCGGTCATTTGGACTCCTATACCAGAAGATGCGGCGTTGCTGCATCAAATCCAACGGCTGTATCGTTCCAGATCGGAGCATGAGATGCCGCAACATCCAAGGTGGCAGCACGTAGCCGTAATCTGAAAATCTATCTAGCAGCTAGATGCCAGCAAGGCGTCTCCCCTGTCGGGGCCGCGTGCTACTCGCTTCCCTCCCCGAGCCGCCCAAGAGCGTCTCGGCCCTCCGGGTGACGCCCGCTGACGCGGCACGCTGGCGCCGGACGGCGCCCAACGAGGGGAACCACAGGGCGCCGCCCTACGGTTTCCCTTCTGCACGCCGCCTACAGCACAGCAGGGCCGCCCCGGATCGCATGGCCGTGGGCCACGCGCCCGGCGCAGCCCGGCCGCGCCCGGCCTCGTGCACACCCCTCCCTACCCGGTCTCGCCGACGGGTAAGGAAGCAGCGGGGCTGCTTCCGCTGCCAAACAGGGAGACACACCATGACCAGCACCCGGACCAGCCGCAAGGCCAGCACCGCCAGCAAGCCTGCCAGCGTGCCCGCCCAGGCGCCGGTGGCAGAGGAAAGCCGGGCCGACATCTACCAGCGCATCACCGACCGGATCGCCGCCGCCATCGAGGCCGGGGCCGGCGAGTGGCGGATGCCCTGGCACCCCGGCGCGGACGGGGCCGCGCCGCGGCTGCCGGTCAACGCCGTGACGGGCAAGCTCTACCGTGGCATCAACACCGTCGTGCTGTGGGCCACGTCGCAGGCCGAAGGCTACCCGAGCGCGGTATGGGCCACCTACCGGCAGTGGCAGGAGCTTGGGGCGCAGGTCCGCAAGGGCGAGCAGTCCAGCCCCGTCGTGTTCTGGAAGATCAGCGACTAAGGATGAGCAAGAGGACGACGACAATGGGGAGGACGGCGCGGACGGGCGGCGGCCCCGGGTGTTCGCGCGCGGCTACAGCGTGTTCAACGCCGCCCAGGTGGACGGCTACGAGGCCCCTGCCCTGCCCGTGCTGCCGGAGCCGGAGCGGATCGGACATGCCGAGGCGTTCTTTGCCGCCCTTGGCGCTGACATCCGGCATGGCGGCAACCGGGCCTCCTACCTGCCGGGCCTGGACCAAATCAGGATGCCGCCCTTCCCGGCGTTCCATGACGCCGTGGCCTACTATGCCACCCTGGCGCATGAGGCCACGCACATGACCGGGCACGCCAGCCGGTGCGCCCGCGACCTGCGGGGCCGGTTCGGTGAGGAGGCGTATGCAGCGGAGGAATTGGTGGCTGAGCTTGGCGCGGCGTTCCTGTGCGCCGATCTGGCGCTGGCGCCGGAGCCGCGGCCGGACCATGCCGCTTACGTCGCGTCGTGGCTCAAGGTGCTGCGGGACGACAAGCGGGCGATCTTCACGGCAGCCGCCAAGGCGCAGGCGGCGGCGGACTGGATGCACGCGCGCCAGCTCGCCGTGGCGGAGGGGGCCGGGGAGGTAGCGCAGGCCCGGGCGGCATAGGCCGGGGCTGGGCAGGGGCGGCGCAGGCCGCCCCGCTTGCCTCCGGATAGTCTGAGTATGGAACGACCTGCGTATGGGCGGCGGGCCGCTGCGCAACCCGGTGGGTTGGAAGTAGCTGCTATCTAGCTCAAGAATATATCTAGCTGCTACCTAAATTCATGCTAGGGTGTAGCTATGACCGCAGTGATTGCTTTTGTGAGCCAGAAGGGAGGGGTCGGGAAATCGACGCTCGCCCGCGCCCTCGCTCGCGAGGCGGCGGCGAGTGGCCTCAAGGTGAAGATTGCTGACCTCGATCCCGACCAGGCCACCATCGTCGATTGGCACAAGGTCAGGACGCAACGCGCCTTGGAGCCTTCGTTATCCGTGGAGCTATTCCGGACCGTCGCCCAGGCCCTGGCTAGCGCCGACGGGCATGACCTACTGGTCATTGACGGTCCCGCCAAGGCCAGCGGCGGCACTACCGAGATCGCCAAGAGGGCAGACCTGATCGTGCAGCCCACTGGCGCGGCACGCGATGACCTGAACCCGGCTGTCCGCGTGTTCCATGGCCTTATCAGGCTTGGCG
>JAABUY010002623.1_pt1 | contig 21104 bp, 14 predicted proteins | sample 5560271 | NCBI WGS metagenome assembly JAABUY01 (sample SAMN10711886, study PRJNA513374) | rock metagenome | isolation source: Antarctica rocks | place: Antarctica: Victoria Land, University Valley | reverse complement strand
GTGTCGTCTACAAATCCAAATGCCATGGTTTCGCCCTCTGGCCGCTCAAATGTCGCCAGTAGTTCCGATATGAAGAACAGAAAGAGGATTGGGGAGAGTGGGGATCCTTGTGGAATTCCTGAGCTCATGTGAATCCAGTCGCTCTCAAAGCCTGAGAAGGCTATTCTTGTGCGTCGTTCATTCAGGAAGCAGCCTATTGCGTGAATGATCCATGATGGGAAGCCTGCGATTCACATGATGTGTAGCAGTCTTTCATGTGAGACATTGTCAAATGCTCCACCCAGGTCCAGGCTGAGCATTGATACCACACACCCTGGCTTTGCCTTCCATGCAGTGTTGACGCATGATGTGAGCAGCTCAAGGGCAGTGAGAGTGGATCTTTGTCTTCTAGCCCCCATTTGATTCCATGGGAGGAGGCCATGCACCTCCATTGCGTCGGCGATTCACTCTGCAACCAGCTTCTCCATGAGTTTCGCGATTGTGTTTTCCAATGCGATGGGGCGGTAGCTGCTTGGCAAGGAGTAGTCCTTTTATATCAATATATATAAAGACTGAAATCTAACTTGAGCAGATATTAAGAAATATAAGTATAAGTAAATATTTTGAAGTTAATTCATACTGTATGAATATTTAAAAGAATAAAGCTCATTAAATAACTTTATTTATTCAGCTTAAAGAAAACAATCAGGTTGTCTTGACTCTAATTAAGAATGTATATATATATAAGTAATTAAAGTACATTGATGTCTTCTATTATAACATTCATGATTTGCATAAGCAAAATCAGATTTAAATAAACTTTATACTCAGTCAAGAGATAATTACTGATGAGCTTACAAAGTCTCTGTTTAAATAGATCTTTAAGTGATTCATTGAATTTATAAAACTCACTATTGATGATTAATTAAAATCTTAAATAATTTGTTAAATTTGCAGCAATGTATTGAGTTATTTGTTGTTTACTGTCAGTGAGAGTCAATAGATGCAGTCTTACTGAGTAAAAATGTTGAAAAATGATATTCTAGCTGCTTTTATTGAGTCAGTTAAAATTAGCATTAAAAGCTAAATAAAGTCTTTAATAATGTTGACTGCAGTTAACATTCTTAATTCTTTTAGACATAATCACTGCAACTTATAAACATGTAATCATAGAATTTCACTAGATAGCATAGTATAGCATAAGTATTTTCTTTCTTTCAATAATTTTATAGATTTTCTTTTATCAATTATCTTTACATAAAAATAAATCATTGATTGCAGTTCTTGTGAATGAAAATTAAAATAAATTATTACTTTATAAAGAAGTTATTGAACTTCATGATGATGATAGTCAGCACATAGTATAAAAAGTAAATAAAGTAAAATAATAATGTATGCATAAAAAATAATGTAAATAAAACAAAGAAAATCTTATATTTCTTGTTCTGTAAGACAGTAAATGCTTATTTATCTTAATAATTTATATTAAGTTGCTAAAGAACAGTGCTCTTAATGAGTAACTGTAAGTGCTTATTTATTTATTTAATAAGATACATATTAAGCTGCTGAGAATATTGATTTTGCTTAACAATTTAAGTTTATATATTTAGCTGCTGCAGATGCTTATTTATTTATTTAATAAGATGTATATTAAGCTGCTGATATACTAAAAGTATATATTTTCTTTAAAAAGCTTTTTGTTAATTTGAGTTCATAATTTATTGAAAGAAAAAAGATATTTATATTATATTATGCTGTTTAGTGAAATTCTATGACTGTGTATCTATGAGTTATGTAATTATCTTAAAAAAACTAAAAATGTTGACTGTAATTAACATCATTAAAGACTTTACTTAACTTTTAATGTTAGTTTTAACTGACTCAATAGAAGCAGCTAAAACATTACTTTTTAAGAATTATATTCTTTAAAATGATATCTTTATGATTTTCATCTCTTAAACTAAACTGTAAAGTAATAAAGCTCTTGCTAATAATGTTAATTTAATTATTAATATTTATTATAATGATGAGATCAGTTAATTACATATAGAATTTAAATAGTTATCAATTTTTACATATATAACAAGAGATATTGAAGTCAGCTAATCAGCTATTTTCTGTAATGATAATGATAATATATATAACAGTCAGCAAGAAGTTTACTTTTAAGTTAAATTTTAAGTTATTTAACTTCTTTTTATCACTGTCTTTTTCATCATCTTTTTTATCTTTTTCATCATCTTTATTTATCTCTTTTCTCTTGTCATCATAGACTTTCTTTTTTTTAAATGCTTTATAAAGTAATTTTCTTTTATGTAAATAGATCTTTTACAATAATTACATTATTTATTTTTCTTTTTCTTTTCTTTATTTCAGTTATTCTTGCTCTTACTCTGTTTATTTAACTTAACTATCATAGTCATCATCTTATTATTTTTCTTGAGTTATTCTTTATCAATAAGCTTTACAATTAATTCATTTAACTTTAACATTGTTACTTAAGCTACTAAGCACTTTGCTGTGACTCATTATTGATATATAAAGTCTAAATTAATTAAAAAAAATCTTAATTAATTCATTAATCTTAATATTAGTTAAGACAATTTTAATCAGTAATAACTTATATTGTAAGATGTAGTTGTTTATATTTAAATAGATTTTAAGTTATAAATTATAAAGTTTAATCATGAAAATGTACTGCAAATTAAAGTTATGCAGTATGTATAAATCATTAATGTAATCTTATATCTTCTTTGCTGTTATCTTTTCTTAAATGACAACTTAAATTTCTAAAAAAACATTAAGAATAATTTAAGTTATTGTCTTGTTGTTTTAAATGTTTTATTTAATTTAAATAGATAAATTTATCATGAGATCTGTTTTCTTCTTAATGAATGCAGAGATGTCATCATTAATTATATTTTATAAATTAACATTTAATAATGTAAACTGTATAATTACTTTTTATATTCAGTAATCAGCATTCTCTTTTAACTTAAAGAATTGCTGAAGCTAAATAATATTTATTGTTAATGATATGCTGTTTTTTCATTTTGTACTTATCATAATTTAAATAAATAATATTTAAGTTCTCTGTTCTGCTTTTATAATGATGATTGTTGACTCAGAAATTTGTCATTTGTATTTAATTAAAAGTTAATGAATTTTGACAGTGATGATGAGATTAATTAAATAAATTAATTAACAAAATTAATATATATATACAGTTAAGTTCATAATCTATTAAACATACATTTAATAGCAGTATATAATGATCATAATATTATTTAACTAACTAAGTAATAAAAGATAAAGATCTTATGTGATAGAAAACTTTTCAGAAGATTGACACTAAGCTTAATTAGATAATGTCTTAACATATTCTTAAGTTCTTGTACTAAGTTAAAATAGACATGAGTATCAATAAGGTACAGTATATCTTATGCAAGAACATATCTTAAGATTAACTTATGAAATTTATGAGCTAAGTTACCTAATATTCTACCTTACCTTACTGTTCTTCAAACTTTTTGATATTAATAATTCTTTTAAGATCAAGTTTGTGGTATACCTAAGGTAGATAGTCTATCATGAGACACAATAATGAGACCTACCTTAATAAGGTATCAGGTATTGTTGAAACAAAGATCTTGTGAGTACAAATGTGTTGTGAGATACCTTGGGGGTGGACTGAACAACACCTTATTGTATCTCCCTTACCTTATCTTTCTTGACTTTCGGCTCGGCCAGTGATGTTATCGCGATGCTTGCATGTGATCCTCTACTCCCCCCCCACTTCAAAACATGTAACTAAAGGTTGAGTGACCTGTAACTTAACGTTCGCATAGCTCCTTAAGGTAAGGTAGTCGCCGATCTGCAGCGCCATCGTACCAAATTAACTTATCACTCCCAACGTTAGGTAAGGTAACTTAAATGTTGTGTACCTAAGGTAATACGGTAGTTACCTTACCTACCTTAACTAGGTACAGCACCTTACCTCTTTATACCTACTTTCGGCACCAACCAAACTACACGTCCACACTCACGCATACCACATCCCTATCTTTCGAGTCTGGGGCAATCCAAGCGTCTGTTGATTCTTCGTGGATGCTCATGAGCTTATTCGACCATGTGAGGGCCAGATCATAATAGAGCGTGGATCGAAGGGACTCCCTGGGAGCGTCATCAACATCGATCAAGACCGTCCGCAGTGAATCACTTGTCAAGAGTTAGCTCAAGTAAACACATTGGAGGCTTGGCCGTCGTCTTCCAGCTTCCATGATGACGAGCACAAGGTCTTCTCCTCCGACGATGCCTTTTGGTTGTATGTCTACACCGGATGCTGCTCATCCACCCAGCTATAAGAATGCGCTAACCTGACGTCGAGATTCGTTCCATGGTATTCATGATTATCCGCGACATCCACCTCCGGCACCTGCTCCTGGGCCCGCACTCCTCGACGACACCGAGTCCAACATGCTTGACACCTTCTTCAACACGATGGGGACGAATCACTTCGATAGCAACGACTACATCTTCGAGAAGCCGATGATCAACGGACACGTAACTGATGCGAGCTCTGGCTGGGCGGACCACGTGCCGCCGACCTTCCACGACTCGACGAATTCTCTTGCACAAACTGCGATGCTGTCGCACGATCTGTCGAATGCGGGATACGGTGCGAAAGCTGGGTTGATGCAGATCTCGCAGGACGTGCAACCTAAGATGACGACGGCTGAGGTTCTGGCCGCAGCTTCGACGCTTATCCGCAACGGTCAATATACTCAGCCTAATGGGCAATTCGGAGGCTCCATATTTTCGGCTTCGGGGGTTGGTGATAGAATTCACGAATCCGCTCACATTGGGTCTTCATCCGGCGCCCAACGTTTTGTGTCATACTCAAGCATGCTGCCGGCTCTTACGGAACAATCACCGCCAGGATTTCCGCCAACCAAGGCAACATCTGCTGTTGCCGGTGAGGAGACGCTATTACGTGACATGTATTTCGGCAGTCCGAGCCAAATCCGGAACCCTGTCAGCCATACATCCAAGCCGCCTGAAATACAATGGGGCTCGGATGTCAGTTTTCTCGACCATGGCTATGTCGCTCCGCCCAGTCAAGAGACGGAAGAAGAGGTCACGAAGACATTGATGCACAAGATGGAGTGTTTTCAACCGCAGGGTAGCGCCAACACGACGAGACCTCCGAGTCCTGTGATAAGTCGACGACAAGGGCAACCGAAAGGAACGACAAGCGACCATGACCGGGATGCAAATAGTGACGTGAGTAATGGCGAAGGCGCTGGGAAGGCGCCTAAACCCAGGAAACGACGAAAAAAGCAATACAAGCATGGCGGAAATGGCGCCGGCAACACAGATCACAGCAAAGATAGGCTAAAGCGAGATGCCGTAGTTCACAACGGCAAAGGAGGCCGCCAACGACGCTCCACTGCGAGCGACTCGTCGTCCAAAAGGCGGAAGTCCCAATCCGGCGAACCGAAGCCCAATCGGGAGAACCTAACGGAAGAGCAAAAACGATCCAACCATATTTTGTCCGAACAGAAACGACGGAATTTGATCAAGCTAGGATTCGAAGACCTCTGCAAGCTCGTGCCTGAATTGAAAGGTGGAGGTTTCAGCAAGAGTGCGATGTTACTCCAGGCCGCCGATTGGCTCGAAGATATGATCAGTGGTAACGAGGTACTCAAAGCTCAACTGGCTGGGCTGGAACGCAGGCGGACAGCCTAGGCGTCTGGCTCCGAAACAGCAGGATACCTTGGCGTACTGGAGTTTCTGGTGGGTCATCTCGGGGGCCACACCAATGACCTATTAGCGGGCGGTGCAAATACCATGTGTGCTTATGATGATACCGTAGTGATTTTGCTCAAGCATAGACATCTCATGTTCTGACCGAAACAACATCTCAAATTTGCTCACGTAACGTTTACTAACTCACTGCCCATGCTAGAAACATCTACCTTTTCAATCACACTCAACAGCACAAAAAATTCGAAAAACTAATAATTGAGTCATATTCGAAGACCGATATCTCCCAATGCAATGCCACAATCTCTTTGAAATACTGACCTCCTCTGTCTAACTTACTGCAAGTTGAGTACCTCGGAAAATCTACTCCATTGTTCCCCGGGGTATTGGTCCTGGAACATCCTTCGCCCGACCCGCCCCGCGCCACCTCATGCAAGAAGACAGTACCAAAGCATCAACAAAAGATATACGGAGTAGAGGAACCTCAGCGCAGGTAGGATGAGCAGTGCTGTATTCGCGTGGCCAAGACCCAAATCTTTCGTCTGATCATAGACCACCCAACACCCGATCCTGAAAGGCATGGAAGCCAGACGATATTCTCATGGAAACACTTCAGCGCTTGGGTCAACGTCGCGTCCTGGATCGCGTTCAACACAGCGGGAACAGCTTCCCCCCCAGTCCCATCGAAAGCGTAAGGCACAATCTGAATATGAAGCGGAGAGTCAAGGTGATTAAGCTTGGCTTCCCATAACAAGATAGCTCAAACCCGCGGACTGACCACTGAATCTCAAGGCCGTACCAAAACATTCGCCGTTCTAAAGCCTCGCCTACGCCATGTCCCACAGAAGGTGATTCGATCTCGGTGGGATGTTGTTCCCCAGTCTGTTCACGCTAGAATACGGGAGTTGTTGAAGATGATCGAGCAGCCCGTTATAACAACGGGTCAGCCGAATGGGAGAATGGGGATCGCGGCGCAGGTAGCTGTGACCTCGGTTTTGCGGACGTGGGTCACACGTGTCTTGGCTCCACAAGTATCACTCATAGTCTTCTAACGCCCTCATCCGACAGCTTGGTCAGACGACTTTCGAAAGTCCCCTTTCCACCAGGCACGAAGGAGCTCCATTTCAACCTAGAGACGATTCTAGCTAGTAATGTAAATTCCACCTTGGCCGACCGCACATTCAACCGACTTACTCGCATCCAGCAAGCATTGGACTCGCAGCTCACCCCCGCCACTCACGCAGTGGGGCTGCTGAAAGCCGAGGTAGCACGAGAAAATCGGTCACTCGCGGCGGAGATCAAAATTCTGAAGGACTTGAAGACCAATGCACGGGCAGAGGACGGTTTGCGGAAGAGGCACGCCAAGAACGTGAGAGATGACAGGATCATACTATCTTGCTTTGCCTATTAACGACACAAAGGTCCACGAGTTGGTCAGAGCGAGCCCTGATTTTGACCTTGACAATGATCATGCGGGGGATGTAGGTCAAGTCAGGTCAACGCAGCCCACCGTTCCGTCGCTCATTGTGAGTACCATATCCCGTCCCAACCGGGTAAATCTAACAATTGCGGCAAGGCCGGCTGGGATACCGATATTGAATCATTACTCGCGGAACTACTCGATCATCTCGACAGCATAGAGGCTAATAGGGTTCAAGCCATCGGTATTGAACAGCGAATGCCGGTGACGAAAGCCTTGGTTGACGACGCACTGTACAAACGCGGTGATTCTCTTCGCGATGAACAATCAGTCGCCGATTCCTGACGAGGAGGTCCGAGGCGCTTGGTCGATTTTCAGAAAAGTTCCGAACATAACGCAGTAGCCAGTATGGCTATGGAGGCGTTTGGATCAAGCTTCTGGGGCATGGGCGTCCAGATATTAATGGTACTATCGCGAGTGAGGTCGGCCAGTGGTGGAAGGTTCTCCCCTTCGGGACTCCTATCATCTGTAACTGCTTTCCCGTATGGATGCAAGACGCGGATGGATTATTTTGTATATACCCTAATAGAGAGCTGGACACGACAAGAAAACATTGACCGGCTCAAATGAGTTGGAAGACCACTTGATGATTCCTTCGAATTAAATCCGTGCAACTTGTGAAACAGAGGTCCGCTGGCCAAAATACCTTCTAGCTGATAGACTTGGTATCAATGGTCTAGACATTGTTTGGAGAATATGAGGAGCAACCTGATGATCGCCCACCTATGTCGGCTGACGTCAACGGCCTGGACTTGAGAGAGAGAAAGCGATTCAATTTGAAATCTGCGAACAGAAGCGATGAAGCTCACTCGGAGGAACAAGTAACGACAGTAACCTACAATAAGGTACCTTACCTACATACCTAAGGTAAGGTACCATACCAGGTAAGGACTCCTCTCTTAAGGTACTTGTACTGTACATAAGTGTGCGCGACCAATCACACCCTTGCTGCAGCTCTCCGCCTTAAGGTACGGCTATGGGTGGTGACCGAGGCTCTGCAAACAACGCCAAATTACTTAATGCATCCACAAGCAATGGAGGTCCGAAAACAATGTCGCCCAAAGCCCAGAATCCCGATGAGGACTTGAAGAGTTCCGAGGCAAAGGGCGCGCATACGCCACCGGCTGCTGCTGATGCAGGACCTCCGAGCGTGAGCCCTAAGAAACGGCGGAAAGTAAATCATGGTATGCGTGTGCCCTACCTTACGTTACATTACACGCAACAACTGTCCATCGGGGTATACCAAACTGATCTTCCGGCATCTGTGCAGCTTGTGTGTACTGTCGACGTTCGGTGAGCCGCAGCTCTCTTGAGGCTTGACAGCACGTGTCTATACCCAGCGCGGGATGGCTTGTACTCTCATAACAAGATCTATGAGTGGCTGACACTACTGCTTTCATCTATCACTAGCATATGACATGCGACTTGGTGAGCTACTTGTATTCGACACGAGTGACAGCAAGCTCGTTTACATTGGCTGATTGTGACTGATGCCGATGGTGTTGGCCTCTGCAGGAACGTCCTTGTACACGTTGTATCAAGAGGAACATCGGCCATCTTTGCCACGATGAACCCCGAGAACAAGTCAAGCGGCCGAGAAGCGAGCATGACCACTCCACAGGAGAGGATGAGGTTTCCCTCAAACACGAAGATCCGCCTACGAACGACATGCCCCAGGGTTTGAAGCAACGGCAGACAGGCCAAAAACTACTGCAAGAGTCCAGCTTGAACCTTGGTCAAGACCCCCCCATCTTGAACAGAGTAGCGGACCCTTTACGGCCCATCGTGCCAATACCGGTTACAGACAGTCAGGTACATGCAACAAAGACCAACGCTCAGCATCGTGAGTCTAGTAGTTCGAGGTGCAGCTCGTGGATGATACTAGCTGATTGCCTTTTCAGACATGGGTTACAATGATTGGAGTTTGGGGTCGCAGAACCAGTTTCAGGATATGCACAACTTCCATCCGTCCTACATGTTCAATGCGCCGGAGGTGACAAACGAATACAACCTGCTGAACGACTTTCTTAGCACCAGTCTACTAGATGACGGTGCTGTGTATCCCGGAGATGACGTTCAGGGGCTCTACTCGGACCCAGCGTTGATCAACTCAATGGCCGCAAACTGGACGTCGGTCAATGGGCAGATCCTCCCGAATCAGCAGCTGAACCAGACGATGCCGCACCTTCAACCCTCTAATGCTCAGGGCAGTAACATTTCTCGCCCCGCAAGCGCAGCGCCGATTGACAAGGCTCGAGAGATGTACTACATGACAGCTGCTGACCCCGCAGGTACCGATACTCCCGAAGAGCGAATGAATAAGCTGCTCAAAGCCAAGTACGACGCCGGTATGCTAAAGCCTTTCAATTACGTCAAGGGGTACGCCCGTCTAAACCAGTACATGGAACAACATATGCAGCCCACGTCACGACAAAAGATATTGCGGCAGTTGGACAAATTTCGACCGGAGTTTCGCGAACGCATGCAGACTCTGACCGATATCGAACTCGTTCTGGTCGAGATGTGGTTTGAACGAAGCTTGATGGAATATGATCGTGTCTTTGCAAGCATGGCTATACCCGCTTGCTGTTGGAGACGCACAGGAGAGATCTTCAGAGGGAACAAGGAGATGGCTGAACTGATACACGTCCCTATCGAGAAATTGCGAGATGTGAATATTTCTCACCTTCTGGCCGAACCGAAGTGTCCTGCTGACGAGGCTCCTAGGGCAAGCTTGCGATCCATGAGATCATTGTCGAAGATCAACTCGTCAGCTACTGGGAAAAGTTTGGTGCCATTGCTTTCGACAGTTCTCAAAAGGCCATGTTGACAAGCTGCACGCTAAGGAACCCGAAGTTGGAGTCCATGGACCCGGAGATGCACTGCTGCTTTTCTTTCACGATCCGTCGGGACACACATAACATGTAAGCTACCCGCGTCTCTCCCGCTCGTACGAGGGTAGCTGACCTCAATTAGTCCATCACTCATCATAGGCAACTTTCTGCCAACGAACGTAACTAAGCGCTAAGTGCGCGATGAGGATCCACAAGGTCCTCAGTGACCGCTTTGGCGAGCCGTAAACACAGGCGCTCCGAATGTCGGCGTTTCCCATTGGCGTATAGAAAGGCTACAGAAGCTCTGTAGCTCTGAAGATTCATTACAAGCGAAACGCAGTGAAAAAGTGTCCTAAGGCTCAAATTTCCATTCTGTGCACCGACACTATCGTAATCAGGGCTTCGGAGAATGCCGTACAGTTGATATCCCCTTCGCACTCCTTGTCTCCTCTTCGCTGCACTTCATGGAGTCCATACACACATGGCGCCCGCACAGTCCAAGCGACCAGATATGGAGAGAAAGATCGAGTCTATCCTCAGTATGTATTCGTGCATTCGCAGGAAGATGTGTGCTGATGCTGTTGTTGTCTAAAAGACTTCGCCGCAACACTGAGGAATAGTCTCGACAGAGAAGACATCAGACCGAATCTCACAGCAGAATTGACCAGATATATCAGCGCGGTGCCCCTCAGCAAGAGTGCGGCTGCAACAGCGGCCTTTGAAGAGCTTGACAGCTGTGGCACAGCCCTTTGGAATGCCGCCCTAAAGATAAAGAGTCACAGTTCGACACCAGACAACCAAAGCATTCTCGGCCTAGGTATGGAACAACGCTTGCGGTCGACCCCCTACCTTAGCTGATGACAATAGCAGTGCGCGTCTTCGCATTTCTGTTACTAGACTGTGGGCAGCAGAGCGCCCGTGGTACCTTACAGAGTATGATCGACACCGTCTCAAACGAATGTGGCTATGCTAATTTGAGGGATAGACGCTATAAGGGTATTCAAGATCGCTTTGAAGTCAGCGAAACACTGCATGGGTACTTGCACGAATAGTTCATTGGTATATCCCCTTAAACTGACGACATCTATAGTGCGGAAGCACAACGAGCTTGCTATGCTTGTTCTGGAACGGGCGGCTGTTTACCAGGAAGCTCTTGAAGATGCTAGTGCTCAGCTCCCAACTCAGGAAAATCTTACTCGGGCCCGTCTATCCACCGATTACTTCGTCCTTCGGACAGTACAAGTGAGTCTCTACATAAGGGGCCTGCTTGCGTCTTGACTAACCAGTTCAGTCACTCCGCGAGGAGAAGCTTGATGTCGCAGAACATATGTACAGCAAAGCATGTCTCTCAAGAGCTACTCAGGTCGATGCGGTTGAAGCGGAACGGTTCACAGACCTGCTCTACGAGGTCGGACACGATCTACTGGAAAGAAAGCACTATGAGGACGCTGCAAAATGGCTAGAGAGGGCCTCCGATATTCTGACAGACCAGAATGTAGAAAAGCTTAGTTCTGATGCGCAAGAACTCAAGCTCAGCGTAACAAGTTGCTTAGTGAAGGCGCTTCTAGGACTTCAAGAGGAGAATGCCCGAGCAAAAGCATCTGACTTGATTGACTTTTTGCAAACTGAGGTCGGGGATAAGCTGGTCGTCTTACTGTTACGACTCGAGCTGCTCTCAGTTAATCATGACTTCGATCCCACGGATTATCATGATTATCTTCGTCGCGTCATTTCCACGGTACATCTGACAGATTCGAATACAAAAATGATACTACATCACGTATATAAACTCAAGAGCCGGAACTCTGCGCTAGCTTGCACAACGCTCGATCAGCTATACGTACGATTACTCGACACAGATAAGGAAAACTGGGTAGAGAAGGTCTTCATAGCACGGATCTGGACAAGCACAGCCTTTACTAACTCCGCAGATGCGGTATACTCCTTGAGAGAGTTCCTCGAGATGGTCACCGCCAATCGAGCGAAGACTTTGACGCTAACTGCATCCGCTACCCACGCAGCCCACATTCTCCTCTGGAAGCAAGTTGAGGTAATGTTCAGCCAGCAGCAGTATGATGTCGCCAGGTCTTGGTGTCAAATTGCCCTTCATGCCATCTTTGAGAGTTCCGGATGGCTCAATATTGCCAAAATTGAGAGAAAGCTACTCCTCTGTGCACTGCAAAGCCATGATGTCTCTTCAGCTCGAGAGATATACTCGCAAATGTCAGCCGCTAGCAAAGAAGCACCGATGACCAAATATCTAGTGTATAAGTTAGCTCTACGAAGCGAGGACGAAGATCTTGGTAAGCGTCTAGAGAACACGAAGCGAGGACATACAGGGTTGCTGACTGACCAGCTACCGACTGTCTTGACGCGGTCTGCAATGAATCATCGAGAGATGCAACCATCCTGTACGCCTGCGTGCTGGAGGCACAGCAAGCCGGCAATAAACGGCAAGCCGCGACTGCCCTGCAGCGTGTGTCCGAGAAATATGACTATGGGACTCCACGAGGGGTACATTTACCCGCGTTATTACGGTAAGAGCTCAGATGTGGGACTTTGTGATTACTGACACAATCAGTTGTACAGCTCGACTCCTAATCTCCGAGGTCGAGGATGGGACGTGTGACCCTGATGCAATTTGCAACTTGTTCGAAGGAGGTGAGATAAGCGCAAGCCACTCCGAGTTTTACGATTCTCCGTTTTAACCTCGAAGTTCATAGCTGCCGCAAAGGCGAAGAGGTCAAGGAAATCCAAGGACAGTCAGCTCTTTTCCACCATGGAACTTGATTGGTTCTCGCGAAATAGTTACAATCTTGCCCTAAAGTCGAGCGTGACATGGGATCCCCGGCAGACCCTGCGGATACTACGAGCATCAATTGAGGTAGCTGTGCAGTTCAATCATACTGTCCCTGCGTTAACTTAGCAACAGTTTATAGAACTCTATCCCGAAGACATGGACACCTTTACTCTCGCTGATTTGTCGCTCCGACGTATCTTCTGCCACTTCATGGCTGGCTGTCTCCTTATAGTCTTGGGACGCTCGGAAGATCGCGTTGCAGAACACGTGAGCTTCGTGCGGCCTGCAGATGTTGAGCGATTTTAACTTTGGTAGCTTCAACATTACGTGAACGTACGATCTCACGTCAAAGCCTTCCGGGAGCGGCTACAATATCAACTTGGCAGGCTCGAAGGCGGCGCGAGGGAGGATCTTCTGAGAAAGTATGGTACAGTTCTATCATTTGAATATGAAGCTGCGGTCCGCTTGAAAGCATGGGATGGTCTCGCTCAAATTATCGATGTGAACATTCCATCCTTGTTGCTTTACCGCCTCAAAGCTTACAAAGGCCCGACACAGGACTGTTCTATCTGTGCGAATCCCGATGTTTATGCGACAATCGCGGACCTCACCTTGGGTTCAGAAGCGCCAACACCAAGTAAGTGACCTGCGCGGCTAGAGTATGGAACGCAACATTGATATCTCCACGCAAGCCTTGTTATCAAATCTTCAGGTCTGTCAGTCCTGGGCAACCCGCCGCTTCTATCCCGAACCTAACACACCTTCAGAAGGTTGTCAATGCAACCTGGAGGCTGGAAGGCAGCAATATCGCCAAGCTTTCCCGGTGGATAAGGTGCCTGTTTCAGATCGCCTTGACTTCCGACGTCTACGTGGCGGAACACCTGCTCGACCAAATCGCTAACCTCGTCGAAGAAGCGAAGGTGAGATGCTCCACTCTTGTAGCATCACTTCCATCAAGCTGACACAGAAGGGCGTCTCCCAGAAAGACGACCCATACCCAAGGGAAGAGCTGGAGTGGCTGGCCACAACGACCTTCAACAGGGCGGTGGATTATTACTGCGCTTCTGATGATGGGGCGTGTACGCGTTGGGCCGAGAAAGCTTTGTCTATCGCTACTTTGAACGATGATGGAGCCGTCTTGCACTCCATCCTCCAGAATAAATTTGCAGGCCTCAAGTGGGGCGCTTGAGCATGCCCATGCCTCAATAGGCCCAGGTTGGTGTTTCAGGACAGGCTTGAACGTGCTCATGGATGTCCTGCTGGCGATCGAAGACAGGTTTCGCCCGCGTAATAATCTGTCCTAGTATATTAACCCAAGAGGGCGATGTTCAATACAAAAGGAGCAGATCAAATAAGAACCCGCCCTTCGTGCACTTCTTCAACTGTCGCCAGAGTAAATAGTGTATGGAGTCTTCAGCACTGGTGACCTACCCCTCACCGACAAGGTCAACAGCCGGCGGCTGCTCCTTCCTTTCTGTGCTGACGTCGGCCTGGCCGTCAAATTTGGTTAGCTCGGCGACACCGACTGCCACTCTCTCGTCATTCATCTGGCCTTGCTTTTCCAAGTACTGTTCTACGGGGTCGCTCACCATCGCCTCGGTGGCTGCTTGCTGCCTTCTTGCCCTTCCACCGACGGCTTGAATGGTCAACTCAAGCTCATCTTCCATTTCGCGAGCGTTCTCGGCCCTCATCTTTTCGCTTGAAGTGCTGAACTTCTTCCGATACGCTCTCAGGACTCGGCAAACTTGTTCCGTCGTCAGGTCAATACTGCTGAACTCACTGACGGTGCCGGCGCTTTTCGTTCGTGACCGGGCGCCAAAGGATGGTCGTTGCGGCCTGGCTGGCTTGGGGCCAGGTGGTGTGATTGATCTGTCACGTCGCCCTTTGAGCTCAGATGAGTCTGCCAGTGAATCCGTTGGGGATCGACGTTGGTTGGGTAACGCTGGTGTCTTTATCGATGGAGGTTGATTTGCGAGAGTGTACCTCGACGTTTTCTTACGTAGTCTTGGCGGCGACCTGTTGACGGCGCGCTGACCGACGGGAGTAGATCCTTCACTGTTGGGGGTCTTGAAGAACTCCGAAAGCTCGGACTTGGACAGAATCCGTCGGAGCGGATCCTTGACGGCGGTCGGCTCCTTGACTGGTGTTGACTCGCTCTGTGAATCCGTATGTACGATCCCCTCAAACGGAGCGTGAGACCTAGCAGCAACATCCCATATCATGATAGTCCCATCCATTCCAGTACTGACCAGAGTGGCTTTAGTATTACCATCAGGATCTGACGTATTGACCTCTATCAGAGCTACACCACTGACTCCTTCTGTATGTCCATGCTCTCGCGTCAGTAATGACAGGTTCTCGTATACATAAAGTCTAATAGTTTTATCTGTCGAAGCAACTCCAGCCAGAAGGGTCGGTACTTGCGATGCATTCGGATGCCCCCAAAGCACCAGCGCATCCATCACAACCGAATCGGTGCTTGCCTGATCAGATGCTCTGAAAGTCTGGATGCTACGACCCGTTAACAGATCAAATTCTTGTATCTGTCTGTCTAGCGTGGAGACGACAAGGTTGGCTGCCTCGCCTGGTATCTGTGCCATGGAAACTGGTGTTGACTTCAGAACCAAAGTCCTGACAGGAACATACGCTACCATAACAGCGCCAGTATCCTCTCGAGAAACTAGTTGTCGAATCACAATGGTACGATCGGAAGAGCACGACAGGAGCTTCCCGCCACCTTCGAGGAAGAGTAATTGAGTAATCGAGCCAACATGGTCGTCGAAAGTCTGGATAAGCTCCAACTTCTCTGCTCTTTGTCGTAAGAGTTGTACCATGCGATCCCTTCCACAGCACGCCACCAACGTGGTCGATTCGGGTCGATCGACAACGCATATGTCAGTAATCTCAGCGCCATGTGCCTTCATGTCAAATGTACTTTCCTGTGACATGCAACTCGTGACCCTATCATACTGTAAGTAAGAAACCCAGATAGCGTTCGAAGCGAATTGCGTACCTAAGAACACCATACTTGTCCCCGGACACGAAATACGCCCCCTGCGATAGTGCTCGCACCACGACCAGCTCATTAGTAGCACCATGCTCAGGTTGCTGTTCCAATTCTACCGTCAAAGATGCTCTGCATGTCCCATGCAGATCCCAGATTAGCACAGACCCTTTAGCAGACCATGTGAAAAACTGGCACTGGAGCTGATTCTCCTGGGAAAATGACTTCACGCCCATGACAGCATCCCCATGGGCAGGTAGTTCAAGCACGACAGACCGTTGCTGTGATACAGTGTCCTGAGCGCTAGTGACAACGGCCCTTATATAATGATCCGAGTCAATCGTGACCAAACGACCGCGGGTGCAACCCAATGCCACGATACGATTGGAGGTCCCGCGATGGACAACCGGCGAAGACTTAGTCTCGGATGCTGGAGAATCTGCACATGTTCCCGGGTTTGAAAGGCCACTAAGGGCAACTGCGCGGACGATCCCTTGTTCTCCACCCAACCATATGGTTGCATTGTCCCCTTCCCCATCAACTGCTATGCAATGAATACCAAATTCTACGCCGGTAAGTCTGGATAGCTTCTGACCTCTACCGCTGTCGTCAAGCAGACAGACGTCACCTTTCTCGGAACAAATAATGGCCTTGTCGTCGGACAAGCTGGCTACACAAGTGAATGAGGCCTCAGCCAATGAGCCCAGCAGGCAATTCCTTCCACAGAGTATTTTCGGAGCTGGGCTTGCTGGTGTGTTGGTAAGCATTGCATCTCCAGCGGAGCGCTGCTTGGAGGGTGAAGGAGCAGATGCCTCGATGCGCCAGACTTTGACATGTCGTGTCCCGACTGTGATGAGATTGCTCCCAATCCATGCTATGCCACGAATGTAGGAAGTGCATTTGTTACTCAAGAATAGCTTGGTGGAACCAGTCCGAGGATTGATCGTCCAGATATACAAGAAACCATCATTGAGGTGACCAACACTGGCCAGGAAATCAGAGCCAGGACTGAATGCAACGCATCGTACGCCAAATGTGTGCTCTGACATAATCGACAACGGAATATCCGTCGGGGCATCGTAGCTTGCCGAGAATATCAAGACACGTGGGTTGTAGCCTGTCTGGTGCAGTCAGCGTGCTGAATGGACAGGCTCTCGCAGACCATTGTCACCTACCTCTCCCACAGCCAGAAACTTTCCGTCCGGGCTCAAAGAAACACAAGTGGCAGCCTTGATACGTTCTCGAGCTGTCCAGGTTTTTTGACCCGGCGAGTCTGTTGGCTCCCGGTAAGGTGTACCAGAACATAATGCTCCAAGCCCTCCATCCTTCATCGAACCTATCTTCCGACTTGTATAGTCTGGGCCTCTAGTCGGCGTGGTGGGAGTGATAGAAAGGTTATACGAGCTGGCAGGTGTTGCGGTCGGTCGCGCCCTGAAAAACCGTTGCGTACACCGGTCATCGTCGCCAAGAGTTGTCAGAACGACCGCTGACCCGGCACAAAGTGCGAATGTTTTGGTGGGCTGAATGCAGTCGAAGCCGTTCGGAGAGGACGTGGTGGCACCAATGACACGTCGAAGACTGAGTGCAAAAGGTTGATGAGATGACCGGCTCGGTGTCTTCGTTCCCTGCAATTTGCCGGGGTTTGGGGTTGGGGTGAGCTTCATGCCGGGTCCCTGGTTCGCAGGGTCGACCCTGGAATGAGGTGTCATGAATGCCATCGGTCATTATTCCCAGCAACAGGTAGAGGGACTCGGGGAGCTTCAGCAATAGTGCTGTGGTGAGTTCATGCTGGAGACATTCGCATTTGGGGTCAAGCGTATCGAATATCCCGTGTAATCAGCATAGATAGGGGGAGATCCTCTGCATTACTGAGATTTGATTGATTATCAAATTCTGCAGAAATCCACCTTACACTAGGGTTTGAGATGTTAATGATTTACTACATAGGTACCTAAGGTAGGTTGCACAGCGCCAGAATGTCAGGTGATCACGCGTTCCTGTACACGCGTCGGCTCCCCTTCTCACTCTGTTAGATTGAATCAAGTAGGTACTGACTGGTTTCATGATTCATGCCCAGTCGAACAATGGAAGAGCCAGAATCCTTACACTGCGAACTTGTGTACGAAGGCCAACATTATCTTGAGGCCACAGATGCCTGTGACGGTCAGTACTCCCAAACCAGTCAGTAACGCTTTTAAATTCCTCCGCTCTATCCCGGGTTGCTTCAGCCCAGTCCCTTCGGAGTCCGCCATCTTTGTGTTGGTATTAAACTCGGGGATGTACTTGAAATCAAAAACACTAGTTTCACCTAAGCCATGTTTGTTCTCGACAATGATGGCCCAGAAGAATTTGCGCAATGCCTACCCGACACGTAAGCAGTAGCAAGGCAGCTTGTAGGGAAAGGTGGCTCTGACAGCGATTTTCCTTCTGTCAAGATACGGTACAGATCGATAGGTATAGCACACAGCCATGAAGGACATACACTGCCCGGCCATGAGCGCCCAGTAATAGAATCCTGGCCTACCAAGTCCAAGTCGGTCGCAAAGCTCATTGCCATTCAGCCAGCGGCTATTGGCCTCCAGGAACGCCTTAGACGCGTAACTTGGAGCCTGCCCTTCCAGGCACTTAATGATGTTATTGGCTAAAACCTTCGACGTCTCGCTGGGATCTACCTCATATAAGAGTAGGGATTCCATTAGGGTCCGAGCCCTCCGGGGGCTCGAGAAAGGATCAGTCGGCGTTCCTTGGGATTATCAACAAAGTCCGAGCCCCAGAGAAGCTTCAAACTGACCTTGAAGGAAAGCGATGTAGCGCCACATACTAAGGCAATCAAGAATCTCTTGTTCCCGCAACCAGATGCCTTGCCTAGGAAGGCTTAGCCAAAATAGTGAGGCGGAGAAGGTGGCAATAGTAGCCATGCAGTCGAGATCATTGATCGGTATGCCCCATTTCTCCACGTTGTAGTACCCCGGCCTTTGGTGTGTCAATTTCATGATACGTCGACGGACAGCGGCGTGCAAAAGTCGGACTCGTATTGAAGAGGCGAAACCCGCGCCGCCGGGCTTGATGTCGTCGATGGATCTAGTCACCTCCAGTATGTACTGCGTCGTCTCGAAGAGCCTATGACGAGCGACCTTGGTTGAAAATCCCCCTGTACGCGCTAGGGTCTCTACTACTCTGTTTGCGCCCTTCTTTTGTCAACCGAATGACAGCGTCCCTTGATACGGAAAGGACTGACCATTCCACCTAGCAGACTTTGAAATGCAAGGCCGGTGAGCGAAGCCCCACCATATCTATAAAAGACCTCTTGCCCTCTAGCTATCTGGTCCCAGTCGACCCAATCTGGTACGGTATTGACTTGCTTCCATAACTCGCCCAGCTTCTCATCCTTCTCGACATTATCCCTCAGCAAAACAAACAGATCCCTTTTCGGCGCCGGCGCCGGCGCTGGCGCTGGGGCTGTGCCATCAGCTCCATTCTGAACTTGGTTGTTCTGATCCGGGGTCCTAGGAGGTTTTCGAGGTAAAGCAGTAGAAGTCGGCGGAGAAATAACATTCAGTCTGTCGAGTGCTTCTTCGGCGAGAGTGTCATAAGAGTGTTTGAGGGGCGATGTTTGGGTTGGTGTTAGATGTTCAGCGGTCAGCTGGAATGTGTAACCCCACGCTGACCGCGTGTTCTCGTCCCTTCTTCGAAAAGGATTCGGCCACGCCATCAAATGATTAGGTAAGGTAAGGTAATACCTTGATGAAATGAGCGGTGGGCGGTACCAGGTAGGTGGTGGAGAGAATGATATGAGCAAAACTTGACTACCTTACTTTACCTTACCTATACCTTAGGTGCGTCATAGATGTGGCCCGTTCTGAATAAGGTAACTTAAGGTACAGTAAGGTAACTTTACAAGCACTGTAGGTACCTAGGGTACATCACCGAAGCTCTACCAGGTACCTACTCCAGGTACCTTACCTAAGATTCCTACAGTACGCCGCGGTATGTACAGTACCACATCAAAAGTCTTTGCAAATTAGCCAAAATTACTCTTTTGCAACACAATGAACTATGAACTCACTGTCTTCCCACCCCATTCACAGTCATGTTACACACTTCATTGAAGCTCATATCAGGCAATTCCTTTCATCATAAGAAATTGACTTCATATGAACAAGAACTAATTATGAATTACAGTTTCAGAAATGTCAGTACTGTAAAAATTCAGAAGAAGTTTTCAGTGTTAGAATTGACAATTAAATCAATAATTTCATAGATTTCTCACTTTAATCAGAATGTCAGCAAATCTCAAAGTGATCATTTAAAGTTTTGTTCAGTTCATAAACAACAATATATCATATATACTGTTAAAAGGTGGCACCACACTAATAGCACAGCTATTGTGAGTTATATATCTAACACTCCCCCTAACCTGCGATTGGCCCGCAACTGACCCGCAGGTGTAAAGGGTGCGCGCAGACAGCGGTTCAAACTCGTGACCTTTTGGACTTACTCCCTCACCATGGACTTGAACCACCGGCAGAGGTGGCCTAGGCGCCACTTTATGCAAGTTATCACGCACTAACCCGGGCTCATAACCTGTTAAAAGGTGGCACCACACTAATAGCACAGCTATCATGAGTTATATATCTAACATATACAGCTCAGATTAAGCTCAAGATTATTTATTAAGAGCTTCTTAAGTGAATAGAGATCAATTGCTTAAAGTTAACAGTATATTGAATATTTAAGAAGTATAAACTTATCAATTAACTTACAAAGAAGCATTCACTTCTATAGAAGAAGAATGCAGTTAAGAGACTTGTCTAAATAAAGAAACAGAATAATTAAATCTTTAATGAGTAATTAAAAGTGATTTGAATAAATGAGTATTCAGTAAAGCAAGACATGAATAAAAGTAGAAAGTGAGTGTTCTGTACATCAGTGAATAAGTAAAAGAAAAAGTATATTTAAACTGTTTTTAAGAACAAGAATGTGTCTGTAATGATGTGAGAAGCTTTTTAAGATGAGAAGAGATTGAATTTAAATTAAATACAGCAATTTCTAAAATGTTAACTTCTCAATTTGCTCAGAACTTTTTGCAACTTTTTTTTGAAAATCACACTCAAATTCAGTGTTTTAATGTTAAAATCACAATAAATAAATAGTTTGCATAAAACTGAATAGACAGTATAACTATATATATATAGATTTATTAACTGTTAAATTTTTATAGAAAAGTATAGAGAAATAACA
>JAABUY010002622.1_pt1 | contig 21107 bp, 19 predicted proteins | sample 5560271 | NCBI WGS metagenome assembly JAABUY01 (sample SAMN10711886, study PRJNA513374) | rock metagenome | isolation source: Antarctica rocks | place: Antarctica: Victoria Land, University Valley | reverse complement strand
ATCTTGTATCAGTTTTCTGAATCTGTTGTCATTCTGCTCTTGAAAAGCTCTGAAGCGAAGCAATCGCTGAGAAGAGTCATTGATAACTATCGTCAGAGCGCGAATTTAATTACATGATTAATAAATGCATTACTTTTTTGCATTATCATCTGAAGCAATATCTTTTTGATCACAACAGATAAGTCTCTGCTTGTCTCAATATCTTGCATTTGCTCGTTCTTTAATTGCATAATAACATTATTCACTATTACTTTCGATTCAAGAGCTTGAATAAAATCTTGAGTCATAAGATTGATGATGTGAGTCAAGCAATTAATAAAATTCTGTGTTCTGTCTCATCGAAACTCGCGACGACTCATGATCTTTTCAAGTTTCTCTTTCAAGATACTATTATTGCTCGCATTATTGATAACAATCTCAAAAAGCTTGTTCTTAATAGCGTAGTTCTTCAAGATTTTCATTAGTTCTATCATTAATTGACGATCGATATGCTCAATATTGAGAGACGTAAATTTAATAAGATGTTCACGAAACTGAAATTCAATATCAATTTAATATATCAACACTTCTAGATATGCTACTCTTTGAGAACTAAATCACGCGTTCAAATCAATAGAGACACGTTGTGACTCTTTAAGATTCAATCTGATCTTATCACAAATCTTCTTATAGTGTGAGAGAATCATAATTGTCATCTTTGTGCAATGCACAATCTGCAAATCTGAACGAAGCATTCGTAGCAGCTTTCGAAATTGCTCGTTGTCAACGATTTGAAAGAATAAGTTCAAGTCAACAAAGATCTTGCATAGTTGATTTTCTCAATTCTTTTGATTGAAGACAGAGATTAACTTGATATGACTTTTCTTCTAATAATTTGTCAATTTTGCATTATCAATTTGCATTATCAGATATGATTTACTTGTTCGAAAGTCAGTTCAACTTGTGATTGCGAGTGTTTGCATTTTCGCTTTGTCGCTGCGCAAAAGTCTGATTCAAGATGCTTTTTCATAGCAGATGTGCTGAAGCTATCAAAAGCTGTAGAATGATTCATAATCTTATTGCAGATTTTGCATGAGATTTTAGACAATTCTTCAACAATCGAAGTCAATTGTATAAAGTGATTTCATATATCAAATTGCTTATTGTCTGTAGTCTTTTTGAATCAGAGCGAATTGTTTATCTTTTTTTGAGTTTTGTTTTGAATACTCTCAACAACAGAGATTTGAGATCATCATTGTAGAAAAGAGCTATCTGTATTCAAAGTTCATTGAACATACTCGCTATTCTCTCTTAGCTTGAGCTGTGAAAAATTCTGCTGAATTTTGTCGATTGCTTCTTGTCTAGTCTTCATCTTTTCAGAATGATGTGAAAAATTCATAGATCATTGAACTTGACTTGCGAAGTCTTCAGAATGAAGACTATCTGAAGATGAACTATGCAAAACGCTTTCATCAGACAGATTGAAAGTTGTCAATGAACTAGACATTTTATAGAATAGTTTGTATTAACAACAATAGTTGTTAATAGCTTGAAGATAGTATATAGACGATGTAATGAGTAATGCGAAAAGCTAATGCAATATATAGATGATGCAATAAGTAATGCGAAAAGATAATGCAAAGAACAAGCAAACATGTTGTTCTATGTTTCTATTCTTAGTGCTCTTAACGTCAAGTTCGAGTTCTTGATGAGTCGAGTTGAGTTGACTCGATTTCTAGTCGAGTCGAGTCGAGTTGAGTTGAAAATGTGAGCAACTCGACTTCAAGTCGAGTCGAATTCAAAATGTCAACTCGAAACTCGACTCGACGATCAGTCTAATCAGAAAGATCATTCAGAGCAGAGACAACTTGACATGATTCTTTTATGTTTATATAATGATAATCATTCTCTTAGATAAAAGCTTCATGCTCAACTCATGTAATAGTCAATACAGTCTATTGTTTTAGCTATTTTCAGATCTTCAGTTTAGTGATTAGTTTGTTACTATACTGATCTCTGTTTATATCTTGTGTTGTTAAAGAAACAATCATTACAGTCTTGTTTAAATTTTTGCGCTCATGAGATGACACTTGACAGATAAAGCATTGTTGATTCATCTTGATGTCTGTGATTAATACTTGTTTCTCATAGTTCATCATGAACTCAACAATTATTGAATAACATTGTTTTATCTTATTGTTTACGCAAAGAACAGAAATGTCGTTTCTGATTGTAGCTTCAACGACTGTTACGTGTGAAATCATGTATTAATGCATGATGATACATGTTTAACATACGCTTGAGTATGATTGATAATGTCATGTATCAAATCTTTGACTTGATATCGTTATCATCATTGTTAACTATGAGAAGAAATTTCAGAAGAATCAATCTCAATCGTTTTTGAGCATGTCTTGTGCGTTGATTTAGATTTTCTATCGTTAGATATATAAATCATGCAGATAAATTGCTTTGATGCTCAGTCAAGACTGTCTTATCAATGAAAATTAACAGTGATATCACGATAGCATCATCAGAAAACTTCTTCTGCGTTTCTCATCATTAATCAGCAATATGCATCTCGTCGTAGACTTGAAAGTTGTTGACATTATAATGTCAAACGAGTGCGTAGATCAACTCATCTTGAAATGATGAATAACTCAACAAGAATCAAAGTGTTTCAATGATGTCATGATATAAAATGCAATGCTACTCTTCTTGAACTTCTTCGTAACTGAATTCGACTGTGAACATTTAAGAATGTCATTCATCATTTTCAACATCATATGAAATCTGATGTAGAAGTGTTAATCACTTGTTTGCATCATGAAAGCTAACATGTTGATGTAAGACTCACAAGCGCAAGTCTTGAAAAAATTGATTAACACTGTTTTTGATAATCTTCGTTTAATGAAGTCAGTGAGCGAACGCGTAATTCACTTTGCATTGAAATGAATAATATTGATTGTTGTTTGTATTCTTGATCATTTGAGAATTCAAGCTCAATGACTTTGATACTTTCTTTGACACGTCAACTATCATTTCAACATCACGATCAATTGTCTTGATGAAGATTTCAACTTGCAACGCTGATGATGTGAAGAGAAGTTCAGTCTAAAGTTGTATCATTTCAATTCTTGATGATATATGTTTCATATTCTGATTCAAATCAGCGCTATTCATCTCAATGTTCATGTGCTCTTCTGTAAAATCATTTATTAACATATATTCTTGATTCTCGTCTTTAATGTTCATCTGAACGTTCTCATTGTAAGAATCATTCAAATTTGAATCTCATTCTGCAATCTTATGATCACGTCAGATGAGTTGCATCAAATCGCATGATGATGATTCTGATGATGATGATAACTTTCGTCAGAAAATCTTTCGCGATTGATCATGCAAGCGAACATGACAGTGATGAAGATGATGTTCAAGTTCGCTGATGTTGTTTATCTTCATTTCACATGAAGAGCATACGTGCTGCATTATCTGTAAGTCTTCAATTAATGTTTTTATATAACTTGTATGAAGTAATGATGAATTATAACAATTCTTTATGCTCAATTGTTTATCTGTGCATGAAATGTCAGTAACGAGATGAATCGAAAAATGTCAATCGCAAAGTCAATGAATCACGTTTGTTTAGAAGTTATCGACTTCAATTTGAGCTCGATAGTTAAGATATGTAAATCATATAAACTATATTTAGCTAAATCATAAAGAAAACGAAATCAATCACTTGAATAAATATCATCGCTATTCTCATGATTTAACTATTGTCGCTTACGATGCGATCATCTAAATCTCTTATAAGATGAGAGTAATGATTACTAAAGTGCTATATATCTCAAGTTGAAGCAATCTTCAGAATTTACAAACTTTATCTTGTCGTTGTCATCTATCTCGCTCTTGTCATGACTTAATGAGCAACTCAAGAAATATATGATTATGCATCTATCTTCTTTATCTTCATTTGAAACTCTCTGATAGCATGTCAATTACACTTAAACTCATCATCACTTCTTCTGAACTTATCATAAGTGCAAGACTGCTTAGATTTTATAGTCATCACTATCTGATGTACAATGAAGACTGAGAGAATTCAAGTATCAAAGACTAAAAACTCAAACTTAAATGAAGAGATTAGCTGATTGACAAACATAAAGATGAACTCATCAGTTAAATAAGTGACAATAACGAGCGAAGATGATTGTTGATAATAAGATGACATTGAAGATGATGTAGTTTTGTTTCAAAGAATTCTTCATTTGATGATTCTTCATGTGACGTCGACTGTTTATTTAAGTGATGATAAGAATTTTGATGCATCTGATGACACATCTCAATTGAACTCATCTATTGCTACTGTCAATAGTTAAATTATGAGTTCAATTACAATGCGCATATTAATGAATCAGATGTTGCTGCATACATTAACTTTGATGAGAATGTACTTGATGATGTTGCACTATAAACAGTGTCTGCAATGAACTGACTGCTTGATGAAGACTTTGATTTCATCAATGAATCTTCATTTCTTAAGAATGAATGAAGTCATTCAATGACTAGACTAAATGAAGAGTTGTTGCAGTCAACTTCTTTGTCATCTCTTACGATTGCTGTTGCTCAATATCATATTGTCTTCAATTTTATCACTTCATGAGAATGATTTATATCTTGATGATAACAGATGCGAGTGAAGTTTTTACCCTGCTCATGATAACATCATCAATGAGTAAAAAGATCAAGTATGTATGACTTATTTCTCTGCAAATGCTTTTTACGTTTATTCTTCAAACACTTTGCATGAGTGATGTCACTGATCTGAATGAAAGCAATCAGTTAGCTGATACACAGAAGAAGCAACTTAAAATGATAATTAAGATTTCATTTCTTAACACTCATATCTTTCTGTCTTTTCTTAATACTTTGAGCTTAAGAGAAGTTTCATTATTTGTGATATAATTGCTGAAGTCTTTGCGAATTCATGAACTGATCAATTCGATGATGAACTCTCTCTTGTCATTATTTTGCAAATGAAACAGTATATTCTTCAGATTTCTTTAGTCGTTGCGTTTCTTCAACGTCTTTATCATCTCAATTGATTGATCAAAGCAATGAACAATAGTCTGATTGCAAAGTGAAAAATGCATGTAGTTTCAGTTGATACATTAGTTGAAGATCAAACGAGATTGATCACTATGTCAAAGCTCAAAGTCAAACTTGTTTGCATGATTGAATACTTTTGTATCTGAGTCGTGTAAAATCTTTCTATCATCAAGTATGATTATTCAGTTTACAACGTAAGACAGATCATATACATCTGAATCATCATCATGAAAGTTTACAAACTTCTTGATCATGTTTTCATTTGTCTCTTCATCATATATTTCAGAAACAACTCTGTTCTTTCAACTGTTATCGTTAATACTCAAGATCTGCTCAAATCAATGCTGTGTATTGTGTTTGAGTTGTGAGTTCAGATCAGTAAATAAGACAGTATCTTTAAGAAGATACTTGATGTCTTTCAAATTAAACTGTTTATCTTATGTCTTTGTTTTATTTATTTGCTTTGAAACATTCAATATTCTCTTTACGACTGCTTTTTTGACAGATTCAAAAGATGAATGAAGTTCAAAAGTAGTATTTCTTCGTCTTTTAACATGTTGAGTAGTGAAAGCGTGTTTAGCACTAGTCGTGATGTTTTATATGCATTCAGTTGACACTATCTTCATGATAATGTTATTCAATGTCTATTAAGTCACAAGTAATGCAAAGAATGATTGAGAAGAAAGTGAAATTATGCAATATGTTTGAAAAATTGAAGTGCGTAAGATTTAATGAACTTGAATAATGATTCTTTGAATCTGCTTTAATTTAAGAATGTCGTTTTCTAACATCTTGACTTGAAGAAAATTTCTTGACTTTCTTTGCTGTTGAATCAACAATGACATCACATTTCAGTGATTTTATGATGATCATCATCTCATCTTTCAATCATGTGAACTATGATTTGCATCATCAAACGCTTGAATGTAATCTTCACAACAAAATGTTAAAGTTGTGCTACTCATGAGAGACTTCAAACAGAGTGCTTATCTTTGCAACTGTATTCAGAAAGCGATTGATAGTAATGTGAAAGTTATGCAATCATTAAATGAATAGATGCAACATGTCTTGATTGAACTACATGATTGATCTGCTTACTGACAATAGATGAATCATTGTGATTCGCGACGCTTTTATGAAAGTGTTTGCTATCACATTTTCATGAATCGCAATAGTGAGAATGATAAACAGATTTACTTGAAAGCATTATGACTTGCAATGCAATACTGATTTTGTTAACAGACATCATGATGCTAGAAGATGATCAGTTATGCTTTCTAAGCAAAGAAAATCTTAATTTGATATAAATGATTAACTATCATGACAGATTCTGATTGAATTATGAAGATACATATCATATTTTCACTATGAATTGATTTATTCGTCTTGAAGAATGTTCTCAGTATAGTCATGAAAGTCAACAAATGATCATCGCAGAAAGACTCAACATGAAGAATATGCAGATCAATGAAGATGTGACTGAAATGTTTACGATGCAGCTTGTTTACTCATGTTTCAGAGTAAAACATGATAAGTGATAAAAATGCAAACAATATTCACTGTATCATTTCTTTTATATCATTAGCTTGAATATAGTGAAGAATACAGTGTAAATAAGCATGATTCAATAAAAGATGAATAACAGCTTTGTTGTTTTATGAATGAAAGATAATCATCATATCAAAATTGAGATCAACACTTTTATTATTTTAGTTATATTTAATAGAAGAATACAATTCATCAACGAGATCTTGCTCACTTTATTCAAGTGTGTGCTTTTTTAAGAAACTTAACTTTTGAAACATCATAACAGTTAAATCAGAATCATTCTCATCTTAAAGACTTTCTATCTTTCATCATAATCAGATAACAATCTCAATTCAAGCTGCGATCATCAAGATCAATCTTTCAGCTTTAACTTACATCAGTCAAGAATTTTACATTTTGCAACTTTATTTCACTTTCTATCTCTCATCACAATCAGATAACAATCTTAATTCGAGCTGCAATTGTTAAGATCAATCATTCAGTTTAAATTCACATCAATATAGAATTCAACATTCTACAATCTCATTTCATTTTATCATCATACATTCTACAATTTCACTGCTTTTTATTGCTTCTTCATATTTAACAGCTTAACATCATTTTACATCATTACTTTACATTTTTCAACAAACATCTCATCATGATATTTAAAGAGAAGTTCAAAGCGACATTGATAGATAAAGATGCAGTGACTGATGTCATGTATTACACATCTTGAGCAATGAAGCTTGAGAATGACAATTTCACTATCTTTATTTTGAATGATGAGAAGATGATGCAGAAAGCAGATTTAACTGAGCATCAAAGCATCAAATCTGTCATTTTTCAAGCTAAGATTATTTTCGAAATTGATGAAGTAGTTGAATCAGCAATTGATACATTCAATTCTTCAAATGAAAGTCTTTATGTTACTTGCAAGATTGTGATGAAGATCTTAATGAATTGAACATTCAGCATTCGCTTTGACATTAAATTACATCAAGTCACATTATTATTATTCAAGAACTGTCTTTCTGTTCATGACATTTTACATAACTGAGTCTTTCGCTTACATTCAAATTCTGACACTCACGAAGTTATCATTACGAACTATTCAAACATGTCTTTGTCACACATTTCTTATTTTGAATTCATGTTTTTCATACATAACATCAATGATTCAAAGATCAAGAATCTGCATCAAGATGAATGAATAACTCTTCTTGAATTTATCTTCAGATTGATCTCAACTCATACTCAGTTGATTCTGCTTGAGAATCATGAAGATTTATCAGTTCTTCAGAATATAAAGAACACACTCAAAAAAGTCTTCAATTTGTCAAAAGATTGCACAGTCAAGCTGAAAATCTTCATTTTGATAATCAAACAAGATACATTTCTGAATCAGTATTGAAAATTCAACAGTAGCATCAGAATAAAGCGAAACTTTTCAGCATTCAACATGTGATTCAGTCAGTCTAAAAATCACAAGCATATCATTCAAGTAGAACAAGTGACTTCAAAGAAGAATCATTCGACTATTTATCTGTCATATCAACGCACTTATCACGATGACAAAAAGTGCTGACTTATCAAAGATTTCTTTAGACTACAGTCAATGAAGACACAGTGAGCATTGATTGCGAAGACTCAGACATTGATTTGCAAGTTGCATGCACTCATCACATTCGCGAAAACAGACAAGAAGTATGTTGATTTGCTGCGTTTTCTCGATCGCTTTGATTATCAATTTGACTCAAAGAATCACTTTGAAATGCAGATCAACGATGACAAGTGAACTGCTATCATTCTTGTTAAATCGTTTATTTTCTTCAACACGACAAATGTGAGCGTAACTTTTCATTGCTCTCTCATTAAGACAGATTAAAGTTCAATCGAGTTGAAGTTGATGTTCAATCTTCGCGAGCGTAAGTGACAGAATGATGATAAACAAGTACTTCAGTATTGTTTTTTCAATGCATCAAATGTAATCTCAGTTTGTTCAATCATGTCTGATAAGCTCAACAGAATCAAAATAGCAACAATCAGAATTCTTAATTCTGCTCATATTGACGAGAAATATTATGAATACAACGATTGCTTTCGCGATATTATACCGAGTCAGAATCTTTGTATCAAATTCACATCAGTTCTCTTCAAAGACTTGAATTTCTCGACTATTCTTGCTGAGTGAAATATTGAGCTGAATAAGTTTCAGATGTCAATCATGCAATATCTTCAAAATCTCTCTAACGATTTTGATCTTATCAAGAAACTTTTTGAGATCAAGAAGACATTAATGAATATCATTATCACAATGCTACTCTTAAAGCTGAGCAAGAAAGTCAAAGTGTTGAGTTCGTTCAACAACACAGTTGATACATTCATTCTCAAACTGAATGAACAGTTTCAGTGATTGAAAAACAAAGATATCATTTTGATGAATAAGAAGATCATTCATTTTCACTCACAGTTCACTGAATGTCAAATAGTTGCTCAAGACAGTCATGCGTTTCACTCAGTAAACAATGATCTCGCTCGACAATGATGAAATGTCTTTCACAAGTTATCTTATGTCTTTTATGATCAGCTGACACATTGAATTATCGATCAGAGCAAGAAGACTCTACATGACATTAAAGATCATTAATACAAATTGCATCAGATCAGTCTTGACACTCTGCTTCTAAAAGTCATGAATTTGAGTGATCATTTGATGAATAAGACGTAATCTTAGAATCAACAGAATGAATAGAATGACAAGCAGCATAAGACACAAGATTCTTCAATTGTATAAATCAATAATGAAGAAGTTGATATGACTTACGAAGATTTCAAGAGCGACAAGAATTCATTCAATATGAATTATGAAGATCTTAATCTTCATGTCACACGTCAATTCTTGAAGTGAGATCACGAATTCAAATGTTGTATGCTTCAGAGAATTATCAATATCAAGCTCAATAGAATGAATAATGAGACTGAGCGTGACGCTGTTATTAAGACTTTCTGCTCATACTTTCAAAGAATCGAGAAGAGAAAAACTCTTGACATGAAAGATCAAGAATTTTTTCAGCGCATCAAGATTAAGCTAAGTATGAATATTCTTGAGCATGACGTGAGCGTTGCTGTCTGCATGCTGATCAACTTCAACACTACTATGCTAAAATTTTTTAAAGAAGATCATACTATCGTTCAGAAAGTTGCAAAAGTTGAGAACGCAGAGATTTTTATTGTTATAACTCACAGCAATGATTCAATGCATATGTTTAATGATGATGAGCAACTTCAATCAATGAAAGAAAACATCAAGAACAATTGCTTCACGCATTACATAAACAGAAGTTTATTCGAACGTCTGATTATGCTTGAATATTCTCATATGCTTCTCACTGAACAGTATCACGCAATTCTCATCATAGATGACATTGTATTCACTGTCTGATACAAAGCTCAAATGCAGTTCTCAATTGATTCTTCACTTCAATTCAATATGACTATCATAATCATTGTATTGAAGAGCTTTTGCAAAATAGAATGATCATTGACATTTCTCAACATCAATGAAATCAACATAAGAGTCAATGCATCTCAGTTCAAGCAGAATGAGATTGAAGTCATTGTAGCAATCGAGCTAGTCAAGATCTACATTAAAGTCAAAATATTTATCAAGAACATCATCATTTTCACAGAATATACTGCACAAGTTCAGTTACTGAAGAGAAGCTTAATCTCAGATTTGAAAGTTTGAAATATTGAAGCGTACATGATTGATTCTTTTTAAGACGAAGAAGCTTCTGTCATCATTTTATATATGATGAAAATCAAGAAACTTGACTTTATGTCTCAATTCAATCGTTTTCTGACTGTTTATAATCATGCTTACGACTCGTTTGTTGTGTTATGTAACTATGATGAACTTTAGCATGATTATGCTTGCAATTTACACATGATACAACATGTTCAAAATCTGTTCTCGATCAACGAAGTCTATGAGAAATACTTTAGTTAACAAGAATTCATCAATTTCATGAAAACAGAGCGTCAATTTCAAGAGCAAGAATCACAATGAAATGAGAATGAAGCTTGATACACAAGCGAAGATCAAGCAACAAATCTTTCAGAAGAGCAAAAGCATTATCAAAATGCAAGTGAAAATCAAGTAACAAATTCTGCAGAAGAGTAAGAGCATCATCAGAATGTAAGCAAAGATCAAGTAATAAACTCTGCAGAAGAGCAAAAGCATCATCAAGATGTAAATGAAAATCAAGTAACAAATTCTGCAGAAAAGCAAGAGCATCATCAGAATGTAAGCAAAGATCAAGTAACAAATTTTGCAAAAGAGCAAGAACATCATCAAAATGTAAGTAAAGATCAAGTAACAAACTTTGCAAAAGAGTAAACTGATTACGTCAAGTCGAGTATTCAAGTTTGAATCAAGTACTTGACTTGAAAAGTGTTGAATTGAATTGAAATTTTTTTGAAAAAGTGTTGAGTTGAATTGAGAAGTTGAACTCAAGAACTTAAATCGAGTTGAGAAGCTTGACTCAATAACTCGACTCGAAAACTCAACTCGACTCGACAAGATATTAGATAAATGTAAATAGCTTGATCAAACAGTCTTTATGATTTTCTTCATGACTTTCTACCATGTTTCTTCGTCATGACTTTCTATCTAAGTCAAACGATCTTCATGTTTTCTCTTCATGTTTCTCTTCATGTTTCTTGTCATGACTTTCTATCAAACAATCTTCATGTTTCTCTTTATGACTCTCTATCAAAAGATAATACAAAAAGGTAATGCAAAGATCAAAAATCGGAAATTTTTCTATATTTAGCTCTCTTGACATCAAGCTTAAGTTCTTGACGAGTCAAATCAAGTTGACTCAATTTTCAGTTGAGTTGAATCGCGTTGAATTGAAAATATGAGCAACTCAACTTGAGTTGAGTTGAAAATGTGAGTAACTCGACTCGATCTCGATTCGAGTTTAAAATGTCAACTTAAAACTCAACTCAATGATCAATCTACAGAAGAGCAAGAGCATCATTGAAATGTAAGTGAAAATCAAGTAACAAATTCTGCAGAAGAGTAAGAGCATCATCAGAATGCAAGCGAAGATCAAGTAACAAATTCTGCAGAAGAGCAAGAGCATCATTGAAACGTAAGTGAAAATCAAGCAACAAACTCTTCAGAAGAGCAAAAGCATCATTAGAACATGAGTGAAGATCAAGTAATAAATCTCTCAGAAGAGCAAAAGCATCATCAGAATGTAAGCAAAGATCAAGCAATAAATTCTGCAGAAGAGTAAGAGCATCATTGAGACGTGAACAAAGCTTCTGCAGCAAATTTCGCAGAAGAACAAGCATTGCAAGAAAATAAATCTGATCAAGAAACAGTATTCATCAACTGATAAACATGTTTCACAGAAGACAACATTTTTTTTCAATGTTTAAATTCTTTGTTTGCTGCTAGTTCAAGTCTGTCAAAAAGATTGAGACATTGATCACTGTGTAATACACACTGAAATACAAACATAACAACTTGCAGATACAATACACTTCAATCAACAATAAACTAGCTTAGTCTTTAAGCTGTTATGCGCATCATGTGAGCGTAAATCTTCAACGTAAGCTAAAGTAAATTCATTATGTTTCAACTTCTACAGTATCACATTCACTGCATGTAACACAACTTAATCTTTCATTCATCTGCTTATCATACTCAATGTGAGTCTTTCAATTTGCTTTCATAATCACATAAGATTATGATTTAACATCATATATTTCTTTTAACGAGCATCATCATCAAGATCGAGATATGTTCATTGAACTTAATCTCAGTTGATTGAATCTGCATATTTAACATCAATCAAGTACATGTTTAGTTTATCACGTCAACTCATTTCACATAGTTGAATAGCAGCATCAATATTTCATCATCATTATTTATCTTATCGAACTGATTTTATCAATTCATCATAATGACTAGCTTATGTTTCAAAAAGAATATTACTATCAGATATCAGAATTTTCAACTTGATGATGAGTGTTTGACTTTCAGAAACATGACAAAGATTTTTAGAATCTTAAACATTGATAAATATCAGCTGAAGAATCTAACAAATCAAGCTGAGCAATAAATTGAAAAGCATGCATTTACACTTAAGCACATCAGATTTAATGAAAAGTCAATTATCATTGATGAGCAATTAACATCATTTTTGTACAAGATCAATACACTTATGTTTGATGACTTCAAAACAAAACAAATTTTCAACATTTTAATCATTGTAATTTAATGAATGTTCTACAACAGAAAACGCTTTGAACAGAGACGCGTCAAAAAGATCAACATATCTTTCACTCACACACAAACTAGTTCTACATCATCTTCAGATGATCAATCACTCATCATCATACACAAGATTGTAAAGATTCAACGAGCATCATCTGCATCTGAGTTTTCACAGTCATAAGAAGTCATGTCATTCATCAGAATATTTAAAGACGTTGAACTTCATGCAATGATGAGTTTACACTTGAATCTGATCACTTCAAAAGAGATTTTGAAAATGAGCTTGACTTTGATCAAAGATGTACTTGATCATGATTTACATGATGACAAAGATCGATTTTATAATGTTTTGTTTAAGATGTAAATTGAAATTCTCAAAGATGACATCAGCTACATTGAGATGAACACTATCATCTACATCATAGATGATGAGATCTTGAAAATAAATTCAGACAGAACTTTTCAAGCTGCATTACATGATGTCTTGAATCAATTTAATCATGCTGCTCATTTTAATGTGACTTGTGTTACATCATATTCTGATAGATCAGAAACATATGTATGTAAACAGCGAACTCATGATCAGTGCAGAACTCACAGACAAAACTTCATCAATCTCAGCTTCTCATCAAGAGCATATGAAATTCATTGATGTTAATGAAAGCGAAGAAATTAACAAAGCAACAAATCAAAGAAATGAGATCAACACATTATTAATTGATCATGAAATGACAATTGATAATTCAATAGATCGTGTATATTAATAAAGATTGACAAGAAGTTTAGATTTCATAAAGCAGAATTGAATAAACTCTACTTATGTTCAAGAGCAGTCAGCAGTCGTTAGCATGAAAGAGAGTGATGCAAGTGACACAGCTGTTCTGATTACAACGAAGAATAATGTTAACTCAGCTGATGATGCAGCGAGATCTAGTAAATTTATGAAGTGTGTACATTCACAGCAAACTGATGATGAGTGAAGATTTCACGAACGAGAATCAAGTAGTTCATATACTAGATCAACAGCAATTCAAACTCAAAGACATGAAAGAAGTCAAAGCAAATGAGATAGTTATCTTAACAATGAATGAGATCAACACGTCAATAGTTAATGTTGCATTGAAAGTCAATAGATTAAAAAGATGTGTATAGTAGCAACGTTGAACTGATAAGAGTGAAGATTTCACGAATGAGATTCACACATTTTTAATCTTTTCACGAAAGTGATCAAGATTCGATCATTCAAAGAAAGATGTAACAAGCATTACATTAACTGATCAAACATTGTCTTATGATAAGTTAATGAAGTATGTGTATGAACGACAGATTAACAACAAATGATCTTTACAGAAAATGATGAGAGTTTTGAATCATCGCATTCAAAGTGATGAAAGTCTGATGATAAGATGCAAACTCAAGAAAACAACATGTTGATATCAACTTTGAATAAATCTAACATCTCAGCTTCAAATGTTGATCAGTTAATAAACATAAGTTCAGAATTGAAGTATGATAGTTCTTCATTGAAGAAAAACAAAATCATCAGCTTACATCAAGATTCGATGAATCAAATTGAACAACATGAAGCAACTGTATCATCTTCATTTCAGCAGATGAAATCTCAACAGAACATGATGATCTTTGATCATTCAATTACAGAAGATTTCGCAAGAGAGTTAAATCATATGCAATCAAACATGAATCTCAATGATGATAAAGATAGTGAGCAAAATTTGAAGAAGCATTACACAAGATGATTAAGATATTGAAGTCAATCTTGTTTCTTGACTAACAAGATTGAACAGACTCATGATGAAAATATCATTGACTGTTACAAAGCATCTTCATGAAGAAGACAAATAATGAAATTATGCTTAGTTGTTTTTGCATGATCTTAATCATGTTGAATCTCAGTCATGCATACATTTGCAAAGAATGAACACGTCATTCTTTTTATATCAGACTTTTGAGATTTTTGTGATGTTTAAGATGAAAATGTTCATGAAAGAAGAATTCAATGTCGATGATATGAGTCTTGAAAAGATAAACATGAATGTCAGCAAGATTAAGAATGAAGCATGCTAATTTATTAATAAAACAATAAAGATGCTTGAATTGATTTGTCTGAATCATTTATTGCACATAGCACATGACGAGATCAACGATACTCATTATGAGAAGAAGTTCAATGAACATTTGAAAGAAGACACTCTCAGTACATTTCAGTCTAGAGATACAAAGTGCTCTTTCGATAACAAGTTGAAAATTGAGTGTTCATGTGTGAATGCAAACTCATCTGCACATCTCATATCATTGAAATTTATCAATCTAGTTATCATTTCATCAGTCTTGATTGTCAACTGACTAAAGAAGATTCAAATTCATCTTGATAAAAACAATGATTTATTATGTTGATAAATTCATCACGCATATTGTGATGCAAAGATGAACGCGTTAGTCATCAAATTGACATGAACAGATAGAGATCTTTTAGTAGAACAAGAGCAAGCTAGTTTTAGTCTCATATGTGTGATCATGATAAACATGTACAAGACTTACGTTGCAGCATTGATGAGAAATTGATATCAATCTGAAAGAGCAACTTCTAGATCAAAACAATCACAGTCAATATGACAGTTCTGAAATATAAAATGAGATTGATTGATTGCAGATGAGACGTATAGAAAGATGATTCAAACATTCAAAATCATCAATCTATTTAAGAACATGAATGAAAAATCTTATAAGTGATTTGTTACAGATACATTCTTTGAATGATCTTTCATATAAATGATGACATGAGTGAACATGCTGATGACAGACTTGATGATGAATCAACATAAATCAAGATGAAAAGAAAAAGAAGCTCATCAAGTCAATTTGATATACTGTACATATAAAAATTTGAAAGAGATGAACAAGACACATATAAAAATCATCAATCTTCAAGAGAAAAATCATTGAATCATTAAGAAGTACATCAAAGAGCTAAAGATCATATGCAACACATTATGATTACGACGTGATATCAATCTATCAAAGTTCTTCAACTTTTTTCTTACAGATGTGAAATCAAATAAGCATCAAGATGTTGATTGCAAGCTTTCATTAATATTTAATGAACTTGTTAATTTCTCAGTGATGACAATCATTAAACAACTTCAAAAGAATAGAAATAGAAAAATGTAAAAGTGAAAAGCACAAAAGTGCATTGAAAATCAGTTTCAAATCAACATCAATAATTGAATAATGAAAGTTCATTGACTTAAAGTATTTAGCACATTCTTGCGTCTTGAACAACTTTCAAAGACACAGTTACTTACATTCTCTGAAGAAGAAAACTGAAAGAAGAGATATGTTCGCTTTGAAACAAATCATCTCTATGACTTGAAGAAAGTCAAGTCTTTCTATAAGAAGCACATTCTCAAGATTATCTTCAAGATGAACTGTATCAAGATCAAAGCAATCAACGAACTCATCAATCATGTCTGAAACAAGAATGAAAAGACTGTATTCTGTATCATGAGTTTTACAAATGCACTTATTCTCTATTGAATAAGTGACAAAGTCTTTACTTTTTGTTAATGTCATTCTTGAAATTATCATGCACATAACGAGAGAAAACATGTTTAACATGATTGCTAACGTTTAATTATGTAGTACTTTCAACTTGTTCTTAAAGTTTCAATGACTTTGATAACTTCAAAATTGCTCAAATTTAAAGTGATGAACATAGTTTGATTATTTCAAGAAGATTCAAAAAAACTGCAGAAGTATTCAAATGAAAAGTCATCACGCTTTATTATTGACACTATCAAATTAATTGATGTTGATTACAATCTACACAGAGTCAAGAGACTAGTTCAGATTAATTCAAAATGAATGAAGAAAGATTAAGCACAGATTAAGAAGAAAGTTAATTGTCTTGAACAACATGAGAAGATTATCACTTATGACTTACGCTGCATAAATTTGCAGATCAAGATGCTAATATATGATAGACAGAATCGTCAAGCGTGTCTAATGAACATGACATTGAAATTCAAAACATTTCAAGTTAAAGAATTAATCAAAGATATTAAAAACGATGATAACGATGAAGATGATCACATCAAACTCAGTGACAGAGTGAAAAATGATGACTGCGCATAGATCACATCGCTTCATACATGTGCATCAAGAAAGCACGATGTGTTACTAGTTTATCAGTCTGTATTATAGATAGTTGTATTCACTCTTTCTTCTTTGACATTCACTAATATATTCATCAAAACTTATTAAGATCATGAAAAAATTTATATAATCAACACTAAGCTTTGTGATTCTTGATGATGTTGCAAAGATTGCTTTGATGATTCAACAAATCTTCAACGACACAGACAACACTGCTTAAGCATAATCACAGATTCTCATTTTCGTTCATTTAAATAGTTCATTAAGAGAATCATGATTACTTAATCAACATTGTGTTTGAATATGTGCAGATCGACAATGATCTGAAGAAGCAGACGCAGTATTATTTCATAAATCAGCAACAATGTTCATTTATATTGATCTCAACTACAATCGTTCTGCATTTATGAAATGCAGCAGAGTTTAGAAAACTTCACTCATCAAAGTAATGAAAGTGTCTATCAAACATCAGTGATTTCACAACTCAAAATCACACTTTTATTACATCACTAGTATCAATTATGAAAAGAGATAGACGAAAGACTACAAGTAAGAAAAGTGCGCTTTTTTCAAAAATCATGAGTCTTGAAGTTCAAGTCATCTACATGAAAATGTGCACTCAAAAAGTCTTTTCATACTTGTCAGACATTCACACACTGCAGATGATGTAAACATGAACACAATCAATGAAGATCTGAAGTACAAAAGTATAGAAATATTTTCTCAGAAAAGAGAAGAAGTGCTGTTGATGCACATGAAGAACGCATGATACTTCATTTATATCATACTTTGACTCAAAAGTTAACTTGACTTTTAATGTTTGAAAATTGAATGTCAGCTCGCTCATTTGCGAATTTGCATCAACACAAGTAATTCACGTTTTATGATGATGATTCACTCAAAACTCATCATCACAAATACAGAAGTTATAATTTGTAAGATCTAAATTCATGAAAGTCATTTGCAAAGATTCTGACTTGAAGAATGTACTGATTACAATCATCGCGATTGATTATCAACAAGATCGACGATGTAGTTGCTTGACTGAAGAAGACACAGATGCACTTTGCTTCATCACAATCACAATAGTTGAGTTTTATAATCTTCAAGCAATTATCATTAAGATATTAGATGCAATCAAGAGTGTTAAACTCAATGACTTTCATACATTTTGAAGATTACATGATAATTAATGACATTAAAGCAAACATCATGAGTTCAATGAATCTGTTTTGCAGTTCAATGAATCATACATCAGTTAAACTTATGAAAATGACAGATTGATTCTGAAACATCATCTCATCAGAAGCTATGAAAATTCAATCATCAAAGTTGCACATCAGAAAATGAAATGCTTTCTTTATATATTATATATATATAGCTAGAATCATGATTATATACAGCTCATCAAGATATACAAGATATTATCACTTGTACTTAAGTAACTGTCTTGCTTTGCTCATCATCAACAGAAAGTCTTACTGCTTGATCTTGTGCTTCATCATCAATTGCTCATCACATGCATTAATGTGATGAATTGACTCAATGAAATCATTCTGATCGCGTCTCTCAATATTTTCATGATTGCATATGTCTAAATGTTGCAAGAATGTTTTCTTCATGTTTCTTGCATGAGATGAAATATGCAAGTTAAAGTTATTCAATTATTGCATTTTAACAAAGCTGCAAAGTATTTATCTGCAAAAGAAATCATCTTCTGCAAGATCTTAAAGCTACTTTGATCAGCGATGAAACTCATCTGTACGCGATGCTGACTACGAATTTACTGTCTAGCTATAGTAGAGTCTAGAGATTATCAAAAGTTTGAACAACATCGAGATGCTGCGTGATGATGAAGCGCTGTGCGTTGATCGCGTGCAGAGTTTTCGCGATCGCGCAGACTTCAATAATCTCAATGTGCATGTTACAAGCAATCTGCATGCAGACGCAGAACTACGAGGAAAATCGCTTATGAAAATCATTCAATTCAGTATCTTGTCGTCGTGATGACAAGAACTGAGACAGAACATTCTAGTGTTTGATCTGTTGAGAATGATTAGCAGAAAGAACTCAAATCATGAACATTCTTTAAATTTACATGCTGATTATGTATAGATCTTGTTAAGACTGCGTGTCTGTTACTACGACATAAGCAACTCATGAGACTCATTAAGTTCAATATGAACAAACTTGAGAATCTCATTAATATCGTTTAACAGACGTTCAAACACAGACATTCTATACAAGAGTGATACACTGATGAAAAGACTTCATTAAGAGAAGAGAAACATAAGCGAATTAGTAAAGAATGATGAAACTACGCTGTCTGATTAAAAGTGTAGCATATGAACATTTTTGCAAGACATGATCAATCTGCATGAGAGAGATCTCTACAGATAATGCGAAACAGATGAGTTGCATGCTTTCAAGCGAAGCGAGCATCTGTGAGACGTGATATACAATGACAACAACTGTCGATCTTAAGAATCTCACTTCTTCACTGAACTCTGACTCTCAAATGTCTTGATGATAAAGTTAATTTCTAGTCGAAGACATCATCTGTATAGCTTGAGAGAACAGTAGCACATGTCAATGTGATTAGAGAAGAAATCGACTGCGATATACATGTGTATTGCAGACGAAACGTCTGCAACTCATGCTTAAGAAGTAAACTGTCGAAATCTGAGCAGTGAGAGATCTCGTTCATCTTGAACTGTGAATCTGTCGCGAGAAATTCTCTCTGAGTAATCTCTCGAGTCTAAGAAGAAAATCAGCATAGAAATCGTGCTTTATGTATGTTGCATGCAACGTATACAACATATTTTCAATAGATCAACGTTAGAGATTGAAACAGATCTATGAGATGAACTTAGCATGAGTTCGTTAACAAGCAAACAACTGCAGAACGACATTGTCGATTTATTTTGCAGTCAAAAAAATCGTCTACATCAGCAAATAGAAAAACGTAATACATGTTTAGTTCATTTGATGCATTGATGCTAAATTCATATGCAAATGTGCATAATGACAAGAATACAATCAATCTGCGAAATGCAAATTCGCAGCAAAAAGAGCAAACATGAGCGATTGTGAAATTCAAAGAAATGAAAAAGCGAAAAGCGATGAAAAGTTTGCAAAAAGAAGCTAGCATCGAAGTTAAAAGCATTAAGAAAGACGAGAAATGACACAAAATAGTTATACACAGTCTGAAAATTGAAATCTTCAACATGAAAACTGAAATGAAAAATCTAAAAACTGAATTAAAGTTCTTTAACCTCGAATTGAAACTAATAATCAATTCTATATGATTATCTAAAAGCGAAAATCAATCACGAAAGAGACACACATCGACGATTTTAGCTTTCAAAATCAAGACAGAAGCACAAAGACATTTGAAAAAACGACTCTTAGCTGCGAAATCAACATATCAAACAGTTGAATATAAAGACTATCGATCAAATGATCAATGTCAAAAATGTCAAATCTTTGAACATTTACAGAACAAATGTAACAGATTATCAAGATGCTTGTACTGCGAGCGAAATCATCAGATCTAACAGCATAAATGTCAACTATCTACGTGCAAAGATAAGCAATCATGCAATCACATGATTTCTAATTGCTGCAACTGTCAAAATGCGCACTTCGCAAATAGCGTAATGTGTGAAACATATCAGACAGCTCAGTCTATTAGCTCACAAAAAGATCATCTAGTCACGAAATTGTAATGAGTATTGCAGTCGAAATGTCACAAAACAACGCAAATGACGAAAATTTTGCAAACATGTTGAATATTTGAATTCTACAGCATAATTACGCAAGACCAACGCAAATTATGCATGCATGCATGAAATTTGCGAAAAACAAGACAGATATTGTTATACTTCAAGAATTGTGAATGAGAGACGAAAATATAACAATTTCGCATTCGTCGTTTATCTGCATCAAATCAAATGTTCAGAATACTCGTGTCAGAGTACTGATATTTGTTGCGAAAAACGCAAAGAAATTTACATGCACA
>JAABUY010002621.1_pt1 | contig 21113 bp, 16 predicted proteins | sample 5560271 | NCBI WGS metagenome assembly JAABUY01 (sample SAMN10711886, study PRJNA513374) | rock metagenome | isolation source: Antarctica rocks | place: Antarctica: Victoria Land, University Valley | reverse complement strand
TCGACTTGGGTATCGTTCGATGGATAGCAGGAGCTCTGCCGTCTAAGGCAGGAGAAGACTCTGCCAGCCCCTTACGCTAAGACTAAAGGAGTCAAGGACGCGGATAGAGCACCGCACTTCTCAACAGAGATATCAATTAAAATTAAGAACAGATTATTATATTTAAAGAATAAAGTAAAAAGTATGCTTAATCATACAGTATATAAAGACAAGCTATATTATCTTTAAACTTTAATGACAAGAAATTCTGTAAACAAGAATAAGATCATGTCAGTCATTAAAGATAATAAGATCTTAAGAACTACTTAACATCAATATCTTGATTATATAGAGAATTTAAGTCTTAATAATGTGTCAAAGAACTCTGAAATAGTGAGGCTTGACTTATAAGAACTTATAAAAATATCATTACACTTGTGTGATGTTTGCATGAGAGCAAATTAAAAGAAGAAGATCTTAAGAAAACTGCAAAACTGAGTTACAAAGATGACTAAACTGATTTACATCAATGCTGTTGACTCTGTCACATCAAAAGCATATGATGAATTCTTATAATATATAGTCTTCACAGATAATCTTACTTGCTGACAATATGTTTGTAATATGAAAACAAAAGATCAGGCAAAAGACAAAATTGAATGATTTCTTAATATACTTTTTATTTAGATGAATCTATGAATTGCACAGATATGACTTGATAACAAAAAGAAATTTGAGAATGAGCTCATTATTGAATGATTATGAAGTCTAGAAATTATTTATGAAACAACAGTTTCTTATGAACTGAAGCAGAATGAGGTGACAGAAAAAAGTAATGAACTTTTGACAGCAAAAGTTAGAATTATGATTCTGAATAGTGAAGTCTTTAAAACTTTATGATTAGAGACTGTCAAAACAGTATGTTATTTTCTTAATTAACTCTCAATGTCAGCTCTTAAAAACAACAAGATTCTGATTCAGCTACTGTTTGAATCTTTTAATAAGAATAGATCAGTGAATCTCATTGATTTTAGATATCTTTAATGTTTTAAATGCACAGCATATGTGCATATTTCAAAGAAGATCTGAATGATGAGAACTAAATTTGAATCTCAGAGTAATAAGAGAATTCTTATTGAATGTTAAAAGGTGGCACCACACTAATAGCATAGCTATCGTGGGTTATATATCTAACACTCCCCCTAACCTGCGATCGGCCGGCACGCTCATACGTCGCTTACCCAGCTTCTCACAGGCGGAAAGAATGCGCACACAACATGGTTCAAACTCATAACCTTGGGCTTACGCGGGTAAGGCAGCCAACGCATGTTCAATACCATTACACCAACCCGGGCTCATAACCTGTTAAAAGGTGGCACCACACTAATAGCATAGCTATCGTGGGTTATATATCTAACATTGAATATAAAGAAAGAAATCAATATAGAGTATAGCTTTCTGAAAAGAAAAAGACAGACTGAATAATTAAAATAAGAAATGTGCAGTTTAATGAAGATTCATTAATTTATGACATCAAAGTTACAGTCTCAATTTCTAAAGTCATTCAATCTCACATTGTTAATGCAGAACAAGAAAGTGTACAGTTATTTTTCTTGTCTTTTTTTTAACTCTCATCATTGTCACTATCTTCAGAGTATGTATCATCATACTTTCTCATACTGATATTGTTAAATCAGTTAGAAGAAATAAAAAAAGAGAAAGAAGATGTTATAAATATTTTTTTTATAATTGACAGATCAGTATCAGCTAAGTTTTGATGCTTTAAAAGAGAAAAGTGATTCTCTATAAAGCTAAAGCTTAAAGCAATCATAATCTACTTAACTGTGTTTAATGTAATTATTGATGTTATAAAAAAGAAAAAAGACTCTGAGAATGAATTTTAGACATTTAAATAGATAATTACAAGTTATGAATTGAAAGACTGAAAGAAAGCAATGAATAGTGAGTATAACTCATTAATGATTAACTTTATATAAACTTTAAAGATGTTGTTATCTAATTGATGAGCTTTAAAGAGCAAATGAATCTATCATTATAAAAGAAGACTTAATGACTTAATTTTACAGCATAAGACTTAATGAGTAGTTAAAGAATTTAAACAACAATTCAGAATTAACTACAAAGAGATCTTTGCAATGATTGTTAAATCAATGATTTATAAAGTCATCTTCATCATAGTCATATTTTACAACTATAAATTAAAACAAATGAATGTTAAAATGACTTTCTTACACAATGATTTGAAAGAAGAAGTCTACATGATTTAACTTACTGAATATGAAAAAGAGAGAGACAAGATGTATAAATTAAAGAAAGTTTTATATGAGTTAAAATAGTCATCTTATCTGTAATATAAGATGATACATTGCTTTCTCATCAGTCTCAGATACACACAGATTCATGTAGACAATAATGTGTTTAAAAAGAGAATTTTAATTGTTGCTGTTTATGTTGATGATATTTTTATATGCAGATCAGATAAGAACAAAATTCTAGATCTTAAGATTAAATTAAGTGATCATTTCAAAATGACTAACTATGAAGAGTGTAAGTATTACTTAGAAATGCTAGTTACACAAAACAGAATTCTATAAATGCTTATTTTATCTTAGAAAATCTATTTTATGAAGATACTTAAAGATTTTAATCTACAGAATATCAAGACAGTCACAACTTCAATGAAATTCAGAGTCTATCTTACAAAGATTACTGAAGCAGCTGAATTAGAGTTAATAACTTAATATTAAAAGATTATAGAATCTTTTATGTACATTATGACACAAATTTAACTTAACATTACATATATAATGTTAACTCTTAGTCAGTTTGCACATAATCTTAACAATATACATTGAAAGACTCTAAAGTGAATGTTTTAATATGTGTAGAGAACTTTAGATGTTATTTTTAAGTATAAATTAAGTGATTAACTTAAATTGTTAAGATATTTGAATTCAGACTGAGAGAAAGATCTTGAATTGAGAAGATTTACATTAGAGTATATATTTAAAATGATTAATGAATCAGTATTTTAAAGTTTGAAAAGATAAAGAATAATCATTTTATTCTTTTATAAAGTGAAGTATATGATCTTAATAAAGACTACAAAGAAAGCAGTGTAAATGCAGAGATTACTTAAAGAGTTAAGACTAAAGAAATTTAAGATAATTACAATTCAGATAAACAATCAGAGAGCTATAGTCTTGACTAAGAATTCTAAATTTTATGTCTGTATGAAGCACATTGATATACATCATCACTTTATAAGAGAAGTTAAATTTTACAAATTTATTCATCTTGATTACATTCTGACAAACAACATAACTGTTAATAGGCTTACAAAGTCACTTTTAACACTGAAATTTATTCATTTTACAAATCTTATGAATCTCATCAGTAAAAGGCCTTGTGATTTAATGATATGACACTTAAGTTTAAAACTTAAAAGATATCTATTCAAATTGAATTAAAAGCATAACACATCTTTCTTGACTTTATGAGTAAAGAAAGTGTGCCTTCATTTTCTATCTCATTGTTGTCAAAACAGACTGAGAAAATATGTCAAATTTTCAGTCTCATTTTATTATTTTAGTGATTTTAAAGCCCTATGGAGGTTTCAGGAACATGTGGAGTTTGCTAGAACAAACAGTTTGCTATGAATAAAAGTTTTTTCTTTTGCTGATTGAAGGCCTTCTTATAGGGCCACATTTCCATAGAGTAGCTAGACACTTATGATTACATGTTCATTCCACTAGCCACTCCTCCTATGTTTGACACATAGCGTAAACGAATAGGAACAACTTTCTACGGACCGATTCACAGACGTGTAAACCTCAAATCAGTGATAATGGTCACTGCTATTTGTGCCCCACAAGTCGGTGACATTTTGAAAAAGATGAGTTCCACAATTGCAGAGATGGTAGTGTGTATCGCCAACTGGCTGAGGCCAAAAAGCTTTTGGTGATGGATGTCTGATGCTCGCTGGGAGATGAAGCAACAATTAATCAGGCCGATGAGACAGAGGGTAAGGCCACGACCCATGATTGGCGAGCTCGCGAGAGCTCAGCAAAAGAGGGAACAGACGGAAACGCATATTATTGGTGATGGAGTTACTGTAGTCGAGCACAAAAGTGCACGGCAGGGAATTTCGGGAGATCCCTCTTTTGGCGATGGCTTTCACAATAATAGTACCGACCTGGTACCTTACCTACCTTAGGTAAGGTAGGTTCACCGTTCATGCCCTGTACCTTAGTAATCAAGCCCTACGAGTCCCTTGTTTAGTACCTAGGTACTTCGTACACAGGGTACAATATCCCTCCGAACCTAGTAGGTCTTATCTATAAATACCTGAAGGAGAATCTGTACCTTTGAGATACCCCAGTGTCAGACAGCGGCGGATGAACCCGCCGCCGGGAGGCACCTGGTATCAAGCATCACTCACAAGGCAGAGACGAGACACATGAAGCTTCAGTTGTCTCTCAACAAAAGCTCACATCTCCAGAAAAGCTCAAAGCTCCACAGACAGCTCCAGAGACCGTTGTTGTTCCACTCATCAACGCTATGGCGAGCAAGGTCTTCGACCCTGCCAGGGACATTCCTGACCTGTCTGGCAAAGTCGTCTTCGTCAGTGGAGGGATGAACCCCTGAGACTCTATTTCCTATCTTTCCCACCACCACTGCTGTAGGTCGCTTATACGCCCGTACAGGAACCGCCGGACTTGGCAAAGAGACCATCCTAACTCTCGCAAAGCACGGCCCAGAGCACATCTATTTCACCGGCCGTAATGCGGGCAGCGCCACCACGCTCATCGACGAAGCCAAGGCCGTCGCCCCGCGAACCCGGCTGACCTTCCTCGAGTGCGACTTCACCTCGCTCATCTCGGTCGAGGCGGCCGCTCGCCGCTTCGGCGCAGCCCGCCTCGATGTGCTCGTGTGCAACTGCGGCATCATGGCCGCCCCCGCGGGGCTGACCCACGACGGCTACGAGGTGCAATTCGGCGTGAACCATCTCGCGCACGCACTGCTCATCAAGCTACTCATGCCCGTCCTGGAACAGACGGCTGAGCGCGAGGGCGACGCACGTATTGTGTCGCTCACCTCGCTTGGCATGAAGATGCCGCCCAAGGGCGGGATCGTGTTCGAGGACCTGCGGACGACGCAGGAGTACGGCATGGCATCCGCGTGGTACCGGTATGGGCAGAGCAAGCTTGCAAACGTGCTCTATGCCGTGGAGCTGGCGCGGCGGTATCCTGCTGTGATATCTGTGTCCGTGCACCCTGGGGTGATCAACACAGGGCTGGTTTCGAACCTGGGCTTCTTGAACCGGTGTCTCGTGTATGTGACGAATATTGGCAGGATGATATCGCCAGAACAGGGCGTCTACAACCCATGTTGGGCCGCCACGACCAAAAAGGAAGACGTGCTCAATGGAGCGTACTATGAGCCCGTGGGGAAGCTGGGTGAGCATACCAAGGAGTCTTCTAGTGAGGAGTTGGCAAAGGAGCTTTGGGAGTGGACGCACAAGCAGTTGGAGCAATTTCAACACTAGAGGCCTGGCTCTGGGTAACCGAGAAAACAAAATTGTGGCCCATCTTAATTGAGCATGCAAGTAGGCGGCCTGGCTCAGAATGTAGTCCTCTCAACTACCTCAATGAAAGCAAACAATTGCCGCATATGGAACGCATGAATTGCGGAGCGCTCGCGAAAAGCACGAGCCAGTCACATGCCATATAGTCTCGCCAGCTTATTCTTCCTCTACTCGTCCCACTCACTCCGTCTCTCGAGGTAGTTTTCGCAAGAAATGGACGACTGGTTTCTAGTGAGCGGATACGTCGCAATTGGGATCAACAATCAATCTGGTCACGCATGTCGGCATTATCCACGCCGATGTAGTCACAAATCTATATGCTCACGGTTTCACATGGTACCGCGGCGTCGTCATACTCCACTCCAAGCCCCTGACATAGTCCCTTGCATCTGGACTCAAAGCACACGTCTAGCGGCGGCCACGCTGAGGTTGGTTTCGTCTGCCAGGATCTTCACTACTGAACATAGAGCCGATCCTTCTTCACGGCAGGTCTGCGAGGCTCGGAGTTCCTTGTCCCAGCTAAAAAATGTCGTTTATCACAGAGATGTGTTTCGAGCAGTTGCTCTCCAAAGCTCCCTTGGACTTGAGCTCAGCCCCTGAAAGGTGGATGTCCATGGAGAATCGCATCAAAGCTGACAGAAGCCTGCACTCACCAGGGCCAGACCTCGATTCAAGCCGTAAAGAAACCACTTACGTCTTTCCGACATCCCTCTCGCGAGATTCCAGATAGGAGCCGAGATTCGCGATCGAGTTACGGATGCGGTCTGTTTGAGCACACATGAAAGTGAACGTGGGCTTCTAATATGTCGTCGGCGAGCTCTTTGTCGAGAGTTCGCATGGCATCCCACATATCATACATGATGTATTGTACAGGAACAGAGCCTCTAGCCTTTCGTCAACAAGATCCCACAGTGAATGAGAAGACTTCAGCCATAACTCACGATCGAAACCCAAGTCGCTCAGGATGGCCACCTATATATAGGACCAGCATCACCCGGACATTCAAGTTGTGGTGCTCGATACCGATGGTCCCATCTGCAGAGGATGGATCTTGTATCTTGGGTATTTGCCAACACCTCTTACAATCAGCACAAGCCGGTATGAGTTTGATCTTTCTCTTTGCTGAGCCGAGAAGGAAAGCTGACAGGAGAGATTTTGATCGACGTGGTTGCGAGTCAAAATACCATTTCTGCGTTCCAGGCTCGCAGCCTCGTGCTACAGCTGATTGCCAGCTTGAGAGCTGCTGGATTGCAGGACTGAGAAACAGTCGGTATAATAAGCTCAAACTCGAGTACGAGCAAACTTGCCGGGGGTCTGCGACGTTTCGATCTGATGTCTATAGATTATCTATCCGATATTTGTTCTTGCCGCCATCCGCGCTCGAGGCGTTGTCGTTGGAGGGAACCCGAGGCACACCGAGAGCGAGCTCCAGGACTTCCTCTTGAAGTGCTCGGCAAAGTACATTATCACGGAGTCTTCGCTTCTTGGTATGATATCGAGGGTTTCGGCAGCTTGTGGAATCCGTGCTTCGAATATCTATCTTCTCGATGATCCACTCGAAACAGAGGCTCGCAGTGGTGTACCATCCTGGACTCCTCTCCTTCAGCACGGGGATCATGACTGGTCTCCACTCACCGAAGAGCAAGCCGCGACGACTTTAGCTATGCTATACCAAACTTCTGGCACCATCGGGATGCCCAAGTACGCGGCCGTGTCGCATTCCTAGTTCATGGCCAACGGGGCGTATACCCAACAGGATTGCGAGCAAAAGCCATACGGCATCCCTCGCCTCGTTGCTCTCCCACTTCCTCACCCCTTTGCTGGCCCGCTCGTTCACGTCGCCGCGCTTCGTTGTGGGACTCCGACATACCTCCTCAGCCGATTCTCCGTCCCGGCGTACGTAGATGCGATTCGAGCGTACCAGATCACCGACATCCCGGTCGTACCGTCGATGCTGGTTGACCTCGCCTCCCTTGCGTGCAATCAGCCTGCCGTCCTTCCGTCACTGCGCGAGGTGGTTTCGGCCGGCGCCTCGCTCACCACGTCGGTTGCCACCCGGTTCAAACCACTCCTGCCGGCCCGAGCCCGTCTGATCCAGGTATACGGGCTGACAGAAGTCGGCTGGATCGCCAGCACACCCTGGACTTCGTCGTCAGCGTCCGATGGCAGCAATCCCGGAAAACGTAATTACCGCAGCCAACACCATACTTACAGCTGCCAAATTCCTTCTCCTCGCTCTTCTCCAGACTCTCCTCCCTCCTCCCCGCTCCCTCTCCCTCTTCCTCCCCGCCCGCTCGCCCCAAGTCCCCAAGCGACCCCTCCCTTCCCCTCCCCGTTGGCCTCCTCCTCATCGACCCACGCTCCTCCACACCAATCACCGCCCCCAACACCCCAGGCGAGCTCCTCGTGCACACCCCACACCCCTTCCTTTATTATATCCCACAACACTCGCCCGCCACCGCCGCCGCCTTCGCCGCCGACCGGCCCGGACGCTGGCTGCGCACCGGCGATCTTGCCACCCTCAACCATGACCCCAGCGGCGCCGGCGGCGGCACCACCGACACCTACACCATCTCGACCGGCTCAAGGATGTCATCAAGGGGACCGGCGGCTGGCAGGTGGCGCCGGCGGAGCTGGAGAGGGTGCTGCTGGCGCATCCGCGCGTCGCAGATGCCGCGGTCGTGGGGGCGCCGGATGGGAGCCGAGGAAGGGAGGTGCCGGTTGCGTTGGTGGTGCTGCGGACACGGGCGGAGGGGGAAGCGGACGAAGGAGGAGATCGGGCGGCGGTACAGGACGAGAGGGAGGAGGAGGAGGAGCAGAAAAAGGAGTTGATGCGGTGGGTTGGGGAGCGGGTAGCGCGGTACAAGGCGCTTGCCGGGGTGCGGTTGGTGGAGCGGATATCAAGGAACGCCGCGGGGAAGGTGCTGAGGGGGGTTCTGAGGGAGAAGGTACGGAAAGAGAGCGAGTGGGGGAATGGAGGGTTTGGGAAGGTTTAGAAAAGATCGTGTGATGCAGGGCGGTGTTGTAGGGAATTCAATTCTGTAGCAGCTGAGCAAGATTGTGCCGTCAAAGACATCACTGATTCAGTCTGACTGTGGTGCTGAGATGCTGTGCACTGATGCTGCATCTTGGGCACATAAGGAGCAGTTCATGCTTACTTATGTCCTCCAGAAGTTGCAACATGGCTTTCTTGGCACTGGCAGCCTCCTGAGGAGTACTGAGTCAAGTAGTTATATTCAAGTCGAACGACCAAACCAAAGTTCCTAGGTTATAAAGCTGTCGCCCCCGAGCTAGTGCTGCTCAGTTATTTCGAATATGGTGGATCCGAGCCCCGAAGGAACGGAATGCGATAGCTGAAGAACTTTGGCAGAGCTTCGAGGACTACATGATTGTGACGGTCCCCGAGCTTACCCTCGTCAAGCTGAAAGGCATCCAGTAGTGTCCCCAGCATGACGGCAGTCTGCACCGCATCTGGATCGGTGTCGAGTAACTTGCGGACAGACTCCGGGACCCCATCGTAGATCTCTTGCCAGAATCCTTTCTCTGCATTCTCAAAGTCGGGCGGCATGTAGAATTTTCCTTCGGAGAATTCGCCGGCAGTAGTGTGAATGCGGCAAAAGCCCATGCCGAATGGAAGAGGGACCGACAGTTCCCAGTCGATGATGCCCGAAACCTCGCAATCGTCGTCTATCATGACATTGACCTCGTTCAAGTCAAAGTGAGAAATAAAGAGCGGTAGCATCTTGAGCTGGTCTAGCTTTCCAAGGAGATCGGCCGCTGTATCGTGAAAGCGGCGGACTTGATCGTCCTTGGAAGTCAGAATCAAGTTTAGGTGGGGACGAAGTTGTCGTTCGACAACCTGCTCGCTGTTGTCCGCAACAAAACCTCGAGAGAGAATTCGACCGAGTGACCGATTAATGGTGACCAAATATGTTGGATCTTTGCCTCGGAAACCCTCAAGCCAAGTCTTGCCCGGCATGCGAGTCATCCAGTAAGCCCAGATCCCTTCACGGTCCAGCTCTTCGTCTTGGAGGGGCTTGATCTCGGGGACCACCGGACCAAGGACTTTTCGGGCGAGTTCGAATGGCTCTATGTCCAGGCGCTCGGGACGGAACTGTATGACGACCTCTTCGCCATCCTGGAGTTCTACGAGGACGGTCCTGCTGAAGAATCCTTTAGGATATGCACCCCGGGCCTTTATGGCGGGAATTCCGGCGTGTGAGGACGCCAACTGGCGCGCCTTCTTTTGTTGCTTGGTTGGCGTATTTAAAGACTTTGGAAGATCAGAGTCGGATGTGATCTCAACAACCATCTTGTTTTCTTTCAAGGTGAGGTATGAGCCAGGCCACTTGACATGCAGGGCAAACTGTAGGTACGGTGCTCCACTGCACGGAAAAGCTATCGTTCTGTCAAGTTGATATTTAAGCACCAGTCAAGGTGGCTTTCTCGCCCGCTTTGAACCCACGCCTTGCTTCCATTTGTGATAAGATATGCCAAGGAACCATGATCTCAAAACAACAATCAACAACAATGATCAAAATCAAATGAGCCCGCAGTGATGACACCTGTACCTTACTCGGTTTAGTGTTAAAGTTACAAAACTACCAGGAGGATCAGAGTACACTAACAGCGTCGCTAATTCTGCATTTATGAGCCATACCACATTTCCCATGTGTAGGGGGCAACGCATACTTGCCATTGTTATTGTGTGATGGGCTGTCAATAGCGTTGCGAAACCATTAACCTACTATTGTGATGTTTGATCAAAGTTGATGGGACAAGATACTAACGGCAGGTAGGTAGCTAGGTAACTTTTTATTCTATGCAGGCGTGCAACAACTCGGCCTTCCCTTGATCTATTTCAATCTGCGGATCCCTAAGCCCTTAGGGAGCAAACTTGTACCCTTTCATGCGAGGAATGATCGCAAGATCTCGAATATCATCGTGTTGAAAGACCCAGGCCATGAAGCGCTCAACACCCATGCCCCATCCCGTTGTCAGAATTTCCTTCGTCTTCTTCATCTCCATATACCATGCATAGGGCTCGGCAGGGACACAGTGCTGTTCTAATGCCACGGCAACATCTGCTGCGAGTAGGTGGCGCTCCCCGAGTCCCATGACTTCTCCGTTGCCAAGCAACAGGTCTGCGCATCGGGCCTTCGCACGCGTCTCATTCGTGTATGCTTGGTAGAAAGGGACGCTGAGGTGGTCCATTTGCGTTAGCCAAACAGGTCCTCCGAAGTGCTTGATTAGTTGTTGTTCCCCAGTTCGTGTCACACATCGCCCTTTCTCCGGCTGAGAAGGAACAGCGTATTCCCAGGTGCTGGTACTCATCCCAGGTAGCTCCAGCGCCTGATCTAAGGTAATCTGTGGAAGTTTGCCACCATTGGAGCGGTAGTGATCCAGAAAGGCTTCCAAGTGAGCGGTCCCGCCAGCTACAGCTTGGACAGAGTCTGCCTGCTCTTTGATGATGGTAGAGACAAGACTAAAGAGATACTGCTCTGCAACGGAAATGCCTGTCAAGAAATTGCCAACAAGCTCGCATTCCACATGATAGAACTGGTTAAGATGCATTTTGTCGGGATCTTCGCCGCGAAAAGAACAGCCAACATAATACACTCCAGGCAAATCATTCTTGATTCGAAGGAAATACTCCAATGCGAACTGCATCGAGTCTGCAAGATGTGTATTCTGTCCCAACAGAGATATGGGAACGGGCTCGGAGTCAGATCCTAGTCCCATAGGTGAGCTGATAGCATCTGTAGTTGCAGGAACCAAGGCGTATGTGTACCCTAGCCCATTTCTGAAGAATTGAGTGGTCAAATGGAACAGAGTGTCCTCTACTGCCAGGACGTTACTGTACCATGGTTCCTGAAGAACGCGTGAGCAGTGATCAGGCGGTGATCTCCAGGATTTTGGTGCTTCAACACGCTGAACTTGGTCGATGCTACGAAGTTTGATAGCATCGCGTGATAGAGATTCCGTATCTTTCGTGAGAGGGCCGTTTTGAGAAGTTACAAATCCAATGTATTTCTCTTCATACGCTGAAGGGGGTATTAGGTTGCTCTGTATCGTGCTTCCTTGGATATCTTCCATCTCATGTATCGGAATCAATTTGATGTGGGCATAGTCAATCTCGAACCCTTCAAATATCATTCCACAGCGACGTAGCCCGAGCGAAGATTTTAAGATTTGGGCGACACTGTACGCTGATTGTACAAGGCTGGAGTAGTCCTGCAATTCCAACCCGAAAATATCACTTGGAAGGTGAGCTCTGGGTACAAGGACAGTAAAACCAGGGGTATTGGCAAAGGGTGTTAGAAAAGCGACATGCCGGTCGTCTTCCCAGACTCGCCATTGTGGTAGCTCTCCTCTAATGATCCGAGCGAAGAGGTTTTGGTCGGATTGCTCACCGTCAAACTGATGATTGTAAGTTTCCGTTATGGATGAGACATTCTGAATCTTCATACAGATATCTTCCAACCGAGATGCATCCATATGAGGTCCACCTCGCGAGGAGATATAACCTGGGTATTGCTCATGAAACTCCTTTGTGGAACTAACAACTGGCTCCCAGTCTGCCTTCAGGCCGTGTAATGGGATTATAGACAGAATGTTACCGCCATCTGTTACAAGCGCACAACGAGCCACATTGTAGTAGCGTCGCAAAATTCTAGCTACCTGGTAGGTTTCTAGCATCGTATCCTTGTAGTCGTTTAGACTGAGTGAGAAAAGGTTGGGCTTCGCCGCTCGAAGGACAACGGAGGTATGTCCCAATGTATTGGGATAGCGCGAAAAACCAGCGATGGTCTTCAATCCACGGTGAAAAACATGCTGAGGAAGGATTGGTTGGGTTGCAGGTTGGAGCTTGGCTTGAACGGGATGGCCTGAGGAGCTTGATGCGGTGTAGAACACTCGCGCTGTAGACGCCGTTGAGATTCTTCCCTGCGAATTCATCGCAAGCACAGCACATGTCTTACCAGACTGTGACATCTCCATGATAGCCCGATGAGCTGCCTTGCCAAGTTCGAAACCAGATGTGTAATGACTAGCCACTTTTGCGGCGACCAAGTGACGAAAGATTTGGTCTCCTGCACCGCTACTACATAGATGTCAAATCCAGACTTCAGATCTGTGAGAAACGCCTTTAGTGGATAGTGAGAATGAGTCAAAAGATAGACCATGTACTCACCAGACTACAGCAACTTTTGAGTCTGCATACAAGCCAGCACCAAGGACTGCCGTGTCTCCAACTCTACCTCTCGCCTTACAACTAGTACCCCCAGTTGATCCTCCAGCAGCTAAGTGTCCATAGGAGTCAAGGACGATCGCTCCGACTGTACCGAAATCACTGTCCGTGTTGGGATAATTTTTTTGTTTGTTCTGCTCCCAGTGTTTCAGACGCAAGGCGGTGGTGAAATGTTTATTATGAACGATTTCAAGTCCACGCTTCTTGGACATATCATCCGCAGCTTGGCCGACTAGCATACAATGCGGACCGTGCTCGAGTAAGGCGTTGGCTGCAAGGATAGGGTTCTTTGTTTCGGAGATGCAAGCGACGGCGCCGTACATGCCAGATTCTCCATCGATTATGCCTGCCTCAAGCTTACACAGTCAATACTATCAGTCTCAATAGGCGCGAAAGAGGTAAAACCGCGTCCTTGCTGAGACTCACCTCATGTCCCCCGTCTTGCGTCAAAACCGCGCCTTTGCCAGCATTGAACAACGAGCAGTCTTCAAGAGCTACAACGATCTGCACAACAATGTCCCTTGCACTCGCACCTTCTCTTGCTCTGCTGGAAGCTACTTCGATGATTTCTTCAAGCTTATCTCTGACATCCGTTTGGTGGTCAATATCAGGACTTGTGTCTGCACATCCACCGTGGAGTATGATGCACCAGTCACTGGGCATGGCGATAGACTCTAACGTTAAGGTAAGGTAAGGTAGTAGTCCCTATTATGGATGCAGGTCAGATGATCTCACTAAAACCTCAGATGGTCCTACACTAATTCTGAACTTTAAGGTTTTTTGTGGAGCTAACAAGCAAGAAATTGAAATTGTGACTGTGTAATTCATTAATAATTCATTATAAATTCATGAAGAATCTATTCATAACTAATTAGTGATTAGGAATTAGTGTTAGAGAGTTAGATGATTAGAATTAGAGAGTTAAAATTAGCAATATGAAATATATTGAGAATGCATTTCAGATACATTAATGTATTTGTGTGTTAAAGATTAAGTTAGAACTAATATATTATGAATTGATTAATAATATATTTAAAGAAATTGAATCTTAATTGATCTTAAGATATTTCAGAAGATCAGATAGTCTTTTAATAAATCTAAGATGCAGATTGAATGATCTCACTAAAACCTCAGATAGTTCTACACTAATTCTGAACTTTAAGATTTTTTGCAAAGCTAACAAGTAAGATACTGAACTTAAGATTGTGTAATTCATTAATAATTCATTATAAATCTATTTGTAACTGATTAGTGATTAAAGATTAGTGTTTAAGGATTAGGTAATTAGAATTAGAGAGTTTAAGTTAGCAATATAAAATATATTATGCATGCATTTTAGATACATTAAAGTTAGAGTTAATTAATTTAGAATAGATTAATAATATATTTAAAGAATTTGAACCTTAATTAATCTTAAGGTGTTTCAGAAGATTAAATAATCTTTTAATAATTTTTATTAAGATTATTTAAGATTTTAGTGAGATCATTTAACATGTATAATCTCAATAAACTCTGTCAAGATCATTTAACTGTAAATCAGTCTGTAGAAAGTTGTTTTTATTTGTTTATACTATGTAGAGTAAATATAGAAAATGATGACTAAGACATAAATAAAGATACTTAATAAGAGATAAATAAGCAATAATATCATATTCTTTTCTACTGCATAGTCACAACAGTCTGCTGATGTAAGTACAGAGATTTACTTAACATTTTATAAAGTTTCTGTTTGCAATTTACATTCATATTGTTTTATCTATCTTCATGTTGCTATTGTTGTCTAATGTAAATGATAACAACTTAAACTGAAAGAAGTCTGCTTCTAATTGTGTTTATAAAACTACTGATCATTTTTATCTTAAAAAAAGTTCACAAAACTCTTCTTTTAATATGTTGTCATCTTAATTTCAGTTTAAAGACTAACAATACATAGAGTTGATTAAGTGTTCTGCTTTTGACATTATCATTTTTTAATTTATAAGAATCTTTTTCTTAAGTCTTTTATGTAAATTATATAAGTCTATATTTCTTTCATAAGTCATCATCAAATCACTATTAATCATTACTGAAGTTAAAGCTTTTTGATCTTTCTTTTCAGCTTTATTACTTGTTTACTTCAACTTCAACTCATCATGTCATTGTCACAAGTCTTTACTGAGTCATTTTTAATCATTTAATTTTTTCTTAATACTGTATAATGTCAGAACTTTCACTCTCTTTCAGTTATATCTCTCTTCTATCATGAATATTAAAGTCAAGTCATCAACATTTCTTTGACTTTCAATAATTTTCTGTAATGTATTCATCATATTACTCACTTCAGTCAAGATCAGTTCAAAAGAAACAATACTTTAATGTATTTTTGAAATGTTCTGTAACAGAAATATAGATGAGTTTATTTATTCATAATATTTTTATATTTTATAAATTGTCTTCTAAAAAAGATCTTCTCTCTTCTTTATTAAAAGCTTACATAATTCTTTCTTTTGTCTGCAATCTCATTCAATTTAAGATATAATCAAGAATTCTTCATAAAAAGATAATGATAACTCTTTCTATTTAAAAATCTTATTAACTTTAAAGCTTAATTACTACACAAATAATTTAGCTCATTTTAGACTGCTCTGCAGCTCTGAACTAGCTCAAAATTCATTAACATTAAAGATATATACTTTCACAAACTAATTATTATGAATTAAATTTCATAGAACATGCTCTGTAAACATTTTTAATGTATAAGTCTTTAATGAATGAGTTTTCAATATTTTATAAGACTTAAATCATTTAGCTTTAAACTTCTAAGACTCTTCATTTTATATAAGTACTCAGTCTTCTTTCTTTATAATGTTTAATTACACTGTTTCATTACAAATTATTTTCAATTCAGTAGTCTTTTATAAAAGAATTTCATTAACAGTTATTCAAATTATCTATATCTGTCTAATCTGTTTTAACTAATCTTCAAAGTCAATTTCTCTCAACAGTCAGAAGTTATTTAAGTTGCTTAATAATTGTAAGTTTATCTTATACAGTAGGTATAATGAGCTCTGTTTAGTTGTACTATGAACTTAGATTTAATATGCATATATTTTAAAAAGTCTGCATAGTACTGAAACTGTAGAAATAATATTTCACTATTGTCTCACTTTTAAATCAAATATGAGTTGTCTGATTTCAAATTGTAACACAGTTAAAATTGATTTGTCACATCATTTTTACATATATACTTACAAAGCAGTGACTTTTCAGATTCTATATCATCTTTCAGATACAATATCATCACTTTCTTTCATTTCACATTGTCTAGTTCTCACAGAGCATCTAAGAACACTTTATTTGCTGAGTTTTTCTTTATAAAATTAAGTTAATGACTAATTAAATCTAATACAACAGTTTAAGCTTCAGATCAATATTAAATGTTGAGATTATACTGCTGAAATTCATTAATTTATTGAGTTAGTTGTTTAAACAGATGTGATGTATTCTTTAAATATTGTAGATCTTCATGATTCATAATAATAGTCATAATATAATTATTTTTAATATAGTACTGTCAAGTTCAAAGTGCATGCTTAATGATCAATAACTTCTTTTATAAACAGAATAATTAAGCTCTGCATCTTGTAACTTTTAATCATTATAAATAACTAAATGAAGTTTCTTATTCATTTCATTCTTAACAATAATGTTGTTTAACACTCTGTAATCAATGCACATTCATCATGTACTCTTCTTCTTTTTAATGAACAGAATCAGAAAGCTTCATAAACTTATGAACTTATAAATTAAATCTTTATTCAGTAACTCTGTTATCTGTTTAGCCTGTTTGTTCAGCTGTAGCTGTGACAGAAAATAAGCATTTATGTTGACAGACTTAATGTTGTTGATGTTAATGCTATGTTTAAACACTTATTTAGATAGTAGTTTATCTGATAAAGTTAATCTAAATATAAATTAAAACTCTTCAATAATGATTTGTAGTCATTCATCTATAATAATTAACAGTTCAGCTTCTGACTTCTTTAAGTTCTGTTAAATTACTAGTAAGTATCTAACAGTTCTGTGATTTTAAAGTGTCTTTATAGCTGCACACTCTTCAATTACATTTAATATTGACTCATTTACAACTCATTATTATTCATTCATAATAATTAACAGTTTAGCTTCTGACTTCTCTGAGTTCTATTAAATTACTAATAAGTATTTGACAGTTCTGTACTTTTGAAGTGTCTTCATAGCTGTGCACTCTTCAATTACATTTAATGTTGATTCATTTACAGCTTGTTGTCACTTTTTTAGAAACAGATAATGATGTTTTTATTGTTAATTTTAAATTATTATACAGCTCATAGCTCAATCAATCTGAGAATTAGTGACTTTCAGTCAGATTAATCTCAGAATGAGATTATATTCTTAAAGATTTACAATTTATACTTTTAATTGTTGCTGAAAGCTATTTATCTTAAGATAAAAGATCAGCTTTATGATTGATTAAATGATCTGCTTATTCAGCAAGAATATTTTAAGTAATTTAATTTTTTATTGACTATTAATTAACATTTAATTGACAACTGTCAAAAAGATATATATTCAATCTGTATCTAAATTAATTAGTACTTCTGTATTTATCTTGTTCAGTTCATCTTGAATGTGATCTGCAAGAATATATGAATTTAAATTGAGAATGTTAATTTAATTAAATATTGAAAGGAATGGATACTCATGCTATACTATGCCGTCTAGTGGAACCCCTAAACCGTGTTGCCTATGGGCACGTCTTGGTCGAGAGAGTTAAGGAGGGAAGTAGGAAGGATGTTGACTGCAGTCAACATGGGCAGAGTCTTCACTCAGCCCCTGACGCTAGTCCTACTCCGCTCCATAGAAGCAGCTAGAACACCGCTTCTCAACACTCCCACTCGGTGAGGCTGCGCCTATTGGCTCCCACTGACGGCAAACACCAGATGACCAAATGCATCGCCAAAGTTCAACAAACCATTCAAGAGTTCAACTAACCACCAACAGTGAGTCCCATGAATTCAATGAACTGCTTGAAGATCCGCCTAGGCAGGGGCTTGGTAAGCCCGTCATCAACCATCTCTTGACTGAGCACAAAGTCTACCTGAATCTGGTTGCGCTTGTGCAGGTCGCGGATGTTATGGTAGGAGACATCAATGTGCTTTGACTGCTCATGCACATGTGCGTCCTTGACCAGGGTCAAGGCAGCTTGATTGTCTCCCCTGAGCTGAATGGGTGAAGCTGCTCGATGAGCTTCGTTCTCTTGAATGCTCACGCAGTGTGAGTTGGCCCCAAGGTATTTGCCCATGCCCATGTCTCTTAACACCTGCCCAAGCCAGATCCCAGTCTTTGCGCACATTGACATGGCCATGTATTCAGCCTCAGTGGTTGAGGTGGCGACGGACTTCTGCTTTCGACTTGCCCACGACACTGGTCCGCCTCCGAGCATGTAGATGTGCCCTAGGATTGATTTCCGATCCTGCTTGTCTGATGCATAGTCGGAATCGGAGTATCCAAGCATTGCTTGACTCCCACTAGGGCCGTACATGATGCCAAGGTTGATGGTGGACCTCACGTACCGTAGCAGTCCCTTGAGCGCGTGTCCATGATGCTCTGCAGGATCACTGAGGTATTGACTTAGTCGACCTAGTGCGAAGGCGATGTCTGGCCGAGTATGGATTGCCGCGTACATTAGGCTTCCAATTGCCTGTTGATACTGCCTTTGGTCTATCCTTTGGTCAGTTGGGCCGGCGGGGCGAAGGGCGTCATATCCGTTGAGTGGAATGCTGGTGGCTCTGTGCTTGTCAGGTCGCATGTGGAGATCCTTTAGTACCTTGTCCACGTAGTGGGTCTGGTCCAGGCGCAGGGTCCTCATTTTGCGGTCGCGTGTGACTCGAATGCCGAGGATTTTCTGTGTCTCCCCCAAGTCCTTGACTTTGAACACGCCCGCAAGAGCTTGCTTGAACCAGAGAACGTGTGGCAGGTTCGCTGAAGCCACGACAATATCGTCCACATAAAGGAGCAGCATGATCCTTTTGATGCTGTGGAGAAGAAGGCAGGGGTCAGCCTTGCTTTGGTGAAAACCCAACTTGAGCAGTTCGGTGACACATCGTTCATGCCAGTCCCGTGCGGCTTGCTTGAGACCATAAAGGCTGCGCAGTATGCGCAGAACACGACCAGGTGCGACATTGACTCCAGGAGGGGGTGCCATATAGATTGTTTCCTTCAGGAAGGATTCCGTGAAGGCGTTATTGACATCCACTTGGTGGCACTCTAGGTTCTCGAGTGCGACGATAGCCAGGAAGACTCGCAGGGTGTCAAACTTGACAGTGGGGGCAAAGGTGTCCTCGTAGTCAACACCGTATGCCTGTGAGAAGCCTCTTGCCACAAGTCTTGCCTTGAGCTTGTCCAAGGATCCGTCGGTGTTCAGCTTGGGTTTAAAGACCCATTTGCTGGTCACAATGTTGGCTCTCCTTGGTGGCACAGCCTCTTCCCATGTTCCATTTGCCGTCAAGGCTGTCAGCTCCGCGTGGATGGCGCCCTTCCACATTTCTCCCCAGGTTGGGTCTCCCACTGCTTCAGCATAGGTGGCAGGCGTCGGAATGTCAGGCCTGGTCACAGGGTCTTCTTCGCCTGCGGAGAACGCCGCAAGTGCCAGCATGGCCCTCGATATTTTGGTTGAGGGCTCATCCGCATCTTGGTCGTCGTCGTCGTTGTCCCTCTTTCGTTTCGGGATCTCGACGCGCAGGAAGGTTCTGACTCCTTTGGGTGCCACCGTCTTGGCTTGGTCAGTGTTGATCTTCTCACCTGACGACTCGTCTAGGTTGACTGCAGTCAACTTGGCTTCATGTTGTTTACCTTGAGGCTTGTCGGCCTTGACCGTGGTCAAGTCAGGCTGCATCTTACTGTCCTGAGTCGTGGGTGCCTGATCTGGAGCTGTGACCTCCACAATGATTGGCTCCTTCCGTGGACGTCCAACGGGTCTCCTGTCCGGAAGAACATTTGGTGTCTGCCGTTGCAGTCTAAGGTCAACAGTGCCTCCCTTCTCGCTTTCAGCAAACTTCACAGCGTGACCCTTGATGATGCGCTTGAGGTCTGGAGCCCAAAGCTGGTACTGCTTTGTGGTTTCCTCAACGTAGCCCATGAAGACTCCCACTCGTCCTCGATCCATGAACTTGTCGCGCCTGCCTTCAGGTAGTGACTTGGGATCAACGTAGCTGTAGCACTTGCATCCCCATACACGGATGTGGTCGATGGATGGCTTCACACCGGTGAAAGCTTCCTCGGGAGTCGTCTGCTTGCCGTCAATCAAGGGACCAGTTGCTGTCCGATTGCGAAGGTAGGCATCTGTCTGTGCTGCCTGCACCCAGAACTCTATTGGCAGTTGTGCCTCTTTGATCATGGCGCGCACTGAGTTCTCAGTGGTTCGGATGGCCCTTTCGGCAACGCCATTCTGGATTGACATGTAGGGCACCGTGTATTGCGGTGTAATGCCAAGAGACTTGCACCAGTCGTCCAGGGTGGACTTCAACTCCGTTCCGTTGTCGCTTCGTACAGCAAGGACCTTTGCACCGGTCTGAAGTTCAGTCTTCAGCCGCCATTCTTGCAGTGCCTGTGGGGCCTCATCACGTTGCTTCAGCGGTATCGTCCACGTCTTCCGGGAGTGATTATCTACTACCTCCAGGAAGTACTGGTATCCGCCAAATGACAAGGGTAATGGGCCGCATATGTCAATGGAGACAAGGGCGAGAATGTTAGCCTTTCTTTCGCTTACAGTGTGGCCTCGCTTGTTGATGAACTTGGTCAGGGCACAAACCTCACACACGTCCTCGTTGTCCTCAACGATGGGAATTGGCTTTTCAAGGGTTGTCACCTTGTGGAGATCACGCAACTTCGCGGAACCAAGGTGGGCAAATCGTCGGTGCCAAAGCCTGTAAGCCTTGACCTTTCCGTCCAATGGCGCAGTGTCGACGTCTGGGGAGTCGGTCATGAGGTCATGCTCATGGGTCTGGACATGCGGGCTCGCGTCTGGAGCAGCGGCAGGGAAGGCGGCCTCTGAATGTGGCGTGTGCACTGCAGATATCAGGGCAAATTCACTAAGGCCCTTTGCAATGTGCTTGACTATATAGACTCCGCCTCGCTCTGGCGCTTCTATTATAGTCTTGCCGTGCTTATCACACATCCGAAGACAGTGTTGATCAAAGCTCCCATGCAGTCCCATTTCGCACATCCGCTTTCCCGACAGAAGATTGACCCCAAGTC
>JAABUY010002620.1_pt1 | contig 21116 bp, 22 predicted proteins | sample 5560271 | NCBI WGS metagenome assembly JAABUY01 (sample SAMN10711886, study PRJNA513374) | rock metagenome | isolation source: Antarctica rocks | place: Antarctica: Victoria Land, University Valley | reverse complement strand
CGACAGGGCGGGCGCGCGCCTGTGCGCGCCAGGCCTCCTCGCTCGCGCTTATGCCGCCGCCGCCGCCGAGCATGGGGCCGCCGCGGCCCAGGCCGCCGCCGTAGGGCCCCGCGCTAGGGCCGGCCGCACCCGCGTCAAACGTGCCGGCCAAGCCGCCGCCTGGCGGGCGCCCGTAGTAGTCGGCACCCGCCGGCCCCGGCAGCGCGCCGTACACGGCGTAGCTGCCGGTCACCTGCGCAGCATCGCGGGTGAGGCCAGCGCCGCCGGTGCTTGTCGCTCCCACCGCACAACTCGCCAGAGGCGCCGCAGGAGTCCGCGCCTGCTGGCCCGCACAGCATGCGTGCAGTAAACAGCGTCCAGGCCACTTGCGCCCCTGGCGTGCACCAAGTGCTGACCTCCCACTCTGGCGCTACGGCTGCTGCCTTCCCCCCCAACCCTTGCCTCGGCCCCGCCGGTCGATGCACCGCTGCTGCTGCGCCCTACGCCGAGGTAATCCCACAACAGGGGCGCACTGGCGCTACAAACGAGGCTCAAGAGGGCGCTTGCGCCGCAACAGCGCAAGCGAGGGAAACAGGTGTTCCGCCAAAAAAGTCGGCCCAGCGGTCTCTGGCCTCCGACAAGACTACACGGCGTCGGCGCAACACAGCAGGCTGCAAGGGTTTGCACAGAGATGCGCTCTATGCCGGGACTGCTTGCGGTGCAGGCCAATCAGGGCACCCAGCCAGGGCAAGCAGAGCGTGCGCCCCAGAACTCCATACGCGGGACACAGCGCAAGTACAGCGCCTGTCCTGCTGGTGCGTCTGCATCACTGCCGGACCTTGCAGCACCGGTCAGCATGCTGGTCCAGCAACATGCCTATAGCTCCTAGGCCGCAGCGGGCAACCCTACACACCGCTGCAGGACAGTGCCGGCGCCCGACAGCGCCACGCCTTGGACTGCACGCCATGCCACAGGTGCTAGGTGAAGGCCCTACAAAGCCTGCTGCAGCGGGTGTCGGGCTCTGCCGGATGATGAGTGCCTGTCGAGGCTGCCAGCGGCCGCCGCTGCATAGCTCCCACCGGGCCGGACCAGGGAGCCCAGCAGCTGAGCCACCCGCCCTGGACACAGCCGACATCTTTCAAACATCCGCCCGAGCGAGGCCCGCCTCGCGCACCCCTGGGCCGCGCGACTGCGGGAAGCCCTGCTCGCCAAAGCCTGCATCGAAGCCGCCAAAGCCGCCCCGCCCGCGACCCAGCCCGCCGCCGTAGACGTCGCCCCGAGACGGCAGGCGGCGCAGCTCCTCCTCGCCATGTGCAAAGTTGCAGTTGGTTCCAAAGCGGCAGGTCCCGCCCTTCCAGCTGCAGCAGCACGGGGCGTCAGTCGCCAAAGGTGCAGTGATGGCAGCGCCGGCGCCGCTGCCACATACGAGCGCTTACTGCAGACATCAGCACACCTGCGTCCAGGGCGCCCAGGGCATGGGCAGTCTCGCACCGCATACATATTTTGGTCTTTGCGTTCTGCTCGTTGCCCCGGAAGCCGCGCCGCTGCGGGGCACCGCCGCCCACCTCAAACCCGCCCCCGCCCATCCCGTGCGGGGGCGCGTTGCTAGGGAACGAGCCGTCCATGCCACAGGCATCGACACCGGGCCTGGACTTCTACGCCTCCTCCCCTTGCCATCGCCTGCTCGACCTGCGCCAAAACCCTGCGCAGGGCATGCCTTGCTAGGGGTGCAACGGTTTCGGTTTCAGGCAGGGCGCTTTCACGTCCTGGTGTACTGCAGTGCACGAGATTTAGCGTATGAGTTACAAAGCTTGGACGCTTGTCGGTCTAGCTGGTGCTGCGCAGTGTCATCCAAATATTCACCTATCTCTCTCTCTCTTCTGACGGCTTCAGTCACAACAGTGCAGTTGGCACAGCCCGCCAGGGGCTTACTGCGCTAGTGCGCTGCTGTCCGCCAGATGCATGGCAGGAAGAAGCGTGCGCGGTGCGGTCGCTGCACTGGCTGCATGCCCTGGGGTGCTGCTTGGTGGCCCCCCTGATATGAGTGTCCCCAACTCTGTCGCTACGTGTTGCGCAGCTCCCTGCTCTTGCGGTGGTTCCCTTGTTACATGGCCACGCCAGCAAAGGCCTGGGGCCAGTTAAAAGCAAAGGGCGCCGCGCAGCAGTGCTGCCCCACTGATGTGGCAGCATAGCCGGCAGAGCGCAGCACACAGCGCGAGCACTCGTGCGTGACGCACTGCCACCAAACTCCACCGCCGTGAGCTTGCAGAGCGCGCCTCCGGCGGCAAGCGCCGCGTAACCAGTGCAAGCCAAGGCGGCCGCCTCTTGCCCGCGCGGCGCTGCCTGCTGCGCAGGCTTCCGCAAGACATACGCAGCACGTGCCATGCCACGCGACCAGGAACCTGCTCACAGACACAGCGGACGCCGCGCAGGGAGCCGCCGGATGCGGGAGCTCCAGGGGCCGGCCGCGCGGCGCTGCAGGCCGCGCGCGAGGCGCTCCCGATCTGGGCCGCGCGCGAGCAGCTGGTGGCCGAGCTGCGCGCGTGCCGCACGCTCGTCCTGGTCGGCGAGACCGGCAGCGGCAAGACCACGCAGCTGCCGCAGTTCCTGCTGGCGGCCGGCCTGGCGCAGGCGCGCCCGTGCGCGTCGCCCGCGGCCGGCACGCGCCCGCGCGCGGCCGTCAGAGTGGTGCGGTGGAGCAGCTGACCTTGGAGCTGCCCGCCAGCCGCCTCCTCTGTGCGCCTGTGAGTGCGCCTCGCGCTGCAGGGCCCTGGAGGCACCTGCAGAGCTATCCCATGCACAAGAGCGTCCCACTCTGTGTTAACGTACCCCATCTCTTCTCTCACAAAATGCAGTACACCATGTTAGTGTTGATCGTGTGTTGCCTTCTGTGTCAGTTTTTGCTGCTCTGGGCTTCTACTGGTCCGCATAACAGGTGCGGAGCCGGTGCAGGGTGGCCTGCCAGCCTGAGCTGCCTGCGGTGCTGACGGGGGCTCGCAAGCGGCCGGGCGTGGCACCCTGCAGCGCTTTGCGCCCGCGCAGGGCGGCGCAATCGCCGTGACGCAGCCGCGGCGGGTGGCCGCGGTCAGCGTTGCGCGGCGCGTGGCGCAAGAGATGGGCGTCGCGCTCGGCGCCGAGGCGCGCCGCAGCCCTAACCCTAACCCTGCTTAGCAGCCGCACGCAGGACTTGCATGCAGTCACCCGCTCGGCCGGTCGCCTCCGCCGCGTGACCCGGCGCCCGGCCGAGCGCCCGCCGTGCATGGCGCAGAGAGCGGAGGCGGCGTCGCCGCTGTCCGCGCCAAACTCGCGCGCGCAAACGGCATGGGCTTGGCATGCACATTGGGTGCGATTGATGTAGCTCAGTAAGGGAGAGCAGCCCGAGCAACCCTAGCAGCTTCAGTCACAACAAGAGCCTCGAGCCCGTGCGCGCAGGTGGGGTACACGATCCGCTTCGACGACGCGTCCTGCGCGGCCACGCGCATCCGCTACATGACGGACGGCATGCTGCTGCGCGAGGCGCTAGTGGACCCGCTGCTGCGGCGCTACTCCGTCATCGTGCTGGACGAAGCGCACGAGCGCACGCTGCAGACAGACGTGCTGTTCGGCGTCGTCAAGGGCGTGCAGGTGGGCCGCCCGACGCGCGAGCGGCATGGCGGCGCCGTGTGCACATGCAGGCACCAGAGGCCTAAGGCGCCTGCGCGTCCGCGGGCCACGCGGGCGGGCGACCCGCTGACGCGCCTGCACTGGCCGAGCTGTGCGCGGCCGTTTCTGTCCGCTCTGGCGCAGCCTTGCCGCAGGTCGTGCTGCAGGGAGGTCCCTGGCATGGCTGCTGTCTGGCTTGCGTGGATGCTGATCACTGGCACACGTCGTGCAGGGGGGTGCCGAAGGCATCTGCCAAGGCGCACTACGCGTCCCGCTTGTCACAGGCAGGGGTCCGGGGCGAGACTGCGCGCCGTGTCTGCGCAGGCGCGCCGCGCCAGCGACCTGCGGCTGGTCGCCATGTCGGCGACCCTGGACGCCGCCAAGTTCGTGACCTACTTCCCCGGCGCCAGGGCGGCGTACCTGCAGGCCCGCCCCCTCGCATGACCACCAGCCCCCGGTCAGCCAGAGGCTGCGATCTGCTGCGACTCCGAGCCTGCACCTGCCCGGCCTGCTCGGGTCAGGACGGCGTGGCTCCGCCGCGCACCTCGCGCGCTCCTGCGTCCTGCAAGCGCACCCTGCGACAGGGCGCCGGAGCGCCTCTCGAGCACTGCAGCGCAGGCGCTGCTGCGCGCTTTGCTGAGCTGCGGGGCCCGTTGCTCTGCGGGCGGTCCCCGCCATGCAAGCAGGCGGCGACGCTCCGCGCGCGCGCGCAGGGGCGGCAGTTCCCCGTGCAGGTGTTCTACACGGCCGCGCCGGAGGAGAGCTACCTGGACGCCGCGCTGTCGACCGTCATGCAGGCGCGCGCGCCCGCGCTCGTACACTCACCCCGCTCCTTGCCGGGCTGCGGCCTCCCGTCCTGGCGCATACGACCGCGACAGCTGTCGCACGCTCTGCATGAAAGCGCGCGCTGCATCTCAGCACCCCTGCCTGCCTGCAGGCCGCGCGCGTGTGCCTGACGCGCGCGCGCTGCGCGCGCTGCGCGGCGCGCGGCCGCCCTGCTTCGTTGCCGTGCGTTCCGGGGTGGGGCGGCTCCGGCCACCCATCGGCTCGCCCGCGCGCAGGTGCATGCGGAGGAGGCGCCGGGCGACGTGCTCGTCTTCCTGACCGGGCAGGACGAGATCGAGGCGCTCGCGCGGCTCATTGCGGCGCGGTGCGCACCGCGCCGGCCCCAGCCGCCCGCGGCCCCCGCAGCAGCCCGCGTCGGGAGCCCGAGCCCTCCCCCGCCGCACAGCCTGGGAGTGCAGGCAGGCGCCGTGGCCGAGCACAGCAAGTGGCCGGTGCCGGCGCTTGCTCCCGCGCGACATGACAGACGAGATGCCGGCGCGTGGGTGCAGTCGAGGAAGGCACTGGGGCCTGAGCCAGGATGCCGGGCGGCGCCGGGTGAAGCGCGCGCGCCTGCGCGGCAGGGAGGCCGCGGCGCAGGGCGCCGGCAGCGGCGCGCTGCACGTGGCGCCCATCTACGCGGCGCTGCCGGCGGAGGCGCAGGCGCGCGTGTTCGAGCCAGCGCCCGCCGGCGCCCGCAAGGTGCCCCCCGGCCCCCCCGGCCGCGTGTTGCCTGGCGGTGCCGTGCGGCAAGCTGTGCTTGGCCGGGCTTTGGAATGGCGCGAGCTGCGTGCCGGGGATGGGCACCGCCTGGGGCATGCGCGCGCACTCTGGCGCTTGACGCAGCGCGCCCTTGCATCAGGCCCATGCCAAGGGGTCTGTCGCAGGGAAAGCTGCACGCGTCACGCTGGCGCCACACGCGTGCCGCCTGCCCGCCACCCAGGGCAGGCTTCGACAGGCGCCTTTCGCGCGCCACATGCTTAATAGGTGCCGGGAGTTTTGCAAGCCCAGACCCTGACCCCGGCAGGTGGTCCTGGCCACCAACATCGCGGAGACGTCGATCACGATCCCCGGCGTGCGCTATGTGGTGGACCCCGGCTTCGTGAAGGCGCGCAGCTACAACGCGCGCCTGGGCTCCGACTCGCTGCAGGCGCGGCGCGGTGCCCCGGCGGCGCGCCGGCCGGCCTGCATGCCCGTGCAGGCACCCCGGCCGCTCACGCATGTGCGGTCGCTCAGCGGGCGCCCTGCGCGGCGCGCCCGGGCGGCCGCCGGTGATGCGGCCGGCCCTGCGACGCACCCCTGACCTGGGGGTATTCTGCTGCGCACGCTCTCACCTCGGCCGCATCGCCGCGCTCGTGCCCGGCATCCTGCGCGCTCGGAGTGCTGCACGTGCACCGCGCATGTCACAGCCTGGCAGGGTCGGCCTGCTGTGCATGGGCACTTCTATGTCCCCTGCTGGCGCTGACCCGTCAGCGCCTGGGAGACGCCCGGGCCGCCCCTGCAGCGCGCGTGCGCCGCCCAGCCGTAGACGCGTCAACCGTGCGGCGGCGCAGGTGGTCCCGGTCTCGCAGGCGCAGGCGCGCCAGCGCAGCGGGCGCGCGGGTGCGCGCCCCTGCTTGGCGGCCAGCCGCTCGCCCCGCGGCTGCGTGCGGGCAGCATGCGGGGCTGGCACTCACCGAGAGCCGCTTGCTGAGGAGGGCCCCCATGGCGTCAGCTACGGGCTGAACTCACACTGGTCACACTGGATAATGCTCTTTCATGCTCTTCACCGCCGGAGCTCCATGCAGCGAATGGGGGCTGCTCTTGGCGGGCGTGCTGACGGCGGCGGGCCGCAGGTCGCGAGGCGCCCGGCAAGGCGTTCCGCCTGTTCACTGAGGCCGCCTTCCGCGCGCTGCCGGCCACGGCCGAGCCGGAGATCCGGCGCGCGCCGCTGGCGGGCGTGTCGCTGCAGCTGCTGGCGCTGGGCGTGCGCGACCTGCAGGTGCCCCATGCAGGGCGCTGCAGCCTTAGGCCAATCAGTCTCAGGTCTGCACGTGGGTCTCTATTACATATCACAGGGGGATCCGAGCCCGTTGGGTCGGATTAAGGCCCGTTGAGTGATGTGCGGCGAGCCGCAACAGTCAGCACGCATCCGCCATGCATCGGCTGCAAGCCTCATTTTCAAAGTGCTGTCAAAAACAGTTGTTGCGGGCCGGCTGCTACGCGCCTGGCGCGGGCGCTTGGGGTGGGACGACACGGACGCACGGGCGACCGGGCCGGCCTCGCAGGCATTCGACTTCATGGACGCGCCGCCGGCGGGCGCGCTCGTGCGCGCGCTGGAGCTGCTGCTCGCGCTCGGCGCGCTGGGCGGCGACGGCCGTCTGACCGAGCCGCTGGGTGCCCGCATGGCGCGCCTGCCCGTGGAGCCCGCGCTCGCCAAGGCGCGGCCCCGCCGGGCGGGGCAGCGGGCCGCACCTCCTCGGGTGTTGCACGAGCGAGAGCATGTCCCCTAGGAGCGCCTCAGCCGGCCTGATCGCCTGGCGCTGCGACGTTTGGTCACGGCGCGTCCGGCGCTCGGCGCTGCCGTCCGGCGCCAGCAGGGCGCCTCATGGGTCGCGCCGCCGCCTGCGCCCTCGCCGCCATGTCTCCTCCGTGCACGAGCCTCGAGCCGGCGCGCCCCGCGCAGGTGCTGCTGGCCGGCGCGGCGGCCGGCTGCGGTGAGGACGCGCTGACCGTCGTCGCCATGGCGTCCTCGGACCCCGTGTTCGCCAACCCAGGGCGCGCCCCTCCACCCCCTGCCAGCTCCCCTTTTTGTTCCACACCCACGAGCTCCTACTGGTCCATGAAGGCTGCACGCATGTTACGAGGGCAACTACAAAGGGACGCAATGATGCGAGTTGCGCGAGCCCCTGGGGCCGCCGGCGCGGCGACCTGGCCGGACGGCGACGCGCGCGCGCGCGCGCGCGCGCAGGCAGAAGCGCGACGCGGCCGCGGCGGCGCGGCGGCGCTTCGTGTCGCCGCTCGGCGACCACCTGACGCTGCTCAACGTGTTCCAGGCGTACCAGCAGGCGCGCCCTCCCGCGGCGCTGCGCTGCCCGGCGCCCGGGCGCGCTCGCACACGCGCAGCGCCGCTAGGCGCGGTCAGCCGCTGTGGTCCTGTGCGACGGTGCTGCGTCCAGCAGCAGCCGGCGCACGCGCTCGGTTGCGCGCGAGGAGACCACGGCTGCCACGGGACTGCTTCATGCTGCGTTGGCGAGGCCGGCCAGGAGCTGCTGCAGCCTGGTGGGGAGCAGGCCGTGCGGCGAGGGCACAGGGATGCCATGCGCGAGTGCGGCTGGCGCGCTCGGCCGCGGGCGGCGCGGGCACAGCCGCCGCGCCGCGCGGCCGACGGCAGCGGCCAGCGGCTCCGCTGCTCGGCCCCGCCGCCGGATGCCCGGCGCGCGCAGCTGGCCCCGGCGCGTGCGCGCAGACGCGCATGTGCGCGCGCAGGTGGACAGGGCGGCGCGCGGCCGCTGGTGCGCGGAGCACCACGTGGCGGCGCGCGCGCTGCGCCGCGCGGCCGACATCCGGCGGCAGCTGGCCCGCCAGCTGGCCGCGCTGGGCCTGCCGCCGGGCGGCGCGCCGGGCGCGCCGGACGCGCCGGACGCGCTGCGCCGCGCGCTTGTCGCCGGCCTGTTCCCGCACGCCGCGGCGGCCGTGCCCGGTGGTGCGCGCGCGCGCGCGCCCTCGTCCAGGCTTGCCAGCGTCTGTGCCGGCTCTGCTGTGCTGTGGCAGGTCTGCTGTCATCTGCACCCTGCGCTAGCTATGCCTGGCGGAGCGCGAGGATCGCGAGCGCGCATGCAAAGAGCGCGAGTGAGGGTGTGCCCATATGCGCAGCGGCGCGCGCAAGCAGCGCGGCGCCCGCTGGCCCGGCCCGGCTCTGCAGGACAGGCGGGCGCCCGCCTGGACCTTGGCAGAGCGCGCGCTCGCAGGCGCGCTGGCACACGCGGGCCCGGGCCGCGCGCAGGCGGCTACAGGGTGCTGGCGACGGGCCAGGCGGTGGCGCTGCACCCGTCCTCGGTGCTGTGCGGCGAGCGGCCGCCGTGCATCGTGTTCGACGAGCTGCTGCGCACGACGCGCGACTACGCCCGGCAGGCGCGTCCGCGGCCTGGTGCCCTGTGCCCGCGCTTCGTGTTGCTGTGTTTGAATTTTCATAGCATTTTGGGGCCGTCGCTCATGCTGCTGACGTCCACGCGTCTGTCAGCGAGCCTTCAAGCTGCGCCTGTGGCGGGCGGCATGTCCTGTCCTGCAGGGCATGCGTGCACCGCAACGGCCCCCACGGTCCCTTCCCCGGGCGCAAGGCACCTGCGCCCCAGGTCCACACGTGTTTTCTCTTTGCGCCGCACCTTGCACCCCATCCTTGGCAGTCCGAGCAGCGCAGACGCGTGGAGGGGCTTGCCCGCAGGTGACTGTCATCGATGCGGCCTGGCTGCCGGAGCTGGCCCCGACCTTCTTCGCGCGGCATGCGGGCGCCGGGGCGAGCGGCCAGCCGCCGCAGGCGTGACAGCTCCGCCACATGGTTATATGCGCCTCACGTGAGCGGCAGGAGGGCGCCGCAGGCGTGCAGGCGTGCATTGCCGCCTCGGCGGGCCATGCCTCTACCGTGCAACAGGTGCGCTGCCCGCTTGTCGCCTTTTGAGGCCTCAACGCTTGCTGATGTGCGCCGTCCCCATATGTGGTTGTTCCAATGCGGGGTGCTTGAGGTCCATGGAGCGGGAGCTGCAGGCTGCATGCATTTCAGATCAAGAGGCAAGGCCTGATGACGGGGCAGGAGTGAAGACAGGCCTTGAGCGTCTGCGTGTGCAGGTGGCAGCGGCTGGCGAGCCCGGTCAGCAGCGACGCCACGCTGTGAAGCCCCGGGGGGCGGCGGGCGCGCTGCGACGCCGTGGGCCGCGTCACCTCTGGAGGGCCATGCTTGCGGATTCTGATCCAGCAAAGACACCAGAACACTGTGCTGTCGGTGCTGGGGACACTGTACCTGCGGGCACTGAAGCAAATGAGACCATCAGCTTCACAACAGCTGCCTTTTACAGCAGCACATGTCATTCCATTAGTGTCATTGCAACTATGCCACAGTGCTCCCGCTCGGCATCTTTGGACTGGCAGGGGCTGCGCGACAGCGCATGCTACAGACGTGGTGCTGGCAGACATGGTCGCACCCGCGCATATCACGTTGCAGTGGGTGTCACCCAGGACAGCGGCGCGCAATACAAACGTTCACGAGCGGGTCATCACTTGCAGAGCCTGCAGACAGCTGCCTGTGCTGCCACCAACCCGGCCCTCCTCCTGCCGCGCAGTGCCGGCGCACTGCAGGCGGGGCGCGGCGCGCGGCAGCACCGCAGCTGTCTGCTGCGACACGCTGCACGATCAGTCAATTCGCGTGGGTTCCCGAGTCGGCCGTGCGCCCGAGCTCCACGGTGTGGAGTCCATGCATGCTGCTGTGGCGCACAGCGGCACGGCCCTGGCCCCCCGCGCTGGAAAGGGGGCTGTTCTACTTTGCGTACGGCTGGTCGTACTTGGCCCAGGCGAAGATTTGCTCGTACTGCTGCGCGGCCGCGTCCCAGCTGCTGTCGCGCTCCATGCCGCGCAGCTGCAGCGCGCGGAAGGAGTCCGGGTGCTCGCGCAGCGTGGCCAGCGCGGTCTCCAGCGCGCCCTGGAACGCCTCCGCCGTGCACGGCGAGAACGTCCAGCCCGTGCCCGTGCCTGCGCCGCGCCCGGGGGCACCATGCTGAGCCTGAGCCTGGCGCGAAGCTTCACATGTCGCCACTGTGACGAGCTCAAAACGCGCCACCGCAGGAGTGCGGGAGCATGGCGGTCCTGGCAGCCAGCCACGGCGGCGCAAGGAGTCTGACCTTTCACGGACCGCGGGCCGGCTGTCAGGTGAGACTGCCTGCGCGGCCTGCCGCTGCCACCAAGGCCTCACCCTGCACGCGCTTCAACACGGGCGCCCGCACACGCCGTTCTAGAGGTCGCATGGCAGCGCAGCCACGCGCAGGCCCCCAAGCTCACGCGCGACGCAACCAGTGCACGCGGTAACAGAGAGCCTGCCCTGAGTCGCACAGGCCGCCCGACGTGCCGGGGCACGGCCGCGGGGCGGGCGGCGCCGTGGCGCACCCTCCCACGGGTCGAACGGCAGCACGGTGTCGCGCAGGCCGCCGGTCGCGTGCGCGACGGGCACCGTGCCGTACGCCATCGCGTACAGCTGGTTCAGCCCGCACGGCTCAAAGCGGCTGGGCATGAGCAGCAGGTCGGCGGCCGCGGTGATCTTGTGCGACATGGGCACGTTGAAGCCGACCCACCCCCGCGCGGCCTCCGGGTAGCTGCTCTCCATCCACCGCATGCCCGCCTGCGCCGCGGCGCCGCGCCCCTGGCAGCCCGGCCCGCGCATGCGCAGCCCCTCACAGCAATGCCGGCCAGTGGCGGCCCTGCGGCGCGCGCACGCAGCGTGCCTCCAGGCCTGCCGGCGCTGCAGGCGGCGGCCGGCGCACGACAGGCAGGCACCCCGCGGGGGCAGGAGCGCGGCGGGCCCGCGGGCGGCCGCGCGCCTCCAGGCCCGGGTCGCCGGTGCCGAGGCAGACCAGCTGCACGCCCTGCTGCATGAGCCAGGGCACGACCGCCAGCACCAGGTCCGCGCCCTTCTGGAAGTCCAGCCGGCCGATGAAGCCGATGAGCGGCGCCTGCGCCGCCGCCGCCGGGCCGTCAGGCGCGCGCGAGCACCAGGCTGCCAGAGCGCGCGCAGCGCCCCGGGGGCCATCCGGGGAGCGCGGCCTTGCAGGCGCCGCGGCGCTCGCTCGCTGCGGCCGCCATGTCCCCGCCCTGCCCGCTCGCGCATGTCCCATCCTCAATCCTCAGCGTGCGCGGCCGCGCACGAGACCATGGCACGGGGTCCGGGCCATGGCCGCCGTCGCAGCTCAGCTGGCGGGGGCAACGGCAGGCCGCCCGCACACGACGCGCAGCAAGGCCGGGGGGGCGTGGCGCGGCGCGCCTCGGGGCGCAGCGGCAGCCCGAGCTCCGCCTGCAGCGCGGCCTTGCACTCGGCCTTGCCGCGGCTGAAGTTGCTGCGGCCGTAGCGGCGCGGCAGGTGCGGGTCGCTCTCAGGGCTCCACTCGGTGCCGTCGATGCCGTTCAGCACGCCATTCAGCGCGTACGCGCGCCCGCCCAGCAACCCCTCCATGCCCCAGCCGCCCTCAGGCGTCTGGATCTCCCACGCGTACCCCGGGCTGACCGTCACCACGCGGTCCGCCGTGCTGATGCCCGCCTGCGCGCCCGCCGCCCGCGCGTAAGCGCGGCGCACGCTGCGCGGCGGGACGCCGCGCGCGCGTGCGGGCCGCCCTGCTGCCTTTCACCTGTGTTCGCGGCTCGATGACACCTGATCCCCAGGCCCCTGACGAGCACTGGCAGGGCGCCCTGCCAGGGCTGCGACCGCCGCATGCAGCTCTGCACGCGTTCCAATACCCGCTGGCGCCCGCAGTTAGCGGCCACCTGACTGGGTGCACGCCGCAGCGCCACCGATGTGCGACACCTGCATCACACAGCGCACCCGGCTGCGCGACTCGGGGCAGCCCTGGGGGCGGCGCGGCGCGCGCCTTGAGCGTGTTGACCGCGCGGCCCTCCTCCTCGTAGCTGCCCTGACGCATGTGCGGCGGGTACTGCCACTCCAGCGCGCCGTACCAGCCGCCCGGCAGGCCCAGCGCCGCGTACGAGCCCGGCGGGAACACCCCCTGGTGGCGCAGGTTGTGGATGGCTAGAATTGATCGCGCGTCCGCGTACACGCCGGCCGGGCGGTACTTGGCGACCAGGTAGACGGGCACGAGCGAGGCGTGCCAGTCGTTGGCGATGAACACGCAGTCCTGCCCGTATGGCCGCCCGGCCAGGCTCAGGTGCAGCGGCGCCTCCAGGCCGGCCAGGCACAGCAGCGCGTAGCGGAACTGGTTGTCGCCGTACACGCCAAACGCGTCCGCGTACAGGCCGCCCACGCGCTGGTACGACGCGTGGTCGACAAACACCTGCGCAGCGCGCGGCGCGCCCCGTCCTCCCATGTGCTCTGGCAGTGCAGGCGCGAGGGACACCTTTGTTTTTTTAGGACGACGCCGTCTCCTGACACAGTCAAGCCGAGGTGTCGCTTAGTTTGGCCGCTCTTTCAAGAAGTAGATGTTTTGAGGAACGAAAGACGTCCGAATGCGGCGGCCGCTCCTGGATGCCGTGCCAGTGCATGGACAGGAACGCTGATCGCGCAGTCCGCGCAGTCATGCACTGGGCGGCGGCGGGGCCGCGGGCGGGCCGGCGCACGAAGTCGACGCCCTTGATGTGCGCGTGGAAGAAGCCCACCTCCGCGCCCAGCACCTCTATGCGCTTCTGCGGGCGCCGCCCTCAGCGGTGAGCATTTGTGAGCCAAAGGCACGGCACCCCCAAGGACCATGACCCCCGCCCCGGGAGTCTGCTCCGCCAGGCGGGTGAGGCACAAGCACGGCAACACAGCTGCAGCCCCGACAGCCGGCGCCGAGGCCGCGCGCACCCCCGTGTCGGTGGCCTCCGGGTAGGCCGCGTAGCGTGGCGCGACGACCATCACGCGGTGCCCGCGCGACGCCAGCGCGGGCGGCAGCGAGCCGCACACGTCGCCCAGGCCGCCCGTCTTGCTCCAGGGCGCCACCTGCGGGGCGGGCCTGTGTGCATGCTGTTCGCATCGACGCTCGCCATCGCTGGTGGTAGGCCAATCTGCTTATGGAGCCCTCATGTCAGCCCCAGGTGACTTGGGTGTCCATGCAGGTGCCGGCTCGGGAGGGGCAGCTGCAACTGGGTATGCCTGTGGACTCTGACTGCACCAGCTCCGCTGCAGCAGACCTGGGCACCACGGCGGACATACAGAGTCAGAAGCACCGGCCCGCCTCCCGCTCGTCCTGCGGGGAGCTGGAGGCACAGCGTCTGCGCCGGCTGCGCGCACGCCGCCGCGCGGCCCACGCGCCGGATCCTGCGAGGCGCGTGCCAGGCAGGCGCGCGCCTCGGACGTGACAAAGACGATGTTGTAGGCGGTCGTGGCCGTGCCGGGCGTCGGCGGCGTGTCCACCGCGTGGTCCGGCGCGGTGGCCGCGGCCTCTGCCGACGACGCGCGCCGCGCGACCAGCGCCGCCTCAGCCGCCGCGGCGGCGGCCGCCGGCACGTCCCAGTCCGGCCGCGGCCGGCTCAGGCTGCGCCGCTGCGCGGGCCGCGCAGCGCCCTGCGCGCGCCGCGCCGTCAGACAGGCGGCCGCCGGGGGACGGCGCTGGCCTGCGCACAGCAGGCTCCGCCCCATCCTCTCCCGGCGCCCTCTGCCGGTCGTGCGCAAGACCCGGGCCAGCGGAAACTCCACAGGCTGCGCTCGGCGCAGGCGCTGCACCTTTGCAGCGAGAGCCTTCTTGAGCCTGCTGCAGCTGGGCTGGGCGCCTGCAGTCGGCCACTGATCTTCCGCCGGCTCTGAGCCTTCCCCGGTCTGGCCGAAATCGCCTCACGTTGGGCAAACGCGCAGGCCGCGAGGCTGCCCTGCTGTATGGCTATATGAAGTGCACAGGGGCTGGTCGGCGCCAGACAATGACCAACACGGGCACCCTGCCGCCTCGCATGCCCGTCACAGCAAGGCGCATCCCCGCGCTGCCCACAGGCCTCTCTCAAGCAAGCAGGCTGGCGCCCGGGGGGCCCTGGCTAGACCGGCAGGCAGACAACGCACCCGCAGCGGCGCACATTGGCCCCGGAGTGCCGCGCTCGGCGTGCGTTGCGTGAGGGCCCCTTCAAATGCCAGCGAGGGCCCAAGCATCGGTGAGTCTGGTGCGCCACCTCGCCTGATGGTCCCCTCCCTTTCAGCTCTGAGCTACCACTACGTTCCTTGCGCACTCCTTTTGCGTTGCTGAGCTGATGGCCGATAGCTAGCAAGGGTCGAGGGAGGGTTATGAGGTCCCTTACAGTGACAAAGGGAAGGCCGGCTCTGCCCCCAACTGCGACACAGCCTTTGGAGGCTTCCTCGTCCCTTCTCCAGGTGTCAAAGGGCGATAGCTCGTATAGGAAGAAAAGGCGTACAAAGCTTATTGAGTGTGCTTACTAATCGCAAGAGGATCAAACCACCGGACTGCGAGGGAGGCTATTTGGCAGTACGTTGAGTGCAGTTGAGTGCCTGCATCCGTGCAACAGCCAGCTGGGGCTGTTATGGGCGCAGCCCTGCATAGGGCAGCGTCCTGTGGCATGCTACTCATCGCATAGCAAGTCAACCTTGGCTATGCAGACAAGATTGCAGTATGTCACCGCTCAAGTGTTCTGGTGGCTTCTTGAAATCAAGCACGGTGCAACACACAGAGAGTCAGTGTGCAAAGGGCGCACAGGCATCTCAACCGCGCAGGAACTCGAAGACAAACACATCCGTCAAGTAGTGCCCTGGCCGATTTCGCGTAGCACTAGAAATCCCGCTGGTCTACGGTAACGGTTTCGTGTATAATTAGGGTCATGGCTTCCAGTGCCAGAGCCAGCCACGGATAAGGAGCCACGACAGGCCTATACTTCCGACTTGCCGGTATAAACAAACATTAAGGTCCATCCAGACCACGACTATCCCCCACGTAGGCCGAGAGCACCGCCACGGTTTGGCTGGCTCTCCAGGCCGGCTCTGGCAGCATGGGCGTGCCAGGCACACGCCACTTGGCTGATGCATGCTACTCTGCACACAGCCCGCTGCCCAGCAAGGCTGCAGCGGGAGGTCCGCTGCGGCCCGGGGTCTCGCGGCATCGGCCCTTCAGCAACGGCTCTGCTGGGTGCCGTGGCCGAGGGACCAGGCGGTTGGCAGCCCTGGTGAGCATGCGCGTTGAACGAGGAGGCTGTGCGCCTGCTGGGGGGTGTCTGAGCAGTGGGGAGTGTGTTTGTAGGACGCGCGTACTTTGTTTGTGGCACGCGCAGTTGCTGCTTTGCGCTCCTCTGCACGGCTACATACAGCTTTTGCCGGTTGTCTGTATCTGCGACATACTTGCGCTCTTGGGCCTTGATTGGCTGTGAGTTCAGATTTGAATGCACTTGCGCGCGCACCGACGCAGTGCTTGTGATAGTATGCATGACTAGCAGCGTGCCTGTGCTGCACTGTGAGTAGCGCGGTGCAGTTTCTGTAGCAACTGCAGCGGTTTGCTTTGTGGCAACGACAGCCGTCAGTAGTGAATATGACTTGCGGGCGTGCGCTCGGCTCACCCACCTCTTCTGTGCTGTGCAGGTGTGCCGAGCGGTTTCAGATGTGCACCTGCCAGTGGCGGCGGAGACAGCGGTGCGTGATGCGCTGGAGGCGCTTGACGCTGTGGCGCCTGGCGTGCCCGGCGTGTCTGGCGTGAAGGACGTCGTGGACGAGCTCGCTGCTCGGCGTCTGGAGCGTCAGAAAAGCCGTGCTAGGCGCGTCTGCGCTGGCCTGCTACAGCAGAATGTCTGTAGGGATGTTTTGCATCCGGTGGTTTGCGCATACTTCAGGCAGCACGACACCAAGTAGGGCAGTGTGGCGCTACGTGCTGCGCCGACTCTCCCTGCGTCCCCGCTCATACTACTGCCAAAGCAGTGCATGGCGTTGCAGGCAGTCCCGGCAGGCGCTGAACCAGATGGGAAGCAGCTTGGGCGGTGGCGCTGAGAAACGTGCGCATGGGGAACAGGGAACAGATGACGTACAAAGTGTCTGCCATCGCCGCGTCTATAGGCGTGACAGCGCTGGCGATTGCGGCGGTACACTACAGGTTCAGCTGGCACGTGCGGGACGGCGCGGACTTTCCGACGCTGGAGGCCGTGGCCACGTTGCTGCTCACAGTCGGCGGCGTGGTGAGCTGCCCCAGCTGCCGACGACGTTGCTTTGATTGCTTCTGTGTGTGGGTGATCTAGGTCGCTGGCACAGTCTGCCGTATGGGCAGAAAGTGAGCACAGAGTTCCTAGACGGGAATTTTTTCGGGGAAAGGTGTGGTGCTGCAAAAAGCTGCACCATGCGCGTGCGTAGGCTCTGCGCGCGTGCCTGGCGCCAAGCGCTTACTGCGCGCGCAGGTGGGCATGGAGATGTGGGCTCGCTGGGCGCACAAGGTGCTGTGGCACGACTACCTGCCCGGCTGGGCGCTGCACAAGTCGCACCACGTGCCGCGCGTGGGCCCGTTTGAGGCAAACGACGTGTATGCGGTCGTGAACGCCATCCCGGCCATGGCGCTGTGCCTGTACGGCTTTGTAACGCCGACGCTGCTGGGCGGCGTGGCGTTCGGCGCGGGGCTGGGCATCACGCTGTTTGGCATCATGTACATGTTCATCCACGACGGCCTGGTGCACCGGCGCTTCCCGGTGCGCCTGCTGGGCGAGGTTGCGCGTTAACCAACCATGTGATTGCGCACGCTGTCGCGCTGCTAGAAAACCTTTTTGCTGCTTCTGCACACACACACCGCTGGATAGTGCCCATGCGGCACTGTGTGCCTGCTGCATGTTGGCCATGCTGCCGCACCCTGACCCTGGTGCACGGCGCCCTGCAGCCATTGGCTTGCATGATTGCAGTTCCGCTTGTCAGGGCTTGTCAGGGCGATGCTATGCGCCATGGCAGGCCTCTTATGGAGGTGGCCTCACACCGATGCCGCCTGGGGCGCGCAGGTGGGCCCAATCGCGCAAGTGCCGTACCTGCGGCGCGTGGCGGTCGCGCACCAGCTGCACCATAGCGAGAAGTACGGCGGCGTGCCCTGGGGCATGTTCCTGGGGCCGCAGGAGCTGGAGGCGGTTGGCGCGCGCGAGGAGCTGGACCGCATGGTCGCCGCGCAGGCGCTGCAGCAGAACGCGCAGCGTAAGTGCTAGGCCGCTCGCGGTTGAGCCACCGGCGTGACGCGTGGCTGGCCGTTGCGGCGGCTCGCCTCGGTGGCGGTGCACGAGCGCTCGCGAAGCCCGAGCGGATCTGCCAGCGTGAGGCTTTGCATGTAGGAACGTGGGCGTGGCCCGTCTTTGCGGGGTAGCACCAGGCTGCATGCAAGCTTGGACCGGCGGTGCGGCACGCTGACTGCTGACACCGCAGAGCGCTCTGTTTCCACACCTCGCGCCTTCGTGCTGGCATGGGTGCGGGGCTGTTTGTCTGTGTGCGGGAGTTTGGATTTTGGCAAGGGCGCCCTTGGTGCGCAGGACGCACTGCTTGGACGAAGTTTAGCGAGCGCTGCCGCTTTGCCCATAATTGGTGGTGCACTGCAATAGATGTGTTGCAGCTGCAGTGAGGGATAGCAGCTGTGAGTGGTAGCCAAATGGTGAATGATTGTCTTGTCGATCCTCGTGTCAGCTTACCATTGATGACGAGGAGCGGGGCTGCTGTGCACGGCCACTGCACCGTGCGCTCGCCATCCATTTTTTCTGGGCCAGTGCAGGCTTGCGCGTGTGCGCCTGCCGACCCAAGACACGTCTCTTTTCGGGCGTTAATGGGGAAACGTGTGGTATGTGCGTGGCCTTCAGGAGGGAAGGGGTCAGGGGCTAGCAGATGGGAGGATGTGTGAGGCGCCTGGAGTAAGTGTTGCGTGTGTCTGCACTGGGATGAGCAGGGGAGCTTCGTAAAGTATTTGGGGCGTGCGGGAGGAGAGGGCAGCGTGTGCAAAGGGGTGCTGCCTCGCGCTCTGCGCTGTAGAATGCCGCACAACTAGGAGCGCTGCGGTGCTGCGGCGTGCGCTGTATGTTCATCCGTTGGAGCTGTGGTTTGCTTGCTTCGCTGGTCGCTGGTTCTAGTGTGGTGCGTGCTGCTTTCCACGCGCTGGGGTAGGATAGGTTTTGTCCCCAGGGATCACTGCTGTTTGCCATCACTGCGTGGGTCAAGAGTCCATACCAGGTCCGCCATGTTGTCTGGTCCGGTTTGGACGAGTGCTGCGGAGCTGTATCGTGTGCATATGAATCCAATGCCGCCAGTAATGAATGATGCCTTTGACCTGGCACCTGGCTGTATTCCCTCCTCTCTTTACCAAACTGGTTTGCACAGCTGTGCCACTTCAAAACACTCTTTCAAGCCAGAGCTCGCTTTCAAGAGCGCCTTGGTCACACAGGCACCTGGACTGCTGGGATAGTGGCGACAATGGGTCGGATGCGTTCGACATGCAGTGCAAGTGGCAGATTATTGGCAGATCATCCATGGAGTGGTAGATCATCCAGTCCTTCAAAGGGTGGCTGTGGGTAAAGCATTGGGTGACCGCCAGGCGGTGAACCTTTTTAGAGACGCACCCAGTCTCTTGGTCTCCGCACCATGATACTCCACTGGAACTAGCGTCATTGGCGGGGCGCCCGAAGGCATGGCGCCAGCGGTTGAGCAGCCCACGCACAATGCCCTGCGGCCGCGGTGCTATCAGCTGGAGCTGTATGAGCAGGCCAAGCAGCAGAACGTGTGTGCGACTGCTGAGTGCTGTAGGACATATTTCCAACAGTTTTTGAGAGCATTGCTGAGCACTGCGTCGTCAAACACTCACTTATACACCTTTGCTCGCAGGTGATTGCCTACCTCGACACAGGTGTGCTGGCATTGCGCTCACCTGCAGCTGGAACTACTGCAGAACACTGCAACAAGACAAAGATGACAGCACTGATGCAAAACGTGTCCATGCCTTTGGCCAGGTCACCGTGACAAGCCACCGTGACAAGCAACGCCAATCTGGGCCAAGCGCGCAGGAGCTGGTAAAACGTTCATATCAGTCCTGTTGGTCAAGGCCAAGCACGCGGACATTGGCGCGAGCGAGGCGCGCAGGCTCACGGTGTTCCTGGCGTCCAAGGTCCGGGGGGGTTGTGCCCGGGGCTTGAGCTCAGAGCCGACGTGCTGCTTTCAGCATCCGTTCTAAAGCGCGTCGCCGACCGCAGTCCGTGCAGAGCCCCCCAAGATACTAGGTAGTGTGGCAGGGTGAGGGGGGCTGTCGGCAGCACCGTGTCCTTGTCGACAGAAGCATTAAATCACGCTGCATCGAGTGCATGCTTCAGGCACTTAAACCCTCTATGCATTACTGAGGCACACCGTGCGCTCGTGTATCCAGGCTGCATGTGAGGCAGGAGTGTTGGGCAGCGCACCTGCATTCCGCTTTGCTGCTAGTCCGGGGTCATAAGAAGACCAGGCAGCCCTCTCAAGCCTAGCCTCTGCTCTGGGCAGGCACATGCAAGCCTTGTGCTGTTGCAGGTGCAGTGCATGTGGAAGGTGGCATGTAGATCAGTCCCCATGGTGGATGCAGCAGGACCAGGCACTGCAGCGGGCGCAGGTGCTGCGCGGGGTCCCACTCACATACAATGAACATTCACCACCACCTCTGCTAGGGCAGGTTAACGGCAGCTGTCCTCTTGGGTGGCTGCAGCAGGACCTGGAGCTACAGCGGGCAGAGGTGCCACGCGAGTCAGACTTCATATTCACAGAGGATTGCTCCAAACTCTGCGCTCGTGGCGGCCGCAGGTGGACCTGGTGCTGCAGCAGGCGGAGGTGCTGCGCCTGCACACGCCGCTGCGCGTGGCCGGCTTCGTCGGCAGCATGGGCCTGGACTTCTGGGACCGCGACACCTGGCGCGCCGCCATCGCGGACCAGGACGTGCTGGTCATGACCGCGCAGATCCTGCTCAACGTGCTGCGCCACGCCATCCTGACGGCGCGCCCCAGGGCTCAGAAGTCCCGGAACCATACCTTGTAGCAGGTAGGCGCTTTTGGCAAGGGAATGTGATGCCCAGCGAAGGCACTCATGCAGGAGAGCATGCATCAGGTAGTGCTGTGAGGCGCTGTGCAGCGTGTCTCTCTCGTTCAAACCTCAATGTCAATCATTCACTATGGTCGACACATGTGTGCATGGGGGTGGCAGATTGGGGAGCTGCATCTGCTCATCTTTGATGAGGTGCGGCCGCCGCTGCTGCACATGCGCACTGATGCGTCGTGCACATGCCCCGCTTCAGTTGTGCTGGTGCCCAGAGTGATCGGGAGCAGATGCAGTGCATACGCGCGCGTCACAATCTGGCCAATGCACAGGATATCACAATTTGCCGCAGCCTCACACTGCTACCAGTCACATACAACGCTGTGTACCTCATGCCGCGCGCTTGCAGCTGTTCATAGCAGTGCATTTGCAGAGCGCACTGTTACAGTGCAAACTGCTCCAGGGCATGCAGTGTGTAACCATGCGATGCCCTGCGCACCAGGCGCACCATGCCAAGAAGAAGCACCCATACAACTGCATCATGAAGGTGCTGCCCGCTCTGCAAAGAGTTTGGAGCATTGCATCGGCGCATACACATGCAACATGTGCTTTGTCGAGCTGCTAGAACGCAAGGCATGCACTGATGCACCGCTGGTGAGTGCAGGAGTTTTACTTTGACCGGCAAATATTGGTGCGCCAGCTGCTCTGGGCCACCTGGCTTGTCCGGGACTATGCTCTGTTGTGCAGCACAGTCTGGCCGCTAGTGCTGAAAGCTAATCATGAGCAGCTCAGTCACGCAGCACATGCGGCAAACTTTCGTGTGTAGTGTGAGCATGCCATGTGGCTGATGGGACCAAGTATTCCTTCTGCGTGCCTTGTTAGTAGCGAGCACGCACGGGTTTCCGCTTGTGGACCACCTAGTGGACCCTGCCTGCTTCCCTGTGTGAGGCAATGTCAGAGTGTTCAGCCCAAAATCAACTGCTGCGCAGCGTGTGCTGTGCTGCTGCTGTGTCCCCTGTTCGACAAT